>Ga0299913_10003851_pt1 | contig 12437 bp, 11 predicted proteins | sample RVTome_9_FD_201360 | JGI IMG/M metagenome (GOLD analysis project Ga0299913, IMG submission 201360) | Soil microbial communities from uranium-contaminated site in the Upper Colorado River Basin, Wyoming, United States - RVT155D38 (version 2) ... | reverse complement strand
GGCGACCGAGCCGCTGAGCAGCTGCCCGACATTGGGCCGGCTGCGGCCCTTGGTCTCGGCCGGTTGCTGCTGTTGCTGCGTCGAGACGTAGCGCTCGAGGCGGACGTTGACGTCCTGGCCGCCGGCTAGGCCGAGGAAGATGAGCAGGACGCCGACCGCCGCCGCCGCGGCGATGGCGATGGTCACTTCCATCAGAACTTCCCGAACATCCCGCCGGGCAGGTGGATGCCCTGCGCGGCGAACTTGTCGGTGAAGCGCGGGCGGACGCCGGTCGGCCGCAGCCGGCCCTGGATCTTGCCCTCCACCACGCCCGTCTGCTCGAAGGAGAACACGTCCTGTAGGACGATCACGTCACCCTCCATGCCCTGGACCTCGGTCAGGGCGGTGATCTTGCGCGTGCCGTCGCGCATGCGCTCCTGGTGGACGACCAGGTCGACCGCCGAGGCGATCTGCTCGCGAATGGCGCGCAACGGCAAGTCGACGCCGGCCATCAGCACCATCGTCTCGAGGCGGGCGAGCATGTCGCGCGGGCTGTTGGCGTGGCCGGTCGACATCGAGCCGTCGTGGCCCGTGTTCATCGCCTGGAGCATGTCGAGCGCCTCGCCCGAACGCACCTCGCCGACGATGATGCGGTCGGGCCGCATGCGCAGTGCGTTGCGCACCAATTCGCGGATCGGGATCGCGCCGCGGCCCTCGATGTTGGGCGGCCGGGCTTCGAGGGTGACCACGTGCTCCTGGCGCAGCTGGAGCTCGGCGGCGTCCTCGATGGTCACGATGCGCTCGTCGTTGGGAATGAACGACGAGAGGATGTTGAGCATCGTCGTCTTGCCCGAACCGGTGCCACCCGAGACGAAGACGTTGAGCCTCGCCTCGACACAGGCGCGCAGGAAGTCGAACATCTCGGGCGTCGCCGTCCCGTAGCGGATCAGGTCGTCGGTGGTGAGCGGGCTGGCGGCGAACTTACGCACCGTCAGCACTGGGCCGACGAGCGAGATCGGCGGGATGATCGCGTTGACGCGCGAGCCGTCGACGAGACGGGCATCGACCATCGGCGAGCTCTCGTCGACGCGCCGGCCGAGCGGGCTGATGATGCGGTCGATGATGCGCATGACGTGCTCGTCGTTCTGGAAGACGACGTTGGTCAGCTCGATCTTGCCGCCACGCTCGATGTAGACCTGGCGCGGGCCGTTGACCATCACTTCGGTCACGCTCTCGTCGCGCAGCAGCGGCTCGAGCGGACCGAGGCCGACGATCTCGTCGGTGATCTGCTCGAGCATCCGCGCGCGCTCGGCACGGGTGAGCGCCAGGCCCTCTTCCTCCAGCGCGCGGCTGAACGTTTCCTCGATCTCGCGCCGGACCTCGATCTGGTTGGTCAGGTCGAGCTTCGGGTCGAGGTCTGAGATGACCCGCTGCTGGATGCGGAACTTGGCATCGCGGAAGGTCTCGCGCAGCGGCACCTGGGCGAGCTTGCGCGCGGCCGCCGCGGCACCGGGCGGTGGCACGCCGGCCGACGCCGCCGGCGGGGCACCGGGTACCGGCACGGGCACGTTCGGCGGTGGCAGCACGCCGCCATCGGCGGCCGGCCGAGCGCTTTCGATCCGCCTCAGTAGCGACATCTGCAGTCCTCCCCGTAAAGGTGGCTGGTTGAGTGGTCAGTCATCGGTCACCTCAGCGCCAGGCGAACAGCGATCTGCGCTGCCCGGCCGGCACGGGAACCACGGCTTCAGCTTGCTCGGAGACGTCGGCTGTTGCGACGGCGCGGGCCAACCGGACGATGTCCTGGCTGACCTGCGCCTGGCGCGAGCCGATGACGAAGGGCACGCCACGGTTGAGCGCGTAGACGACCGTCCGGCCGTCCGATGTGATGGTGTGCTCGATCTTGCGCCCGATGGACGTCTCGACGTCCTGCACGCGGATGCCGTACGACGAGTCGGCGCGGTTGAGCACCAGCCTCACCTTGCCCGGCGGATAGCCGAGCTGGTCGACCAGCTCGATGAACTGGCGCATGTTCCTGATGTTGCTGATCTCGAGCGTCAACAGGGCCAGCACGATGTCGGACTGGTCGAGGAAGGTCAGCGTCGTGTCGTGCAGCCACGGCCAGGCGTCGACGACGACCATGTCGTGGGTGGCGCGCAGGGCGCTGAGGATGGTCATGACGTGCTCGGGCGTGACCAGCTCGGACATCTCCGGGCTGGGTGGGGCGAGCAGCACGCGGATGCCGCTGCTGTGCTCGACGAGCGTGCTCTCGACCATCTCAGCGTCGCCGAACGGAAGGTCGCGCACGAGGTCGGCGACGGTCTTGTTCTTGGGGTTGAGGTTGAGCAGCACGCCGACGTCGCCGAACTGCAGGTTGCCGTCGACGAGCACGACCTTCTGCTCCAGCTCGGCGGCGGCGGCAACGGCGAGGTTGACCGCCATCGTCGTCCGTCCCACTCCGCCCTTGGGCGAGAAGAGGGTCACGACCTTGCCCTGCCGGCGCTCTGCGCCGCGCTGAGATGGCTGGTGGCCGTTGGTCGCCCGTGGCTGGACGTTCATCTGGCCCAGCTTCTGCCGCTCGCGCGCGTGGACCTGGCGGATGGCCGCCGTCAGCTCGTCGCCCGAGAAGGGCTTGACCAGGAACTCGCGCGCGCCGGCGAGCATCGATCGGCGCAGGTAGTCCGGCTCGCCCTGGACGCTCATCATGATGATCGCCGCCATCGGCGCGCGGCTCGACAGCTGTTCGGCGGTGGCGATGCCATCGAGGCCGGGCATGTTGATGTCGAGCAGCAGCACGTCGGGCTGGAGCAGGCTCGCCACCTCGAGCGCCTCCGTGCCAGATCCGGCCGCGCCGCACACCTCGATGTCGGCCTCGAAGCCGAGCAGCCTGGCGAGGTGGTCGCGCGTCTCGGGGATGTCGTCGACGACGACAACCCGGATGCGCTCAGCCATCAGACGCCTCCTGCCCTGCGCGCTCGATCAAGGGGTGACCGGACGCGGCGGCAGGACGCTGTACTCGTCGACGAGGGTCTTGAGCGTCACGCCGGTCGTGGCCACGTCGCCCGCGGCCTGGTCGCCGGGGGCACGCAGGACGAGCGAGACGTGGCCGTCGAGCTGCGCGAAGCGCACCAGCTCGGCCTGCTGCGGCGTGACCGCCAGGACGGCCACGAAGGCCGGCTCGTTGGCCGCGCGACTCGTGCCTTCCTCGACCGTCGGCGCCTGCGTGGCCAACACCTGCACGTTCTGCACGAGCACCTTGACCGACGTGTTGTTGACGTACTGGTCGAGCAGCATGTAGGGCTCACCCGACGGGGCGCCATCGACGCCCGGCGTAAGCGCGCGCGGGTTGGGGATGACGACCGGGTTCAGCCCGTCGAGGTCCTCGAGGGCGAGGAGTACGTCGACGAAGTCGCCCGGCTGGACGAGGTAGCCGACGGCGGTCACCTGGTCGAGCGGGACGGCGATCGCGCGCAGGCCCGGGCGCAGGGCACTCGCCACCTCGACGCCACCGCCGATCTGGAAGTCGCGCGCGTGCAGGACCTGCCCCTGACTGACTGGGCGACGTACGACGCTGCCGACGACCTCGTCGACCGTTCGATAGGTATCGACCGCCAGGGCGAGTGGCTGGTCGGAAGTGGCGACCATGTCCGCCGATACCGGGGTGCCGAGCGCAATATCGCGCGTCGCCACGACGACGGGGACGGTCTCGGGGACGACAGGCTGGGTGCCGGTGCCTGGCGGCGAGCCGAAGGCGAGCACCGCGACGAAGGCGGTCAGGGCGAGGGCGACCCCGGCGACGAGAAAGAGTCGGTTCCGCTTCAAGGAAGTGCTCCGCTGCTGTGACAGGTGGCAACGACTCTAGGCACGGGGCAGGGAGGTGGCGATCATACGAAAGGGCTAGGACTGCCCCGCGCGGCGGCGGGCCGGAAAAAGAAGAGGAGCGGTGCCGCCCCGAGGAGGACGGGCCATGCACCGCTCCGCTTGCGAGCGAGGATCAGCTCGCGACTAGAGCGTCGCTCCGATCCCCGAGAGGATGTTGGCGATCGCACCGCCGAGGAACATCAAGGCGGCTGCGGCGAACACTGCGATAAGCGCCAAGATGAGGGCGTACTCGGCCAGCCCCTGGCCGTCTTCGGCGCTGGAATACGAAACGCGGCCCCGCATGGGCTTCCCTCCACCCTTGCCGGCACCAGCTGGCGCCGGCAAGGAATGTCGCTCATCCCGGCCGGCCGACGAAGTAGGAAAGGCGTACCGGTAGTTGCGGCCGACTCGCCGACCAACCGACTCGGCCCATCGCCCGTCTTGGCGTGGGCCCCGGCGCCGCCGCGCGGGGGCGCCGCCGGTCGGCTACTCGTTTATCTGCTCGGCGATGATCGACAGGATGTCGCTGATCTGGGTTCCGAAGAAGGCCAGCGCCACCAGCGCGACGATGACGATCAGTGAGACGATCAACGCGTACTCGGCCACGCTCTGCCCCTTCTGCCGGCCGGCGCGCTGGTCGTCCATCCGGCCGAGCATAAGCAAAGACGCCGGTCGTTGCCGACCGGCGCCCCGCAAGCTCTGAGGAGGTGGCTCAGATCTTCGAGCCGACCTCGGACAGGATGGCGGCGATCTGGCCGCCCAGGAAGATCAACGCCGCAATGGCGATGATCGCGATCAGCGCCAGAATCAGCGCGTACTCGGCCAGACCCTGACCCTGCTCCTTGCGAGCCAGCAGGCCGTATAGATGGAGCATTTCGCCCTCCGCTCTTGTGTTTGGCTCGCATATCGACGAGTCAGCGCAGAGGCTAGGCAGGGCCCGTGGTCGCGCCTATGGGAAATCGGTACTGCGCCGCGATGGGCGGATGGCTGGCCGGCCGAGCTATCAGGCGATGGGCACGACGAGGCTGAGCGAGCGACCTTCGTCGGACAGCGCCACGCGCAGGCTTACGCTCTCCGCGCGCGTACGGATTGCTGCGTAGGTCGCCTCGGGCAGGCTGGGCAGGCTCTGCTCGCGCTCGCGGTGGCGCTGTTCCTGGATCATCGCCGCCAGCGCCGGCGGCAGCGACTCGGCCGCCTTGGCCGGCGGCTCGGGGGCGCTTGGCGGGGCGGGCGTGCCGTCGTAGCTGCTGACGTGCAGCGCCAGCTCTTCGTCGGTCCAGTTGAGACGGACCGAGACGTCCTCGGCGCCGGCCTCGATGAAGCCACTCACGGCGTCGTCGACGATCCTGAACAGGGCGCTCTCCAGTTCGGCGGGCAGGCGACGGTCGGCACCGACCGACTCGAAGCGAATCTGGCGCTCGCTGCGCCGCGCACGATCGGCACTGGCCCGGCGCAGGGTCGGCACCAGGCCGAGATCGTCGAGCACCATCGGCCGGACGTCGAAAATGAAGTTCTTGGTCTCCTCGAGAGCATGCTGGACCATCTGGCGCAGCTGGGCGAGTTCGCGCTCGCCAGCGCCACGATCGCTGAGCAGCAGCCGCTGCACGACTTCGGCCTGCAGGGCGATGTTGGCGATGCTCTGGGCCGGACCGTCGTGCATCTGGCGCGCGATCTGACGGCGTAGCTCCTCCTGGCCGGCCAACACGGACCGCGGGTCCTGCTCCGCGCTGACGCCGCCCGGGCGGGCGGCCGCGCCGGCGGGCCCGCCGCGCAGCCTGGCCAGCGTGCCGGTCAGGTGGCTGGCGTAGCGCTGCAGAGTCTTCTGCTTGCCCTCCAGCACCTCGGCTTGGGCGTCCATGATCGCGGCCCGCTGGGTCTGCAGCAACAGCTGCGCGAGGGCCTCACTGACCTGGGCGCTCGCGCCGGCGCCGGCGAGCAGGGCTTCGAAGCGCTCGGTTGTCTGCTGGCGCCGCGCCTGGTGACGCTCGGCCTCGGTCCTGACCTGCCGTAGCAGCAGCGCGATCTCGTCGACCTCGCGCTGGACGAGTTCGGCTTCAGCGGCCAGATCGGCTATCAGCCCGCCGGCTGGCCGCGCGCCGGCACCCTGGGCCGGCGTTGTCATCGGTCCAACTCGCGCATCAGTCCTCCGGGATCCTGATCCAGCCCTGCTTCATCGCGTAGACCACCGCCTGTGTCCGGTCGTTGACCGACAGCTTGCGCAGGATGGAGCTCATGTGGTTCTTGACGGTCTGCTCGCTGATGGTCAGGGCATAGGCGACCTGCTTGTTGGTCATGCCCTTGGCGATGTTGTCGAGGATCTCGACCTCGCGCGGCGACAGCGGGGCGAAGATGGGCGCCGCTTCCTGGCCATACACGGCCAGCTCGCGGAACTCCTTGAGCACGCGACTGGCAACCGTCGGCCGGGCGAACACCTTGTCGTTGATCAGGTACTCGCCGGCGCGCACGCGGCGGATGATCGTGACCAGGTCTTCGGGGCTGACGTCCTTGAGCACGAATGCCGCGGCGCCAGCCTTGATCGCCTCGAACAGCTGGTCCTCGTCCTCGGCGACGGCGAGGGCGATGATGCCGGCACTCGGGACCTCGCGCTTGATGCGCTGGGTCGTCTCGATGCCGCCCGGCGCGGGCAGCGACAGGTCGAGCAGGACGATGTCCGGCGTCAGCTCGACGGCGTAGGTGAAGGCGTCGCGCGCGTCCTCGGCCTCGCCGACGATGTCGAAGTCCGGCTCACGCTCGAGGATCTGGCGCATGCCGACGCGGAAGAGCGCGTGGTCGTCAACGAGGAGGATCTTCGTCCGTTGGTCCGGATTGCGCCGGTCGGGCCCGCCGCGCCGTCGGTCGGGCCCGGTGTACTGCATGCTCATGCTGCCTGCTTCCCTTTCCCTTCACTGTCGATGGTCAACCGGACGACCGTGCCGGCATTTGGGCGTGACTCGATGGATAGGCGCGCGCCCAGGAGCTCCGAACGCTCGCGCATGAAACGGAGGCCGAAATGGCGGCGGGCGGTGCTACCGCCGACGCCGGCCGGATCGAAGCCGCGACCGTCGTCGCCGATTTCCATCACCCAGCGCACCCGCTCGTCCGGGCTCGTGCCCGCCCGCTCAGAAGCGGCCTCGCCGGCTGGCTCCAGGCGCGTGTGCAGCCAGACGCGATCGGCATCGGCGTGCTTGGCGACGTTGCGCAGCGCCTCTTGGGCAATACGCAGAGCGACGGCGCGGGCGGTCTCGTCGATGACGTCGGAGCTGGCCTCGAGGCGCACTTCGACCGGCACGCCGTCGTGTTCGGCGAGCCGGCTGGCCGCCTCGCGCAGGGCCTCGTCGAGGCCGTCCGATTCGATCAGCGGCGGGCGCAGCTGGTTGATGTAGGCGCGCAGCGTCTCGAGCTCGTGGTCGAGCATCTGGCGCAGCCCGGCGATCTCGACGAGGCCGGTGGCCGTGTCATGGCGCACCGCGCGCTCAGCGATCTCGGTCTGGAACACCAGGTTTGTCAGCGCCTGGGCCGGTCCATCGTGCAGCTCGTTCGCCAGCCGGGCTCGCTCCTGCTCCTGGGCGCGCAGGATGGCCATCTGGTGCTCCGGATCGGCCGGCCCGCCGGGAAGGCCGGGCGGCCCGTCTTCGGCGGTCGGGGCGGCGCCGCCGACGATGTCGGCCGCGGCGCGCAGGCCGCGCTCGGAAACCTCGAGCCGGCCGAGCAGTTCGCGCGCATAGGCCATGTCGGCCGCGCCCGTCCCGTGGGTCGGATCGGAGCCAGCGTCAGCGATGGCCGCCTCGTAGGCGGCGCGCAGCAGCTGGCTCATCTCGGCCAGTCCGTCGGCCGCCCCAGCGACGATTGCCACCGCCTCGGTCGAGAGGGCATCGAGATTGAGCGGCCGCCGTGTGCCCAGCGTGCCCGTCTCCATCGGGCTCCGAGTATAGGTGCCCTCACCGCCGCCCACGGTCTCGCCCCTTTCGCTCATCGGGCGCACTCCGCGGCCACGGCCAAGACGGCCATGCCGGCCGGCGTGCCGGCGGGCAGGGATCGCTCGACCAGGCAGGCGGCGTGCCCGCCGCCGCGCAGGCGCGGATCGAGGCGCCCGTCGCTCAGGACGACGAGCGCCGGCCCTTCGTGGACCTGCTCGGCCAGCGCGAGAACGCTCTGGGCCGGCTCGCGGGGCAGTGCGGCTGCGGGCAGGCCGGTGGCCTCGCTGAGCCAGATCGGTCGGTCGGTGATCAGCAGCGGCATGGCGCCGGATCGTGCCTCGGGCTGGGCCATGACCGCCCCCGCCAGTGCGGCGATCTGCTGGCGACTGGCCAGCGCCTGGCCGGCGACGACAAGCACCTGGTGCCCGGCCAGCACGGCGGCCACGACGACCAGGCCCAGCGGGGCGAGCCATGCATTGCCATTGCGCCAGCCGCGCCGGCGCCCGATCCACTCGACCAGGCGATCGCCGGCCAGCACGGCTGCGACAGCCAGTCCGACGAGAAGCGGTCCGGCCGCGTGCTGGAACGTGCCCCACAGCGTGGCCACTGGGAAGAGCAGGCTGGTCACGGCGAAGACGGCTGCGCCGCACAGCAGGAGGGCACCGAGGGATGACTTCAACAGTGCTCCCTGCCGCACGGCCAGGTAGGCCGTCGCCAACAGCCCGGCCGCGCCGACGGGCAGGCCTGATAGGAGCAGCACCTCGACCAGGTTGTGCGCGGCGCCGGCGACGATGTTGGCCAGGATCGCCGGCACCCCTCGGGCCAGGAAGGCGTCGATCGTCGGCTGGTCGGCGAAGGCGAAAATCTGTTCGTTGTAGGTCAGCAGTATGTTGTCGAGCGCCTGCCCCGGCAGTGGCGTGCCGAAGGCGACCGCGTTGCGCAGCAGCCATGGCCCGACCACCAGCAGCCCGCCGACGGCCACGCTTGCCAGGCGGCGCGGCTCGAGCCGCCCGGCGGCCGCACACAGGCCAACGAAGACCAGGCCGAACCAGATCGCTTCGTGGCGACTGAGGTAGGCCAGCCCGAGGGCGATGCCAAGTACCAGCGGCGCTCCGCGGCCGCTGCCCAGCGCGCGCGGCATCATCCAGCAGGCGAGCGTGCCAAGGACGGCGAACGGCAGCGTCGAATCGGGCACGGCGCGGGCGAGCAGCAGCGGGCCGCTGACGGCGGCTAGCACCCCGCTGCCAGCGGCCAGCGTCGTCAGGCGCGGCCCCGACAAGCCGGCGGCTCGGCCGGCATCGAGCGTGATCGCCCACGCCAGCGGCGCCAGCGCGGCGCCGAGCAGCACCCCGCCCAACTGCGCGGCCAGGAACGAGCTGCCCGCCAGGGCCAACGTCACGCCGGACAGCAGCGTGGCCAGTGGCTGCCACAGCTCGAAGGCCGGCCGGGGCAGGGCCAGCGGGGGCGTGCCGTAGCTCCACAGCGCGTCGATGACCAGGCCCTCTCCGTTCGCCAGATTGCGCGCGACGGCCACGTAGTAGGCGCTGCCCTCGTTGTGGGGGAAGCTGACCGCCAGTGCCGCGACCAGGCCAACTGCGGCCGCCACGACGGCCAGCGCGACCGGCAGGCCGAGCCCGACGACGCGCGGTACGGCCCACGGCGCGACGGCGCCTGCGGGGCCGGAGGGTCGTAGGCGGGCGCGCGTGAGGTGGGCGTTCACGGCGCGCAGCGCACGTCGGCAGGGGCTAGGCAGACGGCGTACAGCGCCGCCTGCGGAATCCCGTCGGTTGCCGGAGCCGCGCGGTAGACCTCGACCGCCTCGGACAGCCAGGCCGGCCGCAGGTCGCCGGTCAGGACCGGCGCCAGTGCCGGGACAATGTGGTTGCGCTCGAGCGCCAGCCAGCGGATACCGTACGCACGCGCGGTCTGCTCGATGACGGCCAGCGGGTCGTCAGGCGTCACGACACCGCCCCGTCCGACCAGGTAGCGATAGGCGCCCGGATCGGCCGACATGAGTCGTTCGCCCGCCGCCACAGCGGCCAGTGGCGCCGTCACCGCCAGGCGCTGGTCGCGGTCGCGCTGCCAGGCGACGGTGGCTGTCGAGGTCTGCACGGCGGCAACCAGTGCCGTCACCGCCACCGCCCCCGCGCTGAACATGCGCCGCGCGCGCTCCGGCTGCCAGCCCGCGCGCCGCTCGGCGATCCAGCCCACGACTGCCGCGACGCCGATGGCGCCCAGCACCAGCGCGTGCGGCACGAGCGCGACCGCTGAGTGGATGAACGTGCCGTAAGGGACGTGGACGGCAAACAGCAGGCCGCTGGCCGCGAACAGCACGGCGGCGTAGATGAACGTGGGCCGAAAGAGCCGGTCTCGGCGGCGCTGCCAGGCGCCGATCACGACGAAGGGGGCCATGACCGTGGCCAGCGGCCAGAGGACGAAGATCGCCACTGCCGCGACGAGCCCCGTCAGGCGGCTGCCCAGCAACTCGGGCAGGCCCTGGGCGAGCAGAGACTGGAGCGACGGGCTGTCGCTGATGCTCCACAGCTGGCGGTACTCGCTGATCCATAGGATGCGACCGCTCGCCGCCGACGGCGCGATCGTGCCGAACACCTCGAGTTGGCGCAGCAGCCACGGCCCGACGAGCAGGCCAAACGCGATCAGGCAGCCGGCCCCGAGCGCCGCGGCCCGTGCCATGGCCGGCCACCCGGCCGGCCGAGCGCGCCAGGTCTCGCGCAGGGCGATCAGGGCGAACGGAATACCGAGCAGCACACCGTCGTTGCGTGCAAGGGTGGCCAGGCCGACGACGACACCGCCGGCGATCAGCGCCGCGCCGTCGCCCTGCCAGGCACGACCAGCGAGCCACAGGGCGAGGGCACCGAGCAGCATGAACAGGCCGAAGTTGTCGGGCTGGGCCATGAACGGCAGCACGGCGCCGGGCAGTGCGACGAGCACACCGGCGGTGATTGCCACCGTCCGCTCCGCGCGCGCGTCGCGCGCGATCCTCCACGCCAGCGGTGCCGCCAGCGCGCCAGCCAGCCAGAAGGGCAGCGCAGAGGCCAGCCAGGTCGGACCCATCAGCCAGATGAAGGGCACCTGGACGATTGCCGCGAGCGGCATCCAGTGGCCGTTCGAAGGGATCGGCAGGACGGGCTCGGCGGGCAGCCGGCCGCCGACGTCGACGAAGTTCCAGATGTAGTCGAGCTGAAAGCCATTGCCTGAAGCCAGCTCGCGGGCGAGGTTGACGTAGTAGAACGAATCGGGGTACGCCGGCTCGCCGTACAGGGCGGCCACTGCCGCTCGGGCGACGAGTGCGGCCGCGAACAGTACCAGGGGGGTCATGGGCGCGGTGCAGTCTAGCAACGGCTTCCTGCGCGCCCGCCCCGTACCAAATGACCATCCCTCGCGCCGGATGGTGTAACGCTGGCGGGGCTGGGGTGCGGTGCGGAGAGGTACCAACGGGCCATCCTGAATGGCGGCGGGCCGCTGTTAGCCTCGCCGCCGTGGCCGTCAATCCAGCCTCCGCGAGTGGATCGGCCGGTCGGCTGCTGGCCGGGCCGGGTGTGCCCGGCCTGCGCACGCTGCGCTCGGCGCGCTTCCGGCTCGTCGTCGCGCTGACCCTGGCGACAGTTGCCGCGCTCGTGTTGGGCAGCGTCCTGCTCCGCCAGGCTTCAGATCCGAACGGGCAGTTCGCCTTTGACTTTGCCGCCTACCATGCCGCCGCCCTCGATCTGGCCGCCGGCCGCTCGCCCTACGACCCGCAGATGCTGGCCGGTCCGATACCGTCGCAGGGCGAGGTGCTGTACAAGTACCCGCCGCTGCTGGCGCAGGTCTTGACGCCCCTCGCCGCCCTGCCGCTGAACGCGGCGGCGGCAATCTGGCTCGTCGCGCAGGGCTTGATGATCCTGGCCGGCGTCTGGCTGGCCGCGCGGGCCGGCGGCGCTGCGCAGTCGGCCGAAACACTGGCTGGCGTAGCTGTCGCGGCGATGTTCTTCCTGCCCTGCTTCGACACGCTCTGGAAGGGCAACGTCAGCGGCGTTCTGGCGCTGGCCGTCGGCGTGGCGATCGCCGGCGGAGCCGCGGGCGGGTTCGGCGCCGCGGCGGCCGCGCTGGTCAAGACCACGCCGGTGGTCCTGCTCCTGCCCGCCATCGCCGCCGGCCGGGGCTCGTGGCTCGGAATGGCCGCGTGGCTGCCGATGGTTGCCGTCTCAATTGTCGCGTCGCCCGGCGCATGGCACGACTTCGTCCGTGTGCTGCCCAACCTCGTCACCGGCGCTTCGGTGTACGCCACCAACGTCGCGCCGCACAGCCTGGTCGCGTTTGCCTGGCCCGCCGCGCCGGCGCTGGTGGAGGCGGTCCGGTTGGCTGCGCTCGGAGCAGGTGGGGCAGCGCTGCTCAGGGCGGCCCTCCTCGCCCGCCGGCCGGGCCGGTGGCCGGCAGCCGTTACGCTCGCCGTCGCGGCGCTGTTGTTGCTGCCCAGTGCGACCTGGTACCACTACCTTGCTGTCGTGCTGCCGGTGGCCGCCTTCCACTGGCCGCGCCTGCCGGCGCGCGGCCGAGTCGGCCTCCTGGCGGCCGGCACTGCGGTCTCATTCGGCCTCGTCTGGCTGCCGCTGGCGGCGGCGGGCGCCGCGGCCATGCTCGTCGTATCGCTGTGGGCTGGCGTGGGGAGCCGCCCCGACGCCC
>Ga0299913_10003850_pt1 | contig 12438 bp, 11 predicted proteins | sample RVTome_9_FD_201360 | JGI IMG/M metagenome (GOLD analysis project Ga0299913, IMG submission 201360) | Soil microbial communities from uranium-contaminated site in the Upper Colorado River Basin, Wyoming, United States - RVT155D38 (version 2) ... | reverse complement strand
AAGACGACGTAAGTGCCGACGATCACGGTGAGCCACAGCGTCGCAGCCGCAAGCGCCATCAGCGCCGAGAGCGCGCGCGACTGGCGCAGGGCACCAGGGGACGACGCGTCGCCGGCGCGCATGGCATACAGGCCAAACAACGCGGCAAAGAGCATCATCAGGGCGCCGCCACCCAGCACGATGCCGTGCGCCATGGTCCAGAGGCTGCGATCCGAGAAGAGCGACATGGATGTCTCGTCCGTCCGGCGGCGCTACTATAGCAGCCCGGCCCGCGCCCCGCGCCATGGTAGTGGCCTGGTTTTCCCACGAAACACGAGCCGCCGCGCCATAGTTGACCTGACACCCTGTGCCTCGGTAGAGTCGCGTCACAGCCGCGGCTGCAGGAGGCGCCACCGCGTAGACCTCGAGGGCTGCCATGCAGGTGCCGCGGCTGCGGGAGGGGCTCCCCCATGCACGCGATGCTCGTGCTCGCCCTCAGCCTGGTCCTGCCCGCCGTGCCCGCGCCGCAAGGCGGCGGCACGGCCGATGAATCCGCGGTTCGCGGGGTCGTCACGACGTATGTCGACGCCCGCGAACGGCGCGACGCGTCGGCGATCCGCGAGTTGTTCATCGAAACCGCGGACCAGCTCACGTCCTCCGGCGAATGGCGCCGCGGACGCGAGGACATCGTGCGCGGTACGCTCGCCTCGTCCGCCGCCAACTCCGGCACGCGCACCATCACCATTGAAACGGTGCGGTTCCCTGCCGTCGGCGTGGCGATCGCCGATGGACGCTACGAGATTGCGGGCGCCCAGCCCGGTGGCGTTCGGAGAATGTGGACGTCGTTCGTGATGGTGCGCGCTGGCGGCGCGTGGCGTATTGCCGCGATCCGCAACATGCTCCCTTCATAGGGGGTCAGATCTTGTTTCTTGCACGTTTGTCCTCAAACGAGAGCACAAACGCGCAAGAAACAAGATCTGACCCCACAAGCGAGGAAATGGCCATGACAGAGATGAACCGCCGGAAGTTCCTGGGAGGCCTGGCCGCCGCGTCGGCGTTCACGATCGTGCCGCGCCGCGTGCTCGGCGGGCAGGGTTACATCGCGCCGAGCGACATGATTCTGCTCGCGCAGGTCGGCTGCGGCTGCCAGGCGCAGCGCCAGGTGAACACGGGCATGGTCACCCGGCCCGACCTGCAGTTCGTGGCGGTCGTGGATCCCAACAAGGACACCCACGACTACGTCGACTGGAACGAGTGGGGCAACCGCAACCGGATCCGCAAGTTCCTCGAGGCGCCCGAGTGGGGGGCGAACCACACAGGGATCCGCGCGGGACGGGACGTCGCCCGGGAGATCATGGAGGCCTACTACCGGAAGCAGCATCGCCCCGCGAGCGGAATCCGATCCTACGAGGACTTCCGCGAGATGCTGGAGAAGGAATCCGACATCCAGGGGATCGTCAACATCACGCCGGATCATCAGCACGGACCGATCAACATCGCGGCGCTGAGGAAGAACAAGGCCGCCATCTGTCACAAGCCGGTCGCCAGCGTGCTGTACGAGGTGCGCCGCACGCTCGATGCCGCGCGCGCGAGCGGCGCGCCATCGCACCTGCTCGCCTACAGCAATAATCCCGATCGGCACACGCTCGAGGCATGGATCAAGGGTGGCGCCATCGGCACGGTGCGCGAGGTTCACAACTGGACGAACCGCCCGTTCTGGCCGCAGGGCATGCACGAGTACCACAAGTCCGGTCCTCCCGTGCCGGACGGCTTCAACTGGGAGCTATGGCAGGGGCCGGAGCCGGATCGCCCCTACCACCCGGCCTACACCTTCGCCGTCTATCGCGGCTGGTACGCGTACGGCACCGGCTGCCTGGGCGACATGGGGCATTACAGCCTGTGGCAGCCCTATCGGATTCTGCAGCTCGGCGTGCCGGAGTTCGTCGAGGCACGTCCGAACAACGACGCATGGGTGAGCGGAGAGAACGTCAGTCGCGGCGGGTTCGTGTCTCAGGTCGCGTTTCCGAAAGCCAGCACGGTACGGTGGCGGCACCCCGCGACCGCCACGCGCGCGGCCGTGGACACGTACTGGTACGACGGCGGCATGAAGCCGCAGACTCCCGAAGAGCTCTACGCGGACAACGAGGATCTCGCGAGCGAGGGCATGCTGATCGTCGGCGATACGGGCAAGATCCTCTGTGACTTCCGGGGCAACGCTCCGCGGCTCATCCCGAAGAAGCGTCAGGAGGAGTTCGCCGGCGCCATCGCCGCGGAGGACATCGACGACACGCGATCAGAGGACGAGTGGGTGAACGCGATCAAGAGCGGCAGGAAATCGAAAGGCAGCTTCGAGGACGTCAGCCCGCTTGCCGAGGCGGTCACCCTGGCGAGCATCGCACTGCGCGTGCCGTACAAGCGCCTGCTATGGAACGCCGCGACCGGTGAATTCACGAACTCGCCCGAGGCGACCACGCTGGTGCGGCGGGCGGAGTATCGGAGCGGGTGGGAGTTGTAGGAAAGGCAAAAGGGGCAAGGGCAAAGGGCCACCATTTGCGACCCTTCGTGCCTTCTTTGCCCTTTCCCCTTGGCCCTTGGCCCTTTGCCCTTGACCAGTATCAGATCAAGTCCCACGGCTTCCGTGGTTCGCGCCACAGGAGCTTCGACGCCTCCGGGTCGCCGACGATCTCGTCCTTCTCCGCGTTCCATTTCAACCGGCGGCCGCCGATGCGGTACGCGATATTGCCGAGGTGACACACGTTCGACGAGCGGTGGCCCACCTCGATGTCGGCGGCCGGCTTCTGGCGTGAGCGGACGCAGTCGATGAAGTTCGCGGCGTGCAGGTCGGTGCAGTCGCGTCCTTCCACGGAGCGCGGCTCCGTGCCCTCGCCGTTCTCGCCGCCCGATCGGCGCGAGCGTCCCCCGTCCGCCGGGAACAGCTCGTATCCCACGCGGTCCGAGAAGATCGTGCCCTTCGTCCCGTAGAACGCTTCGCCGTGCGGCCGCGCAAACGGGCCGGCGGCGTTGTAGGGCACGCGGCCGTGCGGCATGCGCGGGCCCGTGCCGAAGCTGTTCATCTGGATCCCCTCGTAGCTGAGCACCCAGTTCTTGTACTCGTAGGTCACCTGCAGCACGTCCGGGGTGTCCCCCTGCCCGGCAGGCACGAACAGCCCGCCGACGCCCTGCACCGTCAGCGGCGTGTCGTCGTGCATGACCTGGTGCACCGAGTCCAGCCGGTGACAGCCGAAATCGGTGATGTAGCCGCCGGCATAGTCGAAGAAGCGGCGGTACGTGCCCTGGAAGCGCTGGCGGTTGAACGGCACCATGGGGGCCGGGCCAAGATACATGTCCCAATCGACCCCTTCGGGCACCTCCGAATCCGGGATCTGCTGTCCCGGCACATTTCCGCCGTAGTTCCACACGCGCACGAAGTGCACGTCGCCGATCTCGCCGCTCTGGATGATCTTCTCAATCTCTGTGTAATGCGGCGCCGACCGGTGCTGCGTCCCATGCTGGACGACGCGGTTGTAGCGCCGCGCAGCCTCCACCATCTTGCGCCCCTCGACGACGTTGTGCCCGAGCGGCTTCTCGACGTAGACGTCCTTGCCCGCCTGGCACCCGAGCACGGTCGGGATCGCGTGCCAGTGATCCGGGGTCGCGACGATGATGGCCTGGATGTCCTTCCTGTCGAGCACGCGGCGGAGGTCCTTGTATCCCTCGGCATTCGGCGCCGCGAACTCGCCCGTGCGCGCCTGCGCAATCGTTGCGTCAGAGATGTCGCACACGGCGGTCACCGCGACGTTCTTCAGCCGCGCGAAATGTCCCGCGACGAGCCGCCCCCGGCCGCCACAGCCGATGAGGCCGACATTGATGCGATCGTTGGCCCCGAGCACCTGCGACGACGAGGCAGGCGAGGCGGACAATGCCACGGCGGCGGTGCTGCCCGCGGCTGTTTTCAGGAAGCTGCGGCGATTCATGGGGACTCCTCGAAGCGGACGGCCGTACAAGGTCGAACGCCCCGTAACGCTACGGCAAGTTCCCGGACGAAGGCAAGCGTGTTCGGCCGCACGGTTGCGGCGCGCCGTCGGACGGCGTAGGCTACCCTAGTCAGAGCAGCTCATGGGCGGCATTCGCAGCTACCGCGTCAGGTGGAGTTTCTGATGAGCGCTGAACGCAGCGGAACGTCCGGCGCCTCAGCGATCTCCCTTGGTCGCGCCAATGTCGGTCTGTTCCGAGCCGCCCGCCTCAGCGCCGTCGCGGTCCACGTCCGCGATGCCGGGATCCTGATCCGTGCCGCGCGGACCGCCCGGCTCGAGGCGTTCGTCGCTCGGATGCGGCCGGCGCCCCTCGGCATACTTCTGTGTCGCCGGCGCCTGCGTCGATGAGTAATCAGTGGCGTCGGATGGACCGCGCGGCTTCCGCTCGTGTTCCACGCACTACCTCCTGAGGAGTGTCGGGCGGGCCCACCCGATGGGCAAAGATCGCGTCGACGTATGCTGCCACCAGGCCTGGCAGATCGTCAGCCGGCCCGTGGAGCGTGAACACCTTCCGGAACCGCGGCCCGCTGATCGCCAGGTCCCAGCCCGCTCCGGTCTGTGACTGAAACACCGACAGCCGCCACGCTTCGAAGGCAGGCCGGAACCTGCGGATGAGCGGCGCGACCTGTTCCTGCAGCCGGGTGCGGATGGCGGCGTCCAGCACTTGAGGACAGCTTATCGTTACCGACACCCCCACGCCCCCATCGAGTCGACGCACGACGCGTTCCAGTACGGCGCGTAACGTACTCCGCGCCGCGGCGCGATGGCAAGCTAAGCTGTTCGCGGGCTCTTGCGCGATTGCGGCGTGGCTCATAAGCTCGGGGGATGAACGTCGGCCAGTGGCTGCGCGTGCTCGACACTGTGGGCGGGTTGGCACAGATGTCTGGACGCTTGCGGCGCCCCTCGGGTGAGGAGCCGCAGGCGAGCGCGATGGGAGCCGGGCCGCTGGGGCAGCTCGAGGCGCGGCTGGCGGGTGTCGTCGTGGCGGCGTTGAAGGAGGCGTTCGACCGCGACCGCGCGCGGATGGACCTCGAGCGCTCACAGGTCGAGGCCGAACGCCAACGCGCGGAGGCCGCGCTCGTGGCCGAGCTGCAACGGCAAGCCGCCGAGCGGACGCTCACCCAGCTGCGATTGATCGCCGTCGTCGCAGCGGCGGTGTGGATGCTGTCGGCCGCGCTAGGCGTGCGGCTTCCCAACATGAGGGAGAGCTGGCCTCTGCTGCTGATGGGAAGTGGATGGGCCGCCGCCATCGGGGCTCTCGGCTGCGCGCTGGGCGCGTGGCAGCAGGCGGCCAATCCGGCGATCGCGCTTCCGCACGGCAGCGGCACAATGGATCCCGGGCCGCCGGCGCCGCGCACGCCGGCGGTCACGGCAGCCGCCCACGAGCCAGCGCACCGTGCCGCGAGAGCGGCACTTGCGTTGCTTCTCTCGTCCCTGGCGCTGACGGGGGCTGCGCTCCTCGCAGCGCTGTAAGGACATGGATTCTGACCATGATCACCATCTACGGCGCCGACTGGTGTGAGGACACGCGTCGTTCACAGCGCCTCCTTCGACGGTTGCACATGCCCTATCGCTACATCAACGTCGACGAGGATCTCGAGGGACTCGAGCGCGCCGTGTCGCTCGCCGGCGGCGTCCGGCGAACGCCCACGATCGATCTCGGCCTTGGCGCCTCCGCGCTGGTCGAACCGGACAACGAGCTGCTCACCGAAGCGCTCGTCGAGCACCAGATGCTCTCGCCTGACGAGGCGGGCGAGCGGCTGGCGCTGCAGAACGTCGGCGACGTCGAACGGCTCGGTCGGACCCTCGCCGGGGCTGCGCTGGCGCTCGCTGCCGGGTTCGCGCCACGTCTCGCGCAGTGGCCGCTCGCCGCGCTCGGTGTCGCGCTGGCCGGCAGCGGCATCGCCGGGTGGTGCCCGTGGTACCACGCCGCGGGGGTGACGTCCCTCGGCGGGCCGGGGGATCGCCCCGAAGAGTCGCAGCGCCGCGCCTGGCTCGCGGCGCGCCCGGCCGCCGGCGCCTCCGGGACCCTCGCCGGAGGCCTCTCGTGACGGCGTTCACCGAACGGATCATCGACGATCTCGCCGGCGCGCGCCACCACGATCCGTTCGCCGTGCTCGGCGCGCATCCCACGGGTGACGACGTCGTCGTGCGCGTCATTCTGCCGAAGGCCGACGGCGTGGCCGTCGTCGTGCACGACCACGCCCCGGTGCCCATGACGCGCCGGCATATCGCCGGCGTGTTCGAGGCGCGGCTGGCCGGGTTCCGCGAGGTGCCGGCGTACCGGTTGCGGGTCACGTATCCCGGCGGCTATGTGGCCGACATCGACGATCCCTACCGCTACGGGCGCGTGGTCGGTGATTACGACCTGTATCTGTTCGGCGAGGGGAACCACACCCGCGTGTACGACAAGCTGGGCGCCCATCCGATGGAGCTCGACGGGGTCGAGGGCGCGCACTTTGCCGTCTGGGCTCCAAACGCCCAACGGGTGAGCGTCGTCGGCGACTTCAACGATTGGGACGGCCGGATGCACTCCATGCGCTCGCTCGGCGCGAGCGGCATGTGGGAGATCTTCCTCCCCTCGGCGCGGGTGGGGCACCGGTACAAGTTCGAGATCCGAACCCGGCAGGGCGACATTCTGATCAAGACCGACCCCTTCGGCCGTGCGTCGGAGGTGCCGCCGCTCTCGGCCTCGATCGTCACCCGATCCACCTACACGTGGCGGGACGATGAGTGGATGCGGTCGCGCGCACAGGCGGAGGGCTGGTTCTCCCGGCCGATGGCGTGCTACGAGGTGCATCTGGGATCGTGGGCGCGGATCCCCGAGGAGGGGGATCGCTACCTGACCTACCGCGAGCTGGCGGATCGCCTGATCCCCTATGTGAAGGAGATGGGCTACACCCACATCGAGCTGCTGCCGGTGATGGAGCACCCATTCTCGGGCTCGTGGGGATACCAGGTGACGGGGTTCTTCGCGCCGACGAGCCGGTTCGGGACGCCCGACGATTTCCGCGCGTTCGTGGACGCCTGCCATCAGCACGGCATCGGCGTAGTTCTGGACTGGGTGCCGGGGCACTTCCCGAAGGATGCACACGGCCTCGCGCAGTTCGACGGCACGTCGCTGTACGAGCACGCGGACCCGCGCCAGGGGGAGCACCGCGACTGGGGGACGCTCATTTTCAACTACGGGCGCAACGAGGTCCGCAACTTCCTGCTGTCGAACGCGCTGTACTGGCTGCACGAGTTCCACGCCGACGGGCTGCGCGTCGACGCGGTGGCGTCCATGCTGTACCTGGATTACTCGCGGAACGAGGGGGAGTGGCTGCCGAATCGGTACGGCGGGCGGGAGAACCTCGAGGCGATCGAGTTCCTGCGGCAGATGAACACGCTGACGCACGCCGAGCAGCCTGGCTCGATCACGGTCGCCGAGGAGTCGACCGCCTGGCCGTCGGTGAGCCGCCCCACGTATCTCGGCGGCCTCGGGTTCACCTACAAGTGGAACATGGGGTGGATGAACGACACGCTCGTGTACGTGCAGAAGGACCCCGTCTACCGCCGCTACGATCATTGGCACCTGACGTTCTCGCTCATCTACGCGTTCACGGAGAACTTCATCCTGCCGTTCTCCCATGACGAGGTGGTGCACGGCAAGGGATCGATGTTCGGCAAGCTGCCCGGCGACGACTGGCAGAAGGCGGCGACGCTCCGCGCGCTGTACGGCTTCATGTACACCCATCCGGGCAAGAAGCTGATGTTCATGGGAGGCGAGTTCGGGCAGGGGCGCGAGTGGAACTACGACACGAGCCTCGACTGGCACCTGCTCGACGAGCCGCTCCACGCCGGCATCCGCCGCTTCGTTCAGGACCTGAACCGGACGTACGTGGCCGAGCGGCCGCTGCACGAAGTGGACTTCGACCCTGCGGGGTTCGCCTGGATCGACTGCAACGACCACGAGAACAGCGTCATTTCGTTCATCCGCCGCGCGCGCGACGGAGGCGACATCCTGGTTGTGCTGCTGAACTTCACCCCCGTCCCGCGCGACGGCTACCGGATCGGCGTCCCGGCTCCCGGGGGGTACCTGGAGCTGCTGAACAGCGACGGCGAGATCTACGGCGGCAGCAACCTCGGGAATGGCGGCGTCGTCTTCACGGAGCCGATCGCCTCCCACGGTCACGCGCAGTCGCTCTCGCTCAGGCTGCCGCCGCTCGGGTGTCTCGTTCTGAAGCCGGCCGACGCGTAGCCCGAGCGCCCGGCGCCCGTGACACGGGCGCCGGCGCTTCCGGGCGCTATGATTCTTCCATGCGCCTCACCCTCTCGATCGCCGCCGCCGCGGCAGCACTCAGCGCGGCGCTCTACGCGCAGACCGCGCCCGACGCGCGCGCCTTTCTCGACGAAGCCAACCGGGAGATTCTCAGGCTCGGGACGACAGCCGGGCGTGCCGGCTGGATCCAGTCCACCTACATCACGCCTGATACGGAAGCCCTGGCTGCCGAGACCAACGAGGCGTTCGTGAGCGCACTGACCCGCTACGCTCAGCAGGCATCGCGGTTCGACGAGGTGACGCTGCCACCGTCCGAGCGGCGCCAGCTGGACGTCCTGAAGCATTCCCTGACGGCGGCGGCGCCACCCGACGGGAAGGAGGCGGAAGAGCTGGCCCGCCTCATCGCCTCGATGGAAGGCGCCTACGGTCGCGCGAAGTACTGCCCCGGCACGGCGTCCACCGACTGTCTCGACATCGTGCAGATCACGCGGGTGATGGCGGAGGAGCGCGACCCCGCGCGCCTGCTGGAGGTTTGGGAGGGGTGGCATCGTGCCGCGGTGCCGATGCGCCAGGAATACGTGCGCTTCGTAGAGCTGTCGAACAAGGGGGCGCGCGCCCTCGGGTATGCCGACACCGGCGTGATGTGGCGCAGCAAGTACGACATGCCTCCCGACGCCTTCGCAGCCGACATGGACCGCGTGTGGCAGCAGCTCCGGCCGCTGTACATCTCGCTGCACGCCTACGTGCGGCACCGGCTCCGCGACAAATACGGCGACATCGTCCCGGAGCGGGGACCTATTCCCGCGCACCTGCTCGGCAACCTGTGGCAGCAGGACTGGACGAACATCTACCCGCTCGTGGCGCCGCCGGACGATCGCCAGTCCTTTTCCCTGACCGAGGAGCTGAAGGACCGCCGGATCGATCCAGTGGAGATGGTGCGCATCGGCGAGCGGTTCTTCACGTCGCTCGGCTTCGCGCCGCTCCCGAAGACCTTCTGGGACCGGTCGCTCTTCGTGAAGCCGCGCGATCGCGAAGTGGTCTGCCACGCGAGCGCCTGGAACATCGATCTGGTCGACGATCTGCGCATCAAGATGTGCATCGAGCAGACGGCCGAGGACTTCACCACGATCCACCACGAGCTCGGGCACAATTTCTATCAGCGCGCGTACAACTCGCTGCCGGTGATCCTGCGCGAGAGCGCCAACGACGGGTTCCACGAAGCCGTCGGGGACACCCTGGCGCTGTCGGTCACGCCGGACTACCTGGTGCGGATCGAGTTGCTCGACAAGGCTCCTGACGCGTCCGCCGACACAGGCCTCCTCCTGCGCGACGCGCTCGAAGGGCTCGCGTTCCTTCCGTTCGGGCTCATCGTCGATGCCTGGCGGTGGCAGGTGTTTGCCGGCGAGATCACGCCGGACGAGTACACCCGCGCGTGGTGGGACCTGAAGCTGCGCTATCAGGGAGTCGCGCCGGTGACGCCGCGCGGCGAAGAGTTCTTCGATCCAGGCGCCAAGTACCACATTCCGTCGAACACGCCGTACGCGCGCTACTTCCTCGCGCGCGTCCTGCAGTTCCAGTTCCACCGCGCCCTCGCGAAGACCGCCGGCTGCACGACCCCGCTGCACCGCTGTTCGATCTACGGCAGCGGGGAGGCGGGGGCGAAGCTGCAGGCGATGCTCGAGATGGGCGCCTCGCGTCCGTGGCCCGATGCCCTGGAAGCGCTGACCGGTGAGCGCGCGCTCGACGCCTCCGCGATGGCCGACTACTTCGCGCCGCTCAAGGCGTGGCTGGACGAGCAGAATCGCGGCAAGGAGGTGGGGTGGTAGCAGAGCCCTGCAACGTGCAACGTGCCACGTGCTGCCGTGCCACGTGCTACGTGCGACGTGCGCGGGCGACTTCGCAGCGATAGCCGAAGTGGCTGGGAGCTGAGCTGAGAGCTGATAGCTGACACATGATAGATAGCTGGAGGCTGGAAGCTGGAAGCTGGGAGCTATGTCGATTCCACCACGCTCCGTTTCAGCTCCCGAAACATCAGCAGCATCTCCGTGTAGCTGAAGTGCGCGTTCCGGCCGCTCGGGTTCGGGACGACGAACACCTGCGCGCCGTGGATCGTCTCGGGCCGCAGTCCGAGCACCGGCGCACGCGAGCCCGAGGTCGCCAGACCGCGGACTGGTGCGCCCGACGCGCCCGGCAGCAGCGGCTGGATCACGCGGTAGACCGTGACGCCGACGAGCGCTAGGATCCGCGGTCGATACGTCGCTACCTTCACCTCGAGCGCCTGCCATCCAGCCACCATCTCGCCGGGCCTCAGGTCGTTCACGCCTGCTGTCGGCCTCGCCACCAGGTTCGTGATGCCAAGCCCCCAGGCCGGCAGCCGGTGATCGTCTTCATACGTCAGCGGTTCGGGCACGAGCCCGGAATCGGCCAGCAGCTTCCAGAAGCGGTTCGAGCACCCGGCAAAGTGATGCCCGGTGGCCGCCGAGCGGAGGCCGGGATTGATGCCGGCAAAGAGCACCGCGAGCTCAGGAGCGAGGTGATCGGGAAGGCGCGGATCCAAGTGCTGTGATCGGTTCGGCGATTGTGGCACTCTTGGCCGATTGGAGGCTCCATCGAGATGAACTGGCTGCTGAAGGAAGAACCGGAGCACTACAGCTTCGCGGATCTGGTGCGCGACGGGAAGACGTCGTGGACCGGTGTGCGCAACCCGCTCGCGCAGAGGCACCTGCGCGCGATCCAGAAGGGAGACCGGATTTTCTTCTACCACACCGGCAGCGAGAAGGTGGTCGTGGGCATTGCGAAGGCCGCGGGCGCGCCGTATCCGGACCCCGCGGATCCGACCGGCAAACTCCACGCCGTGGACGTGCTCCCCGTGCGCGCGCTGAAACGCCCGGTCCCGCTCTCGAGCATCAAGGCGGACGAGTTCTTCGAGTCGTTCCCGCTCGTCCGCATGCCACGGCTGTCGGTGATGCCCGTCACTGACGAGCAGTGGCAACGGATCGAACTGATGGCGACGGGCACGTAGCACGTAGCACGTAGCACCAGGCACGTCGCGCGTAGCCCGTTGCCCGTCTCGGCTGCTGATCGTCTCACCTCTCCTTCTGCCCTTTTCCCTTTTGCCTTTTGCCTTGTCTCCCTTCTCCCTTCCCCGCACGCATTAGCGCACGCGCACCATCGCCTCTCCCACGCCCGTGCAGGGCTCGTCTGCCCACACGACGATCTCGTAGTCGCCTGCCGCGCCGAATCGATGGCTGAAGCGGGCGGGCAGCGCCGTTCTGACGGTCCGCGAGCTCCCATCGTCGAAATCGAGCGTCAGCCGACAGGTACCGGTGCCGGCGACGGCGATGGCGATCGATTCGCCGGCGCGCGCAACCTGGGGACGCACGTCGATCCGCGAGACGTTGCCGGGGACGCCCCCACGAGCGTCGCCGCCGACGGTGATGGATGAACGCGCGGATCCGGAACACGCGCCCGTCGCCGTCGCGACGATGTCGTAGCGTCCGGCGGCCGGGTAATTGTGCTGGAGCGTGTCGGGAAGCGGACGGGTGCGCGTCTCGCTGTTGCCGTCGCCGTAGTCGATCGTGTACTGGCAATTGCCGGTCCCCGCGACGCGAATCTGCCGTAGCCCGCCCCCAGGTCCCGGCGAGCTGATCTCGAGGCCCGTCAGCCGTGGAGGGGCTTCCTTTGCGGCGACCTCGAGCCGGGCCGTGCGGCGCTCGCCGCCACACGGCGCCTCGGGGACCGCAACCACCGTGTAGCCTCCCGGCTGCGTGTAGGTGTGCGGCACCGTCGCGGGCAGCCCCCGCTCGAGCTGTTGCGTGTTGCCGTCACCGAAGTCGAGGGTCAGCCGGCACGTGCCAGTTCCCTGCAGCGCAATGCGAACGGCGGTGCCAGGAGGTGCCGGGTTCGGCGAGATCTCGACGGCCTTCAGCTGCGCGACGATGACCGGTCCCTTGATGGTGACCTGCGTCGTCGCTTCGCCAGTGCAGTTGCCCATGCCCTGCGCTCGAACGGTGAAGGTGCCGCCACCCTTGTACGCATGCGTCTGGGTGACCGGCAGCTTCTCCGTCGCGTAGGTGACGGCCGTGCCGTCTCCCCAGTCGATGTGGACGGCGCCGCAATAGCCAGCCGCGCCGGTCACCGTAGCGGTGATCGTCGCGCCGGCCT
>Ga0299913_10003849_pt1 | contig 12438 bp, 10 predicted proteins | sample RVTome_9_FD_201360 | JGI IMG/M metagenome (GOLD analysis project Ga0299913, IMG submission 201360) | Soil microbial communities from uranium-contaminated site in the Upper Colorado River Basin, Wyoming, United States - RVT155D38 (version 2) ... | reverse complement strand
CTACGCGCTGTGGGGTGTAGGAGTCGTAACTGCGCTGCTCACCGCCTTCTACATGTCGCGCATGTACTTCCGGGTGTTCGAGGGCCCGGTCAGGGTGCCCGAGGGCGTGCACGTTCACGACGCGCCACGCACGATGGCGGCCGCGCTGATCCCGCTCGGGATCCTGTCCGTCGTCGGCGGTCTCCTCAACCTGCCCGGCGTGCTCACGCTCGAGCACTTCCTCGAGCCCGTCGTCGGCGAAGCCCACGTACCGGAGGGGCTCACGGCTTGGATCCTCGGTGGCATCGCTCTCGTGGTCGCGGCGAGCGGCATCCTGCTGGCGAGATCGCTGTATATGACGCGGGCTGCGAGCGTCCGCCGCCGCAAGGCGCAGGCCAAAGCACCGGCGTTGGTGAATGCTGCCCGCCACAAGTTCTATGTCGACGAGATCTACGGCCGCGGCTTGGTGCTGCCCGGTAAGTCGTTCTCCGCGTACCTGGCCGACGTGTTCGACGTCCGCTACATCGACGGAGCCATTATGGGCACCGGGCGCGTGATCGCTCGAGCGGGAGAGAACCTACGCGGCCTCCAGACCGGATACGTGCGTAACTACGCGGCCCTCATCCTCTTCGGGGTGGTCGTCTTACTGGCGCTTCTTCTCGTGAGGGTTGGGTTCTAGATGAACGACACACCCATTCTCGACCTCGTCATCTTCCTTCCGCTGCTCGGCGCGCTCGCGATCGGCTTCATCCCGCGCGAGCGAATCGACACACTTCGGTACGCGGCCCTGGGCGTCACGATCGTGACGTTCGTGTTTTCGCTCGCGATCCTCGCGGGCTTCGATGCGTCCGACGAAGGTTTCCAGATGGGCTCGTCGGTGTCGTGGATCCCGGATTGGGGGATCGGCTACACGACGGGTATCGACGGCGTGAGCCTGTGGATGATTCTCCTGACCACTTTCCTCATGCCGCTGGGGGTGCTCGCCTCGTGGAGCATCACGACAAGGGCGAAGCCGTATTTCATCTTCCTCCTCGCGCTCGAGACGGGGATGCTCGGGGTGTTCTCGGCTCTCGACATGTTCCTCTTCTATCTGTTCTGGGAGGTCACTCTCGTCCCGATGTACTTCCTGATCGGGATGTGGGGTTACGGCAATCGCATCTACGCCGCGATGAAGTTCTTTCTCTTCACGCTCGTCGGTTCGTTGCTGATGCTTGTAGGGATCATCTATCTGTACTTCGCGGCCGGGGGTGACCCGACCTTCGACTACCGCGAGCTTCTGGGCACGCCGCTCGCGCTCGAGACCCAGCGCTTGCTGTTCCTGGCCTTCTTTGCGTCCTTCGCCGTCAAGGTGCCACTTGTGCCCTTGCACACCTGGCTCCCGGACGCTCACACCGAGGCCCCCACCGCGGGCTCCGTGATGCTGGCCGGGGTCCTCCTGAAGATGGGTGCCTACGGTCTGCTGCGATTCTGCATCCCGTTGTTCCCGGACGCATCGCGCGAGCTGGCCCCGATCGTCATCGGACTGTCGATCGTCGGCATCGTCTACGGAGCGCTGGTCGCGGCCATGCAGAAGGACCTGAAACGTCTGATCGCCTACTCGTCCGTCGCGCACCTCGGGTTCGTCACCCTTGGGATGTTCGTCGGGAGCCTGCAGGGCATGAGCGGAGGCATCCTCCAGATGGTGAGCCATGGTCTGTCGACCGGCGCTCTCTTCATGCTCGTGGGGATGCTCTACGAGCGCCGCCACACGCGGTTGATCGCCGATTACGGCGGGCTGCAGAAGACGGTGCCCGTCCTGGCCGGCTTGTTCCTGCTGGCGGCGTTGTCTTCTCTCGGCCTCCCGGGACTCAACGGCTTCGTCGGAGAGTTCCTGATCCTGCTCGGCACCTTCCTCTCGCACCGTTGGTGGGTCGTGCCCGCGGCCTTCGGTGTGATCCTCGCGGCCGTCTATCTCCTCTGGGCCTACCAACGCGTCTTCCACGGGGAGGTGACGCACGAGGAGAACCGGGTGCTGCCGGATGTGAACGTCCGCGAGCTGGCCATGCTCGCTCCCGTCATGGCGCTGATCGTGTTGATCGGTGTCTACCCGAAGCCGTTCCTCGACCGGATCAACCCGGCCGCGGAGCGCCTCGTGCAGACCTTCAACGACTCGTCGGTACAACCCGACTCTGGATCTCTTGCGGGAGGCGATGAGTGAACGAGGGGTTCGTGAAACCGGAGATCGCCCTGGGCGGGATCGCGCCGGAGATAGCGTTATGTATCACCGCGCTCTTGATCCTTGTCGTGCACGCGTTCGCCGGCGATCGCGGCAAGAATCTCTATCTGCCGCTGATGTCGACGGCGGGGCTGGTCGCCGCGCTCGCGCTGTGCGTGATGGTCTGGGGCGACACGGAACTGCAGCTGGCCCGGATGGTCGCGCTGGACGGTTTTGCTACTTTCATAAAAGCCACCCTTGCCGTTTTCGGTTTGCTCACGGTGTGGCTGGGCCGCGACTACTTGGCGCGGGAGGGACTCGAGGAGTCGGAGTTCTACGCGCTCGTGCTCTTCGCGGTCGCCGGGATGATGCTGATGGCGGGTTCGGCGGATCTGATGATGATGTTCATCGCCCTCGAGACGTTCTCGCTTGCTCTCTATGTCCTCGTCGGTTATCGCAGGCGCTCGCTGGCCGGCCAGGAATCGTCGATGAAGTACTTCCTGCTCGGCTCCTTCTCGTCGGCCTTCTTCCTGCTCGGCATCGCGCTCGCCTATGGAGCGACCGGCACGACGAACCTCTACACCGGGACGGGGGAGGAAGAGATCGAGGGCATCTTCGGCTTCCTCTCCACCGCGCCCTCTCAGGAGACCGGACTTCTGGTGCTCGCCGTGGGCTTCCTCATCGTCGGGCTGGGCTTCAAGGTTGCCGCGGTGCCGTTCCACACCTGGACGCCCGATGCCTATCAAGGCGCGCCCTCGCCCGTTACCGGGTTCATGGCAGCGGCTTCGAAGCTCGCGGGTTTCGCCGCGCTGATCCGGCTGCTCGAGAGCGCGGTCTTCCAGCTGCGCTGGGACTGGCGGCCGCTCGTGATAGGGATCGCGGTGCTGACGATGGTGGTCGGATCCGTACTCGCTGTGGTTCAGGAGGACCTGAAGCGGATGCTCGCCTACTCGTCGATCGCGCATGCAGGCTTCGTGTTCACCGGCATCATCGCCGCGAATGACCGCGGCGTGTCCGGCTCTCTCTTCTATCTGGCCACCTACGGGCTGACCGTGCTCGGCGCATTCGCGATCGTGTCGGTGACCGCCGGCCGTGACGAACGCCGGGTGCGGTTGAGCGATCATCGCGGCCTCTTCTACGAGAACCCGCTGCTGGCCGGCGCGCTGACGCTGTTCTTGTTGTCGCTGGCCGGCGTTCCGATCACGTCCGGCTTCATCGGCAAGCTCGTCGTATTCGGGGCCGCGGTGGAGGCCGGCTACGAGTGGGTCGTCGTCGTCGGCGTCCTGGCCAGCGCCATCGCCGCTTTCTTCTATCTCCGGGTGATGGTCGTGATGTACATGCAGGAGCCCGAGAGTCCCCGGCCCCCTCTTCGTCCCGGTCCTCTTGCGGTGGGAGTGATCGGTCTCACTGCCGTGGCGACCCTGGTCTTCGGCTTGGCCTGGAGCCCTCTGATCCGTCTGGCCGAGCAAGCCACCTTCTACTTCTAGTTCTTGCATCAGGGCCGCCACGGTGGAGCCGCCACGGCAGGCGCCCTGAAGGGCTTGCTTGACTAGTCCGCGGATGCCTGCGAACCGGACATATCGGGCGCGAGGAGCCTCGGGCCGCGCCCGGATAGGCGCAGAAAGCCATCCTCTTTACGTATTCAGTGCAAGATCGTACAAACCGATGTCCGGTGGGAGAGAGCCCCTTCTTTGATCGGATATGTGATGGCCTTCATCGATGCCGCAAGACGTTTCCTTCCCCAGGGCCTTTCCCTTCCCGAGGACGTCTGGGCGAAGCGCCACCGGGCAATGGTCATCCTGCTGTGGTTCCACGTCCCGGCCCTCTTCACAATTGGTGTGCTGACGAACCACGCCGTGCTCCACGTCTCCTGGGAAGTCGCCATCCCCGCCGCCGCCGCGCTGATCGCGGGACTGAGCCACAGCAGCCGGGCACAGAGGATGGTGGCCGTCACCTTCGGGCTGCTCACCTGCTCCGCGCTGCTCGTCCATTTCTCCGGCGGCCTGATCGAGATGCACTTCCACTTCTTCGTTATGGTCGCCGCAGTCACGCTGTATCAGGCCTGGCTTCCGTTCCTGTTCGCGATCGCCTACGTAGTTGGTCAGCACGGCCTCGTAGGAGCTCTCGACGCGGCGAGCGTCTACAACCACCCTGCCGCGATCGCCGGGCCCTGGAAATGGGCCGTCATCCACGGTTTCTTCATCCTGGGTGAGAGCGTCGTTCTATTGCTGGTCTGGCGATTGAACGAGGACGCTCGCAAAGAGATGGAGGAGTCGTATCGTCATCTCCTCACCGAGGAGCAGGCAAAGCGGGACGCCCAGGATCGTTACACGAGGATCTTCGACAACGCGCTCGAAGGCATCTACGAGACAACGGCTGCAGGCGAGTTCCTGGCGGCCAACCCTGGGATGGCGAGGATCCTCGGATACGCGTCCACCGAAGAGCTGCTCGAGTCGCGCGCGCAGGACTGCTACGTGGAGATCGCAGATCGGGACCTGTTCCTATCGTTCCTGCGGGAGCGTGGCTCGGTTTCGGGGTTCCGATTCCGCGCGCGCCGGCAAGACGGAGAGATCAGATGGCTGTCGAATCACGCGACGGCAGTGCTCGACGACGCTGGTGCGATCGTCGCTATCCAGGGGATGCTCGAAGACATCACAGCGGCGGTGGAGGCGGATAAGGAGCGCCAGGATCTAGAAGAGCAGCTGAGGCACGCGCAGAAGATGGACGCCATCGGTCAGCTCGCCGGCGGCGTGGCTCACGACTTCAACAACCTCCTTTCGGTGATCCAGAACTACACCGACTTCGCCCTGGAGGGTCTGGCGTCCGAAGATCGCCGATACGAGGATCTGCAGGAGGTCAAGAGCGCGGGTTCCAAGGGGGCTGCTTTGGTCGAGCAGCTGCTTGCCTTCTCTCGCAAGGAAGACGTGAGCGCCGCGACCGCGTCCGAGCCCAACGAGGCGATCGTGGAGTTCTTGAAGATGCTCGGGCGCACCCTGGGTGAGGACATCACGCTGGAGACCGTCCTCGAGGCCTCTCCGTGGCCGATCCTGATCGGCGAGGGACAGCTCGAGCAGGTCTTGATGAACCTCGCGGTCAACGCGCGCGATGCGATGCCGGGAGGCGGTCGGATCGTTTTCAGGACATCGAGTCACGAGCCGGGATCGGTCGAGCACCCGGCAAGCTTGAGACCGGACACGCGTTATCTGTGCATCACCATCGAGGACGAGGGTTCAGGGATCGCGCCCGAGATCCGCGACCGTCTCTTCGAACCCTTCTTCACGACCAAGGACCGCGGGCGAGGGACGGGCCTCGGGCTCGCGATGGTCTACGGGATCGTGCAGCAGTGGGACGGTCACATCGCAGTGGAGTCCGAGGTCGGCGTGGGGACGCGGTTCTCGCTGTACTTCCCGGCCACCGACGTCGAGGCGCCCTCGCAGCTGGAGCCCATCACAGTGTCTACCGGGCAAGGTGCCGGCCGAGTGCTGGTGGTGGAAGACGAGATCCAGTTGCTGCGTCTCGTCTGCCGCATCCTGTCGGGTCATGGGTACGACCCGGTCCCGGCCGCGTCGTCCGCCGAGGCTCTGGAGATCCTCGAAAGCACGGACACCGCCTTCGACGTCTTGCTCACGGATGTGATCATGCCGGGAGGCTCCGGCCCCGAGCTGTCGGTCGAGGCGAGGCGAAAGTATCCGGACCTACCCGTCATCTTCATGTCGGGATACGCCAACGGGATGCTCGACCGTCACCAGTCAGAGATCGAGAACAACGTTTTCCTCGCGAAACCGTTCTCGGCCGACCAGCTCGTGGAGCGGATGCGCGAGACGCTGGAGTTGGTGGCGCTGTGAGCTCTTTCAGGCGTTAAGCGCCTGTTTTAGCTCACGGCGCCTCCTTGCTTGGCTTGTCTATCGGCGGCAGGCAGGAGGGGCGGCGGCGACGGCGAACGAAACGGGCAGTTCGTCCATTTCGACTTTAAGGAGCCGCCCCGTGAGGTCCCGCATCCGATCCATAGCCCTGAGCTGCGTCACCATCGTGGCATTGATCGCCGCGCCGGTATCGGCCTCGCCTGGTGCCGGGACCGTCACCGGGGCGTCGGCTTCCGATACCTGTTTCGCCGGCGCCGACGGGACCTGTACCGGGACCGCCACCGCCGACCCAGCGGGCGCGTTCACGGGTTCGATCGAGCTGAACTCCCCCGATTCCCCCCTCACCCGCTCCACTCGCTACTCGCAGGCCCTCGCCCGCTACACGATCGGCTTCGACCTCGACGCCCCCACGCGTGAGGCAACCATCAGCGTGAAGCTCCGGTTAGAGGAGGCCGAAGCCATGTGGCAGCAGGACACTCCCGAGGTCTTCGGCGGAACCACGAGCGCCGATTCCGGAGCCCAGGTCCTCTTCCAATTGCTCGGTCACTCCGCTCCCAGCGACTGTGGCTGCGGGTGGTTCATCCAGGGCTCGCCCACCGTCGTCGCGGCCGAGGTGACCGAGCCGCAGCGGCAGCGGCTGGTCGTGGATTGGCCGGTCGAGCTCTCGTTCACGGCCACCAACCCGTTCGGAGACGGATTGCTGCCCGCGGGCCACTACGAGGTCCTCCTGCGCGGCTATGCGCTCGCCGATCTGGTCGGCGCGGGCGACTGGGGATCGCTCACGGCTTCGATGACCGGAGAGATCCGAGACATCTCCGTGTCGATCCCGGCGCTCCCTTCGGAGCTGTCGCTCTCGGTCTCCGGCAACGGCTCCAGCCGGGTTCTTAAGGCGGTTCTGACCGAGGCCGGCTCCGGCACACCGATCGACGGCCGGACCGTCTCCTTCGCGGGCGACGGGGAATCACTCGGTAGCGCGGTCACCGTCGACGGCATCGCCTCTATCCCGCTCGAGCGGAACTTCCGCGGCGGCAGCCATCTCTTCACCGCCACCTTCGAAGGGGACGAGTCGTACGAGTCGTCGACGGGCGAGCTGCGCACCTAACCGAACCCTCGCGCCGCGCGCACCTTCAGCGCCACTTTGGACTTACGGCGGGGGAGGCACGCGCCGGGGTGGCGTCCGCACGACTTCACCCCCGAGCGTGATGAAGGCTCGAGTCAGGGCGATCGTGCCGACCAGACCCAGCACCATCACCACTACCGGGATCAAGGGCCAGACGTCGCCGAAGAACGCATTCAGGTCCCAGACGATGCCGCCGATCTGCACCGACAGCCCCGGGATCAGCACCATCAGGCCGAAGACGACGATCAGCGCCATACGGGCCGGCTTGCCGAGCTCCGCGCTCCGCGCCACGGCCTCGAGCGGGCGCTTGCCCTCGAGCACGACGGCCTGATCGGCGAGCGCCAGGATCCCTCCCACCAGGAAACCCCCGATCACCAAGCCGATCACGCCGGCGGCAACCACCGACAGCACGACGAGGAGCGAGACGCCCACGTAGCGCCAGAAGCAGCGGCGGGCGAGGGCCTGCTTGAGCCACACGTCCACGCTTTCGGTTGGTTCGGTGGCGGCGGCGGCCAGGGTGAGCGAGATCTGCAGATAGAGCGACATGGCGAGCAAGAGCAGGGCCGCTAGCAACGTGGCGCTGTCGCCTTCCTCGGGCAAGCTCTCCAAGACGAGGGCGATCAGCAGAGACAACAGCGCGATGCCTCTGAAGGGGCGACGGAGGAGTGCAGAGAAGCCCTCGCGGATCGAGCTTCCGGCTCTGATCGCCGGGCTCGGCGGCTCCTCCATGAATCTCATCCTAGGCGTCTCGACGACGTGTCTTCCGGACGTGTTCACGAGCGTACGAAGTCCGGGATGCCGCCTGGCTGCGTGTTAGTTTTCGCCCGTATCCAGGGCTTTCGCGGGATCGCAGGTTGAGCAGAGAGACCTGGTCCCCACTGGAATGCCAAGCCGGTTTCACTAGTCGCGACCAGGGAGCAGCGTCAGACGTGCCTGAGGGTTACTTCGGCCAGTACGTCACGATCGGGATCTTCGCAATAGTCGGCACGCTTCTGGTGGCCGGGACCTTGCAGCTGTCCCGTCTGGTACGCCCGAATCACCCCACGGAGGCCAAGCTCACGACCTACGAGTCGGGCATCGACCCGATCGGGCACGGCTGGGCCCAGTCAAACGTCCGCTACTACATCTTCGCCCTGCTCTTCGTCGTCTTCGACGTGGAGGCGGTCTTCCTCTTCCCCTGGGCCATCGTCTTCGAGGATCTCGGCACGGCCGCCTTCGTCGAGATGGTGATCTTCATCGGGATCCTCGCCCTGGCTCTGCTCTATGCGATCAAGAAGAAGGTGCTCGAATGGCTGTGATCGAGAAGGTAAAGCTGCCCAAACCCGTCTCCTGGGCGCTCAACTGGTCGCGCAAGTACTCGCTGTGGATGATGCAGTTCGGTCTCGCCTGCTGCGGCATCGAGATGGGGGCCGCGATCGGCTCCAAGTTCGACATCATCCGCTTCGGCGTGATCCCGTTCCCGGCTTCGCCTCGGCAATCCGATCTGCTGGTCGTGGCCGGGACCGTCACGGACAAGATGGCGGCTCCGATCCTGCGGGTCTACGACCAGATGCCCGATCCGAAATACGTGATCTCGATGGGCTCGTGTGCCAACTGTGGGGGGCCGTACTGGGACTCCTACTCGGTGACCAAGGGGGTCGACCAGATCATCCCGGTCGACGTCTACGTCCCGGGCTGCCCGCCGCGACCCGAAGCCCTCCTCCAGGGAGTCATCCGCCTGCAGGAGAAGATCGCCAACGAGGACCCGCGCGAGGCGTTCGGCAAGAAGGACATCACGATCCCGCACATCCCCGAGCCCGGCCTGGCAGGCGGGATCTGATGGCGATCCTCGAAAGGGTTGACGTCGAGCAGGCTCGCGCTCACCTCGACGGCGAATTCGGCCACCGGCTGACGAACCTGCGCGTGAACTTCGGGCAGCTGGACATGACCGTGCCGCCGCACGATTACGTCGAAGTAGTGACCTTCCTGCGCGACGCGTCGGGTTTCCGTTTGCGTTTCTTCACCTTCCTCTCGGGGGTGGATCGCTCCGAGTTCGGACCCGAGGACGCCGAGGAACGGCCGCATCCGTTGGAGGTGCTCATCCACCTCTATTCGCCCGAGCACGTCTTGCATGCGAACCTGCACGTGCCGGTCGACCCCGCCGACCCCAGATGCCCCTCGATCACCGACTTGTTCGCCGGCGCGCTGTGGCACGAGCGCGAGACGCACGAGATGTTCGGTATCGACTTCGAGGGCCATCCGGGTCTCGTCAACCTCTACCTTCCCGAGGACTTCGAGGGCCGCCCGCTCTTGAAGTCCTTCAAGTTGCCGAGCCGCGTCGTGAAGGCATGGCCGGGTGCGAAGGATCCCGAAGAAGCCGCGGCGGGTGGCCGCTGATGTCGATCACCGATCCGCGCACGACCGAACAGACCCCCGTCCACGGGCCCGAAGAGATCGCCAAGATCGTCGCCGGCGGCAACCTTCAGACCGAGCAGATGGTGCTGAACGTCGGGCCGCAACACCCCGCGACGCACGGCGTCTTCCGGCTTCTCGCGACGATCGACGGCGAGATGCTGGTCGACGCGCAACCGATCATCGGTTACATGCATCGCGGCTACGAGAAGCTCGTCGAAGCGCGCGATTACCGGCAGATCACGAACCTGGTGTCGCGGATGGACTGGTTGTCCGGCATCAACAACGAGCTTCCGCTGGCTCTCGCGCTCGAGAAGCTCATGGAGATCGAGGTCCCGGAGCGCGCGCAGTACCTGCGCGTGATCATGCTCGAGATGAACCGGATCCTGAATCACCTGATGTTCTTCGCTTCGTTCGGGGCCGAGCTCGGCGCCATCACGCCCACGTTCTACGCGTTCCGCGAGCGCGAGGACATCCAGTTCGCTCTGGAGATGGCGACGGGCGGCCGCATGCACTTCGGTTACTTCCGGCCCGGCGGCCTCAAGGAGGATGTTCCGCGCGGCTTCATCGACCAGGCCCTCAAGGGTGTCCGTCAGGTGATGGCACGGATCGATCAGTACGAGGACCTGTTGGTCGGCAACGAGATCTTCAAGCAGCGGACGGTCAACGTCGGAGTGCTCGAGAAGGAGGTTGCCTTCAATTACGGCGTCTCCGGGCCGATCGCCCGCGGGTCCGACATCGATTTCGATGTTCGAAAGGACGAGCCCTATCTCGTTTACGACCGCTTCGACTTCGACGTCTGTTCGGCCCCCAACGGAGACTGCTTCGACCGGTTCTGGGTCTTGATCCACGAGGTCGTCGAGTCGGCGAAGATCGTCGAGCAAGCGATCGCGGATCTTCCCGCGGGCCCGACCCTCGGCAAAGTCCCGCGCGTGATCCAGGCGCCCGAGGGCGAGGTCTACGTTCGCACCGAGAACCCACTGGGCGAGCTCGGGATGTACCTCGTTTCCGACGGTGACCGCAGGCCGTACCGCCTGAAGATAAGGACGCCGTCGTACAACAACGTCTCGGCGCTGCAACACGTGCTGAAGGGAACGCTGGTCGCGGACATGATCGCGGTCCTCGGCTCCTTCTTCTTCGTCCTCGGGGACATCGATCGCTGATGCCGTTCGAGATCACGCTCACGGCGTGGCAGTTGCTCGCGGTAAAGGTCGCCGTCATCATGGCGGTGGTCCCGACGATGACCCTGGTCGCGGGCTACGCCGAGCACAAGGTCATGGCGCACCTGCAGCATCGCCTCGGCCCCATGTATCCGGGCGGCTTCCACGGCTGGGCGATCCTGCTCGCCGACGGACTGAAGTTCCTCTACAAGGAGGACATCATCCCGGAGCGGGCCGACCGCAGCGTGTTCAAGCTCGCAACCTTCTTGATCTTCATCCCCGCCGTGATGGTCTACCTCGTGATCCCGGTCGACCGCACGCTCATCGTCGAGGATCTCGACGTCGGCATCTTCTATCTGCTGGCGATCTCGTCGGTCTCTGCCATCGGTGTGCTGATGGCCGGGTGGGCGAGCGCCAACAAGTATTCGCTGATCGGAGCTCTGCGCGCGGGGGCCCAGCTGATCGCCTACGAGCTGCCGATCGTCCTCGCCGCTGCAGTGGTCGTCATGCTCGCCGGCAGCCTCTCGCTGGTCGACATCGTCGAGGCGCAGTCGTGGCCCTTCTTGTTGTGGCCCCCGGGCATCGGGCTGGTCGCCTTCCTGGTGTTCACGATGGGAAGCATCGCCGAGCTCACGCGTCCTCCCTTCGACATGCCGGTGGCAGAGTCGGAGATCATCACCGGAGCCTTCACCGAGTACTCCGGTATGCGCTTCATCTTCGGCTTCTTCTTCCCGGAGGTCGCGAACATGGTCGCCTTCGCGGCGATCGGCGCGACGCTGTTCCTCGGCGGCTACATGCCCATAGTCCCGGTTGGTTTCCTCGAGGTCATCCCCGGCTTCGTGTGGTTCTCTCTCAAGACTGCTTTCATGCTGTTTTTGTTCCTGTGGATCCGACCGACCTTCCCCCGGCTGCGTGAAGACCAGCTCCAGAAGTTCGCGTGGAAGTACCTGATCCCCGTCACGCTGGCCCTGATCCTGGCGGCCGGGGCCTGGATCCTCTACGCCCCCGATGCGCTGCAGGTGAACAGGTAGTGGTGCGCTGATGGCGATCGATGTAGACAAGCTCCGCAAGGCGCGCAAGGCCGGCTACGGCATCGGGCTGTTGAAGGGGATGGCGGTCACCCTCAAGCATCTCTTCAAGCACAACACCGTGATCCAGTACCCCGACGAGAAGCAGGACCTTCCAGCTCGCACGCGCGGTGTCATCGCGTTGAAGGAGGAGAACTGCACCGTCTGCATGCTGTGTGCGCGTGAGTGCCCCGACTGGTGCATCTACATCGACTCGCACAAAGAGCAACTCCCTCCGAAGCGAGAGGGAGGACGCCCGCGCAAGCGCAACGTGCTGGATCGGTTCGCGATCGACTACGCGCTCTGCATGTACTGCGGTATCTGCGTGGAGGTCTGCCCCTACGACGCGCTCTTCTGGAGCCGCGAGTTCGAGTACTCCGAGTACGACATCCGGGAGCTCACCCACGAGAAGGAGAAGCTCTCGGACTGGATGGCCACCGTCCTTCCCCCGCCCGAGCTCGAGGTGGGCGGAGAGATACCGGGGCAGTCTCCGACTGCCGGCGCCGCCGGCCCGGCCAAGGCCGGTGCCCCGGGACCAGGGCAGAGACCAGAGGTAGCTGCGGCGAGCGCGGCTCCGGCGACCGCGGCCGGGGCGGCCGGGCCCGGCAGCGCGCAACGGCCCTCGCCCCCCGCGGCCGCCACCGCAGCGGCCGAGCGTCCCGAG
>Ga0299913_10003848_pt1 | contig 12438 bp, 11 predicted proteins | sample RVTome_9_FD_201360 | JGI IMG/M metagenome (GOLD analysis project Ga0299913, IMG submission 201360) | Soil microbial communities from uranium-contaminated site in the Upper Colorado River Basin, Wyoming, United States - RVT155D38 (version 2) ... | reverse complement strand
GCTCGCCTTGCAAACCCTGTAGGCGCCCGACAGATTGGTGGCCAGCACTTCCTCCCACTCCTCGGCCTTCATGCGCAGCAGGAGATTGTCGCGCGTAATTCCGGCGTTGTTGACCACAATCGTGGGGGCGCCCTCCTCTTTCTGCAAATTTGCGAAAAGCGCCTGCACCGATTCGTCGCTCGCTATGTCCAGTATCGCGCCGCGCCCTCGCTCACCGAGGCGTTCTGACACACTCGCAGCCCCTTGCTCGCTCGTTGCTGTGCCGATGACCGTCGCGCCGACCCCGGCCAGCGCAGCGGCAATCGTAGCGCCGATACCGCGCGATGCTCCTGTAACGAGCGCGATCTGGCCGTGGAGAATGTTCTCGTTGAATAATGCTGTCATTGGCGAACTCCCATTTCAGTTCCGGTGGCGCCAACGTGTTCCGCATGATTCATGAGCGATCAGCACCTGTGGCAGGCGGAGTCCCGACCGGGGAGGAATTTTCAGGAACGCCGTAAACCCATCCATGGGGCCTTCGGGGAAAACATCCTGTTTTCCCCGATCCTGAAAACCCCTCCCCCGGTCGGGACTCCGCTGATGCGGCAACGCGTTCATGAACCATGCCGGCCGGCAGTGCCGAGCGCATGGTGCAGCGCGCTTTGTATTCCCTCGGGCGTCTCGATGCAGATCGCGGGGACGGAGCGGTCGATGCGTTTCGTGAGTCCGGTAAGGATTTTGCCGGGGCCGCACTCGATAAACGATGTACTGCCTTGCGTGATGAAGTGCCGGATTGTTTCCACCCAGCGCACCGGGCTGTAGAGCTGTCGCGCGAGCCCGGCGCGGATCTGTTCGGCGCTTCTGTAGACGCTGACATCGGCGTTGCCGACTACCGGAACCGTCGGCGCCGAGAACGGCGCCTCGGCCAGTGACTGAGCGAATTCCTCCGCCGCGGGCCGCATAAGCTCACAGTGGGATGGCACGCTGACATTGAGTAGCACGGCGCGCTTTGCGCCAGCGGATCTGGCCCGTTCCGCTGCGCGTTCGACTGCCGCGCGCTCACCGGCGATGACTACCTGCCCCGGACAGTTAAAATTGGCAGCACTCACGACCTGCCCTTTTGCCGCGCTGCGGCAAGCCTCGATTACGGCCGCGTCCTCGAGACCCAGTATGGCGGCCATCGCGCCCTCGCCTGCGGGGACTGCAGCCTGCATCAGTTCCGCGCGGCGCCTGACGAGCAGCAATGCTTCCCGGAACGGCAGCGCGTCCGAACAGACCAGCGCCGCATACTCTCCCAGGCTGTGGCCGGCGACGCATGAGGGCTGACCGCCCCCCGCGCTGCGCCAGGCGCGCCAGGTTGCGACCCCGGCCGTCAGCATCGCGGACTGCGTCACGATCGTGTCGTCCAGTCGTTCCGCAGGCCCGTTCTGCACCAGGTCCCAGAGGTCGTATGCCAGTGTGTCGGCCGCTTCCGAGAAAACGTCCGAAACCTCCCCGTATTGCTCCGCCAGTGAGGCGAGCATGCCGACGGACTGCGATCCCTGTCCGGGAAAAACCGTGGCAAGCGTCAAGAGGTCGCTCCGCAGAAAAAAAGCATTATAGCGCGGCCCTGATTCGCAACAGAGCAGCGGCGACTACGCCCGCAATGGCGCCATAAAGGTGCGCGTTCACCACCACGGCGCCGCCGGTCGAGGCTTCCGATCCCGGCAAAGGACCTGCAAATTGCTCGTAGGCGATCTTGGCAATGATCACGCTGCCGAGCACGATGGACTCGCCGGGCACGTTGCGAAGTCGACGCAGGAGGCCCGCTGCCAGCATTCCGTGCAGCAATCCTGAGAGGCCCACGTACCACTCCAGTTGCGGATCGAAGTACCAGAAGCCGAGGTCTATGACCGCGATCGAAAAAGCAATCACGAACATCCAGCTGTAAACGGTAAAGCTGCTGCCGATCAGCAGCCAGACGAGCAGGAGGCCGGCGATATTCAGAATCAGATGCCCGGTGCCAAGGTGCGTGAAATGACCCGTAGCGAAGCGCCAGAACTCGCCATCTGCGATGCCGGACCGGTCATAGCGCAGCAGAAGCCTCGCGGAAGAGCCGGCGATGCCGACCGCCAGGGAGAATGCCGCAATTGCAAGGGGAACCCACCAGCCGGTACTGCGTCTCAGAATGGATCGCTCCAAAGTACCGGAAGCCTGATCTAAGCCCATGTTTGATATACTGACGTCTATTACGATAACGCGTCAACGCGGCCGTACGGCCGTTGCCGCGAAAAGACTCTTCGGGAGCATTACAGTGCACAAAGCCGCCAACCACGGGCCACGCGAACAGCGTGGCTTTACGCTGATCGAGATCATGGTAGTCGTTATCATCCTGGGCATTCTGGCGGCAATAGTGGCACCAAACGTCATCGGACGTGTCGACGATGCGCAGATCACGCGAGTACAATCCGACCTGCGCGGGATCGAAAACGCCCTGAAGTTCTATCGGCTCGACAACTTCTCTTATCCGACCAGCGAGCAGGGACTCGAAGCGCTGGTGACGAAACCCGCCGACCCGAACATCCGGAACTGGAAGCCCGGCGGTTACATTGACCGCGCGCCGAAGGATCCCTGGGGCAATCCGTATCTCTATCTAAACCCCGGCAATCACGGCGAAATCGACGTCTACACGCTGGGCCGGGACGGCCGGCCCGGCGGCGAAGGCCTCGACGCGGACATCGGCAACTGGGAACTCGAATAATCCCGCTCATGATCCCCCCCGGCAGCTCCGGATCCAGACACAAGGGGCGCGGTTTCACGCTCATCGAGTTGCTGGTCGTGGTGGTCATCATGGGCATCGTCAGCGCCATGATTTTGCTCTCGTTCGGCATATTGGGCGACGATCGCGCACTGCAGCAACAGGCGCGGCGTCTTTCTTCGCTGATCGAGCTGGCGACCGACGAGGCGCTCATGCAGGGTCGCGACTTCGGTCTGGAATTCATGCAGCACGGTTACCGCTTCGTGGAACATGACCCGTTGCTCGATCAATGGAACGAAGTGACGGATGACGATCTGCTGCGTCCGAGGCAGCTCGAAGAAGGGACGGAATTCGAGTTGCGACTCGAAGAGCGTCCTGTTGCTCTTAAGGAAGAAGCGGCAGATACGGAGTCCGACGAGGACTCCGCGGCTCGCAGCCGTTCCGCTGCTTACCTGCCGCATGTGCTGATACTGTCGAGCGGCGACGTCACCCCGTTCGACCTTCGACTCGTTCGCTGGGCGGACAGGTCCGAAGTGGTGGTCGAGATGTCCATGGCGGGCGAAATCGAGATCAGGACCGATGCACAGGCATCGCTCTGATTCCAGCCGCGCGAACACCCGCCGCTCGGCGGGATTCACCCTGCTCGAGGTCATGGTTGCCCTTGCCATCGCTGCCCTGTCGCTGACGGCGGTGACGGCGGCGATGAGCCAGATGGTCGACGCTGCCAACAGCATGAAAGACCGCACCTATGCCAGCTGGATCGCGCAGAACAAGATCGCGGAGTTGCGCCTTGCGAACGTGGTTCCGGAAGTCAGCGAGAATTCGGGAGACATCGAGTACGCCGGCCTCGAATGGACCTGGCGCACGAACATCTCGGAGACCGGCGTGGAAAACCTTTACCGGGTGGATGTCGCCGTCTCCTTTGCCGAGTCGAACGCCATCATCCGGACAGTGACAGGGTTCATCGGTGAGCCGGCAATACCGGGCCAGAGCAATATCGCCTGGACCTCGAATTCTCCCGCTTTCGGAGAAGAGCGCTGATGAGCGGCTCCGTTCGGGCACGCGCGTTCACCCTCGTCGAGGTGCTCGTTGCCCTTGCGATTTTCGGCATGCTCGCCGCCGTCGCATACGGCACTCTGAGTCGCACGTTGTCGAACGCCGACCTGCTGACGGAACGCATGCAGCGCCTGCAGGCGATACAGCGAACCATGCGCTATCTGACCGAGGATTTCATGCAGCTGGCGCCCCGGCCAATCCGCGAGGATCTGGGCGACAGCATGGGTCCGGCGCTGTACACGGACGTTCAGTCCGATTTTGCCGTTGAACTGACACACGGAGGATGGAGCAATCCGGCTGCCCTGCCCCGCGCTACCCTGCAAAGAGTTGCCTATCGGCTCGAGGAGGCCGAACTGGTTCGCTATCACTGGACCGTACTCGATCGAACGCTGGGCAATGAGCCGGCGGCACGGGTGGTACTGGACGAAGTGGACAGCGTCACTTTTCGCTTCATGCAGGAAAACGGCGAATGGACGGATCAATGGCCGCCCGGGGACCGGCCGGGAATGCTGGGGCTGCGCCAGCGCCCGCGCGCCGTGGAGATCGTTCTGACGCTGGCGGACGCTACCGAAATCACGCGACTTCTCGAGGTCGCTCCGTGACCATGCCGCGGCCGAAACAGCGCGGCGTTGCATTGATTACCGCAATGCTAATCAGTGCACTCGCCGCCATGGTTGCGTACAACCTGGCGTGGGACAACGCGCTCGACGTGCGCCGCACGATGGTGTTGCTCAACCACGATCAGGCAGTGCAGGTGGCGCTGGGTGCGGAAAGCTGGGTGGTCGGAATTCTTCACCAGGACATGCAGGACAGTCAGACCGATCACCTGTCGGAAATCTGGGCGACCGATCTGCCCGGCCTGCCGATCGACGGCGGCGAGTTGTTCGGCCGCGTCGAGGACCTCCAGGGCCGCTTCAATATCAACAATCTGATCGATCAGAACGGCGAAGTCGATCCCGCCGCGCGCGAGCGGTTTCGCCGCCTCCTGGTGGCGCTCGCGCTCGACCCTCGCTTTGCCGGTATTGCAGCCGACTGGCTGGACGCAAACCAGGACGCGGAGTTTCCCGACGGAGCGGAAGATTCCATCTACACGGGCATGACGCCCCCTTACCGCAGCGCCAACCAGACACTCACCAGTGTCAGCGAACTGGCGGCACTCGAGGGCATGGACAAGGAGACGTTCGACGCCCTGGCGCCTCACATCACTGCCCTTCCGGGCCGCACCGACATCAACGTCAACACAGCGACGCCGGCGGTGCTGCAGTCTCTTGACGAGAATATGTCCGTAAGCGCCGTCGAGGCGCTGATCTCCGAGCGCGAAAACGGTGGATTTGCGGATATTCAGACGGCTTTCTCATCTCTCGTGGAGCCGGATGTGCTAAATAGTCTGGACGAGGCTACGAATTACTTTCAATTGCGGGTGGTCGTGCGGATCGATACGGTGCGGGTGACGATGTACAGTGTGCTTCTGCGCGGACAGAGCGGCGACGTTACGCCTATTCTGCGCACGTTCGGGACGACTTGAATGGCCGAATACCTGGTCATACGGATCGGCGAATCACCCGGGGATCCGGTTCACTGGATGGCGGTCGATGGGAGCGGTGCCCGCCGCAGCGCGCCCGGCAGCGGCACTTTGGAGGACGCGGCGATGGATGCAGCGGAACGCTCCGTGATCGTCCTCGTTCCCGGCACCGAGGTCCTCACCACCACCGTCGACATCCCGGTCAGGGGCGCGAAACTGCAGGCCGCATTGCCCTATGCCCTCGAGGAATACCTGGCCGAAGACGTCGACAAGCTCCATTTTGCCGCCGGTTCCCGGCGCAGCAGTGGCCGCGTGCCGGTATCGGTCGTCAGCAGGGAAAAACTCGCCGGCTGGCTTTCGCAGCTCTCGGCGGCGGGAATCGCACCATCGTCGATTATCGCCGAGAATTACGGCCTGGCGCGCATCCCCGGCACGATCAGTTTGCTGATCGCGGAAAACAAGATCCTGATCAACGACGGCGCCGATAACGAGCTTGTAATGCAGGACGTCAGCCCGGGCGATGCCCTGGCAGCCATCGGCGCGCTGGATGAAAGCGGCGGCGCAGGAGATACCCACACCGCCCGATCGGAGAGCGCCGCAGTGATGCCGCGTCACGTTCTCGTTTATTGCGAACCGGGAGACGACGAACGTTACGAACTCGATTGGATGGCAATGCGTCATGAACTCGAGAGCGTCGATGTCAATCTGCTGCCGGACGGAGTGATGCCGCGGCTTGCGGTTACGGTCGCGACGGGCGCAGGCGTGAATCTGCTGCAGGGCGCCTTCGCCCGCAAGACGGAGTACTCGGGACTGTTCGAGCCGTGGAAGTACGCGGCTGCATTGCTGCTGGGACTGGGACTGGTCGCCGTTAGCGCAAAGGCTGCATCCTGGTATTCTCTGACGCGGCAGGAAACCGAGTTGAGACAGCAATTCCATGCCGAATATCAGCAAATTGCGCCGGGCGCGCCTGCGGTTGAAGATCCTGCCTCGGTGGTTGCGTCGATGCGTGCACGTTCGGGACGTTCGGCTGCGCCTTCGGTTTTTCTGGACTCACTGGAGCATCTCGGCCGGGCACTAAGGCAAAACAGCGATGCCCGCATCGAAGCGATCAGTTACCGCACGGGCGTCGTCGACATTCGAATCACGGCACCGAACGTGTCGACACTCGACAGCATCCAGCGCGCTATCGGGGAAAGCGGCAGCTTTACTGCGTCGATACAGTCGACCGACCAGGACGGCGAGCGCATCAACAGTCGCATGCAGATACAGGCGAGCGGCGCGTGAGGGACTGGTTCGAATCCCTTGCAGAACGCGAACGCCTGTTCGTGGTGGCCGCCGGAGTACTGCTGGCGTTCGCTGTTCTTTACCTGGTGGTGTGGATGCCGCTGGATCGAGCGCAGAGAAATCTCGAGGCGAGCGTCGACAACTGGGAAGTCTCTCTCGCAGAACTGCGGGATCTGAAAGGCAGCGTTGCCACGGCCGACTCCGGTCGGACCGCTCCGAGCGACCTGAATCAGTCGCTTGTCGTAATCGTCGACAACACGCTGCGACAACGCGCCCTTTACAGCTCGCTGCAGCGCAGCCAGCCGACGGCCGGCAACGGCATCAGGGTCGAATTCGAAAACGCTGCGTTTGACGACCTGGTGCTGTGGCTAGGCGATCTGGCTTCGCGTTACGGCCTGCAGGTTCAGTCCGGCAGCTTTTCCGCTGCATCGCGGCAATACGATGGTCGCGTCAACTCGACACTGACACTGGAACGCTGAGAAGAATGGCGCGCGGTAAACGCCTGATCGCCGCCGGCGCGGCGGCGTTCATCGCCGCCCTGATCCTCGCCTTTCCGGCACATATCGCCTACGCGTGGTTTGCCCCGGCGGAACTCCGCTTAAGCGGCATCTCCGGATCGGCCTGGAATGGCCAGGCCATGGAAGGCGAAGTTGCCGGATTTTACTTCCGCGATCTGTCGTGGCGCTTTCTCCCGCTGTCGCTGCTCACGCTTGAAGCGGGATACACGGTCGCGGCAACGGTGCCCGCCGGATTTCTGCAGGCCGACATTGCGCTGGGCCCGGGTGGAGGCGTCAACATTGGCAACCTGACCGCTGCGGTGTCGATCGCCTCCTTTGATGCCCTGTTACCCCTGAACGGAATCGAGGGGGACGTGAACCTGCAGTTCGACCGTCTGGTGCTGGACAACGGTTATCCGACCGAGGCCGACGGTACGCTCGGGCTGTCCAGCCTCGTCGTTCGTGCTCTGTCACCTGCAGCGTTAGGCGATTATCGAGCGGTTTTGCAGACGACCGACGGCGGCATCACCGGAAATGTTGAAGACGTCTCGGGGGTACTGGACCTCGCCGGCACCCTGGCCGTGAGTCGCGACCGCACATACTCCTTCGTCGGACAGGTCGCGGCAGAAGCGAACGCACCCGACACTGTCATCCAGCAGCTCCAGTTTCTCGGGTCGCCGGACGAACAGGGTCAGCGGGAATTTCGCTTCGAGGGGCGTCTTTAAATTCGGACGTGCCATAGGCTTTTTTTCACCTGCAGGATGTCGGGTCGCCAATAGCGACCTCGCGGAACTGTTGCAGCAGCGGAAAGTAAAGGGCCGTGCGTATCGCGGTCGGCCGATCGGCGTCCAGACTCCTGTAAAGTGAGGCATACTTGAAAAGTTGTTGTCGGTATCGCTCCGCCTCCTGGATCACGAACCCTTCGAGATCGCTGCCTTCATGCGTACTCGTCTTGTAATCGATGATCCAGTGCACGTCTTCTTCGTCAATGCGAATTCTGTCGATGACGATCGACTCAATCCTGTTATTCCAGATTCCTGTCACCGGGACTTCGGCGTAACCTCGGCCGAACAGAATCCACCTGCCTTTCTGGTCCTGCAGAATGCTGCGAAGCGCCTGAAGAGCGCGGTCGCAGACCGCCTCCACGTCCCGCACGGGCACGCCGAGTTCCAGTGCCCAGTTACGGCCGAGAGGACGCAGTCCATCCAGATGTTCCACATCCGCCTGCATCCTGCCGGTTGCAATCCAGTGCAGCCATCGATGCACGATGGTGCCGGCATGTCGAGCCACGGTTCCCACCCAGTAGAAATCGACCTGATACTCGTCAACGCCCGCGGGCGATTCGGCGGCTAAGGCGGGTCCTGGCGGCTCCGGCAGCGGCGGCAGGTCAGCGCTCCGTTTCAAGCGGCGCAGCCGAGGCACGCCCAGCGGCAAACCCGCCGAAACCGCGCGGCCGGATCCTGCGGCGGGCGCGCGGCAACTGAACGCGTCCGCGAATTGTGCTCTGATCATGGGCCACAGTCGGTGCAGGAGAGTGCCTTCGCGGGGCTCGCGAAAATCCTCTCCCTGCTCCATCAAGGCAACATGGCCGATCAGATGCAGGGAATGGCGTGCGCGCGTGCAGGCAACGTAAAGCAGACGATCCTGTTCGAGTATTCCTTTGTCGCGTTCGGTCGTTTCAATGAAGGTGTGCAGCGGGTCGTTTTCCAGTTCGGCCCGTGCACCGACCGGGCTGATGATCATGGACGTACCGCCCTCGCCGTCCGGCAGATTCAACCAGCTCAGGATGGACCGCTGATCTGCTTTCGCCGTGCGACCGAGGCCGTACACCACGACGTGATCGAATTGCAGGCCCTTCGCCTTGTGCATCGTCATTATCTGCAAGCGGCAATCTGCGGCTGGCGCTTCCGATACCCGCTCCTGGTCGAGTCTCATCTCGAGTTCTGCAACGTCGTAAACGGTGCCGGCCACTTCGATTCCTTCAAGCACGTCGAAGAAGCGGTAAACGTTGTCGACCTCCAGGTCATTGCGCAACATCAAGGGCCCCCGCAGCGCGTACCACGCCTGTTCCACACGATCTCTCAGTGACGTGGTGCCATGGCCGGCGACGAAAGCTGCGATTTTCCTCCTGAAGCGATGCACGGCGATCTGCGCCCGCGGCGACAGCTCGCGCACTCGCTCTTCGTCCTGAAGCATCTCCCAGATCGTGCGGCGCGTGTCATTGAAAACGAGAGTGTGAATATCGGTCCAGTCAAGCCCCACCCAGGGGCCGCGCAACAGCCCCAGCCACGCGATCCGATCGCCGCGATGTGCCACTGCGCGGGTCAATGCGAGAACGTCGATGATTTCCGGCAGGTCTGTGAGACGGTCAATCTCTACAGCCTGATAGCTGACGTTCGCCTGGCGCAGTCGCGCCAGCAGCAACGGCAACTGCGTGCGGCTTCGGACCAGTACCGCGGTCGACTGCTGGCCGGAGGCACTGACGCAACGCCCGATCACGTCGACGGCAAAGTCGGCCTCCTCGTCGTAGGTCGCGCCGAACAGCGGATAAACACGGCAGGCGCCCGCGTCACCGCGACCGGCAACCGGAACCGACGCCGAATACGCGATGGCGCCGGCGGCTACATCGTCCCGCCCCGGCAGAATCTGCTCGAACACGGTGTTGTACCAGTGCACGAGGTTTTCTCCGGAGCGGAAATTCTGCCTCAGGACCAGCGGCTCGAGTCTCACGGGACCGATCCCGTTTGCGCGTGCGAGCAGAAACTGACCCACCTCCGCGTCCCGGAAGCGATAGATCGACTGCATGGGGTCGCCGACGCAAAACAGGGTGCGTCCGTCTCCGCGCTCCCAGCCCCCGACCAGCTGTTCGATCAGCCGGTACTGCGAGATAGACGTGTCCTGCATCTCGTCGATCAGGAGATGCCTGATCGTGAAGTCGAGCAGTAAACCAATGTCGCCCGGATCGTCCACGCTGCCCAGCGCTGCAGCGGCTGCCAGGGCTACCTCTGTGTGATCCGTGACTCCTCGCTCGCTGAACAGCCGGCGAAGCTCGCCAACCGCAACCGGCAGCAGGCGGAACAGAGCCAGCAGTATCTCCCATTGCTGTTCGGTGTAACGCGGATCCGGCAGTTGACGGATGCGATCCAGTTCCTCCCAAAGCTCGGAATGACTGCAAAGCTCCTGCAGCAACTCTAGCATCTGCTGCTTTTCGCCGTCATCGCCCGCCGGAAATCCGTCGTTCCTGTTGACGGATCTGCGGAGGCTTCCCGACTTTGTCAGCAGCAGGTCGGCAAGCGCCCGCCACGCGTCGATGTGGCTCGAGTCCGCCAACGGCAGGCTCTCGCCGGCGGCGAGCACGCCGGGCGGTGCACCCGGCATCAGGTTCTGCGCCGCGTAACGGCAGAGTTTTATCAGCAGCGACGTATGCTGCTCGGGCAGCAGCAGGCGCACGTGCTGCAGGCGGGCGTCGATCGCTGCCGCGATGTTTCTTTCAAGCTGCCGACGTACCACCGCACCGGCGGCGGAATCGCCCAGTCCCGCGCCCGTGATCGGCATCCACTGATCGCGCGTCGCGAGCATTCGCGCGATGTAGGCAATATAACGGGTGGTGTCGTTGTCGAGATGCGAAAGTACCTGCTCCAGCGCGTTGCCGGTTTCCCCCTCCGTCACTAACCAGTCGAGCGTCGCGCCGGCCGCGGTGCGGTAGAGCGCCTGAATTTCCTCGTCGGTCGCAACCGAGCCTGCACTACCCAGACCTGAACTGAATGGGAGCGATCGTGCGATACCGGCATTGAGCGCGTCCAGTGTCTGAATGCGCATGCGTCGAGGAGATTCGAGCAACTTCCAGCCTTTCTCTCCATCGCGATCGAGCACCTTGCGTGCCGCTTCGAGTGTCACCGCGTGGTGCGCCTCCTGCGCCGCGGCCCCGCTCCGTGCATCGCGCATCGCCGCTACTGCACGAAGCTGCATTTCCTGAGCTGCCTTGCGCGTGAAGGTAATGGCAACGACCTCTTCGGGATGTTCGACGTGGGCCAGCAGACTCAAGTAGCGCTGTATCAGCAACTCTGTCTTGCCGGAACCCGCAGGCGCCTGCACAAGAAAGGAGCGACTGACGTCCAGAGCGTCGACACGCGCGCGACGGTCCGCCTGCAGCAGACCTGCGTCAACGCTCACGCCGTACTTCCTCGACCCGGCTTAATACATTCAGCGGCCGGGCATTCGGCGCCGACTGCGCCATGTTGAGGCGAACGTCGCCCGCCGCGATTCCCGCGATCGCAAGATCCACGCTTTTTTTCCATCGCGCCAGGCGCTCTTCCCACGGCTCGAGCGAACCGCGGTCCCAGCCCGGCCCCGCCCCTTTGTAGATGATTGCGCGGCTATCGACGTTTATGAGAAGCAATCCTCCGATCGTTTCATCGAGCGCCGATGCGTACACGACCAGCTGCGCTTGCTTCGGTTCGCCGGCTCGACCGAGCAGACTTTTCGCGATTCCGGTCTTGTAATCGATGATCAGCACACTGCCGTCGGCAACGCGGTCGATTCTGTCGATCCTCAGGTCGAGCCGGACGCCGTGGCGCAGAAACTGCGTCGACTCTTCTACGGACACCACTTCGAAGTCCTGCCGCAAAAGCTCTTCCTCGAGAAACTTCGCTAACAGCCCCCGCAAGCGCCTGCGCTCGATGGCCAGCAAGCGGAGCAGCACCCCGTCCGCCGAGCGAGCGTGACGCACGAGAGCCGCATCGACCGATCGCTCGATCCGCTCGTCCAGTTCCGTGTCTGTCCACGCGGCGATCTGCGACGACGTCGGCTTGTCCATCAACAGGTGATGTAACGCGCGATGGACTATGCTTCCCCGGGTGCTTGCGGACAGTCCTGCCTGGAACGTCTGCAGGTCCTTCACGCCAAGCCGGCCGTAGGCGAACGCCGAAAACGGAGCCTCGAGTTGCCGCTGCACCGCGGTTGCACCGCCGCTGACTTTTTCGCCGGCGCGTATCGCGGGCACCGGATCTGCCACGGCAGGATCGATTACGCCGCCGCCCGCCAGGGACGAGGCATACCAGCCAGGATCTTCGCCACGACCCGGTTCCTGCCGGAGGTAAGGCGCCAGCAGCGGGCTCGGTTCGAGTTCAAGGTCCTGTGCCGTTTGATGCCAGCTCAGAATCACGTTGCCGGCGCTTGCGGCCAGCCGTTGCAAAACTCGTCTCGAGTAATCCAGCGTATCGGTCGGCGTTGCGTGAGGCATGCCGAGCTTGCGCTGCAGCTCACGGGAGACGAGCGGCAGCGGGTTTGCGGGCGGCGGCCAGTTTTGCGCGTCGAGGCCCCAGACCCATAGATGGTCGAACTCGAGTCCGGCGGCCTCGAGC
>Ga0299913_10003847_pt1 | contig 12440 bp, 11 predicted proteins | sample RVTome_9_FD_201360 | JGI IMG/M metagenome (GOLD analysis project Ga0299913, IMG submission 201360) | Soil microbial communities from uranium-contaminated site in the Upper Colorado River Basin, Wyoming, United States - RVT155D38 (version 2) ... | reverse complement strand
GCATGGATTGGCTGAGCGATCGGCGACCGGACTGGTCCGAGGCGGACCTCCTGCCGGTCGTGGTCGTCGACGACGCCGACGGGACGCTGCTCATGCTGGCGTGGGCGAACCGTGAGGCGGTGGCCTCGACCGAGGCCACCGGCGAGGCCCATTTCTGGTCGCGCTCACGAGCCGAGCTGTGGCGCAAGGGCGCGACGAGCGGCAACCTGATGGCGATGGCCTCCATCGGTGTCGACTGCGATGCGGATGCCATCGTCTACCGCGTCCGCCCGAGCGGTCCCGCCTGCCACACGGGGACGCGCTCCTGCTTCGACGTCCCCGATCGTTTCGACCTGGCTGCGCTCGGCCGCGTCGTGTCGGGCCGTCGTGGTGCCGCCCCGGAGACGTCGTACACCGCGGCGCTCCTGGCAGGGGGCGCGCGCCGCCCCGCCGAGAAGGTGACCGAGGAGGCGGGGGAGCTGTCGGCGGCGGCGCTGGCCGGAACCGACGACGAGGTCGTCGCCGAGGCGGCCGACCTGCTCTACCACGCCCTCGTGCTGCTGGAGGCCCGCGGCCTCACGCTCGCGGCGGTCGAGGCCGAGCTGGCCCGGCGGCACGCCGCCGGCTAGGCGCCGGGAACCACCTCCACCGCGCCGAGGTCGGCGGCACGCAGCTCGTCGGCGACCTTCGAAGCGTCGCCCACCACGAGAATCAGCGCGTCGTCGGGGCGGATGAGCTCGCGCGCGACCGACTGTACGTCGGCCGGGGTGACGGCTTCGAGGCGAGACCGGTAGGCGTGCCACCAGTCATCGGGCAGGTCGTAGACCGCCAGCGGCTCGATGGCCGCCGCAATCCCGGCCGTCGACTCGAACCGGAGCGGAAAGACGCCGACGAGGAAGTCGCGGACCTCGCGCAGCTCGCCGTCGCCCGGCGGTGCGTCGCGGATCCCGTCGAGCTGGGCGAGCAGCTCGCGGACGGCATCGGCGGTGACCTCCGTTTGGACGGCGGCGGTGGCCGTGAACGGCCCGACGGCGCGGCGCGGGTCGAAGGCGCAGCGAGCGCCGTACGTGTAGCCGAGCTCCTCGCGCAGCCGCCGGTTCAGCCGGCTGCCGAACACGCCGCCGAGCAGCGCGGCCATGACCATGGCGGGGAAGTAGCGCCCGTCATGGCGGTCGATGCCCAGGTGGCCCACGCGGAGCTCGCTCTGCACCGATCCGGGGCGGTCGACGACCACCACCCGTCGCGACCCACGTTGCCGTGGCTGGATGGTGCGGTGCCCGGGACCGGTACCCGCCCAGCCACCGAGGTGACGCTCGACGGCGGCGAGAGCGTCGTCGGGATCGAAGGCGCCGGCCACGATCACGTCGGCGACGCCCGGGGCGTACCGGGAGGCATGGAAGTCGCGGACCGACTCCACGGTCAGCGCCTCGACGGTTTCCGGGCGGCCCGCCGACAGGCGGCCGTACGGGACACCGTCCGCGAACACCTGTCCGAGGAAGCGCTCGTCGGCCAGCCGTCCAGGCTCGGCCCGCGCCTGGAGGATGTCGTTCAGCCGTTCGGCCCTGAGGCGGTCGAACTCACCCGCGTCGAGCCGCGGGTCGGTGACCATCTCCGCCAGCAGCCCGAGGCCGGCGTCCAGGTGGGCGCCGAGCGCGGTGAACCCGGCGCGAGCGCTGTCCCACGCGGACTCGCTTCCGACCTCGATGCCGAGCCGTTCGGTGGCCTCGGCGAAGGCGGCGGCGTCGAGCGTCCGGGTCCCGGTGACGAGGACCTGGGCGGTGAGCGCCGCGACGCCGGCCTGCGCCTCATCCTCGGAGGCGGCGCCGGCATCGGTCAGCAGGTGGACGCTGACGAGCTCGCGTCCAGGCAGCGGCACGAGCCACACGCCGAGGCCGTTCGGCAGGCGATGGCGGACGAAGTCCGGGAACCGATACGGACGCGGTGCGCCGGCCGGTGGTCGGGCGATCACGAGGCCGCCTCCGCGGGGACATAGGTCAGGGTCACCCGGTTGTGCTCGGTGATGGAGGTCCTGAGTGCCTCCATGACGCGACCCGCGTCGACAGACGCGTAGCGCGTCACCTCCGTGTTGATCCGCTCGGGCTCGTCGAACAGGCAGGTGTACTGCCCCAGGCGGTCGGCTCGCTCGCCGATGCGCTCGAGCGCCGAGGCGGTGCGGCTGGCCTGGAGGTTCCGTACCCGCTCGAGGTCGGCATCGGTCGGTCCCTCGGTGGCGAGGCGATCGATCTCGGTCAGCAGCGAACGCTCGAGCGTTGCGAGCTCGACGCCGGGTCGCGCGGTCACCCACATCGCGAACAGGCTTGCGCCCCCGACGATCGGGAAGACGAACACGCTGACGTCCTGCGCGACGCGCTGCTCCCGGACGAGCGACGCGTACAGGCGCGAGGCCCGGCCGGAGCCGAGGACATCGGCTGCCACGTCGAAGGCGTCGAAGGCGTCGCTGCCGAACGGGGCGATCCGGTGGGCGAGGTAGATCCGCGGCAGCGGGACCTGGTCGGGGACGGTGACCCGCACGGCCTCACCGATGCGGTCCGGCACCGCCATGTCGGGCGGCGGCGGCAGCGACGCATTCGGCGGGATCGGGCCGAAGTGACGCTCGATCATGGCGAGGGCCGCATCGGTCTCGAAGTCGCCGGCGATCGTGAGCACCGCGTTGTTCGGCGTGTAATAGGTGCGGAAGAACTCGCGCACGTCATCGAGGGACGCGGCCGACAGGTCCTCCATCGACCCGATCGTCGGGTGGTGGTACGGATGGCCGTCCGGGTAGGCGAGGGCCTGCATCCGCTCGTCCCAGTCGCCGTAGGGCTGGTTGTCGACGCTGTAGCGGCGCTCGTTCTTCACCACGTCGCGCTGGTTGTCGAGCTTCTCCTGCGTCATCGCCGGCAACAGGCTCGACATGCGGTCCGCCTCGAGCCACAGGGCGAGCTCGAGCTCGTGCCCGGGCAGCGTCTCGAAGTAGTTCGTGCGATCGAGCCAGGTGGTGGCGTTCAGCGTTCCGCCGGCGGCCTGCACGATGCTGAAGTGCTGGCCCTTCTCCACGTTCGCCGATCCCTGGAACATCATGTGCTCGAAAAGGTGCGCGAACCCGGTCTTGCCCGGCTTCTCATGCTTGCTTCCGACGTCGTACCAGAGGTTGACCGCCACGGCCGGGGAGCTCGGGTCGCGCGACAGGACGATGCGCAGCCCGTTGCCGAGGGCGTGTCGCTCGATGGGGACGTCGGACAAGAGGTGCCTCCGCCGCGTTCAAGTGCCGCGTACAAAAAGACGGACGCCGCCGTCGCGGACGGGCCCGTCCCGGGTTCGAATGGTGAGCGCCCGGGGATTCGAACCCCGAACCTAGTGATTAAGAGTCACTTGCTCTGCCGTTGAGCTAGGCGCCCGCGGAGATGATGCCCGACCCCCCAACCGGGGTCAACCGCCGTGCGGGCGTCAGCTCGCCGGTGGACCGGGGCCGCCGTTCGGCTCGGGGGCGATCCCGTAGTGCTCGGCGGTGAACGTATCGATCGCGCCCGTGTCGGGCTCGTCGAGCCCCAGGGTCCAGCGCCACGAGGTGACCACGATCGGGGCGGGGAGCTCGTCCTCGGCGCCCCATGGCGAGAGGATGAACTTGTATCGGCCGCTCACGCCGGCCTGGGTCTGGCGCGTCACGTACTGCGAGAGGGTGTCGACACCCGCCGCGTCCAGCCGATCCGGGTCGTACCAGATCACGATCCCGCCGTGCTCGAGGTTGTGGATGACCTGCGTCTCCGGCTGCGGAGTCGAGTACACGCCCCAGTTCGCGATCCCGCTCGGGTCCCAGTGCGGACCGGACGTGGCCGGCAGCGATGTGTACGGGTCGGTCCCGCAGCTCGGGTGGCTCTGTGGCGAGGCGCGGCAGTCGACGCCGATGGCGACGTGCGCGTTCCCACCGTCCGCGTGCTGCACGCCGAGGCTCGGGTTGGGACCGCCGCCGAGCACCAGCACGAGCACGATCAGGATGACGCCCACGACGAGCACGCCGCCGATGGCGAGCAGCCGCCAGTCCGGCAGCGACATCCCCGCGGCGGGGGCATCGATCCGTCGATTGAGCGCATCGGCGCTGGCGCGTTCGCGCCGCTGGATGCCGGAGGTTCGTCGTTTGGCCATTGGCGGCAGAGAATAGCGGAGACGCCGGGACCATGCGGTGGCACCGGATATGCTCCTCCACTACGATGCTGTTCGGCGCGCCGGCTCCGGTGCGCCGTCATCGTTCACGCCCCCGGAGGTGCCATGACCACAGGCGACGCCCCCCGCCGCCGCGAGAACGCCTTCACACTGATGAAGCGGCTTCTCTCCGGTGGCGTCGCGCTCGCGAAGCTCGAGGTCGCGGCCGCGCGGCAGGAGATGGCGCGCAACCTCGGGGAGCTGAAGGGTGGCGTGCTGCTGCTGGCGATCGCCGCGCTGCTGGTGATCGTGTTCCTGATCGCGTTGGTCGCGTTCGTGATGGCCGTGCTCGTCGCCATCGGATTGTGGTGGGTGGCCCTGATCGTCCTCGTTCTGTTGCTCGCCATCGCCGGGCTGCTCGGCTGGAGCGGTGTCAAGCGGGTCTCGAGCACGAAGTTCACGCCGGAGGAGACGATCGCATCGGTGAAGGAGGAGATCGAGTGGGCGAAGAGCCGACTGCTGAAGCGAAGTTAGCGGCGACGCGGGTGGAGATCGCGGCGAAGCGGACCGAGCTCGAGCGCACCTCCGACCAGCTGCGAGACGCGCTGAACCTCAAGAAGCGCTTCCAGGAGAACCCGGCGCTCGTGCTCGGCGTGGGAGCCGGCGCGGTCTTCCTGCTGGCCGGCGGGCCGGTGCGGGTCGCGAAGCTGGTGCGCCGACGCCTGTTCCGCTCCGACCCGGAAAAGGCGTACGACGCCCTGCCGAAGCCGATGCAGTCGTGGGTCGATCACATGGCCGGTGCCGTCGGCCCGCGCGCCTCCGAGGCGCGGGAGAGCCTCGCCGAAGAGCTGCAGCGCTGGCGCCACAATCCGCGCAAGCACGGCAAGGTCAGCAAGAAGCTTGCGAAGCAGATCGCCGAGGGACCGCCGGGTCCGCAGCGCGCCGCCTGGAACGCCTTCGAGGCCGGGGCCGCGATCCTGACCGCCGCCCTGGCGCGCAAGGCCGTCGAGCGCTTCCTGTCCGGCGAGCCGCCGAGCGGCCACGCCACCCTCGACGCGGTTGGCACGGTGGGCGGGGCGGCCAAGCCGGATCCGAAGCACGCGAAGGACGACGTGACGAAGTCGCCGGCCGAGCGGGCAACCGCGGCGCGCGAGGACTACTCGGGGATGAGCAGCCGCAACTGACGAGGCGCCGCCCGCAGCGGCGCATTGGTAGACTCACGCACGGACCGCCGCGACACACGATCCGGGCGAGTGGCGGAACGGCAGACGCGCCGGCCTTAGGAGCCGGTGTCGCAAGACGTGCGAGTTCGAATCTCGCCTCGCCCACCACCGCATGCAGGAGCTGACTTGGTCACCGTATCGACGCGACCGGAGCCGGGCTCGAAGATGGTCCTCGAGATCGAGGTGCCGCCCGACGAGGTCGACCGCCACTTCGCCACCGCCTACCGCCACGTGGCGGAACGCACGAAGGTGCCGGGCTTTCGGCCCGGCAAGGCGCCACGCCACGTCATCGACCGGTTCGTCGGTCGTGGCAGCGTGATCGCCGAGGCGATCGATCACCTGGTGAGCGACAGCTACGGGGCCGCGCTCGACCAGACCGATGTCATCCCGATCGACAATCCCGAGGTCGACATCGACCCCGCGGCCGTGGCGGAGGGACAGGGCATCACGTTCACCGCCACGGTGCCCGTCCGCCCGGATGTGACGCTCGGCGCGTACACGGAGTACTCGTTCGGTCTCGAGGTGCCGGAGGTCACCGACGAGCAGGTCGCGCAGGTCATCGAGGAGCTCCGCGAGCAGCAGGCGACGCTCCGCCCGGTCGACGGCCGCGGCGCGGCCGAGGGCGACATCGCGTCGGTGAAGTTCGCCGGCACGATTGACGGTGAGCCGTTCGAGGGCGGGAGCGCGGATCGGCTGCCACTCGTCATCGGCGAGGACCGCATGATCCCCGGCTGGGAGCAGCAGCTCATCGGCCTGGAGGTGGGCGCCACCAAGGGCTTCGACATCCTGTTTCCCGAGGACTACCGGGTCGAGGAGCTGCGGGGCAAGGAGGCCCACTTCGAGGTCGAGCTCCTCGACCTCCGGGAGAAGCTGCTGCCCGAGGTGACCGACGACTTCGCGAAGAGCGTGGGCGAGGTCGAGACGGTCGACGGGCTGCGCGCGGAGATCCGGGACGCGATGGTGAAGCGTGCCGACGCCGAGGCGCGCCACGCCTTCGGCGACCGGATCATCGACTTCGCGGTCAGCAACGCATCGGTCGAGCTGCCGGAGGTGATGGTCAGCAACGAGGTCGAGATCATGCGCGACGAGCTGCGGACACGCCTCGCGCAGCAGCGGATCGGCCTCGACCAGTACCTCGCCTTCTCGAAGCAGTCGCCCGAGGAGCTGACCGAGGAGCTCCGAGAGCCCGCCACGCGGCGAGTGAAGACCCTGCTGGTCCTGTCGGCGATCGCCGAGAAGGAGGGGATCGACGCCACCGACGCGCAGATCGACGCCGAAATCGAGCAGCAGCTCGCGCGCTACGGCGAGGACGCCAAGCTCCGCGAGTACCTCACCTCGCGTCGCGGCCGCAGCTACCTGCGGATGACGATTCGCAACCGTACACTGGTCGACACGCTCGTCGACCGAGCGCTCGGGGCCGATGCCTCCGCCGGGGCGACCGCCGGGGCGACCGCCGATGCCCAGCCCGAGACCGCCGCCACCGAACCCATCGAATCCACCGAACCCACCGAGCAGTCCGAGGAGTCAAGCTGACCGATGCTGGTCCCCATGGTCATCGAGTCGAGCGCCCGCGGTGAGCGCGCGTTCGACATCTACTCGCGGCTCCTCAAGGACCGCATCATCTTCCTCGGTGACGCGATCGAGGATCACGTCGCGAACCTGATCATCGCGCAGCTACTGTTCCTCGAGTCCGAGGACCCGGAGAAGGACATCCAGCTGTACATCAACTCGCCCGGCGGCGTCGTGACGAGCGGCATGGCGATCTACGACACGATGCAGTACCTGCGCGCGCCGGTCTCGACGATCTGCATCGGCCAGGCCGCCTCGATGGGCGCGGTCCTGCTGGCCGCCGGAGCCACCGGGAAGCGATATGCGCTGCCGAACAGCCGGATCATGATCCACCAGGGGTCCGGCGGCTTCCGCGGCAACACCCCGGACGTCGAGATCCAGATGCGCGAGATGATGCATCTCACGGATCGGCTGATGCACATCCTTGCCGAGCACACCGGGCAGGAATTCGACAAGGTCAAGCGCGACAGCGAGCGCGACTACTTCATGAGCGCCGAGGAGGCGAAGGCATACGGCCTCATCGACGAGGTCTTCGCCGGGAACACCGAGTCGCTCATCTCGATGGCGCACGCCGCCGGCGGCGAGGTGCCGACCGCCGACGAGGCCGCGGAGGCCGACAAGGCCAAGAAGTAGGGGACCGTACCCGCCGGGCGCAGATCAGCGCTGCACCCGCGAGCGCTCAAGGGCGGCGCCGCCGCCTCCTGCGGCTGTCAGCTCGCGCCGCGGCGGGATGCGGCCCGATTGGCGCCGACGGTGCCGCCCTGATCGGCATCCGGCGACGGACCGCGCCGTTCGGCAGCCAGCAGCCGTCGCTTCAGCCACTCATCACCGCCCCAGCCCGACCAGCCGTCGGCTGCGCGCACGACGCGATGGCACGGCACGGCCGGGAAGAGCGGGCATCGGGACATGGCGCCACCCACGGCCCGTGCCGCACCGGGCGAGCCGATCAGCGCCGCCACCTCCCCGTAGGTGATCGTTTCGCCCGGTGGGACGCCTCGAACCACCTCGTACACCGCCTGGTCGAAGGCCGAGAGCCCGGTCAGGTCGACCGGCGGCAGCGAGGCTCCCGCCAACCAGCCCGCGTCCAGCTCGGCGGGCACCGGCTCGTGGCCCGGGAAGCGGCGACGAAGCGGCGCAAGGAAAGCCTCGAGTGGCTCGGAGCGTGAGGCGGCGGTGACGCCCGCATCGGTCGCGGCGATCCACAGCGGCCCCAGTGGCGACGCGACGCGTGCGAAGCGCAGCGACGGCATCGGCGCATCCTACGACCAATGGGGGATGGGGGCCGGCTGGCGACCCCGTGCTACCCTAGGCGCCGCATGACCACCAAGAGCAAGGTCCCGTACCGCTGCAGCTTCTGCGGCAAGAGCCAGGAGCAGGTCCGCAAGCTGATTGCGGGCCAGGGCGTGTACATCTGCGACGAGTGCATCAACCTCTGCCAGGAGATCATCGAGGAGGAGATGCTCGAGACGCCGCGCGCCAGCGGCAAGTCGCAGAGCGCGCCGCTTCCCAGCCCGCGGAAGATCAAGGACCAGCTCGACGCGTACGTCATCAGCCAGGAGCAGGCCAAGAAGGTCCTGTCGGTGGCGGTGTACAACCACTACAAGCGGGTGAACGCCGGCCACACCGTCGACGACGTCGAGCTTGGCAAGTCGAACGTCCTGCTCGTCGGTCCCACCGGCTCCGGCAAGACGCTGCTGGCGCAGACGCTCGCCAAAGTCCTGGACGTCCCGTTCTGCATCGCCGACGCCACCAGCCTGACCGAGGCCGGCTATGTCGGTGAGGACGTCGAGAACATCCTGCTGCGCCTCATCCAGGCCGCCGACTTCGACGTCGCCCGGGCGCAGCGCGGGATCATCTACATCGACGAGATCGACAAGATCGCGCGCAAGACCGACAACCCGAGCATCACGCGTGACGTCTCGGGCGAGGGCGTCCAGCAGGCGCTGCTGAAGATCCTGGAGGGCACGACCGCCAACGTGCCGCCGCAGGGCGGCCGCAAGCACCCGCACCAGGACTTCATCCAGATCGATACGACCAACATCCTGTTCATCTGCGGCGGCGCCTTCGAGGGCCTCGAGAAGATCATCGAGGAGCGGGTCGGCAAGCGGGGGATCGGCTTCGGCTCCCAGGCGCGGCACTCGAAGGAGGAGCGGCGCCAGGCCCTCTTCGACAAGCTGATGCCGGAGGACCTGCTGAAGTACGGGCTCATCCCCGAGTTCGTCGGCCGCCTGCCGGTGGTCGTCTCGCTCGCGGCGCTGGCCCAGGAGGACCTGGTCAAGGTCCTGACCGAGCCGAAGAACGCGGTCACGCGCCAGTTCACGAAGTTCCTATCGCTGGACAAGGTGGAGCTCGTCTTCACGCCGGACGCACTGGAGGCGACCGCCAAGCTCGCGATCCACCGCAAGACGGGCGCGCGCGCCCTGCGCACGATCGTCGAGGAGGCGCTGCTCGACGTGATGTACGACATCCCCGAGCGCACCGACGTCACCAAGGTCGTGATCACCGCCGAGACCATCGAGCACGGTCAGCCGCCGATGCTCGTCACCGAGACCGACGACGCCGAGCCGCGCCGCCGTGGCCGCTCCCGCGCCCCGGCCCCCGCCAGGGAAGAGCCGGCGGAAGAGTCCGCCTGAGCCCGCTCCTGGCCTGACGGTCGGCCGCTCGCGCGTCAGCGCGTCGAGGCGTCCTCCGCGCGGCCGATCACCGCTCCGGGCCGACCGGCGCGGTCGGGTCCGCTCCCCCCGTCTCTTCCCGGCCCGCCGCCCCGTCCTCGACGCTGGCGCCAATCGTTGCTGCCGGCGAGCCGTCTCCCTCGGAACCCGAGCCGCGCTGCACGATCACCTGGTGGGGGAACGGGATCTCGATGCCGTCGCGTGAGAACGCTGCGAGGATCCGCTTCCGGAGCTCCCCGGCGACCGCCCACTGCTCCGCGGGACGGACCTGGCCAAGCACCTTGAGGGCCACCGCCGAGTCGCCGAGCGCGTTCACGCGGACGACCGTCGGCGCCTCCAGCAGTCGCGGCCCCCAGTCCGAGTCGGCCTGGAGCTCCTCGCCGACCCGGTTGATGATGGCGGTGGCGCCGTCGATGTCGGTGTCATAGGCGACGCTGATGTCCAGGTTGACCCGGGCCCAGAGCCGCGTCATGTTCGATGCCACCGTGATCTGCCCATTCGGCACGGTGTGCACCGTGCCGTCGAGGTCGCGGAGGGTCGTCCGGCGCAGGCTGAACGCCTCCACGACGCCATCGACGCCGGCGATGCGAACCACGTCGCCCTCGCTGAACTGGTTCTCGAGCACGATGAAGATCCCCGCCAGCCAGTCGCGGATCACGGTCTGGGCGCCGAACCCGACCGCGATCCCGACCACGCCGAGCCCGGCCACCGCGGGGCCGATCTCCACCCCGAATTCGTCGAGCGCCATGAGGATCGCGATCGTCACGATGATCGCGCCGCCGATGCGGACCGCCAACCGGGCGATCGTCGCCACGCGCCGCTCGATCTCGAGCGGCGCCGCTTCTGCGCCCTCCGCGCCCGCCTCCGCAGATCGACGCTCCATGACGCCCCGGACGCCGACCTCCACTGCCTTGCGCAGGAGCACGAACGCCACGACCGCGGCGAGCACGATGAGCGCCACCCGGAAGATCGTTTCGGCCGCGGGCGGAAGGGCGGGAAGATCGAGCATGCAGCCGATGGTAGCAACGCAGCCGCTGGTACCGTGGTCCCGCCGGGGCAGGTACCTTCGACGCCTGAGTTCCGCGACGAGCCGCGAGTAGGATGGCGGCGGCCCCGCGTGACGAACGCGGACGCCAGAGACTTGGGAAGGAGCATCCGCACGCCATGACCGCAAACCAGCGCCGACCGGGGTTCCGGCTGCCCTGGTCCTCCGAGGAGGAGGACCGCGCAGCGGAGGCCGCGTCGGACTCGCCCGCGACCGAGGCGGCCCCGACCGCCGAGACGGCTCAGGCCGCCGCGGACGCGCCGGAGAGTGCCGCTGCTGCCGCGGACGCGCCGGAGAGTGCCGCTGCTGCCGGGGACGCGGAGCCGGCCCCGAGCCCCGAGCCCGCTCCGAGGGCCGCCGCCGCGCCATCGGAGCCGCCGACCACACGCGAGCCCTCTCCCGCCGCCGCGGCGCCTCCCCAGGCGGAGGCAGACGCCTCTCCCGACTTCATGCGCGAGCTCGTCACCGCCATGCGCCGGGTGGCCGACGAGGCGCGCCAGACCGGCATCACCGAGGTCCGGTCAACGGCCGACGAGCAGGTGAAACGACTGGAGGCCGACGCGGAGACGAGGCGCAACGAGCTGCGAGCCCGGGCCGATGCCGACGTCGCCGGCATCGGTGAGTGGGCGAAGGCGGAGGCGGAGCGGATCCGCCAGGAGGCCGAGCAGCGCGTCGTCGCCCGCCGTGGCCAGCTCGACCAGCAGCTGGGCGCCGAGACCGCCCGAGCGGAGGCGGAGGGCAAGGCGCTTCGTGACCGCGTCGCCGAGTACGAGCGCGAGCTCGAGGCGTACCACGCGCAGCTCGCGGAGATCAGCGACCCTGCCGCCTTTGCCGCGGCCGCGAAGCGAATGCCCCGCCCGCCGAGCCTCGAGCCGCGCGGAGCCGGCAAGGCTCTGGCGGCTGCGTCGACGCGCGTCGGTGATTCCACGACTGTCGTGGCGGCGCCCGCGGAGCGCCCGGCGGAGACGAATGGCGTGACCCCCTCCGCGCCCGAGGTCCATCCGGCCGAGGAGCAGGTCCTTGCGTCTCGCCTGGCGGAGCTCGATGCGACGCTCGCCGATGCGCCGACCTCCGAGTCCGGATCATCGGCGCCCACCGGCGAGCCCACCACGACCGAGATCGTCGTCTCCGGGCTCGGCAGCTTCGGCGCGATCACCGGTTTCCGCCAGTCGCTGGCCAGCGTGACCGGCGTCGAGGGCGTGGCCCTCAGCCTGGGACAGACGGGCGAGTTCATCTTCCGCGCGACGCACCGCACCGGCTTCGATATCGCTTCCGCCATCACCGGCCTCGAGGGCGACGGCGCGAAGATCGAGCCTCGCGACGACGGCAGCCTGCACGTCACCCTCGACCGCCCCCGCTGATCACCCGGTCACGCGGGAGACCGCGTGGTGAGTGGTAGACTTTCCGGACGGCGTCGACCGTGAGGAGTACCCCTCCATCGGCCTTCAGAGAGGGCGGGCCATCGGCTGTGAGCCCACCCGGATGCGAGAGGGGGAACGTCGCACGCGAGCCGGCCGGGTCCGCCCGATAACGCGGAGCACGAGGCGGCCACCACCGTGGCCGCGAACGAAGGTGGTACCACGACCCGTTCGTCCTTCGACGAGCGGGTTTCCTGTTTGCCGATGAAGGAGCCGGAACCGATGACGACGCGACGCGAGCTCGGCCCGCGCTACGACGCGGCCGCTGTCGAGCCGGCGATCTACGACCGATGGATGGCGGCGGATGCGTTCCGCCCGGCGGACGACCCCCCGGCGGGCGCGCAGCGGTTCGTGATCATCCAGCCGCCGCCGAACATCACCGGTGCGCTCCACC
>Ga0299913_10003846_pt1 | contig 12440 bp, 11 predicted proteins | sample RVTome_9_FD_201360 | JGI IMG/M metagenome (GOLD analysis project Ga0299913, IMG submission 201360) | Soil microbial communities from uranium-contaminated site in the Upper Colorado River Basin, Wyoming, United States - RVT155D38 (version 2) ... | reverse complement strand
ACCTGACCGGGATGTTCTGAAGGTTGGGCCGGTCCGACGAGAGACGGCCGGTGGTCGCCGCCATCTGGTTGAAGCGGGTCCTGATCCTGCCGTCGCCATCGATCAGGGGCAGGTACCCGTCTATATACGTGCTGCGCAGCTTCTCCAGCTCCCGATATTCGAGGAGAGCCTCGATGACAGGGTGCTCCAGCTTCTTGAGCACCGAGGCATCGGTGGACGGCTTGCCTGTCGACGTCTTCTTGCTGACCGGCAGCTGGAGCCGCTCGAAGAGAATCAGCCGGAGTTGATCGGTGGAGTTGATGTTGAACGGCTCACCGGCCAGATCGTGGATAGTCGTCTCCAACGAGGCGATCTTCTCCCGGAGCTCGGCGCCAAGCTTCTCCAGGTAGGCGCGGTCGACACCGATCCCGGCGTGCTCCATCCTCGCCAGGACCGGCACCAGGGGGAGCTCGAACTCGTCGAACAGGCCGGTCTCGTCGCGTTCGGCCAGCTCGCTGCGCATCAACTCGGCAAGACGTCGTATCGCCTCGACCCGCCGGCCCTCCCTCTCGAGGTCGGGACCGGTGTCGAAGGGAAGGGTCCCCATCTCCTCCTCGTCGTCGGCGCCAGGCTCGAGCTCGAGACCAAGACGGGAGACGGCCACCTCCTCGAGGTCGTAGGCGCGTTGGGCAGGGTTGAGGATGTATGCGGCGAGCGCAGTGTCCATCTCCAGGCGCGCCACATCGCAATCGATGGCGAGCAGGACGCGGATCAGATCCTTGAGATCGTGTCCGACCGCCGCCACCTCGCCCGAGCCCAGGGCATCGAGGAGGTCGGTGGCCCGCTCGAAGGGCGTGACGACCGCGGTGCCCGGACCAGTCGACAGGGCGAGCCCGTAGGGCACCCCGCCGTCGTACACCAGCGACATGACTGCCTGGCCGCCGGCGATCACGCTCGCCAGATCGTCGGCACCGGCCAGGTCGACTTCGACCTCCACCGTCTCCATGTCGCCCGGAGCCGAAGGGATCGCCTCCTCGAGGTCGTCCCACATCGAATGGAACTCGAGGCTGTCGAAGAGATCCTTCACCGTTGCCCGGTCCCATTCCTTGACCGCGAGGTCGTCCAGGCCCGCCGAGACCTCGAGATTGTCGACGAGCCGCATCAGGTCGCGGTTGAGGAACACCTGCTCGCGGGTGGCGGCGAGGTTCTCGATCAGCTTTGGGGTCAGATCCTCGATCGAGGAGTAGATGCCATCGAGATTCCCGTAGTCGGAGATCAGGCGGGCGGCGGTCTTCTCCCCCACTCCGGGCACGCCGGGCAGGTTGTCGGAGTTGTCACCGCGCAGGGCGGCGTACTCCACGTATTGATCGGGCCTGATCCCGTACTTCTCCTCGACGTAGGCGACGTCGGCGAGGACGGTATCGCTTATCCCCCTGCGGGTGTAGAGGACCTTGGTCGACGGCCCGACCAGCTGGAAGGCGTCGCGGTCGCCGGTGACTATCAAGACCTCCCAATCCTGGGCGGTGGCCTCCTTGACCATGGTGGCGATGATGTCGTCGGCCTCAAACCCCTCCATCCGATACTGGGTTATCTGGAGCGCCTCGAGCACCTCGTCGATCAGGGGGAGCTGGCTGCGGAAGTGATCGGGGGCCGTGGACCGCTGCGCCTTGTACTCGGGGTAGGCCTCACTGCGAAAGGTCTGCCGGGAGACATCCCAGGCCACTGCGATCGCTTCGGGGTGGTGGTCCTTGAGCAGACGGATGAGCATCCGGGTGAAGCCGAAGACCGCATTGGTGACCTGCCCGCTCTTGGTCGCCAGGTCCTCCGGGAGCGCGAAAAAGGCGCGATAGGCGATCGAGTTGCCGTCGATCAAGGCGAGGGTTGGCACAGTCGGGACGGTAGCGGCCGCAGGTGACAGGGGGCTCAGCCCAGAGTGGCGAGGAGACGCTCCCGCTCGGCAAGGAGCTTGTCCCGCTTTCGTGTCATCCGGTCGAGGGTCTTCTCGAACCTGCGCACATCCGCCGCGGTCAGCTTGGCTTCTTCCCGATCGATGTAGTTGCCGACGCTGGCGTCACGCTGGGCGTCGTCATCGATGTGACGGTGGTACTCCAACTCGGCCTCGACCAGGCCCATGGCGTGATTCAGCGTCTCGAGCTTGTCGTGGATGTTGAAGAGCTTCTTCTGCTGCCGATTCACCGCTGTTGAGCGTATCGCGCAGGGTCGCCAATCCCACACATGGTTCGTAGACTTGGGGGTTCGCCGGAGTGACGGAATTGGCAGACGTGCAGCACTCAAAATGCTGTGTCCTAGTGGCGTGTGGGTTCGAGTCCCACCTCCGGCACCGTATCCAGCGTGTGCAAATAGGTACCGGATCCGGTACCTATTTGCACACGCTCGTCCCCCGTTTGGCCACGGTCAGCGCACACCCGCGCCAACCGTGGTGGGAAGAGCATCTAGCGGGGCAGTTTGACGGTCACGGAGGTCCCCTTCCCCGGCTCCGATTCGATGACCACGGTGCCCCCGAGACGCTCCGTCAACCCACGGACGATGGATAACCCGAGACCGGTGCCCTCGTCACGGACCCGCCGGGTGCGCCCCACATAATGACGCTCCAAGACGTGGGGGAGGTCTTCGGCGTCGATGCCGGTCCCGGTGTCGGAGACTTCCAACAACCCGGACCCGTCGCCGGCCACCGCGACCCGGACCACCACCCGTCCCATCTCCGGTGTGAACCGCAGTGCGTTCTCGATCAGATTCCGGGCGATCTGCGCCAGACGATCGGGGTCAGTCGTCACCACCACATCATCCTCAGCCTCAGTCTCGAGGCCAATGCCTGCCTGGTCCGCCTTTCTCTCGAACCCGGCGACCACCTCGGAGATGTGGGAGCCGATGTCGACATCCTCGAGGCGAACCGAGAACTCGGGCTGCTCCAGCCGGGCGAGGAGGCTCAAGTCCTCGATGAGCCGGCTCAGTTGCCTGCTCTGGACCCCGAGGACCTCCCCGATCCGGGCGACCTCGGCGGCATCGAGGCTCTCCGTCTCCAACGCTTCGGCGTATCCGCCGATAGTGGTCAAGGGCGTCCTCAAATCATGACCGACACCGAGGAGGAAGTCCCTCTCCCGCTCCCGGGTCGACTCGATCTCCGAAGCCATCTCGTTGAAGGCGAGTCCGACATTGTCGAGGTCCGGGTCGCCCATCTCGGGCACACGCACCCCCAGGTTCCCGGCGGCCAGCTCGCGTGATGCTGCGGAGAGCGGCTCCAGACTGTCGACCAGTTGGCGGGAGAACACCCGGGCGAGCAGGGCGGCGATCAGGAGCGCCCCGATGCCGATCAGAAGCCAACCCCGGCCGAAATCACCCAGCCGGACCACCGGGGCCTCCCGGGCCAGGGCCACGACCAAGGTGATGGTTCCCCCCGGTGCTTCGACTTCGGTCGGCGTGAGCGCCACCAGACCGTCCTCGTCCGAGGAGAAGAAGGTCGACTGACCGACGACCAGTGACTCGGAGGCGACGTCGATCCGTTGGAACAACGGGTCGTTGCTGACCAGCGTCTCGTCGGTGCGAATCGCCCCGAAGGCCAGGTCCGACCCGCCCGCGGCCCGTTGCACCCTGCCGAAGAGGAGACTGAGCTCGCCCTCCAGCAAGGCGAGGATCTCAACGATCGCCCGCGGCCGCCCTCCGTCGGCGACCGTCTCCTCGATGATCGAGACGACTTCCCCCGAGGTTCGGGACAGCTCGCGTTTGGTGATGTCGTTGGCGACCCTGCTGGTGTTGAACTGAACTGCCAGCAAGACCAGGAGACCGGTGGTCGCGGCGACTCCGGCCACCGCCCAGAAGAGACGCCGGCGCATCAGCCGCCGAGCCGATAGCCGACGCCCCACACCGTCTCGATGGGTATCCCCTCGAGCTTCTTGCGGAGCTGGCGGATGTGGACGTCGACGGTCCTGGTCTCCCCGAAATACTCGTACCCCCAGACCGCCTCCAGGATCTGGCTCCGGGAGAGGGCCAGACCGGCGTTCTCGGCCAGATACCAGAGGAGATCGAACTCGCGGGCGGTGGGCTCGACGACCTCCCCGCGGGGAGTCGAGATGGTGCGCTTCCCACTGTCGATCTCGAAGTTCGCGATCTCGAGGATTCGAGGCTTGGCGCGCGGCTCCTCGGCCCGACGCAAGACCGCCTTGACCCGCGCCATCAGCTCCCGCGGCGAGAACGGCTTGGTTATGTAGTCGTCGGCGCCGATCTCCAGCCCGAGGACCTTGTCGACCTCGGTGTCGCGGGCGGTCAGCATCAGCACCGGTGTCTGGCTGAACTCCCTGATCCGCCGGCAGGTCTCGATGCCGTCGATGCCGGGAAGATTGATATCGAGAAGAACCGCTGACACCGGGCGGAGCCGGAGCCTCTCCACTGCCTCCTCACCGGTCAGGGCGTGGAGGAACCGGTATCCGTCGCGCTCGAAGAAGCCACGGAGCATGTCGGCGATCGCGTCATCGTCCTCGACGAGGAGAACTGCTCGGGTGGGTGGGGGCATCGCCCACCCAGTTTGGTCTCACATTTGTAAAGAACCGGTGAAACCCCGGTGCAAGCTTTGCAACAGGATGACCGCAACCCCGCGCCCTCTTCCCAGCGTGTGCAAATAGGTACCGAATTCGGTACCTATTTGCACACGCTCAGCCGGCGATCAGCGCCGGAACCTCACCCACCAGGACCCGGTCTCCGGGCTCGACCTCCCGGTGGACCAGGGCCAACCCGAGGTTGCCCGCCACCGAGGTCAACGTCCCCACCTCCTGGTCCCCCGCCAGGATCGGCTGGCCGACGGACGCCTCCCCCTCCAACGCGAGACGGCGAAGATGGCGATTCACCCGGCCCCGGGTGTCGATTCGGGCCACCAGCTCCTGACCGAGGAAACAGCCCTTGGTGAAGTCGACGGTCTGCCCCACCAGACCCGTCTCCTGAGGAATAGTCGACTCGTCGACATCCACACCGAACCGGGGCTCTCCGGCCTCGATCCGAATCGCGTCCCATTCGGTCAGTGCCAGCGCCGGAGCATCGGGCTCCCCACCCTCGACGAAACGGAGCGGAGGCCCGCCCCACCCCAGGACGGCTTCGACCCCTCCCTCGCCGGCCACCCAACCCGGCCCTGCGGCGGGACCGCCGACCACGAGAGAGCCGGTTATCACCTCGTCGATCTCGACCTTGACCCTGATCCGGTAGCGGCCGAGTGTCGCGGACAACTCCGCACCCCGCCCCTCGTCGGTGATCAGGCCCACCTCCTCCTCGCCCAGGAGGACCCAGAGCAGGTGATCGAGCTTCCCGCGCGGGCCGAGCAGCATCGACCTGGCCACCGAGCCCGGAGACAACGCTCCGATCTCCTGGGAGATGAGATCGTTGAGGAACCGGATCGTGTCCGGGCCGCGGAACCACACCAGGTCGGGCCGCACCGGCGCCACCCGCGGCTCAGACATTGGCCAGCTCCGAGAGGAACGGGACTTCGATGAAGAAGTTGGACACCCAGGCAGAGATGACACTGATGTTGCCGGTGAGCATGACGACGCCGAACCCGGCCAAGAGCACACCGGAGACGATGTTGATGGTCTTCAGGTAGGGCTTGAGCCGGCCAAACAGCTTGAACAGGCCCAGACCCGACAGCAGGAAGGGGATGCCCAGCCCCATCGAGAACACCACCAGGAGCAGGATCCCCTGGCCCAGTGTCTCGGTGGTCGCCGCGGTCACCAATATCACTCCCAGCACCGGGCCGATGCACGGCGTCCAGGCGAAGCCGAACGCAACCCCCATCACCGGCGGCGCCCACTTCCCCAACCGCGAGGGACGGACGTCGACCCGCCGGTCCCGGTTGAAGGTGGCGAGCAGACCCCGGTTCGACACCGCCATCGCGATCATGAGGATGGCCAACAGGATTACGACCAACCCGGCGATCCTGGTGAAGGTATCGAGGTTCTGGGCGAGAAAGGTGCCGAGGCTGGTCGCGCTCGCGCCCAGCGCGGCGAACACCACGGTGAAACCGGCGATGAATTGGAGGATCACCCAGAGCATCCGCCGGGTCGAGGCCTCACCGCCCTCGATCTGGCTTGCCGAGTAACCCGACATCATCGACAGGTAACCGGGAAGCAACGGGAGAACACAGGGCGACACGAACGAGATGACCCCTGCGCCGAACGCGATCAGAACTTGGACGAGGAAGGTCGCCGACGCTACGTCATCGAACATGGTTGGTCCCAGTCAACGAGTTGAACGACGCCGATCTTCCCATGCTTCCACCCCTAGCCTCGGCGAATGCCGGAGTGGCCGCGCCGACTGATCAACCCCATCCTCCCCGTCGAGCGCTTCACCCGTCGTGACCGCTGGATCGTCTTCGTGGTGTGGGCGGCGGGAGTGGTGCAGGGATTCGCCGCCTCCCAGGCGTCGGCAACCCTCCCGTTCACCAGGGTGGGCCTCGGCCTGAGCGAGGGAGAGATGAGCTTCCTCCTCGGTATCGCCCGGTTCGGCGCCTTCGCCGCCATACCCCTCGGTTGGCTCGGAGACCGCGCCGGGCGGCGCCGACCCCTCATCTGGTCGCTGGCCCTGGTCCTGACAGGAGGGGCGCTGGCCGGGCTCGCTGTCGAGGCGTGGCACTACGGAATCGCCCAGACCGTCGTCCGCGGGGGGACGGCGGCGATGTCGGCGTTGGCGATCGTCCTCCTCGCCGAGACCGTGTCCCCTCCGATCCGGGCCTACGCGATCAGCTTCTATGGCGCGGCCGGGTCACTCGGCGCCGGGATCGGGCTCATGGTCCTCCCCCTGGCCGAGACCGGCCCCGACGGGTGGCGGATTGCCCACCTACTCATCGCCGTCGGCTTCCTCCTCCTCCCCTTCCTCTATAAACAGGTCCCGGAAAGCAGCATCTACACCGAGACCGCCCGCCGGGAGCGGCAATGGCAGCCTCTGCTCACCGGGGAATGGTCGAGACGGTTCTGGACGATCACCGCCGCCGGATTCTTCACCTCGGCGTACGTCTCGGTGGCCCTCGCCTTCTCCACGACCCGAATGATCGACGGGCTTGGCCTCGGCGCCGGCCAGACGGTGATGGTGTCGTTGCTGGGCGGAACACTCGGTGGTCTCGGCTTCTTCGTCGGAGGGCGGCTCGCCGACTCTTGGGGGCGGAAGAAGACCGTCATCCTGAGCATGGGTCTCTCTCTGATCGGCCTGGTGATCTATTGGACCGAGTCGATACCGGTCCTCATTGCCGCCGTGATGGTGTCGTCGTTCGGGATCTTCGCCTACGTGCCCTCGGCGGGCAGTTTCCGCGCCGAGTTGTTCCCCACCGGGTTGCGGGCGACATCCAACACGGCCGCCAACAACCTTTCCACGCTGGGGTCGGCCTTGGGGCTGGTGACCGGGCTGGTGACGATCGATCGCATCGGGCTCTCCGAGACGATCACCGTCCTCGCCACGGGTGTCGCCGTGGCGATTCTCCTCATCACCGCCCTGCCGGAGACGAGAGGTCAAGACCTGACCGCCACCGCCCTCGGGTAGACCCAGACGAACACGATCCCGCGGGCGACCATCATCGCCCCCAGCGCCCACCAGATCCCGGTCAAGGTGTCACCGAGCGGCGTGGCCAGCACCAGGCCGATGGTCACGATCGCCCCGGCCCCGGTCGAAGCCACCAGGGTCCCGAATGCCAACAGGCCGAGGAAGATCCCATCCGCGATGAACACCGGGGCGGCGATCGGCATCCAGGCGCCGGCCACCCGGCCCGCTTCCGTCACCAAGGCCCCGGTGGCGTCATCGGCGACCAGCCACCTCATCGCCGGGCTGGCCAACAGGAACAGAGCCGCAAGCCCGATCCCCGTTGCCAATCCCCATCCCAGCAGCCGGCGCGAAGTTTGGTTCGTCCCCTCGTGATCGCGTCTCCCCGCCGACTCTGCGATCAGGGCCTGACCGGCGATGGCAAACGCGTCGGTGAGCATGATCGAGAGGATCCAGACCTGGAACACAACCTGGTACGCGGCGATCTCGGCGTCGCCGAGCCGGGCCGCTCGCGAAGCGGCGACGGTGAACGCCAGCAGCAGAAGCGCCGTCCGGGCGGTGATCAATGAGCCGCTCTTGCCCAGATCGAGCAGTGTCGGGAGGCTCGACCGCATCCCGGTGGGTCGGGCGGCCATCTTGCGGCGTCTGAGGAGACGGAGAAACCAGATCGCCCCGATCAACTGGGCGACCACGGTGGCGATGGCTGCGCCTTGGAGACCCCAGTCGAGCACGAAGATCAGGATCGGGTCGAGGACAAGATTGATGGCGTTGACGCCTGCGGCTACCACCAGGGGGGTCCGGGTGTCCTGATGGCCGCGGAACGCGCCATGGCCGGTGGTGACCACCAGGACGGCCGGAGTGGCCAATGCCCGAATACGGAGATAATCGATCGCCGGCCCGGTGGCCGCATCCGAGGCGCCCATGAGCTCGACGAACAGCGGAGCGAGCAGGATCAGGGTGAGAGAGGCCAGCGCCCCGATCCCCACGGCCAGGATCAGCGCATCGCCCACGATCCTTCGGGCACCGGGCGGGTCACCCCTGCCCAGGGCATGACCGACCAGGGGCGTGGTGGCATACGCCAGGAAATTGAAGCCGAAGAAGGCGAAGCTGAGGATGGCGGCGTCGACACCGAGGGCGGCAAGCTCGGTCACGCCGACACGGGCCACGAAAGAGGTATCGATCAGTGTGAGCAGGGGGTCGATGGCGAGAGCGCCCAGAGCAGGGACGGCCAGCCGCAGGATTCTGCGGTCCGGGACGGACAGTCTCACCCGCCGGCAGCGATCTCGATCCGGTCCGGCCATTCGCAGAGCCGGAAGAGCTCACAGTCGCCGCAACGAGGGCGTCTAGCGTCACAGACGTCCCGTCCGAACTGGATGAAGCGCATCGAGATTCCCGACCACTGCTTCTCGGGGAACAACGCCTTGAGGTCTTGCTCGATCTTCACAGGGTCGCGGTAGGCGGTGAGACCGAGACGATGACTCACCCGGTTGACATGGGTGTCCACTGCGATCGCGGGAATGTCCCAGACCTCGGCCAGGACGACGCTTGCCGTCTTCCTCCCCACGCCGGGCAGCTTCACCAGCTCGTCGAGGACCGGGGGGACCGAGCCGTCGAACATCTCGTCGAGACCCTGCGCCAGCTTGATGATCGACTTGGTCTTCTGGCGATAGAACCCGGTGCTGAAGACGATCTCCTCGACCTCGGAGGGGTTGGCGTCGGCGAGGTCTGCGGGGGTCGGGTACCGCTCGAACAGAACCGGCGCCACCTTGTTGACGTTCTCGTCGGTGGTCTGAGCGGAGAGGACGGTGACCACCAGGAGCTGCCAGGGATCGTCGTAGTCGAGCGCGGTGCCGATGTCGGGATAACGGCGGGTGAGCCGGTTGAGGATCGCCCGCGCCTTGCCCCGCTCCCCCGCCGTTGGGATCGAACCGTCGGCACGTGCTAATGGCATCGGGGCATGGTATTGGCTCGGCCCTAATCTCCCGCCACCAGTGAAAGGCTCCACCTACGGCCGGGCGATCGCAGCGCTACTGATCGCCGCCTTCCTGTTCGGCGCCACCTTCGTGGTGATCAAGTCGGCCGTCGAGGACGTCGGGCCTCTGTCGTTCGTCGCCTGGCGATTCCTGCTCGGCACGGTCCTGTTGGCAGCGTTCGCCATCCCCACCGGTGGGCTCATCTGGAGACATGGCTCGCTGGCCGGGGTCGCGCTGTTCGCCGGGTATGCCTTCCAGACCGCGGGCCTCCAGCACACCAGCGCCTCGAACTCTGCCCTCATCACCGGCCTCTACGTCGTGATCACCCCGTTCCTGGCGTCGGCGTTCTCGAGACGGGCGCCCAGCGGCTGGACGGTGGGAGGGGCCGCCCTGTCGTTCGCCGGCCTGATACTCCTCACCGAGACCTACGGGCTGCGCGTCGAACGCGGAGACCTGCTCACTTTGGGCTGCGCCCTCGCCTTCGCCCTCCACATCGTCCTGCTGGCCCGTTTTGCCCGGCATCATCCGGTGGTTCCCTTCACCACCGTTCAGCTTGCGGTCACCTCGGGCCTGGCCTTCGCACTGGCCTTCATCGCAGAGGGACCGGGGCTGCCCCCCTCCTCGGTCTGGGGGGCCCTGTTGCTGACCGGGCTGGCGATCAGCGCCGGGGCCTTCCTGCTTCAGATCTGGGCACAGACCATTGTCGGCCCGACCACCGCCGCGGTGATCGTCGCCACCGAGTCGGTGTTCGGCGTTGCCACCGCGTGGATCGTTCTCGACGAGAGACTGGGGTCAGCCGGCTTTGTCGGAGCCGCCCTCATCGTCGTTTCGGTGGTGATCGTGATCCTCAAACAGCGTGACCCGACTTCGGTTGTCGCCGAATCGGTGACACCCGCTCACTGAGTGACCTGGTACTCGTCGGAGCGGAGCCGGCGCGCCAGGCGGACCAGCAGCCGGATGGCGAAAACGGACGCGAGGAATCCGAGAGTGAGGATGATCAGCAACTCACCGATGGAGGTGTAGGGGTTGTTGCACGCCGACAGCCCCGCCTCACAGATGCCCCAGCCGGTCCCCCCATCGACGAGGTCGATCAGGACCAGGATCGGCACCAGGGCGATGCCGATGGCCACAGCCGAGAACAAGACAATCCCAAGTCGTACCAACATCAACGGCATTGAACGAAAACGGTAACGCCGCTGGTTCCGATCAGGCATACAATCGCCCGCCGTGCCCGTTTACCACCAGGAGACCTTCACCGCCGACGAGCAGGCCGTGTTGGCACGATTCTTCACCAACAACGACCTCCCCGTATTCGGGCTGATCAACCTCCCCGAGGTCGTGAAGGGCGCCCTGTTCGCCCGCTACTCCCGATCGCCGAAGTCGTTGCGCCGTCTCTTCCTCGACGAGTTCGTGGCCGACCCCGAGACCGGGATCGCGGGAATCGCCACCGGCCTGGACGATGATCCCCTGGTCTCGACACAGCGGGCGGAACAGCTCTATCAGAGGGTGTTCTTCGACTACGGCGACGACTCGGTGGCCCAGCTCGGTGGCGCCCACCTCGCCTGTGAGCAGGCTTCGAATCTCCTCACCAAGGTCCTCGAGTGGGGTCGGATCGCAGCCTATCTCGAGCAGTCGACCCGCTACATCAAGTACGACGCCAGGCTCGGTGATCGATATCGATACCTGACCCCGGATGAGATCGCCGGCTCCAGGCACGCCACCGCCTACGAGAGCCACATGGAGCGGACTTTCGACACGTACTCCCGGATGGTCGCCGCCATGACCGATGTCTTCGAAGCCCGCCATCCCCGGGGCGATGACGACTCCAAGATGATCTGGAATGCGACGATCCGGGCCAAGGCATGTGACACGGTGCGAGGCCTGCTCCCCGTCTCGACACTCTCCAACGTCGGGATCTACGGGACCGGCCAGGCATACGAGATGGCCCTGGTCAGGATGCAGGCGAGCCCGGTCGCCGAGGTGCGCGAGTACGGAGACATGATGCTGGGCGAGTTGCGCAAGATCATCCCCTCGTTCCTCACCAGGGTCGACCTCGAGGACCGTGGGGTGGTCTGGTCCGACTACCTGGCCAATGTCGCCGCCGGCCTCCGGGAGAAGACCTCACACATTGAGGGCCCCGACGATCCGGGCCCGTCGGTCATCCTCACCGACTGGGATCCCGACGCGGAGGTGAAGATCGTGGCCGCCGGCCTCTACGCCGCGACCGAGCTGCCCGACGACAGGCTCCAGGAGATCGCCCGTGAGATGAATGCCAAGCAGCGTCATGAGGTGCTCGAGACGATGGCCGGGGAGCGTCGCAACCGACGTCACAAGCCGGGGCGGGCCATGGAGCGAACCACCTATCGATTCGACGTCAAGTGTGACATCGGCGCTTTTCGCGACCTACAACGCCATCGGATGATGACCCTGGAATGGCAGCCGTTCTCCACCCGCCTCGGCTACGACCTTCCGCTCGACATCGCGGACCAGGGCTTGGATGGGGAGTGGGTCTCGCTGATGGACGACTCCGGCGAGCTCTACGAAAACATTCGCGACGATCTCGGGCTGGATGTCGCCCAGTACGTGGTCCCGTTCGCCTTCAACGTCAGGTTCGTGATGGAGATGAATCCCCGCCAGGCATTTCACCTCATCGAGCTGCGGAGCCAGCCCGCCGGCCATCCCGCGTATCGGGCCGTCGCCCACGAGATGCATCGGGCCATCAGGGACGTCGCCGGTCATCGGGCCATCGCCGACATGATGACTTTCGTCGACTACACCGACGTCGACCTGGAGCGTCTCGAAGGCGAGCGCAAGGCGGACCAGCGCCGCCAGGCAGCCCAGGGGTAGGAAGCCCCCTCCGGCCCCAGAAGGGGAGCGACCCTGGACCCGATGGCCCGGATCGGGTGCCGAGATAGGGGAGGTGAGTGAGCATCTCGCGTCCCGGCCTCCCGAGCGTGTGCA
>Ga0299913_10003845_pt1 | contig 12443 bp, 15 predicted proteins | sample RVTome_9_FD_201360 | JGI IMG/M metagenome (GOLD analysis project Ga0299913, IMG submission 201360) | Soil microbial communities from uranium-contaminated site in the Upper Colorado River Basin, Wyoming, United States - RVT155D38 (version 2) ... | reverse complement strand
GCCCTTCACCGACACGCGGTCGGTGCGGTCCATGCCCAGGGCGTGGATCGTCTTGAGCTTGTCGATGAAGTCCGCCCCCAGGGCGTACTTGAAGGTCGCCCTGCGGGTCTCGATCCAGCGCGGAACGAGCAGGACCTCCTCGTGCTCGACGTTGACGCACTCGACCGGGCCGATGCCGTCCGGAAACGGGAACGCCTCCGGCGCGCTGAACGGCTCGGTCGTGTGCCAGCCGCCATCGGCCCAGACGACCGGCGGGTTCAGGCACTCCTCGATCGTCGTCCAGATGCTGAAGACCGGCGCGAAGGCATGGCCGGGGATCTCGAGGTCGCCGCCGTCGCGGACGTGGACCCCGTGGACCTCGTCGAAGTCATGCTTGTCGGCGTGAGCGGCGAAGACGTCCGTCAGCCCCGGATCCATGCCCATCCCGACGAGCGCCAGCTTTCCCTTCGCCTTCCACGCCTGGTCCTTGGCGAACTGCTCGTCGCCCAGCTTGACCCCCGGCAGCTCGAAGGGCCGTTCCGGGTGCGGCTGCGACAGGCTCATCGCCATGTCCATGTAGTGCGCATCGGCGTCGAGGGCGCCGCGGAAGATCGGCATCACGAACTGCGGGTCGACGGCGTTCATCACCAGGTCGATCCGGTGGGCCCTCGCCGCCTCGGTGACGTTGGCGGCATCGCGAGCGTCCAGCGCGATGGCCTGGAACCGGTCCGGGTCATCCAGCGCGCCGGCCAGGGTTCGCGCCCGCGACTCGTCGTGGTCGGCGAGGACCATGGCCTCGCACCAATCGGCCGGTGCGGAGAGACGCGCGATCGCCTCGCCAACGGTGCCGACACCGATCAGCAGGACTCGCATGTGGCCACCTGAGTGAGCGTGTTCCGATGCGGGCACGCGTCTGCGCAACAGGATCTCGAGTGCCGTCCGCCTCCCGAATCGGTGGCCGGACGGGTGACTACCGGCGTGGTCGGTGGCGTGGGGGCGATGCTAGCACGGATTCACGCATCGCTGGGATCGTTCCTCGGCTAGGACCGCCGATCCTGGCGCACGCGGCCCTGGACCTTTCGGATCGTCATCACGGCCCCGATGGCGGCCAGCGTGATCAGCAGGACGTAGACCCAGATCGGAAGGTCGCGCCCTGCGGCGAAGACGTACAGCGTCGGGGCCAGGAAGAACAGCAATGCGGCGAGCGCCGGCACCGCGATCGGCTCGCGGCGGCGGAGGCTCCGGACGAGCCAGCCGAGCGAGAGCAAGAAGAGCGGCAGCGCCGCGACCCAGATGACGGCGTAGATGACCGGGTCGACCCCGTACTCGTCGCCCAGCGACAGCACCCACTCGACGGCATCGTTCAGCATCCGCCTCGATTATCTCGGTTCTTCCATACTGGGGCGCATGACCGATGCACGACCCGTCCTCGTCGAGCTCTTCCAGCACAACCGATGGGCCAATGCCGAGATGCTGGGCGCCTGCCGGCCACTGACCGACGACCAGCTCGCGACCGAGCTCGCCGGCACGTACGGACGGCTGGACCAGACCCTCATCCACCTGGCCCGCGCCCAGGGCGGATACGTCCGCCGGCTGACCGATTGGGATCCGAGGCCTGAACATCGGCTCGAGTACGACGAGCCGTTCCCCGGCCTCGACCACGTGGAGCAGCACCTGGCGTTCACCGGGGAGCGCCTCATCGAGGTCGCCTCCGACATCGACGCCGCGCGGGTGCTGGAGCTCGAGTCCGAAGGTGGCACCGAGCGCATCGCGGCATGGGTCGTCCTGCTCCAGGCCGCGTACCACGCCACCGAGCACCGCCAGCAGATCGCGACGATCCTCACCCACCTCGGCGTCGCGCCGCCCGAGCCGGATCTGTGGGCCTACTGGGACGTCATCGAGGCCGATCGCGACGCTCAGCCGCTCGCCGGCAGGACCAGCAGGTGACCGGTGCCGAGGTCGCTGCTCCAGCGGCGCGCCTCGCGGACGACGAACTGGGCCGCCAGCTCGTCGGGCGTCAGGAGGCTGTTCGGCTGCGGTGACGAGCCCCAGGCGCCGCTGCCGTGCGGGAACAGGGGGTCAAGGACGCGGATCCCGGTGACTTCGAAGTCAGGATGGACGGCCGGGTCGCCGACCGACTCGAACCCGCTCATGACCCACGCATGGCGTCCGCGCCACATGACGAGGCCCACCGGTCGCTCGGTGACGCGCATCGCGGCCGCCGCCGTGCGAAGCGCCTCGTCGTAGTCGGGTATCGAGACGACCTCGTAGGGGCCGAGCCCGATCTCGTTGAGCGCCGCCGCCCAGCCGCGGGGATTCGCGCCGTTGAACGAGTCCACCGAGTGGCTGCGAGCCAGCTCCCAGAGCTCCGCCTGGTCCTCGCGCGACGCCCGCTTCTCTCGGGAGACCAGGTTGTGGGCCATCTGGATGCTCGCGCCGACGCACCACTCGAAGGTGTGCTGCGGAACGAAGTCGCCGTCCACGTACAGGTCGAGGGCGAAGGCGGTTCGCGCCGCGGGCGTCGGCGCGAGCGTCGCACTCGGGGAGGGCGTGACCGTGGGTCGAGGGGTCGGGACCGGAGAAGCCGACGGCGAGGCCGTTGGCGCCGTCCGCGGCGGGTCGACCACGGCGATCGGTGGCGCCGTCATCGGCTCCGATGTGGGGCGCTCGACGGCGCTGGCCGAGCAGGCGGCGAGGACGAAGCCGAGGGCGAGGAGGAGCCGAAGCGCGCGGGCGGTCATGCCGGGGACATCATCGGCCTCACCGGTCTGGGAGGCAATCGGCCCTCACTGCGGGAGTGATCCAGCCCGGCCAGAATGGAGCAGTGATCTTCGTCGGTTCCATCCTGCTCGCCGTCTTCGTGCTGCCCGATGCCTGGGACGTGCCGGTCGTCGCCCTCGGCGCCATCGTGGAGATCACCGAGACGGTGATCGGGGTCCGCTGGTCGCGACGCGGCGCCGTGAAGGTCGGACCGGAGCTCCTCATCGGGCAGACCGCCAGCGTGGTCGTCGCCTGCCGGCCGGCGGGACGGGTGAACCTGCGGGGGGAACAGTGGCTGGCGCGATGCGAGCAGGGCGCCGACGTGGGTGAACGGGTGCGCGTGCGAGCCCGCGACGGACTCACGCTCGTCGTCGAGAGAACGTAGTCTTCGCCGATCGACTCGGCCGACGGATGCCAGCGTCACCGTCTGAGCATCGTCTCCAGGCGGGCGCTCATCCGCTCGTCGATGTCGACCGGGTAGACGTAGCCGAGCTCGGAGGCGACCTCGGTGGCGATCCGCCGAAACAGCTCGACCAGCGCGAACAGGGCCGTCCAGATCTCGTCCGCCGTGTGCCGAGGGTAGGTGGCGGCCAGCTCGTCGAGGGTCGTTCGATCGAGATGCCGCTCAAGCCCTCGGCCGTACACAGCGGGGGCGAACGCCCAGTCGCGGTCGGCGGCGAGCCGCCACTTGATCATGCGCAGCAGGGCGATCAGCTTCAGGTCGTGCTCGAGCATGAACGAGCTCGCGAAGAACAGCTCCCCGCGGCGCAGGGCCTTGGCCGCATACGTCGTCCCCCACCAGAACTCCTCGACCAGCGCCCGGTACTCGGCCTCGTCTGGCCTGGCCAGCACGTAGGCCGTCGCGGTGGGTGCCGGCCAGCCCTGCGTCCGGCCGTCCTTGTCGAGCAGCACGCGGTGGCCGTGGTCGAGCCCGGGCGGCAACGTCTCGTGCTGGGCCAGCTCGTCGAGCAGCGCATCGGACCAGATCGTGTAGTCGACCTTCACGTGGTCCTCGTAGACGACGCCCCGGAAGAAGGTCGGATGCCCGAACAGCTGGTCCTCGTCGCCCCAGCGAACGAGCGGCGGGCCGTAGGCCGACTGCCAGCCGAGATCAACCGCGAAGGCCTCGGGATCGGTGACGGCCAGGATGACGTCGTAGTCGGAGAACTCGTCGACGGGACCATCGGGTCTCGCACGCGTGCTCGTCAGGATCATCGCCCGGATGCCGGCGGTTCGAGCGCCCCAGGACACGAGCGCCTCGAGCACCTCGTCGCTCGCGAATGGCGCCGGTTCGTCCCGCATTCACCCATCGTGCCTCACTCGGGCTGGCGTGCGTCAACGGTGGAGACGCCCGGGTCCACTCCGGCATCGGTATCCTCGCCAGGCGATGAGCGATCAGGAGCGGACCAGTGACGAAGCCGGTGTGCACGGTGGAGGAGAGGACTCCACTCTGCGCGAGGCGTGGGATGACCAGGCATCGAACTGGGTCGCGTGGGCGCGGACGCCGGGACACGACAGCTACTGGCAGTTCCACCGCGACCGCTTCCTCGAGCTCCTGCCGGCGCCTCCGGCGTCCGTCCTCGACATCGGCTGCGGAGAGGGCCGTTTCCCGCGCGACCTGCAGGCCCGCGGCTACGACGTCGCGGGCATCGACGCCTCGGCGACCCTGATCCAGCATGCTCGCGACGCCGATCCAGATGGCGACTACCGGGTCGCCGATGCGGCACGTCTGCCGATGGCGGATGCATCGGTCCGGGTGGTGACCGCTCTGCTGTCGCTGCACGACATGGACGATATGACCGGCGCGGTCGCCGAGGCGGCGCGCGTCCTCGAGCCCGGCGGGCGGCTGTGTGTAGCCGTCGTCCACCCGATCAACTCCGCCGGCACGTTCGAGGCGTCCGTCCCCGAGGCCGACTTCATCATCCGCGGCTCCTACCTCGAGGAGCGTCGCAGAGCCGACGAGGTGGAGCGGGACGGCCTGCACATGACGTTCACCAGCCGCCATCGGCCGTTGCAGGCGTACTTCGCGGCCCTGGAGTCCGCGGCGCTGCTCGTCGAGCGGTTCGTGGAGGTGCCGGACACGACAAGACCGCCAGGCGACCGGTGGCGACGCCTTCCCCTCTTTCTCCACCTGCGGGCAGTCAAGCCGTGACCAAGAATCCGCGCACTTTCCCGGAGGTCACCCTCGAGACGGCGCGGCTCGTGCTGCGACCCTATCGGGCCGAGGATGCCGCCGATGTGGCACTCGCCTGCCGAGACGAGCTAACTCAGCGCTGGCTGCCGCTGCCCAACCCGTACACCGATGCCGATGCGGCCACATGGTGCACCGAGATCGCACCGGGCTTCCGCACCACCGGCGAGGGGATCGAGTGGGCCGCCGTCCGACGTTCGGACGGTCCGCTCATCGGCTCGTTCGGCCTCAAGCGCACCGATTGGCGGGGGCGGGCGAGCGAGATCGGCTACTGGGTCGCTCCGTGGGCGCGGGGCGAGGGTCTGGCGGCCGAGGCCGTCACGGCGGTCGGGTGCTGGCTGCTGATCGATCAGGGCTTCGAGCGCCTGGTCCTGCGCGCCGCCCCCGCCAACGCCGCCTCCCAGCGCGTGGCCGAGAAGGCGGGATTCACGTGCGAGGGCTTGGCTCGTAACGCCGGCTTCACCAACGCGGGCCGCGTGGATCTGGTCGTCTACAGCCTCATCCGCTCCGACCTGGAGCGCCGTATCTAGGGGCGGCCGCTACGATCGGAACGCGTCTTCTACCGGTGCTGGGGAAGCGGCGGAGGAAGGAGCGCTGCGATGATGCCCTCCGCGACGAACTCGCTGTATCGTCCGAGCGGCCATTCCTGCTGCACGACGAGGCGCTCGTAGAACTCAGGCGAGGTGTAGGCCCACAGGACATCGCGAGCCTGGTCGCGCGTGATATCGGGCCGAAGGTCGCCACGTCGCTCAAAGTGCGCTGCGTGCTGCGCCATGCGGCCCAGGCGGCGCTCCTCCAGCTCGTCCCACAGCGCGGCCAGTGCGGGGGCGCTCGACGCTCCTGATCGGACGAGAAGAAGAATCGGCGCAACCCGGGGCATGACCTCGCTGGTGAAACCGGCCCAGTTTCGAATCACCTCTCGAGGATCCGCGACCCGGTCCCGCATCGCGTCCGAGCGGGTCTCGGCGGAGACCGACCCGCTTCCCGCGAGAGCCTCCTCGTGGATCGCCCGAACGAGGCCCGGCTTGTTGGTGAAGGCCTTGTATATCGTCTCGGTGGACACGCCGGCTTCCGCGGCGATCGAGCCGATCGTCGTGGCCCCGTAGCCGGCGGACAGGAACTGGCGCCTCGCCGCACGGACGACGCTGGCGCGAGTCACCTCTGCCTGCCGTCGCCGACCCGTCGCGTCGTAGCGGCGAGCCCTCTTGACACGTGACTTCACGAGGCCCAGTATAGCGATTCCTTACAACTCCTTGTAATGAATAATGCACCGAGGTCTCGACCATGCCCGACCTGGCTCTCGACTCCCCGGCGGCACTCGTGGAGCGCATCCGTGCCGCGATCGATCGGCACGACCTCGATGCGCTCGTGGGCTGCTTCGGCCGCGACTACCTGAACGAGACACCGGTGCACCCCGCGCGAACCTTTCGCGGGCGTGACCAGGTGCGACGGAACTGGGCACGCATTCTGGACGGCGTTCCCGACATCCACGCAACCGTGACCCGCTGCACCGTCGACGCGGATACCGCCTGGTCCGAGTGGGAGATGATCGGGACACGGGCCGACGGCTCAGCCTTCGCCATGCGCGGCGTGGCGATTTTCGGCGTCGCGGACGGAATGGCGTCGTGGTGTCGCTTCTACCTCGAACCCGTCGACGAGGCGGGCGAGGACATCAATACCGCCACCGAAGCGGTGGTCAGCGGGAGAAAGTCATGATCCTGATCGTTGGCAGCACCGGCCGGCTGGGTGGCACGATCGCTCGTCGCCTGCTGGCCGACGGACGGCGAGTTCGCGTGCTTGTTCGCCCGAGCTCGAACTACTCCCCGCTCGCCGATGCCGGCGCCGAGCCGGTGTTCGGGGACCTGAAAGACCCGGGGTCGCTCACGGCCGCCTGCGACGGCATCGATACCGTCGTGACGACGGCCAACGCGGCAGGGCGAGGCGGCGACGACACCTTTGAGGCGGTCGACGACGAGGGGAACCGGCACCTGATCGAGGCAGCCGCCGCCAGCCGGGTGGACCACTACGTCTTCGTCTCGGTGCTCGACGCCGACCCGTCCAATCCCTCCCCGCTCGTCCGGGCCAAGGGCCTCACCGAGGAACGCCTGCGCGCGAGCGGCGTGACCCACACGATCATCCAGCCCGACGTGTACATGGATCTCCTCATTCCAATGGTGGTAGGCCCGGCCGTTCAAGCCGGTCGACCGGTGAAACTCGTGGGATCCGGAATCCGAAAGCACTCGTTCGTCGCCATGGAGGATGCGGCCGCGTTCACCATCGCTGCGCTCCACGGCGAAGCGGCCAAGAACGCGACGATTCGCGTGGGCGGGCCCTCCGCGCTCAGCTGGCAGGACATCGTGGACGTCGTGGCCACCGAGATCGGTCGCCAGATTCCCGTCGAAAGCGTGGCTCCGGGAACGCCGATGGACGGACTTCCCGACTTCGTGACGGGTCTTCTCGCAGCGCTCGAAATGTATGACTCCTCGGTGGACATGACCGGAGCATCGGCCATGTTCGGCATTGAGCCCACGCCGCTCAGCGCCTGGGTGCGGCGAACGCTCGTCCCGATGACGACGGCCTAGTGCCCTTACCTCGCCTCGAGCCGACGCGGCGCTGTAGTTGGCATCGGCGATGGATCAGCCGTCGATCCAGAGAACGCGGTACTCCATACCGGGCTCCCGGCGGTTCGCCCGCTCGCTGCGCCCGGCGATCCGATGGCCCCACGACCGCAGCAGTCCCTCGGTCGGGCGAGCGTCCGCCTCCTCGTTGAAGACGCCGACGATCAGCCGATCGCACGAGCCCAGCAGCCGCTCGACCAGCTCACGGCGCCGATGAGGCGGCACGTACTCCAGCCCGGTCCGGACGTAGGTGAACCGATGGGGCGGCTCCCAGGTCAGCGCGTTCCCCACCCATAGCCGATCCGCGAGGTCCGGCAGCCGCCCGCGGGCGAGCTCGAGGAGCTCCGGCGCGATGTCGAGACCGAATCGGTCCACGGCGTGCGGCGTCCACCTCGGCAGGCAATCGAGCAGATAGCCGTTCGCGCATCCGACGTCGAGGAAGGAGCCGTCGCGGTCGATGGCGTGGGCGACGTGGCTGCGCGCGTACTCCCAATCCTCGGCGCTGCCCGACTTGCCGGATCCCTCCCAGGGAGTATCGGCGGCCAGGTACGCCGGGACGATCAACCGCGCCATCTCCGCGTGCCAGCCGGCCTCGTCGATCTCGCCGCGCTCGAGCCGGGCATCGATCTCGGCCGTCTCGCGCCAGCCTCGATCCTTGAGCGACGCGTACGGATCGGTCGGCGGAGCCTCGCCTTCTCTTTCTCGACTCATCGGCGCGAGGTCCTTCGTCAGCAGCACTCCGCGCAAGCGATAGCCATGACGCTCCTTGTAGAAACGGACGGCTTCGGCATTGGCCGCCGATGTATCCAGCATCATCAGCGTGGCTCCCCGCTGGCGAGCCCAGTCCTCGGCGGCCTCCATCAGCCGTGAGCCGATGCCGCCGCCGCGGCGATCCTCCAGGACGGCGACGCCCACCGCGGCGGCGACCCTCGGTGCCAGCATGCTGGCCGCGTTCGGTCTCCGGAGCTCGACCGTCGCCGATCCGACGACGCTCCCATCCACCTCGGCGACGAGCCGGACGATGCGTCCCTCGTCCTCGGTACCCAACGCGTCCCGGAGGTCCTTCGCCACGACCTCACGATCCGGGACGACGTAGAACTCCGGATCGATCGCCACGTGATGGCGCGCGCTCGAGATGTAGACGTCGGCAAGCGCCTCGACGTCATCGATCGTCGCAACGCGAATGATGGGTGTTGGGGTCATCGATCAGGGCCGAGGCCCGGTGCAACGAGCCTGCTCATCTCACCGGGCCGCTGACCATGGTCAGGTTCTCTTCGGGCTCGCCGGCCGGCCGTTCAGCCAGGACTCGACGATCGGCGGGACCTCGGACCAATGGCGCACCTCCGCATCCGGCGCGGGCTCCGGTGCATCGGCGAAGTCGGGCGGCCGCATCCAGATGGCACGCATCCCGACGCGGCGGGCGGCGGCGATGTCACGCTCGGGCCGGTCGCCGATGATCGCCGCCTGCGACGCATCGGCCCCGACGAGCTCGAGACAACGCTCGAGCATCGCCGGATGCGGCTTGCCGAAGCCAGCGTCGTGGGAGCTCACATAGCCGACGAATCGATCGCCGAACCCGAGGGCCTCCCAGTCGCGGCGGACGTCGGCATCGTTGCGCCACAGCGTGTTCGTGCACAGCACCATCCGCACGCCGAGCCGATGGATGGCGGCCACCGCCTCCCGCGCTCCGTCCGCGAGCTGCACGACCTCCCCGAGCGGCAGCGCGAACGCGCGACAGATCCGCTCGACCTGCTCGGCGCTGGCCTCGACCCCGCGCTCGGCGAGCCAGGCGACGACCACCTCCGCGGTTCGCTGCTCCCACGCCGGCGCGTCTGAGTCGATGAATGGGTGGCTGGCGAGCGCCTGGAACCATGGCTCGTCGGTGCCGAACGCCTCGCGAAGACGGGCGACCATCCGCCGCTCGTATTCGGCGCGTTCGAGCCAGGTGGCGTCGTCGATGAGGGTGCCGCCGACGTCGATCAGGAGCGCATCGAGTCGATCGTGATCCATGCCCTCATGCTGCCAGACATGTCGAACGGTGCGCCGATGGCACACACGGCGCTCCCATCCGACGCACTCCTCACCACGGCACGTCCGGACCGATGCCGAGCAGTTCCTTTGCGCCGAACACCCAGCGCTGCCCGTCCCATCGGTATGCGCCGTGCCACCAGCGGCGCCACAGCCGCTCGACCAGATCAGCCAGGTGCGGCCCATTCGGTTCGGGCGGACCGTCCCCAGAAACGAACCATGTCGTCCCGCCCCGGTCGGTTTCGCAGGACACCACGTCGTGGTACGGGCCCAAATGCCGGGTGATCGGAAAGGCACCGGCCGGATACGAGTCGGCCGGGTCCATGCCGAGGCGAGCCAGGTCAGCCAACTGTTGCTGGATGAGGCGGTGCTGCTCGAGCGCCTGTTCAAGCGAGATGAAGAAGACTCCCGGCTGCAGCTCCCAGGTCTCGTAGCCCAGACCGATGTTGCCGACTGTCCCGTCATGCCAGTCGTACCAGGTCAACAGCTCAGGGCACGGATCGATGTCGATCTCGCCTAGCCGCTCTCGTACGGCGTCCGCCGGAATTCCGGGAGCGAGGTAATCGACGATCGGTGCGCGGGCCAGCCGCAGCGCGTCCTCGAGCTTGACCAGGGCCGAGCTGAGCCGCTCGCGTCCGGGCACGGTGCGGTGTTTGGGCCCAGGAAAGGCGTCCTCGCGCAGAGCGGCATCGGCCCAGAAGTCGATGGTGAGCTCTCCATCGGCAAACGAGTCCTGCTCGAGCGTTGCGGGCGGCACGGCGGTGCAGACGTAGACCGGCACAATCGGGTATTGAGGGGCGATGCCGACGCCTCGGTCGACGAGAGCGTCGAGACTGGTGCCGACGTAGCGATCGGCCAGGACGGCTGCGCCCACCGCCTGTGTGACGCTGCCCGCGGGGGGAATCGGCGGCTCGATGTCGACGAGCCAACCACGGCCGCCGTTGGCGAGCCCGACGCGCCGTCGTACCTTCGCTTGCCGAAATGGCGGGTCCCAGCCTTCCCCGTCGCCGTCGGCGAGGTAGAGGACTCTTGGCTCTGCATCCAACGGGACCGCCTCCCTGCCGCGATCCACGCGACGAAGCCACGGACGCCACACCTCTTCGGCGTCGTATGGATTGGCAGTCTGGCGCATGCCGGCCAACCGCGATCGCGGATGTCGTGTTGGCCACCAGTCAGCGGAATACCGGCTGGAGGGACCGATAGACTGAGCGCAAGGTGGGCCGTTAGCTCAGCGGTAGAGCAGGGGACTTTTAATCCTCGTGTCGTGGGTTCGAATCCCACACGGCCCTCCATAGGTTCGTGCTGCGATCTGGCCGTGCGGGCCGCGCAGGTTCGGGTTGCCCGCCATGCCGACGCCTCGATCTCTCGCAGCTCGACATCTCGGGCGGTCCCTGGCGGGGAACGACGATCGCCTTCACGGACTGAGGCCGACCGTGCTCAACGCCGGCCGAGAAGCCCAGTCGAGGCCAACCACAGCGGTACGAAGACGACCAGCAGGTAGCCAGCCGCCTCGGGCGCGTCGACGTCCGCCAGCACCACGGCGGCGGCGATGATGAACACGGCGCCGATGATGGCGTGCCGGTTCGGCCCGCCGTCCGCACCACGGCCCGACAGCGAGTGATCGAAGCGCGCGAAGGCTCGGTGGATGCGTGACACGAGGGAGCGGTTCACCTCGCCGTCCAGGTCAGACATGTGTTCGTCCTTTAGGCGTTGCAGCACTGTGCTCATGGTCATTCCAGCCCTCCGCATGCCCAAATGCGGCTCCGACCGAGCGCAACCCTCCGACACCTCGGACGGCGCTCGGCCGGAGCCTGATATCGCGGCGCCCGCTCAGCGCAGGCTGAAGGGCGGGTATCGATCGGTTACGAGCAGGAACGCGTAGGCGCTGACCCGCAGGGTCCATCGCCCGACGCCGACGACATAGTCGAAGACCGGGCGCGGGTAGCGGCCCGTGATGAGAATGGCGAACCAAGCGACGACGACCGCGATGATCGCGCCGATCCACAGGACCGCCAGGACCACATAGTGCGGGACCGCCAGGAGCCACTTCACGAACGGGAGCCATCGACTGAGATCGCGTTTGGCGTCGGGATACTCGACTTCGAGGTGCACGGCCTGCTGCTCAACCGTCGACGGGTATCGGTCGGTCAGCAGGGCGAGGTAGGCGAAGACCCGGGCGCCGAAGCGCGTCAGCTCGCGGGCGAAGTCGAACCACCAACGCGGGTATCGCACCCGGACGGCGATCATGAGCAGGGTCGCGAACCACAGGCCGCTCACCAGGTTGCCGCCGGCGCTTGCCACGCGCTCGCCGGCCTCGGTGACGACCGTCTGGCCCCCGCCCGCCGTGAGCAGGACCAGGATGAGCGCGATGGGGATCGCCCAGACGAGGCGGAAGATGGTCGAGAGACGGTCGAGTCGATCGGGATAGTCGATGGTCAGGCGGGCGGCGTAGGTATCGCTCGCGGTCGTCATGTTCTGAGCTCCTTGATCGGACGCGGTCGGGTTTGGTGGTGACTCATGCAGGCACCGGCTCCGTCGCCCCCGGCATTGGGGACCCCTCGACCGGCACGTTGGCGCCGCGCACGAGGAGCCAGAGGAGGAATGCGACCTCTGCGATGCCCGCGGGCATCGCCACGAGGGGCGCCCAATCAGCAGGCTGGAATCCGGGTGAGAGGACCGTGAGAGTGAACGTGGCCAGGTAGCAGAAGCCACCGAAGGCGAGAGCCGGGCCGATCACCCGCGGGAAGTACCCGGACCGGTAGACGGCGTAGCCCAACGGGACGAGCCACAAGCCGAAGAAGACCTCGGCCACGAGGTAGCCGTGGGCGTGCAGCTCGAGGAAGAGGTGCGACAGCGCATCGGCCTGA
>Ga0299913_10003844_pt1 | contig 12444 bp, 11 predicted proteins | sample RVTome_9_FD_201360 | JGI IMG/M metagenome (GOLD analysis project Ga0299913, IMG submission 201360) | Soil microbial communities from uranium-contaminated site in the Upper Colorado River Basin, Wyoming, United States - RVT155D38 (version 2) ... | reverse complement strand
CGCATCCCCTATTTCCTGATCCGGCCGCGGACGATGAGGATGGACGGTTCGACGCCGACGCTGCTCTACGGCTATGGCGGCTTCCAGAGCGCGCTCGTTCCCTCCTATCTCGGCACCACCGGGCGGCTGTGGCTGGAGCAGGGCAACGCCTGGGTGGTCGCCAACCTGCGCGGCGGCGGCGAGTTCGGGCCCGACTGGCACCAGGCGGCGCAGCGCGCGCACAAGCAGCGCAGCTGGGACGATTATATCGCCGTCGCCGAGGACCTGATCCGGCGCCGCGTCACGTCGCCGCGGCGCCTCGGCGCGGTCGGCGGCAGCCAGGGCGGCCTGCTGGTCGGCGCCGCCATCACCCAGCGCCCCGAGCTGTTCAACGCCGCCATCGTCCAGGTGCCTTTGTTCGACATGCTGCGCTACCACCGCATGGGCGCCGGCGCCTCCTGGATCGCCGAATACGGCGACCCCGAGATTCCCGAGCAGCGCGCCTGGATCGAGGGCTATTCGCCCTATCAGCGGCTGACGCCGGGGCGCGACTATCCGACGCCGTTCATCCTCACCTCGACCAAGGATGACCGCGTCCATCCCGGCCACGGCCGCAAGGCGGCGGCGCGGCTCGCCGAGCTTGGCCAACCTTATTATTATTACGAGAATATCGACGGCGGCCATTCGGCGGCGGCGAACCTGCGCGAGACCGCGCGACGGCTGGCGCTGGAGTTCACCTACGCGAGCAAGCGGCTGGTCGACGACGCCCCCGCCGCCGGCGCCGGCGAACGCGGCGACTGAGCAGCATCGCCGCGCCTGTTCGCTCAGGAAAATGGGGACTGTCCCCATTTTTCGGAATTTCGACGCGGCCATTGTCGGCGCTCGCCGCCGGTCCGGCGAACGGCGGAAAGCTGATCCGGCGGGATGCGAGCCCGATCGGAGGATGCCCGGCCGGCATGGCGTGAACGAATCCTATCCCTCGATATTCGCCGCCGCCGCGGGGTCGGCGAGGCCGATCCCGATCGTCGCGCGCGCCGTTTCGGCCTCGGAGCTGGTCACCGGATAGGCGCAATAATCGGCGGCGTAATAGGCGGTCGGGCGGTGGTTGCCGGACAGGCCGACGCCGCCGAACGGCGCCTTGGAGGGGGCGCCGTTGGTCGGCGAGTTCCAGTTGATGACGCCGGCGCGCACGCCGGCCCAGAAGCGGTCGTACAGTTCCGGCGCGCCGCCGACCAGCGCGGCGGAAAGGCCGTAGCGGGTGGCGTTGGCTTCGGCGACGGCGGCGTCGAAATCGGGCACGCGCACGATCTGCAGCACCGGCCCGAACAGCTCCGCGTCCGACCGCCGCTCGATCTCGGTCACGTCGATCAGCGCCGGGGTCAGGAACGGCCGCTCGTCGTTCGGCCGGTCGAGCCGGCGGATGGCGCGGCCGCCCTTGCCCATCAGCTCGAGGAAGGCCTCCTGCAGCTGGTCGGCCGACTCGTTGTCGATCACCGGCCCCATGAACGGCGGCGGCGTCGCGTGCGGGTGGTCGACGATGAGCCGGTCGATCAGCCGCACGATGGTGTCGATCAGCTCCTGATGGTCGCCGTCGCGCACGATCAGCCGCCGCGCCGCGGTGCAGCGCTGGCCGGCCGAGAGATAGGCCGACTGGACGGCGATGGCGGCGGCGGCGTGCAGGTCGCGGGCGTCCCACACCACGAGCGGGTTGTTGCCGCCCATCTCCAGCGCCAGTATCCTGTGCGGCACGTCGGCGAACTGGCGGTGGAGCGCGAGCCCGGCCCGTGCCGAGCCGGTGAAGAGCAGCCCGTCGATCCCGGGATGGGCGGCGAGCGCCTTGCCGACCTCGGGGCCGCCCTGGACGCAGCGCACCACCCCCTCGGGCACGCCCGCCTCCTGATACAGGCCGGCCAGAAACTCCCCGACCGCGGGCGTCTTCTCGCTCGGCTTGAACACGGTCGCGTTGCCGGCGATCAGCGCCGGCACGATATGGCCGTTGGGCAGGTGGGCGGGAAAATTGTAGGGGCCGAGCACGGCGAGCACCCCGTGCGGCTTGTGGCGGACGGCGACGCGCGCGCCCATCGCTCCTTCGAGCCGGCGCTGGGCGGTCCGCTCGGCATAGGCCGCGACCGAGATGTCGACCTTGCCGATCACCGCCTCGACCTCGGTGCGCGCCTCCCAGAGCGGCTTGCCGGTCTCGCGCGCGATCAGGTCGGCGAACGGCTCGAGCTTCGAGCGGACCAGGTTGGCGAAGCGTCGCAGCGTCTCGACCCGGAAGGCGAGCGGCTTGGCCGCCCAGCCCGGCCAGGCGGCGCGCGCCGCGCCGACCTCCGCGTCCGGATCGCCCGCCGCGCCGGACCACAGCGTCTCCCCGGTGGCGGGCTCGTACGAGGTCAGCGTCGCGGCCATCGCGCCTGTCATGACGAGGGCGAAGGATTTTGCAACCCGGCGCGCATCGCCTCGCCCATGCGGCGCAGTGCGGCGACCTTCGCCTCGAGCGGCGACCAGTCGTCGGCCTCGTCGATGCGGGACCAGATCGCCTCGACCTCGTCGATGTGCATGGAGCAGGGAGCCTCGTCCGACCAATAAGCGTGGTCGAGCGAACCGGGCGCCGCGGCGCGGCCGGCAATCAGCCGGCGGAACTCGGCGAAGGTGTCGTCATCATATCCCGGCGCCGTCCGCCGCAGGCTGCCGCCGCGCCAGTCGAAGAAGAAGCGGTCGATCGTCGCCGTGCGCTTCGCCAGCGCCTGCTCGAGCGCGGCGATTACCGCCATGTCCCTGGCAAGCTCGCCGGGGACGACGCCGAGCCGCGCGAAGACCGCGTCGCGCAGCGCCCGCTGAAAGCGGCCCGGGAAGGTCTCGAGCACCGGCGTCAGCGCGTCGGCCGGGGCGACGAGGGTGAGCGCGCGGGCGAGCTGGAGCAGGTCCCAGTGGATCGCCTCGGGCTGGCGGCCGAACGCATAGAGGCCGGCATGGTCGAAATAAGCGGCGGTGAAATTGCCGTCCCAGAACGGCGTCCAGCGCCACGGGCCGTAGTCGAAGCTCTCGGCGGTGACGTTGATATTGTCGGAATTGAGCACGCCGTGGACGAAGCCGGCGGCGATGTAGGACGCCGCGAGCTGCGCCGTGCCCTGGGCCACCCGGCCGAGCAGGCGCGCTGGCGCGTCGCCGCCGCCTTCGCCGCTCTCCTCGTCGAAATAGTGGCGCAGGCAGTAGGCGGCGAGCTTGCGGATGTTGCCGGCCTGCTCGAAACGGGCGAGGCGCTGGAAGGTGCCGATGCGGATATGGCCGTGGCTGAGCCGCACCAGCACCGCCGAGCGGGTGGGGGAGGGCTCGTCGTTGCGCTCGAGCGGCTCGCCGGTTTCGACCAGCGAGAAGGTCTTGCTGGTTTCGACGCCGAGCGCTTCCAGCATCTCGGTGGCGAGCAGCTCGCGCACGCCCCCTTTGAGCGTCAGCCGACCGTCGCCGAAGCGGCTGTAGGGCGTCTGGCCCGAGCCCTTGGTGCCGAGGTCGAGCAGGCGACCGCCTTGATCGCGCAGCTGCGCGTAGAGGAAGCCGCGGCCGTCGCCGATGTCGGGATTGTAGACGCGAAATTGATGGCCGTGATAGCGCAGCGCCAACGGTTCGGCGAGGCTGCCCGGCAGCGGATCGAAACGGGCGAAGCGGCGGATCCATTCTTCGTCCGGGAGGTCGCCGAGCCCGATGGCCGGCGCCCAGCGGTCATTGCGAAAGCGAAGGATCGTCTGCGGGAAGTCGGCGGGTTGCACGACATCGTAGAAGTCGCCTCCCAGCTCGAGGATCGCGCGCTCGGGCCGAAGGGGGGCAGGCTGGGGGAGAACGGCCATCCACCCCCCTTAAGCCGCAGCGGCCCTCCGAGTTCCAGCCTTACATTTCGAAGAAGCTCGCGGTCAGGAAGGCCGAGAAGAACCACACCACCCCGATCAGGAAGACGATGACGAGCGTCCGCCGCCACGACATGCCGCGGCCGCCGCCGGGCACGAGCCCGCCCAGCGCCGACTTTTTCGGCTGGCCGACCGGCACCTCGATGCGGCCGTCGGCATGAAGGACGAGGTCGGGCGCGCTCTGGTGGCGCAGCCGGATGCCCGTCGCCTCGATGTCGGACGTGTCGGGGACGTAGCCGTTACGGGTCAGCTCCTTCAGCACGCCGAACGTGTGCGCCTCGCCGGATCGTGCCGGGACGCCGACCCGAGCCTCTTGCGCCGCCGTGATCGAACCCGCCATCGCATCCTTGTCCTTCAAAAGAAGTGATATAGTCGAACAATACAGCAAGGAATCTTCCGGGCAAGCGCTTTCCCGGCTCCCGGCCGCACCGCCATTGCCCTGGCTTCCCTTCTGCCGATAAGGGGGCGGATTGCGGGGGTCTTCCGATGGCGGCATGGGCCGACGGCTACTGGTGGTCGAACGATGGGCTCAGGCTCCATTTCCGCGACTATCCCGGCCCCGAGGACCGGCCGCCGATCCTGTGCGTCCCCGGCCTCACCCGCAACGCGCGCGACTTCGAGGGCGTGGCGGAGCGGCTTGCCGGCCGCTGGCGCCTGATTTGCGTCGAGCTGCGCGGCCGCGGCGAGAGCGCATACGCCAAGGACCCGATGACCTATGTCCCGCTCACCTACCTTCAGGACCTGGAGGCGCTGATCCGCGAGCTCCGGCTCAAGCGCTTCGCCCTGTTCGGCACCTCGCTCGGCGGTATCATGACGATGCTGCTGTCGAAGAACGACGGCCACCGCATCGCCGGCGCGCTGCTGAACGACATCGGTCCGGTGCTGGAGCCGCGCGGGCTCGACCATATCCGCTCCTATGTCGGCAAGCCGCAGAATTGGCCGACCTGGCTGCACGCCGCGCGCTTCCTCGCCGAGGCGCAGCGTCACCGCTATCCCGACTGGGACATCGACCAGTGGCTGGTGTTCGCCAAGCGGCTGTGCAGGCTCGGGCCTGGCGGGCGGATCGTGCTCGACTACGACATGCGGATCGCCGAGCCGTTCAAGCTTCCGGGCGGCGAAACCGGCTTCGACCTGTGGACCGCCTTCGCCGGCCTCGTCGGCGTTCCCACGCTGCTGCTGCGCGGCGAGCTTTCCGACCTGCTGAGCGAGGCGACCGTCGCGCGGATGGTGGCCGAAAACCCGGCGATCGAGGCGGTCACCGTGCCGCGCGTCGGCCATGCGCCGACGCTCGACGAACCGGAGGCGGTCGATGCGATCGAACGGCTGCTGAAGCGGGTCAAGGCGCGGCGGAAGTAGCTCCCCGCAGGCGCGCCTGCCCGGCTACAGACTCAGCCGCAGCGCGACGAAGCCGGCAATGTCGTTGCCGCCGTCGCGCGCCACCGAGGCGGTGCCGTTGACCTGCAGCGCGACCGCGCGCCCAAGCTCGAAATCGGCGCCCGCAGTGAGGCGGCCGTAAAGGTCGTCGGGGCGCTCGGGCAGCACCCACTGGTTGACGATCCCGGGCGCCGAGGTGAAGGCGTAGCGGATCGTCCGCTCGTCGCCCTCGAATTCGCGCTCGAGCGCGGCGATGGCATAGGGGCGCACCGCCAGGCCGCCGACGTCGAACTCGCTGCGTGCCTCGATGCCGGCGCTGCCGACGAGGCTGCTCACCTCTTGGTCCTGCACGTTCATCGTCAGCACCGGATCGCCGGCCTCGGTATAGCCGTCGAGATCGGCCTCGGCGTAGCGCACGCCGACCGTCGGGCCGACGCGCAGGCCACCGATGTCGAACAGATATCCGGCCTGGCCGCCGGCGGTGAGGAGGTTGCCGTCGGTCTCGGCGGCAATGTCGTCGATGACCGCCGCGCGGACGATCTCGTAATCGGCCCAGCCGTAGCCGGCATAGCCCTGGACGTAGGCGCCGCCGCCCGACCAGCCGCCATAGACGCCGACCTGCCACGCGCGTCCCTCGGTGCGGGCGGTGCCGGTCTCGAGGTCGGCCTCGCCGCGCGACCAGTTCACCGCGCCGCCGAGGATCGCGCCGCCGCCGGCATATTCGGCGCCGGCGGTGGCGCCGAACGTGTCGAGTTCGTAGCCGAAACTGCGGAACTCCGGCGGCCGGTTGGCGCTGGCGATGTTGCCGCTGACATAGAAGCTGAGCCCGCGGCCGTCGGCGCCGAAGCGGGCGTCGGCGAGGTCGAGCCGGCCGAGCAGGGTGGTCCCGAACGAGGTCGCCGCCTGCAGCCCGACATCGGCCTGGGCCGGCAGTTGCAGCGGCGATTCGAGCTGGCGAACCGCATAGCGGCCGACGATGGCGAAGCCGGCCGAGGTCAGGTGCACCTGGTCGACGTAGAAGAGGTAGCGGCTGAGCAGCTCCGGATTGGTGGTGACGCAGGCGATCGGGCAGGCCCCGGCGCTGGTGAGGCCGAAGGCGGCGAGGTTCGCCTCGACGCGGTCGCCGATCAGGTTGAGGTCGAGCCAGTTGACGATGACGCCCTGGTCGGCGAGCTGCGCCAGCGAGCCCTGCATGCCCTGGTTGAAGGCCGAGGAATAAGCGCTGCCGACCGCGGCGACCGGCCTGCCGCGCACCTCGGGCAGGCGGCCGACGTCGCCGCCGAGGAAGGTGATGTTGCTCGCCCCGGCATTGACGAGCGCGTTGAGGCCGGCGGTGGCTTCCGCCACGCGCAGCTGCGCCTGGGCGGGGACGCCGGCGATCAGCGCCTGGATCTGCGCCTGGGTCGGGTTGAAGCCCTGGCTCAGCTCGTAGGCGCGGGCGTCGTTGCCGCCGATGTTCACCACCACGAGGTCGTCGGCGTCGAAGGTGCCGTCGACGCGCGGGAAGACGGCCGGCCCGCCGCCGGCGAGGAAGGACTGCCACTCGGTGACGAAGCCGGGAATGCCGGGGCCGTTGATGTTGCCGGTGCCGGTGAAGGCGCCGCCGATCCCGAAATTGTCGACCGGCACGCCGAGCAGCAGCGCCATCGTGTCGACGAAGTTGGTCTGGTCGGAGAAGCGGCCGTTCGGATAGACCGGCGGCGGGGCGATGCCGAGCAGCTGGAAGAGGTTGCCGTCGTCGACATAGGAATCGCCGAACGCGACGATCCGGTCGACCCGCTGGGCGGCGGCGGGCGTGGCCGCGGCCAGCGCCGCGGCGGCCGCGGACGCGCACAGGAACGCTCTGGAAAGTCTCATTTCGGCTGCCCTCCCCGGCAATATGTACACCGCTGTCAATAAGCGTTTCGCGGCGGCTGGCAAGCGAATGGTCCCAATGTTCGCACTGGCCATGGACGCTTCGAGGGGCGATTTCGCCGGGGCTCAGCCGCGCCCCGGGACGGGCTCGCCGTATGGAATCGGACGAGGAGCGGCCGAGCTGCCATCCGACGGGATAAAGCACAGGGAGTCCTGCATTGCAAGCAATTGTTCTTTTTTTGTTCACGCGGATGACCCGCCCAACACGACCTAGCCCCTCCTGCTCGGAGGCCGATCGGGCGGCCGATCGAAAGGGGCTCAGGAAACGTCGGGGCGTGACCGCATTAGGGGGCTCCCGCTCGAGCCCGCATTGGGGAGCATGGAGCGGGCGGTGCGACCGGATACCGTTCACGCGGAGAACGCGGAGAAGCGAAGGTGGGAGGCGCGGAGGTTTCTCCTGGCCGCAGGCTAATGAACTTTCGGCTGCGATCGGCGCCGCCAGGGGGCCGAAACGCGGCAATGCGCTTCGCGCGGATTCCCTTCTCCGCGCCTCTTCCTTCCTCCGCGCCTCCGCGTGAAAGCAGGCTGCCGCCGTGCAATCCACGAAGTGGCCGGCGTCGCGCTCCGCGATCGGCGCCTCTTTGCCTAGCGCGGAGCGGGAGCGAGCTGCTTGGAGTCGCGCTGCAGGGCGGCGAGGCAGGAGGGGGCGAAGGTCAGCTCCCAGACCCTTCGACTTCGCTCAGGACAGGCCTGATGGGCGATGACGAGGTCGAGCTTCACGCTGAGCGCGGCAATGTCGGGCGCCGGCCTGCGCAGCAGGCGGACGAGGGCGCGGTCGAAGCGGGCGTTGGCGCGGTCGAAAACGGCGTCGGGGGCGCCTTGCGCGGCGGCGACGGCGGCTTCGGCGGCACCGAAGCGGGCGAGGGCTGCCTCCCACTTCACGTCATTCAGGGTCTGACCCGGAATCTCCCTGCCTTTGCCAGCGGCCGAACAGGGTAAGGGAGATCCCGGATCAAGTCCGGGATGACGGAGAAGGGCAGCCCGCAGGCAGCCCCTAGCAACGCGCGGCGCGAGACTATAAGCTCGGCGACGGCCATCGTCTCTCCGATGCACGTGACTTTGATGCTCATTCTAGGCTAAACCGAAAAGACCGCGCGGGCGTCCGCCGACCGGCCGTCACCCGATGCGAGGCTTGCGGATGCCCCCCGAGCTGGAAGCCGCGATCGACAGCTGGATCGAACGCCAGAAGGAAATTGGCGACCATCACGCTGCAGCGGGCAACAGTTCCCGCCGGCCCCCGCCTGCGCCATAAGGCGCCATGGCCGCGCCCGTTCGCATTCTGCATTGCCATTCGACGTTCGCTCCCGGGGGCAAGGAGTTGCGGGCGGTGCGGCTGATGAATGCGTTCGGGGGGGCGGCAGTGCATAGCGTGGTCAGCGCCGAGCCGCATCGGCTGGGGGCGCGCTCGGCGATTACGCGCGACATTCAAGTCGACTTTCCCCACGACGCGCCGTCGCTGACCGGGGCGCCGTCGCCGCTCAGGCTGTGGCGGCTGTCGCGCTACCTGCGGCGATTCGACCTGGTCCTCACCTACAATTGGGGCGCGTTCGATGCGGTGATGGCCAACCATCTGTTCGGCGGAGCGCCGCTGATCCACCACGAGGACGGGTTCAACGAGGACGAGGCCGAGGTTCTGAAGACGCGCCGCAACCTCTACCGCCGGCTCGGCCTCGCCGGCGCCTTCCGGCTGGTGGTGCCGTCGCGGCGGCTCGAGAAGATAGCGCGCAACGCCTGGGGGCAGACGCCGGCGCGGGTGGTGCGGATCGCCAACGGCGTGCCGGTCCGTCGCTACGCGCGGCCGCCCGAGCGCGGCGCCATTCCCGGCTTCGAGCGCCGCCACGGCGAGGTCGTGATCGGCACCGTCGCCGGGTTGCGCAGGGTGAAGAATCTGCCGCGGCTGGTGCGCGCCTTCGCCGCGATGGCGAACCGCGAGGCCCGGCTCGTCATCGTCGGCTCCGGCCCGGAAAGCGAGGCGATCGCCGCCGAGGCGCGGGCGCGCGGCGTCGGCGAACGCTTGCTGATGCCCGGCTTTCTCGCCGATCCGGCGCGCTGGGTCGGCCATTTCGACATCTTCGCCTTGTCGTCGGACAGCGAGCAGTTCCCGATCTCGCTGGTCGAGGCGATGGCGGCGGGCCTGCCGGCCGTGGCGACCGCGGTCGGCGACGTGCCGGGGATGGTCGCGGACGACAACCGGCCGTTGATCGTCGAGCCCGGGGACGAGCAGGCTTTCGCGGCCGCGCTCGATAGTCTATCGGAGCGTCCCGACCTTCGCAGCGCGATCGGGAGGGCCAACCGCGAGAAGGCCGCGGCGGAATATGACGAGGAAGCTATGATCGCGCGCTACGCGCGGCTGTACGGTGAAGCCATCGGCCGCCCCGATGCGTTTGCTGCCGCTGCGTAGTCTGACGCACTGATTCATGATATGTCGCGGTGCGCCGCCAGCGTGGAGGAATGATGTTCAAGGGTATCAGCCCGATCCTGTATGCGGGCCGCGAAGTGCTCCCGCTGATCGAGGGCGGCAAGGGCGTTTCGGCGACCAACCATGCGAGCTCGGGCGCCTGGGCGGCCGCGGGCGGGGTCGGCACCGTCTCGGCCGTCAACGCCGACAGCTATGATCCCGAGGGACGGATCATCCCGCAGGTCTATCACGCACTCACCCGCCGCGAGCGGCACGAGGAACTGATCCGCTACGCCATCGACGGCGCCGTCCAGCAGGTCCAGCGCGCCTATGAGATCGCCAGCGGCAAGGGCGCGATCAACATCAACGTGCTGTGGGAAATGGGCGGCGCGCAACGTGTCCTGCATGGCGTGCTCGAGCGTACCAAGGGGCTGGTCGCCGGCGTCACCTGCGGCGCCGGCATGCCCTACAAGCTCTCCGAGATCGCCGCTTCCTATGGCGTCAACTACCTGCCGATCATCAGCTCGGCGCGCGCGTTCAGCGCGCTGTGGAAGCGGGCCTATCACAAGGCGGCGGAATGGCTCGCCGCCGTGGTCTACGAGGATCCGTGGCTCGCCGGCGGCCATAACGGCCTCAGCAACGCCGAGGACCCGCTCGCGCCGCAGGATCCCTATCCGCGGGTGAAGGCCTTGCGCGAGACGATGCGCACCGGCGGCATCGACGACGCCGTGCCGATCGTCATGGCCGGTGGGGTCTGGAACCTGAAGGAATGGGAGCACTGGATCGACAATCACGAGCTCGGCCAGATCGCCTTCCAGTTCGGCACCCGGCCGCTGCTCACCCGGGAAAGCCCGATCCCGGAGGAATGGAAGCAGAGGCTGATGACGCTGGAGGAGGGCGACGTGCTGCTCCACCGCTTTTCGCCGACCGGTTTCTATTCGTCGGCGGTGCGCAACCGCTTCCTCAAAGCGCTCGAGGCGCGCTCGCAGCGCCAGATCGCCTTCACCAAGGAGCCGATCGGCGACCACAAGTTCCAGCTCGACGTCGGCGTCGGGACCAAGAAGAACTTCTGGGTCACCAAGGGCGACCTGCTCCACGCGCGCGAATGGTATGCGCAGGGCTTCACCGAGGCGCTGAAGACGCCGGACGAGACGATCGTCTTCACGACGCCCGAGGAGAAGCACATGATCCGCAAGGACCAGGCGGACTGCATGGGCTGCTTGTCGCAATGCGCCTTCTCGTCCTGGGCCGACAATGAGAAGAACACGACCGGCCGGCTCGCCGATCCGCGCAGCTTCTGCATCCAGAAGACGCTGCAGGACATCGCCCATGGCGGCCCGGTCGACGACAATCTCATGTTCGCCGGCCATTCGGCATTCCGTTTCAAGTCGGACCCCTTCTATTCGAACGGCTTCGTCCCGACCGTGAAGCAGCTCGTCGAGCGCATCCAGACGGGCTTCTGACGGGCGGGAGGAAACGGGATGGTCGCGCGCCTTGCCGGCTTGGTGCTGATCCTGACGGCCTGCCTGACCCTGCCGGCGGCCGAGGCCCAGCGCCAGCGCGAGGCTCCGTATTGGGCGTCGATTTCGTCGGGCCAGGCGATGATGCGCGCGGGGCCGGGCCGCACCTATCCCGGCACCTGGCTCTACGTGCGGCGCGACCTCCCGGTGCGGGTGCTCGAAGTCTATCAAAGCTGGCGCAAAGTGGAGGATCCTGGGGGCACCATCGGCTGGATGCTGGTCAACCTGCTGAGCGACACCCGGACCGCGATCGTCACCGGCGACGAGCCGCGGCCGATGCATGAGCGTGCCGATCCGGGCTCGTCGATCCGCTTTCGCGCCGAGCCCCGCGTCGTCGGGCGGATCTCTCGCTGTGCCGGCGGCTGGTGCCACCTCGACGTGGGAGGCCGCGGCGGCTTCATTCGAACCGAGCATATCTGGGGCGTCAGCCCGGGGGAGACTGTCAGATGAGCCAAGGGGGGCGGATGCTTACCGTCGAGGATTTCGCGCCGCGGCGCGGAAAGACTTTCAGCGCGGAGACGACGGCGGGCGCGATCCCGCTGCTGCTCGCCGAGGTGCAGGAGCTGCCCGCGTCGGGCCGTGACGGCGGGGCCTTCCGACTCGAATTCCAGGGGCCGCTGCAGCCGTTCCTGCCGCAGGCGACCTATCCGCTCGGGGTCGATCGCGACCGGTTCGACATCTTCCTCGTGCCGCTGGGACCGCAGGGCGCGCGGATGCGCTACGAGGCGATCTTTTTCTAGGCGGCGCGCCATTCGAGCAGGTCGTAGACGCCCTTGTCCTCGACCGCGGCGAATCCGAGGCGGTCGTAAAGGCGGCGAGCCGGATTGTTCTTCTCGACATGGATCGAAACGGCCTTGCCGCGCGCGGTGGCGAGCGCCTGGACGTCGCGCAGGATGGCGCAGCCGATACCGGTCCCGCGGGCGGCCGGAACCAGCGCAATGTCGACCACGCGGAGCTCGCGTTCCCATTCGGCGAGATAGAGCCTCCCGATCGCCTCGCCCTCGCGCTCGATGATCAGCCGTTCCGCCTCGGGGTAGAACTTCCGGTAATGGCTGTGCTGGGCTTCGTGCTGCTGGGCAAGGAAGGCGCGCCGCAGGTCATCCGGCCAGCCGGTGGCGGCCACCTCCTCGGCACGTGTGGAGGCATAGAGCGCGGCGACGAACGGCAGATCCGCGTCGGTCATCGCCCGGTAGGCGATGCCGTGGCGTGCGGCCTCGCGCAGCGGCGGCGGCATGAATCGGCAGCGGGCGCTAGTTGAAGATGGCCATCATCCGCCGGCCGGCACCGCCCTCGGCCCTGCTCAGGAAGATGTCGAAACCGGCATAATCGCGGTGCGTCGCCCGGTAGATGAGGTCGG
>Ga0299913_10003843_pt1 | contig 12444 bp, 11 predicted proteins | sample RVTome_9_FD_201360 | JGI IMG/M metagenome (GOLD analysis project Ga0299913, IMG submission 201360) | Soil microbial communities from uranium-contaminated site in the Upper Colorado River Basin, Wyoming, United States - RVT155D38 (version 2) ... | reverse complement strand
CCCGCCGGGATCACGGGGGGGGTGGTTTGGTTCAGGGCGATGGCCTGGGGGCCGGGCTGCCGCCGCCGGGTGCGGGGGGGGGGGGGCCTGGCACCCCACCGCCACTCACCGGTCGCGCAGCGACACCACTCGGACACGCACAGCGGCCTTTTGGCGGTTATGACAAGTCGGGTCACGTCCTAGGCTCGGCCTCGAAATCCGATCACTCCTCAGGTTGCCAACCGTCGGCTCGACCGACGCTGCCCACAAGTCCTTACCCAGGATGGAGGCACCCGTGTCAAGATCAACAACCAGGCGCCGGCCGGGTCGCTTGTTCGGCCTGCTGTCGGCGATGCTCGCCGTCGTGGGGATGCTCGCGTCACCCGCGAGCGCCCAACCGGCGAATGGGACGGCTGCGCCGATCGACGCGGCGGTCACGGCGGACCTGAACGCCGACGGCAGTGCCGACTTCTGGGTCGTGCTGAGCGGAAAGGCCGACCTGTCCGCAGCCTCGCAGATCAAGGACTGGACCCTGCGTGGTGAGGCGGTGACGGCCGCCCTGCAGAAGACCGCGGACGAGAGCCAGGCCGACCTCCGCGCGCAGCTCGACGCGGCGAAGGTCGAGTACCGGCCGTTCTGGATCAGCAACGCGATCCACGTCGCCAACGGCTCCGCGGCGCTGGCCAACAACCTGGCCGCCAAGGCGGGCGTGGCACGGATCGCCGCGGACACCCCGGTCGAGCTGCCGAAGCCGGCGCCGGGCCGGGTGGAGAACTCGATCAACGCGATCGAGTGGGGCATCGCCGCGGTCAAGGCGGACCAGGTGTGGTCCACCTTCGGGGTGCGCGGTGAGGGCATCGTGGTCGCCAACATCGACACCGGCGTGGACTTCGACCACCCCGCGCTGGTCGACCAGTACCGCGGCAACCTCGGCGGCGGCACGTTCGACCACAACTACAACTGGGTCGACCCGTCCAGCGTGTGCGGCAGCCCGTCCCTCGTGCCGTGCGACAACAACAACCACGGCACCCACACCATGGGCACCATGGTCGGCGACGACGGCGGGCCGAACCAGATCGGTGTCGCCCCGGCTGCCAGGTGGATCGCCGCCAAGGGCTGCGAGAGCAGCAGCTGCTCGAACACGGCGCTGCTCGGCTCCGGCCAGTGGATCGTGGCGCCGACCGACCTCGCCGGCCAGAACCCGCGCGCGGACCTGCGCCCGCACATCGTGAACAACTCGTGGGGCGGCGGTGGCGGCAACTTCTGGTACCTGGACACCGTCAACGCGTGGCGCGCGGCCGGCATCTTCCCGGCGTTCTCCAACGGCAACTCCGGCCCGAGCTGCAACACCTCCGGCTCGCCGGGTGACTACGTCAACAGTTACTCCTCGGGCGCCTTCGACATCAACGGCGTGATCGCCGGCTTCTCCAGCCGCGGCCCCGGCGAGGCCGGCGACATCAAGCCGAACCTTGCTTCGCCAGGCGTCAACGTCCGCTCGTCGGTCAACGGCGGCGGGTACAGCGCGTTCAGCGGCACGTCGATGGCCTCGCCGCACACCGCGGGCGCGGTCGCACTCATGTGGTCCGCGGCCGCGGCGCTGGTCGGCGACCTGGCCCAGACCTCCGCGCTGCTCAACCAGACCGCGCTCGACACCAGCGACCTGACCTGTGGCGGCACGGCCGCGGACAACAACGTGTGGGGCGAGGGCAAGCTCGACGCGCTGGCCGCCGTCACGCAGTCGCCGCGCGGGCCGGTCGGCACGCTGGCCGGCACGGTCACCAACGCGTCCAACGGCTCGCCGATCTCCGGCGCCCAGGTGCAGCTGACCGGCCCGGTCAACCGGACGGCCACCACCGGCGCCGACGGCAGGTACACGGTGACCGTCCCGGTCGGCAACTACTCGGTGACGGTGTCCGCGTTCGGCTTCGGCACCTTCAACGGCTCGGCGACCGTCACGCAGGGCGCCACCACCACGCTCAACGCGCCGCTCACCCCGGTGGCGAGCCACAGCGTGAGCGGCCACGTCCGCAACTCCGACGGCGCCGGGATCGCGGGCGCGACGGTGCGGATCGACGGCACGCCGATCGCGCCGGCGACGACCGACGCCGCCGGCGCGTACTCGTTCGCGAGCGTGCCCGACGGCAGCTACACGGCGACCGCGTCGGCCACCGACCGGTGCCTGTCCGGGCAGACCCTGCCGCTGGTCGTGGATGCCAACGAGACGCTGGACTTCACGCTCGCGGCGCGCAGCGACAGCTTCGGCTACACCTGCGCGGTCGAGGGCAGCGCGTACGTGGAGGGCACCACCGCGCTCGCGCTGACCGGCGACGACGCCGCGGCCACCGTCGCGCTGCCGTTCGCGTTCCCGTTCTACGGCGGCTCCTACACCCAGGCGCACGTGTCGACGAACGGCAACGTCAACTTCCTGGCGCAGAACACCGCGTTCACCAACACCGCCATTCCGGCGCCAGCGGCGCCGAACGCGGCCGTCTACCCGCTGTGGGACGACCTGGTGCTGGACGCCAGCAGCCAGGTGTTCACCAGGACCAGCGGTGCCGCACCCAACCGCGAGTTCCTCATCGAGTGGCGCAACGCGGCCTTCTTCGGCGCCACCGCGCTGCGGGTGGACGTCGAGGTGGTGCTCGCGGAAAACGGCCAGATCGTGACCCGCTACCGCAACCTCGACCCGGCCCAGGGCCGTGAGCTCGGCAACTCGGCGACCGTCGGCATCGAGAACGCCACCGGCACCGTCGCGCTGCAGTACTCGTTCGACACGGCCGCGCTCGCCAGCGGCGCGTCGATCAGGTTCCGGCCGCCCGGCCAGCAGCCGCCGCCGACCTGCGGCCCGTTCACCAACGGCACCGACGTGAACATCCCGCACCAGGTCGCGGTGGAGAGCCCGATCGCGGTGTCCGGCTGCACGGGCAACGCGTCGAGCAGCAGCCGGGTGGAGGTGCACATCGTGCATCCGCGCATCGGCGACCTGGTGGTGCACCTGGTCGCCCCGGACGGCAGCACCTACCTGCTGCACAACCGGACCGGCGGCAACCAGGACAACATCGACCAGACCTACCAGGTCGACGTGTCGTCGGAGGCCCGCAACGGCAACTGGCGGCTGCGCGCGATCGACCAGGCCAGGCCCAACCAGTCCGGGTTCATCGACAGCTGGACGGCGACCCTGTGACCGGCTGACCCGCTGACCGGGCGAAGAGGGCGGGGTGGCCGTGTATCGGCCACCCCGCCCTCGCGTTTCACGGGGCTCCTGCTGCACGCGGGTTGATCTAGTCGTAGGGTGGCTCACGGTGTGCCGGGAAGCCTGGTCGGCGTCCCTACCGCCTACTGGACGGAGCACCCGATGCGTGCCGGCAACCTGGCCTCGCCCTTCCCGACCGTCGGCATGGACACCCCGGCCATCGAGGCCGCGAGGCTGCTCGCCGGGCAGAATCTGCCTGGGTTGATCGTCGTAGACGAGCACGGACGGCCGAAGACGATCCTGCCGGGCACCCAGGTGCTGCGGATGGCCGTGCCGAACTACTGCCAGGACGACCCGGCGCTGGCCAGGGTCGTCGACGAGGCGACGGCCGACGTCTTCCTGCGCGGGCTCGGCGACCGCACGGTGTCGGAGACCCTCCCGCGGGAGCGCAGGGAACTGCCCGTGGTGGACCCGGACGCGACCGTGCTGGAGGTCGCCGCGCTGATGGCGCGCGCCCGAACCCCGCTGGTCGCCGTCGCGGACAAAAAGGACGGGCGCTTACTCGGGGCCATAACGCTCGACGCGTTGCTGGACCGGGTTCTCGCGCAGTGACCGCGGTCGCCTGGTTGGCGGTGGCCGTCTTCACCGTCGCGTACATCCTGATCGCCACCGAGCGGGTCCACCGCGTTGCGGCCGCGCTCGGCGGTGCGGTGCTGATGCTGCTGATCGGCGCCACCGATGCGGAGCACGCGTTCTTCTCGGAAGAAACCGGCATCGACTGGCACGTGATCTTCCTGCTGCTCGGCATGATGCTGATCGTCGCCGTGGTGCAGCGCACCGGAGCGTTCGAGTTCCTGGCCATCTGGGCCAGTAAGCGTGCGCGAGGCCGCCCGTTCCGGGTGATGGTGATCCTGGTGCTGGTCACCGCGGTGGCCTCGGCCATCCTGGACAACGTCACCACCGTGCTGCTGATCGCCCCGGTGACCTTCCTGGTGTGCGAGCGCCTCGACGTTCCGGTCGCGCCGTTCCTGATCGCGGAGGCGTTGTCGTCCAACATCGGCGGCACCGCGACGCTGGTGGGCGACCCGCCGAACATCATCATCGCCAGCCGCGCCGGGCTGAGCTACAACGACTTCCTGGTCCACCTGGCCCCGCTCGTGATCGTGCTGATGGTGGTGTTCGTCGGGCTGTGCCGGGTGCTCTTCCGAAAGGCGTTCACCTACGACCCGGTGCGCGCGGAAGCGGTGATGTCGCTGCGCGAGCGCGACGCGATCCGCGACCCCAGGCTGCTGGTGGTGAGCATGGTGGTGCTGACCGCGGTGACGGCCGCGTTCGTGCTGCACACCGTGCTGCACCTGGAGCCGTCGGTGGTGGCGATGGTCGGCGGGCTGATACTGCTCGCCGCGTCCAGGCTGGACGCCGAGGAGGTCGCCAAGGACGTGGAGTGGCCCACGCTGGTGTTCTTCGCCGGCCTGTTCATCATGGTCGGCGCGCTGGTGAACACCGGCGTCATCGAGAAGCTGGCCACCGCCGCCGCGGACGCCACCGAGGGCCGGCTGCTGTTCGCCTCGATGCTGCTGCTCTGGGCGTCCGCGGTGCTGTCCGCCATCGTGGACAACATCCCGTACGTGGCCACCATGAGCCCGGTGGTCGCCGACCTGGTGAACGCAACCGGTGACGCGGGCACCGGCCAGGTGCTGTGGTGGTCGCTCGCCCTCGGCGCCGACCTCGGCGGCAACGCCACGGCCGTCGGTGCGTCGGCCAACGTGGTCGTGCTCGGCATCGCGGCCCGCGCCGGCAAGCCCATCTCGTTCTGGCAGTTCACCAAGTACGGGCTGATCGTGGCCGGGATCACGGTCGCGTTGGCGATGCCGTACCTCTGGCTCCGCTACTTCGTCTTCGCCTAACACCCTCGCGCCAGAACGTAGCGGGCGGGCGGGAAGCGGGGCGGGAAGTTCTTCGCGGAAAGTTGTGACCGCGGGCCACCGGGCGCACTCCTACGGCCGGACAGCGGGACATCGGGTCCCGCTCCAATCGATGGGAGCACATGGTGGGTACCGCGTGGAACTTCCGCGGCCTCGGCCGCACCGCCGCAGGGATCGCGGCCTCGGGGCTGATCGGTTCGGTGGGGCTGGTCGCCGGCGGGGCGCCGGCAGCCGCACTGCAGGCGTCCGGGCCCGAGCTGGCCGTGTACGAGGTGCGGGCCTCCGGCCTGACGCAGGAGCAGGCGGCCACCCTGCAGCGGGCCTTCGGCCTGCGCACGATCGAGCGCGACGCGAGCGGCAGCGTCCGGTTCTCCGACGAGCGGGCCTTCCTGAACGTCCCGACGATCGACCGCGGGCAGGGCACCCCCGACGAGGACGGCAACGCCACGGTCGCGACGGCGATCGACCTCGACGCGCTCGGCAAGCTCACGCCCATCGGCCAGGCCGACGCGCTGGCCCGCACCGCGCGGGCGCTGGAGTCCGCCGGGCTGCGGCCGGCCGGGGCAAGCGCCGCCGCCAGCCACTCCACCCTGGAGGTCGTCGACACCAAGGGCACGCAGCTGGCCTCCGCGGCGCTGGACACCACGGTGACCTACTCGTTCACCCTCGGCGGGGTGCCCCACGTGGGCGCCGGCGCGAAGATCCGCGTCGCCTACGACGGCGACGGCGCGGTGACCCAGCTCGCGTACAGCACGCGGACGCTGGCCCCCGCCGGTTCCATGCCGGTGCTCGACCTGGCCGGCGGCCGGCAGCGCTGCTCGGCTGCGCTACCGGGCGCGGCCACCATGCTGGCGAGCTACGCCTACGAGGCGCCCAAGCTGGCGCACCGCGTGAGCCGACTGGAGCCGAGCTTCAGGTGCGAGGGTTTCACCGCGGACGGCAGCCCCATGCAGGTGCTGTTCGTGCCGGCCGGGATCAGCGTGCCGCTGCCGCCACCGTCGGCTCCACCGGCGACCCCGCGCAGCACCCAGCTCGCCGCGCCGGTCCAGCCCACCGCCCAGTCCACCCAATCCACCCAGGCCGGCGTGATCAATGTCGGTAGCGAGGGCACCGGCGTGTGCTCGGGGCTCGACCACACCGGCACCAACCTGGACTCCTTCAACGACGAGTTCAGCAGCCGCGGCATCCCGGTCGAGTTCAGCTGGCTGGACGGCAGCGCATGGGAGCGGGACTGGAAGGACGCGGCGTTCGGCGGCAACGACGACGACTGGACCGACGCGGTCGACATGGCCTACTGGCAGGGCCACGGCACGGCGACCGGGTTCATGTTCGACGGCTGCAGCAACATCGACGACGACTTCATGGCCAACACCGAGGCCCGTTGGGGCAACCAGCACGCCGAGTGGATGAGCCTGTTCACCTGCAGCATCCTCAAGCAGGAGTCCGGCGGCAAGCAGTGGTGGCAGCGGTGGGGCGACGCCTTCCACGGCCTGCACCAGATCAACAGCTTCAACTCGGTCTCGTACCACAGCTCCGACCACGGCAGCCAGTACGGCAACTACCTGCTGCGCAACAGCAACCCCAAGACCGTGAAGAACGCCTGGGCATGGGCCTCGATCGACGACCAGCCCAGCGAGGTCAAGTTCGCCAGCATGGGCCCCGTCAGCCAAGCCGGCATGGTCAACATCAACGACTACTTCTGGGGCAAGGGCCCCGTCGGCCCCGACGTCCCGCACTCCCAGCTGACCGCCTGGTGGTACCTCACCGGCAGCTCGTGACCCAAACCGCACGAGCCGGGGCCCTGCCAGCACACCACTGGCAGGGCCCCGGCTCGTCTCGGCTCTAGCGGCTGGTGGACTTGTGGACCTTCTTGACGGCATTGTTGATCTTGCCGTGGAACTTGCCCTTGGTGCGCTTGTCGACGAAACTGCCTGCCTTGTCGGCCATTCTGTTGACCTTGTCGGGGTTGCTCTTCGCGTAGCGGCGAGCGGCTTCGGTGGCTCCGGCCAGTACGGCCAGCTTGCGCAGGAGTGCCATGGTGTTCCTCCAGGTGGGGCGCGGCGGTGAGGTTTCTCATCGTCGGCGAGAACCACTTGCGGGGTACCAGGTTCCACGGGTATTCAACCGTCCGAGGTGATGCGAATGGTGACGGCCGAGGAGGTGCGTCGCCTCGTGCTGACGCTGCCGCGGGCCTACGAGGCCCTGGTGGCGGACCGCGTGAAGTTCCGCGTCGGGCGGATCGTGTTCCTATCCTTCTCCCGCGACGAGATGAGCATGGGCTTCGCGTTCCCCAAGGAGGAGCGGGCCGCGCTGGTGGCCGCCGAGCCGCACAAGTTCCAGCTGCCGGTCAAGTCGGACATGCGCTACAACTGGGTGCGCGCCTCGCTGGGCGAGCTCGACCCCGACGAGATGCACGACCTCGTGGTCGACGCCTGGGCCATGGTCGTGCCGAAGAAGGTCGCCGCCGAATACTTCGAGTCGCAAGGCCTGTCCTGACGGTCTAGCCGCCCAGGCCGCGCACCATCGCCATGATGGTGGCCAGCTGCGGCGCGCCGCGCTGCGCGTAGTTGGTGCCGAGGTAACCCCACCAGTCCCAGCAGCCATTGGGGTTGCGCATCCAGTCCGCGACCGCCTGCGGGTAGAGGATCACCAGCCCGTTGGTGTCGGCGTACTGGTTGAGGTAGGAGTTGTCGACGAACTGCCTGCCGATCGTGGCGTAGCCCTGCTTGCAGCCGTGCAACGCCACGACCAGCCGGCAGGTGGCGCCGCCGGCGCACGACTGCGGCACGTAGACGAAGCCGGTGCGGTCCATGTTGATCGCGGTCGCGTTGCCGCCCGGCGCGTAGGCGTTCTGGTCGACCGTGAGCACGGTGCCGCCGAGCGTGCCGGTGTTCGGCGCGTCGACGGAGCCGAGCAGGTGCCGAAGCAAAGCGCCCTGCGGGTCGGTGCCGCAGCGGTTGAGGTACGGCGGGTAGCTGCTGGTGCACGGGTTCGGCCCGCGCGGGCTGACCCACGAGTGCCCGGCCGGCTCGGAGTTGTTGTCCACGACGTTCACGCCGAAGTGCCGGTAGAACGCGGCCAGCCCGGCGGACACCGACGCCTTGACCGTGCTGTCGTTCGTGCCGTGGTAGAGGTACGCCCGGTCGCCGGAGAGGTTGCCGATCGGGTCGATCCTGCCCTGGCTCGACCACGAGGACGCGATCTGCTGCAGCGTCGGCACCTGGTCGTCGTAGAAGTCGTTCATGCAGGCCATCAGCGCCCGGTTCAGGTTGCCCTGCGCGCAGTAGTACGCGCCGCCGGCGAAGACCGCCGCACCGCGGATGATCGACGAGTAGGCCACGTGCAGCTGCGTGGCCTGGTAGCCGCCGGACGACACCCCGGCGGCCCAGGTGCCGCTGATGGAGTAGGCGACGGTGATCGGGCCGGTGGTACCGGCCGGCGACGAGCCAGCCTGTGATGACGAGGCGCCGACGGTCACGGTGGCCGCGGCGGCGATGGCGACGATGCCCAGCCGTACGGTTCGCATGGCGGTAATGGTCCGACTACTCGCCGTTCACCACCATGTGCCTGTGCCACACCCTTGCCCACGGGTGGATGGGCCGCCGCACCAGGTGACCCATCCACTGGGACCGGTTCTGGCCGGCGGGCCGGGCAAGGGTTGGTGCACGCGCCGTTGCCCGCGGGGGCAGGTCCGGCCGCTGCGTTGCTCATACCGTGGACGAGCAGCACGGACGACCTCCTTTTGTTGCGGCCCAAGGAGATGAGCCACATGGACGTCTTCAGCTCGGTGAAGCGGGACATCGAAGAGTTCACACGTCAGCTGCTGGACAGCCGGGAGGGCATGCTCCTCGGCGACGGCGACGAGGACTTCCTCGCATATTGCGCAAGCGGCGGCCTCGACTGGCACGCGTTCCTCGTCGAGCACGGCAGGAGCTGGAACGGCTCGGACGACCTGTGGCCGACCTTCCGGCTGTGGTTCACCTACCACGCCGAGGCGCGGTCCTTCGCGGCCCCGGCCGCCGAGTTCCTGGCGTACGTGGAGACGCGGCCGGACCGGATCGCCGCCTTCGCCGAGCACGGCATGGCGATCGACCCGCCACGGCCGGTGGCCGAGGTGGATCCGGCAGTGTGCCCGTACGACGAGGAGGCGTGGGTCGCCTTCCTCACCGAGCACGGCCCGGCGTGGGACGGCACGGATGCGGGCTGGCCGACGTTCACGCAGGCGTTCCTGCGCCTGGCCGCCGAGTGCGGCCTGGACATTCCGTCCACGGCGTTCGTCGAGTACGTGGCGGCGCGGCCGGACAAGCGGACGGTGTTCGGCCAGTACGAGATCCCCGTCCCGCCGGCAGCCGAGGCCAAGGCGGTCGTCGAAGCCCCGGCCGCCGCACCAGCCGAACTGGCCGCCGAACCCGCGGCCGAGCTGGCCGCCGAGTCCGTCGAGCCCGCCGAAACCACGACCGAGCTGGCCGCCGAGGTCGCCGAGCCGCCGACCGAGCTGCCGACGAAGACGCGGACGAAGGCCAAGGTCAGCGGTGCGGCGAGACGACCACGCGCCCGATCGTCGACCCGGCGGACAGCCGCGTGATGCCGTCCGGCGCGTCGGCCATCGCCAGCCGCTCGGTGATCAGGGGCTTGACCACGCCGTCGGCCACCAGCGCGTCCAGCTCACGCTGCACCTCGTGCACCAGCTCGGGAACCATGAACCGGTACATGCCCCAGTGCAGCCCGAGCACGCCGTAGTTCTTGACCAGCGCGTGGTTCGTCGCCAGCTGGCCGAACGTGCCGCTGGTGAAGCCGATGATCACGATCCGGCCCTCGAACGCGATGCACTTCGTGGACCGGGTGAACGTCTCGCCGCCAACCGGGTCGACGACCACGTCGGCGCCGCGACCGTCGGTCAGTGCCTTCACCACGGCCACGAAGTCCTCGGTGTGCCGGTCGACCACGACGTCGGCGCCGAGTCCCTTGGCGGCGTCGGCCTTGCGCCCCCCGCCGACCACCGCGACCACCCTGGCCCCGGCCGCCTTGGCCAGCTGGATCGTCGCCGAGCCGACCCCGCCCGCGCCCGCGTGGACCAGCACGGTCTCCCCCGCGGCGAGCCCGGCGCGGCGGTGCAGCGCGAAGTGCGCCGTCTGGTAGTTCAGGTGCAGGGCGGCCGCCTCGTCGTCGTCCAGCTGCTCGGGCGCCAGGAAGGTGTGCGCGGCCTCGAACAGCGCCAGCTCGGCGAGCCCACCCGAGGCCGGCATGCCGAGCACTCGCAGGCCGGGCCGCCAGCCGTCCCCGCCACGGCTGTCCACGCCAGGGCCGTCCACTCCGGGGCCGACGGCGCCGGAACCGTCTGCGCTGGGGCCGTCCGCGCCGGGGCCGACGGCGACCACCTCACCCGCGGCCTCCATACCGATGGTGAACGGCAGCGGCGGCTTGATCTGGTACTCGCCGCGGCAGAACAGCGCGTCCGGGTAGCTCAGCGCGGCCGAGCTCACCCGCACCAGCAGCTGGCCGGGGCCTGGCTTGGGGTCGTCCACCTCGACCAGCTCCAGCGCGTCGGACGGGGCGCCGAGCGCGGTCACCTGCCATGCCTTCATCGCCAGCCCACCTTCCTCAGCAGCCGCAACGACCCGCCGAACGCCCTTGCCCAACGTCGCCTCCAGCCTCGCATGTCCGGCAGCGGCCCGCGTCGACGACTCGCATGACGCGGGCGCGCCCGGGCGGGCGGAGGTGCGGTGCCGGGCGGGGGGCGGCTACTGCGGGGGGAGGGCGCGGAGGTGGGGGAGCATGGCGCGCATGGCTTGGCCGCGGTGCGAGATCGCGTCCTTCTCGGCGGGGTCCAGCTCGGCGGAGGCGCGGGTGTCGCCGTCCGGCACGAAGATCGGGTCGTAGCCGAAGCCGTTGCGGCCGCGGGGCGCGGTTGCGAGCGTGCCGCGCCAGGAGGTGCGCAGCACGCGCTCGGTGCCGTCCGGTAGTACGAGCGCGGCCGCGCAGTCGAACTGCGCGCCGCGCCGGGAGCTTGGCACGTCCGCCACCTGGGCGAGCACGAGCTCCAGGTTGGCCAGGTCGTCGCCGTGCCGCCCGCACCAGCGGGCCGACAGCACGCCCGGCATGCCGCCAAGCGCGTCCACCGAGAGCCCCGAGTCGTCGGCGAGCGCGGGCAGCCCGCTGGTGGCCGCCGCGGCGCGCGCCTTGATCAGCGCGTTGTCCTCGAAGGTCGCCCCGTCCTCGACCGGCTCCCGGTACCCGTCCAGGTCCGGCAGCCCCAGCACGGCCAGCTCGGTGACGCCCTCCGCGGCCAGCAGCCGGCGCAGCTCGGCGAGCTTGTGCTCGTTGGCGGTGGCCAGCAGCACCGTCCGTCGGCCGGTCACGAGACCTCCGGCAGCTTGCCGGGGTACGGCTCGGCCAGCGCCGCCCGCTGGATCGCGGCCACCTGCTGGCAGCCGAGCAGCGCCACGTCGAGCATCGCGTCGAGCGTCGAGCGCGGGAAGGTGGCGCCCTCGCCGGTGCCCTGCAGCTCGATGAGCGTGCCGGCGTCGGTGGCCACCACGTTCATGTCCACCTCGGCCCTGGAGTCCTCCTCGTAGGCCAGGTCCAGCCGCACCCGGCCGCCCACCACGCCGACGCTCACCCCGGCGACCACACAGGACAGCGGCTGCGGGTCGGCCAGCTTGCCGGCCGCGCCGAGCCAGGTCACCGCGTCGGCCAGCGCGACGTAGGCGCCCGTGACGGCGGCGGTTCGGGTGCCGCCGTCGGCCTGGATCACGTCGCAGTCGACCGCCACGGTGTTCTCGCCGAGCGCGGCCAGGTCGATGCACGAGCGCAGCGAGCGGCCGATCATCCGGCTGATCTCGTGGGTGCGGCCGCCGATGCGTCCCCGGACGGACTCCCGGTCGCTCCTCGTGTGGGTGGCCGACGGCAGCATCGCGTACTCGGCGGTCAACCAGCCCAGCCCGGAGCCGGTGCGCCAGCGCGGCACGCCGGTCTGCACGGTGGCCGCGCACAGCACGCGGGTCCTGCCGAACTCCACGAGGACCGAGCCAGCCGGCCAGTCCTGGTAGCCACGGGTGATCCGGATGTCGCGCAGCTGGTCGTCGTTTCTGCCGTCGGCTCGAACCATGCGTGCACCCTACGGGTGCCCGTGATCGGCACGGGCGCCATGGCCCTCGGCGCCACGCCCGACGTCTCCTGAACCATTCCTACGTGCAGGCCGTACGCTCCCGACGTGGTGCTCACCCAGGCAGACCTGATCACCGTCGACGGCATACCGGCGCATCCGCTGCTGGTGCACGCGGTCGTCGTGCTGCTGCCGCTGGCCGCCCTCGGCGGGCTGGTGATCGCGGCCAGGGCGTCGTGGCG
>Ga0299913_10003841_pt1 | contig 12446 bp, 10 predicted proteins | sample RVTome_9_FD_201360 | JGI IMG/M metagenome (GOLD analysis project Ga0299913, IMG submission 201360) | Soil microbial communities from uranium-contaminated site in the Upper Colorado River Basin, Wyoming, United States - RVT155D38 (version 2) ... | reverse complement strand
ACGAGGCGGAGCTCGGCGAGTGGGTGCCGCGCATCCGCGAGGCGGCCGAGCGCGTGCCGGAGATCCACGTGCTGATGAACAACTGCTACGCGAACTACGGCACGACGAACGCCCGGGAGATCGCCGACCTGCTGGCCAGCGAGGTGCCACGCGCCTCCGGGTGACCGGGTAGGCTGGAGCGCGTGACGATCCTGCGCCGCCTGGTCGTGGTGCTGCTCCTCGGCGGCCTGGCCGGGTGCACCTTCCCCGAGCTGCGGAGCCCGACGCCGCGCCCGACACCGAGCCCGACGGCCGCCGTCACCCGGACGCCGAGCCCCTCGCCGAGCCCGACAGCCAGCGTCGAGCCGACGCCCGACTTCGGCGCCGTTCCCTCCTTCGGCGCCGGCGAGATCATCCTCACTGCCATCGACGGGCTGCGCGCGCGCCAGCGTCCCGGCGAGAGCGGCAGCACGATCGCGCCGCTGCTCCCGCTTGGAGCGGAGCTCCAGGTCGTCATGGGACCGATCCCGGTCGGCGAGTTCGGGTGGTACCTGGTGACCGATGTGGGCCGGGCCGACCTCGAGTTCGAGGAGGCCTGGATCGCCGCCGGCTTCGAGCCCGAGCCCTTCCTGCGATCCAGCGGCCGCGTGGCCGAGCGGACGCCGTCCATCGCCGCTTTCGCGCTGACCGGCGACGCCGAGTACGGGCCGATCGAGATCGCCGACGAGGACCACGCCATTCGCTGGATGGCGACCGATCCGGAGGGCGTGCGCTGCCGGTTCGGCGTGCAGATGACGCCTGCGTCCGGCGAACCGGTGACGGCCATCCGCGCCACGATCGGCGACGACGTCGTGCCCGGCACCCTGCAGCCCAGCTTCTTCGCCGCCCAGCCGGACCTCCGCGGCCAGGTGTTCCTGACCGTCGAGAGCGACTGTGCCTGGACGCTGGTCGTCACTCGCGTTCCCCCGCCCGAGGATCCCTCGCCCGCGCCGGACGACGACTGACTCAGGCCGGCCGGTGCCGCCGGGCGTAGGCGTGCACGAACGCCACCTGGGCATCGGTCTCGACCGCGGTCGGATGACGGATTCGGCGCAGGTGGCCGATCGCCTCGTCGGCGGTCCGCCCGGTCTCGACGATCGCGCACGCCGCCACGGTGCCGGTGCGGCCCACGCCGCCCATGCAGGCCACCGCGACGTCGCCGCGCGAGCGTGCCGCGGCGATCCAGGACAGGATCGAGTCCATCGCCGCCGGCGAGGGTGGCGCCTGCATGTCCGGGATCGGCCGCCGCTCGACGGTGATGCCGCGGGCGAGCCCGCGCTCGACGATGGCTGGATCCCCCCACCGGTCGAGCTCGTCGTCGTCGACGAGCAGCACGAGGCCCGTGACGCCCGCCGCTGCCAGGCTCGCAAGGTCAGTCTCCAGCTCTCGCCGGTACACCCGTCCGGGGTAGCGCAGGGATGGTCCGTGCTTGCCGGGGAGGAAGGTCAGGCCCAGCCGCCCCGGCCGGCCGTCGGCGAGCAGCTCTACGTCGATCCAGTCGACGCGCAGCGGCGGATCGGCGGCGTCGGTCACCTAGTTCAGGTGCCCGTTCCCTCGCGGGCAGAAGTGGCCCTGCGGATCGAGCGGCTGGCCGCAGAACGGGCAGGCCGGGCGGCCGCTCGACAGCAGGGCCTCGGCCCGGCGGACGAAGCCACGAGCGCGGGCGGCGTCGATCCGAACCCGGAGCAGGTCCGGGCCGTCGTCGGCCTCGTCGGGCAGCTCCAGGTAGTCGCCGTCCTCGGTCGGCGTCTGCGCCTCGATGACGATCGCCTCGCTGCCGGGGTCCCAGGCGAGCGCCATGGCGCCGACCCGGAAGAGCTCGACCACCGGTTCCTCGAGCCCGCCGTCGTCGGCCTTCACCGGTTCGGCCGGGGCCTCGACGGCGTCGAGCAGGTCGTCGAGGCGTTGCGCCAGGGCCGCCACCTGCACCTTCTCGAGCCCGACGCTGACCAGGGCATCGCCCTTCCGCGCCTGCAGGTAGAAGGCCCGCTCCCCCGGCTCCCCCATGGTCCCGGCGATGAACCGGTCCGGCGCATCGAAGATGAAGAGGCGTCGTGTCATCTCGTCCATCCTACCCGCTGCCGTGGGGGCTAGAGTTGATGGTGCAGATGAGCACCATCGACCGCAGCTTCGCGGCCTGAGCCGATGCGACAGCGGCTGCGTCCCCTGCGCGCCCGGATCATGGCCCGGCCTCCCGATGGCGAGCGACGCTTCTCCCTCTCGCCCCGCGCGCGCTGGATCGCCGGCTGGATCGTGGCCGTCGCGCTCATCGTCGGGATCGCCGTCGTCGTGAACGTGCTGGGCGGCAACGCCGACGGGACGGCCGTCGTGCCGACGCCAACAGGGACGGCGGTGACCGGAGACGCCTCGTCGGCGACGATTCGGTTCGGCACGGCGCTCGATCCCGCGACCCAGGAGGTGGCGGTCGATGCCGAGACGGACCGCTTCGTCGGGACCGATGCCTTCGCCTACTCGTACCGGCCGCCCGAGCCTCCGCCGACGACCGTGTGGGTCGAGGTTCGCCGCAACGCCGACGGCAGCGGCGAGGCGGTCCAGGCACCGGCGCCCCACGGCCTGGCGGAGGACGCGCGGGTCATCGCCTTCGAGGTGCCCGCGTCGGCGCTGTTCGACGACTTCGGGGCAGGCCCGTTTCAGATGCGAATCTACCTCGAGGAGGACGGCGCGCCCGCGGCGACCGGGTCCTTCGAGCTCGTTGGCGCGGAGGCCTCGCCCAGTCCCTGACCGTTTCTGCCGGTACGCAGAAGGGATCGGAGACGTGCCCCATCTCCGATCCCTGTTGGGCAAGTCGGCGTGCCCATCCGACTCGTCGCCGGCAGCGTACGGCGCGCCGACCCCACCTGTCAACACTTAATTGACCGTGAGTGCCTCGCTGCTGAGCTCGTAGGCACCGCGATGGTCGCCGGCGTCCGCGCGCAGGTCGGCCCAATCGCGCAGGACCTCGCGCAGCCGATGTGGAACGCGACTCGAGCGCGCCAGCTGGGCCGCATCGCCGAACCGCTGCTCGGCCTCCTCGAGCTGCCCGCGGGCGCGCAGCGCGCGAGCCTCGGTGAGGGTCGCGGCCAGGCGAGCATGATCGTTGCCGCTGCGGTCGGCGTACTCGTGCGCGGCGGCCGCCAGTCGCAGGGCTTCGTCGGCCTCGCCGCCGGCCAGCGCCAGCTGCGCCTCGGTGTCGATGACGGCGGCCATCCAGCGGGCATCGCCGGTCGATTCGATCTGGGCGCGGGCCTCCGCCGCCAGCTGGCGGGCGCGCTCGAGGTGGCCGGTGGCCAGGTAGGCGAGGGCCAGGTCGTTCTCGATCCGGGCCGATTCGATCAGCGCACCGGCGGCGCGGTATAGGGCCATGCCCTGGGTCCCGGCCCGAATGGCGCCCTCGAAGTCCCCCACCTCGCGATAGCCGACCGCCAGGTTGAACAGGAACGCGGCGCGACGCCGGTCGTCCAGGTCGGAGGCCAGTCCCCGCGCCTCCTCGAGGTAGGTCAGCGCCCGCGCCGCCTCCCCGGAGTGTGACTCGACCGCGGCCATCGCGGTCAGGAGGCGCATCTCGAAGTCGGGCTCCACCTGCAGCCCGCCGCGGACCTGCTCGAGCAGGGCGAGCAGGATGCTGCGCGCATCGGGCTCGTTGTCGGACTGGTAGAGCCCGTAGCCGAGCCAGTAGCGGGCCAGCGCCGCATCGGCATCCCGACCGGCGGCGGTGTACAGCCGCGCCGCCTCCGAGGCGGCGGCGATCGCGTCCTTGCCGCGGTCCAGTCGCGCGCTGGCCTCGGCGAGCCCGCGCAGGAGATCCGCACGGATGGCGTCGTCGGTCGCGTCCTCGAGGAGCGCGCGGTACCCGTCGGCGGCGGCCTGCCACTCGCCGGCGGCCAGCCGCATGTCGACCTCGAGGCGGGTCCACGCCGGATGGGCCTCGTCGATGAAGTGGCTCGCCGGCAGGCCCAGCCGGTCCGAGAGGTAGCTCAGGGCGACCATCGACGGTCGTGCGATGCCGGTCTCGAGGGCGCTGACGTAGGCCTTCGTATAGCGCTCCCCGGCGAGCTGCTGCTGGGTGAGGCCGGCCCGGTGCCGTGCCTCCCGAATGCGCTGGCCGATCCGCCGGGCGAGCTCACGGTCCCTCTCGGTGGCGCGGGCACTCGTCCTCGTCCGTGGCATGTTCGCGAGTCTACACCCCGTTGGCAAGCGTGGCTTGACCGATGGCCAACCAGAAGTACTCCGTCACGGCGGACCGGTCGGGACCGATGGGTCATTGCCCCGTGGTTCCTTCGGCGAGACGGTGGTGATCAACCCGGCCGCATCCACCGGATGCGCGGCCGTGAATGCTTTAGGAGCGTGACCGATGCGAACCCGACGATTCGTCCGATCCCTCATGGTGGCCGGCACGGCGGCGGCGCTGAGCATCCTCAGCATCGTCTCCACGGCCATGGCCTGCAGCGGCGGCGCCGACTGGCCCTACTAGGCCGCTGACGCCGCCCGCGGGCGGCCACGACGACCAGGCGATCCGATCCCCTAGTGCCCGTGCTGGTAGTAGGGGTTCGCGCCTGCGTCGTGATCGGTGACGTCCACGATGGCCGAGATCTGCGGCACGGCGCTGCGGACGGCGGTCTCGACGCCCTGCTTGAGCGTCACGTCGACGGCCGCGCAGCCCTGGCACCCGCCACCGAAGCGCATGAAGGCCGTCCCGTCGCGAACCTCGACGAGGGTGACGGCACCGCCATGGCTGCCAACGCCCGGGTTGATCTGGCGGTCGATGACCTCCTGGACGGCGCGCGCGACCGGGTCCTGCCAGCCCTCGTTCGGGTTGTCGATTCGCAGGCCGCCGCCGGTGATCTCCGAATCGAGGTCGATCGTCGCGCCCGACAGGTCGGCGGCACTCGTCGGGTCGAGCACGACGCGCAGGCCGTCACAGTCGATCGCGAGATCGGCCTCGGCTTGGTCGCGCGGGTCCTCGAGCGCGATCTCGTAGCGGAAGCGCGGGCCCTCTCTGGCGGCGACGCGCACGCGGAGGACGGCGTCGGGGAAGTCGTTGAAGGTGCGGACGCCGTCGATCTTCTCGCGGGCGGCCGGGGTCACGGAGAGCAGGGTATCGATCATCGGCCCCATGGTAGCCCACACCCGCCCGGACCGCCCCGCAGGCGGACGCTCAGGCCAGCGGTGGGAGCTCCTGCTCGTCGGCCAGGACGGATTGGAACGGATCGCCGCTCGCGGCGAGGCGCGTCGGGAGGTCCCGGATCGTCCAGCGATCGGGACGCAGCTCGGGGTCGTCGAGCTCCTCCCACTCGATCGGCACGCTGACCGGGGCGCCCGGTGCCGGACGCGGGCTGTACGGCGCGACGAGCGTCTTGTTGATCGCGTTCTGGGTGAAGTCGAGCCGTGCCCGGCCCTTCCGCGCCCGCTTCGCCCACTCCCAGCTGACCAGGTCCGGGACGGTGGCGCCGACCGCCCGTGACAGGCCCTCCACCCACTCCCGCGTGTCGTCGAAGCTCGGGCCGCGTCGGATGCCGATCCAGACCTGGATGCCCCGCTTGCCGGTCACCTTCGGGCGGCCGCGCACGCCGAGGTGCTGGAGCGCGGTGCGGTACAGGCGGGCCAGGGCCAGCAGCTCCTCCCAGGTCGTGTCCGCGCCGGGGTCGATGTCGATGAGCGCGTAGGTCGGCCGATCGGGGGCGTCGGTCCGGCTCGTCCACGGATGCAGCTCGATCGCGGCCTCCTGGGCCAGCCAGGCCAGGGTCGCCGCACCGTCGACGACCGGGTAGTCCTTCGGACCCTCCTCGCGGTGGTGGTAGGTCCAGCGCCGGACCCACTCCGGGGCGTGCTTCGGCAGGTCCTTCTGCCAGAACCCCTTCGCCTCGACGCCGTTCGGGTAGCGCTGCACCGTCAGCCCGCGCCCGTCGAGGTACGGCACGATCACGCCGGCGACGCCGACGAGGTACCGCAGCAGGTCGCGCTTGGTGACCGGGTCGCCGCCGTCGCGTCCCGGGAAGAGAACCTTGTCGAGGTTCGTGACGCGGATCTCGTGACCGTCCACCCTCCAGGTGCCCTCCTTCTCGAGGGCGTCGAGCGCGGCGATCGTGTCATCGCTCAGCGGGTCGCCTCCGTCTGCTGGTGGCGGGGGCGCCGCCGACTCCGCCTCCGCCGTGGCGGCGGAGGTCTCCACCGCGCGTTCCCGCCGCACGCCGCGCGGGTCGCGCCCGATCTCCAGGCCCTTGAAGGCCGCCTGCCTCAGCAGGTCGTCCGCCGTCCACTCGGCGAACTCGACGCGCGCCACGAGCCGCGGCTCGACCCAGCGAGCTCCCTTGAGCCGGGGCATCGGGTCGAGCGGCGAGTCGCTGCGCGCGAGCTCGTCGAGCCGGGCGCGCAGCGCGCGCCGCGTGCGCGCATCGATGCCGCTGCCCACTTGCCCGGCGTGCACCCATCGATCGCCCGAGCGCACGGCGAGGATGAGCGAGCCGAGGTCGCGGTGGCTGCCCTGGCCCGGGAGCCAGCCGACGACGACGGCCTCCTGCTCCTGGCGCAGCTTGAGCTTCAGCCACGATCGGCTGCGACGGCCCGGCTCGTAGACGGATCGACGCAGCTTGGCGACGACGCCCTCGAGATCCTGTGCGCGCGCCGCCGCATGGAAGGCCTCGCCGTCGGCGGCCACGTGGCCGGCGTACCGCACCAGCGGGTGATCGCGGAGCCGGCTGCGCAGCAGCCGCTTGCGCTCCTCGAGCGGTACTCGCAGCAGCGATTGACCGTCGAGGTGGAGCAGGTCGAAGGCCTGGTAGACGGTCGGCGCCGGCTCGCCCCGGCGCGTCCCCGGCGCGCGGCCGGTCCGGATGCCGGTCCGGTCCTGGAGCAGGCTGAACCGCGGACGGCCCTCGGCGTCGAGGGCAACCACCTCGCCGTCGACGATCGCCTCGCTCGCGTCAAGCCAGTCGGCCGCGCGCGCGAAGTCCGGGAAGTAGCGCGCCGCGTCCTGGCGATGGCGGGTCCACAGCCGGGTGCGTCCAGCGGCGATGACGGCTTCGACGCGGTAGCCGTCCCACTTGACCTCGAACAGCCAGTCGGGGTCGCTGAAGGGGCGGTCGGCCAGCGTGGCTCGCATCGGCTCGATGAAGTCCGGCATCGGCTCGGCACGGGCGGACGACAGGTCGATCTCCGCCACCGGTGCTGGTGGGGCCGCCTGGAAGCGCGGCGGCGCGCCGTCCCGCACCTCGTCGTTCGTGCGACCGGTCTTCACGCTGCGCGGATGCTCCTCCGCGTCCCAGCCGTCGACCGCCGCGCCGTCGCGCTTGTGGAGCAGCAGCCACTGCTCGCGCTCGTCGTCCCCTCCCCCGCCGCGGCCGCGGCGATCGGTGCGCACGATCGTGAACCGGCCGCGCAGCTTCTCGCCGTGCAGGACGAACTTGATCTCGCCCGCGCGCAGCGCGGCCGACGGATCGGCCGTCTCCGCCTCGGGCTCGAAGAGGCCCCAGTCCCAGACGATCACGTCGCCGGCCCCGTACTGCCGTGCCGGGATGACGCCCTCGAAGTCGAGGTACTCGATCGGGTGGTCCTCGGTGCGCATCGCCAGCCGTCGCTTCGACGGGTCGAGGGTCGGTCCCTTGGGGACCGCCCAGCTGACGAGCACGCCGTCGATCTCGAGCCGCACGTCGTAGTGCAGGGCCGTGGCCCGATGCCGCTGCACGGTGAACCGTCCGCTGCGCTCGACGAGGTCGCCGGGGGCCGGCTCGGGCGTGGCGTCGAAGTCGCGCTTGCGCCGGTAGTCGTCGAGCGGCATCGTCAGCCAGGGACCACGAGCTCGTCGAGCGTCTCGAGCACGGCCGCTGCCCCGGACGCCCGTAGCTCGCCGGCATCCACCGCCGCTCCCGCGAGGACCGCGATCGGGACCATCCCGGCCGCGGCGGCGGCCTGCATGTCCCAGGTCGAGTCGCCGACGTACCAGGTCCGGCCGGGCTCCACCTCGAGCTCGCCGGCAGCCAGCAGGAGCAGGTCGGGAGCCGGCTTCGCGTGCGCGACCCGGCTGCCGTCGATGATCCGCGGTCGAACGTGCAGCGCCAGCGCGGCCAGCGAGGCCTCGACCTGTTCGGCCCGCGACGAGGTCGCGATCGCCCACGTGACGCCCGATCGATCGAGCCGCTCGAGCGCACCGTTGGCCCCCGGCAACGCACGCGGCGCGCGGTTGGCCTCGTCGAACAGCTCGCCGGCGCGCCGGTCGATCCGCTCCGCCGCCTCGTCGTCCACGGTGCCGCCGGAGGCGGTCACCACCTCGCGAGCCAGCCGGCGGCCGTCGATCCCGATGAGCGGCGCCAGCTGATCGCGCGTCGTCGCGATCCCGTTCTCGGCGAAGACGGCCTCCCAGCCCCGGATGCGGGCCGGCACGGTGTCCACGAGGGTCCCGTCGAGGTCGAAGATCACGGCGGCGGGGCGGGCGTCGATCATCGCCGCACGAGGATAGCGGGCGGGCTCCCGCGCGCGCGTGCGGCCGACCACGATCGCCGCGATCAGCGGCCCGATTGCCAGCACGATCAGGGCGGTCGTGAAGCCGGGGAAGGCGCCGGCGTTGATGCCCGGGATCCCGGCGCCGGCCTGGACGATCGCCGAGCTGATGGATGCGCCGACGGCGCCCCCGAGGAAGAAGCACAGGTTGTAGATGCCGACCGCCACGGGCTGTCGATCGCCACCGATCGCGTGCGTCAGCCGCGCCAGCAGCGGAGCGTTCAGCAGTCCGAACCCGGTTCCCAGCATCGCCATGCCGATCGCGAGCAGCATCGGCCCGGCGGCAACCGCCGTGAGGCCGATCAGCAACGGAGCGGTGCCGAGCAGGGTCAGCGCCAGGCGCGTCGTGGCGGTCGGCCCGATCCAGCCCTGTATCCGCGCGTTGTTCGGTGAGCTGGCCGCGGCCGCCACCGCCATCGGCAGCAGCAGCAACCCGAGCGCGATGCCGTCCAGCCCGTAGACGCGGGCGCCGAGGATCGGCACGAGCACGATCGTGCCGAGGTAGGCGCTCAGCCCGAGGGCGCCGAGCGGCACGACCGCGCGGAACACCGGGTTGCCCAGGACGTCGCCGGGGACGAAGGCGTCTCGGTGGCGGTTCGCCCGTCGGAGGAGGAGGCCCCCGGCGCCGATGCCGGCGACGAGGGCGACCCCGATCAGCGGGGACCATCCGAGGACCGGTCCGCGGTTGAGGACGAGGGTCAGCGTCAGGGCCACGACCGCCACGAGCCCGGCGCCGGGCCAGTCGATCCGGCGCCGGCCGACCGGCGTCGTGCGGCCCCGCTGCGACCGCGCCAGCACGGCGACGGCCGGCAGCGCGACGATGCCGATCGAGACGGCCCCCCGCCAGCCGACGAGCTCGAGCAGGACGCCGCCGAGCAGCGGGCCGAGCGCCTGCCCGCCACCGACCGCGGCGATGATGACGCCGAGCGCTCGGGCTCGATCGGCGCCGTCGAAGCGGCCGGCGATGAGCGCCGTCGCCAGGGTCGGGATGGCGCCCGATCCCAGGCCCTGGACGAGCCGCGCGCCGATGACCAGCTCGAGCGACGGGGCGAGCGCCGCTGCCAGGCTGCCGAAGCCGAGCAGGCTGACGCCGGCGACCAGGGCGACGATGAGACCGGTGCGCGAGGCGATCCCGCCCCACAGCGCCGTTCCGACCGCGAAGGTCGCGCTGTAGCCGAAGACGACCCACGCCGTGTCGGCCGGGCCGGCATCGAAGGCGGCACCGATCTGCGGCTGCGCCAGCGACGCGGTGGTGTTCGTGGCGACCGTGATGGCGACGAGCGTCGCGAGCACGGCCAGCAGGGCCGCGCGGCCATCGGTCTGCACGCCGCCATCCTAGCGGCGGATACCTAGTCGAGCGTCTCGTCGTCCTCCGGCATCTCGACGACGACCGCCGCGTGCCGCGGCGAGCGGTTATAGGAGGCCGCCAGCAGCGCGCCGATGAGCCCGCCGATCAGTCCGATCAGCATCGCCGTGAGCAGCGCGGCGATCGGGATGACGACGTACCAGCTCGACGAGATCCAGCGCAGTGCGACGACCTGGTCGCCGAGGGGCAGCAGCGTGCGAGCGACGCCCAGCGTGAAGGCGAGGTCACGCTGCCACTCGAGCATCGTCCCGGCGAACCAGGCGAGCAGCGCTCCGAGCACCGAGCCGAGCACCAGCCCGACCATGATGCCGACCCACATCCCCGCCCCGAACGAGGCGCGGACCGAGACGGCGGCCAGGCGGCCGTGGACCAGCCTCATCGGCGCCGTCCGATCGCGCGGCCGCCGCGCCGGGTGAGGACGGCGAGGGTGAGGGCCATCACCCCAAGGGACATGGCCACCGCGTAGGCGAGGTACCCGGCGAGCGACCACTCGCCGATCCCCTGGGCCGGCTGGACCCGCGGTCGCTCCAGCTCCGGCTCGATCGCCTGCTCGCTTCCCTGTCCGCCCTCGGCATTGAATGCGCCCACCGCCAGCTCGCCGGCGGGGCGCAGGCTGCCATCCGGACGGATCAGCCCGAAGTCCTCGACCTCGATGCCGGTGATCTGCGTGGCGAAGTCGTGCAGGGTCCACCACGTGGCGGCGCTCACGAACCCGTTCGGCTCGTCGGCGCGGTACTGCTCCAGCGCGTCATACGTCTCCTCGAAGATGACCGCCTGCCGGGCCTCGTCGGCGGGCCGGTCGGCCCAGCGACCGAACTCCAGGATCATGACCGGTTTCTCCGGGTGCGTGGCATGGACCTCGCGCAGGGCTCGACGCGTTCCCGCCCCCGGCTCGTCACCATAGAAGACCCCGTGGTAGAACGTGAAGCCCGCGACGTCGAGTGGAGCGTGCGTGGGATCCGCCGGGCGCCATCCGTAGGCGGCCTGGCCGGTGAGGCGCGTCCCGTCGATCTCACGGTCGACCTCGTGCAGCTCCGCCAGGACCGCCTGGCGCTCCTCGTCGCCCGTCGACTCGTTGGCGAAGCCGTGGAACAGCACCGACGGATGGTTCATGTCACGCAGCGCCATCTCGCGAAGCATCTGCTGGGGAATCCCCCGCTGCATCGTCCGCTCGAAGATCGCCGGCGTGGCGTGGTACAGCGGAATCTCCTCCCAGACGGCGAATCCCAGCCGATCCGCCAGCATGAGCATCGTCGGGTCGGCCGGCTCGTGCCCCGGGCGCAGGAGGTCGGCGCCGATGGCGCTCGCGTCACGTAGCTTGCCGAGGATCTCCCCGGGGCCCTGGTTCGGTGTCCCGTGGACCAGCTGCCCGGCGCCGTCGAAGCTGAGCGACTCGGCGTGGAGTCCCACACCGCGGAAGAAGACCGCCTCGCCATTGAGCAGCACGCGCGGCCGGATCGGGTCGACCTGGACATGCCGGATGCCGAACGTCGTCCAGTAGGCGTCGCCGGCGGGGCCCTCGCGCGCATCCTGCGGCGGCTCGCCGGCGCCGCGGACCTCGAGGTGCAGGACGTACAGCGCCGGCAGCCCCGGGCTCCACAGGTCCGCCTCGCCGAACTGGATCGAGACGGCCGCCTGGCTCATCTCACCGGGCGAGGGCAGCTCGATCTCCTGCTCCAGCACGATCAGGGGCTCCGTCGGATCGGCGACGAGTGAGCGGGGGTCCGGGTCGAGCAGGTTCTCATCGGTCACCGTCGCCGGCAGGATGCGGGTGATGAGCGTCGCCGCCTCGTCCCCGTCCTCCTCCCCTGCCTCGTCGGGTGGAATGCCCGCCAGGTTCTCGGGTCGCCAGAACAGGACGCGGGCGTCGACGGCGTCGAGGTGCGGCCGGACGTCGGCGCGCAGGATGTGACGGGCCGGAGCGGCCTCGAGCCACACGGGGCCCGTCAGGCCGCCGTAATTCCACCAGTCGACGAGGCCCCAGGGCACGACGTCGGATCTGGTTCCGAGCGGGATCGTGTGCACGCGCACGGCCAGGACGTTCGGCTGGCCGACGAGCAGCGTCTCCCCGACGTCGAAGGCGAACGGCGTCCTGCCGCCCTCGTGATAGCCGAGCCAGCTGCCGTTGAGCCACACGTCGGCGACGTAGTTCGCGGCGCCGAACCGGAGCGACACCGCCCGCCCCGCCCACTCGAGCGGGGCGTCGAAGCTGCGCCGATACCACGCGCCGCCCTGCACGCCGTCGAGCGGGGGGTTCGTCGTCCCGGGCACCGCGATCGTGTCCCACGCCGTGTCGTCGTGGTCCGACAGGTGGCGGCCGGCCGCCGCCTCCTCGATCGCGGCCAGCGTCTGCTCCCGATCGCCCATGGTGAGGGCCGCGTCCAGCTCGGCGCGCTCGAGCCGCCAGCGCCCGTCGAGCTCCAGGCGCGGCCTGGCCTGCCAGCTGAACGATGGCACCGGGGCGCCGTTCTGCATCGCCACCGGCAGCCCGGCCGAGTCGTCGATCGAGAGCGTCGGCGGCAGGGTGGCGATGCCGCCCGCCGGGAGGCAGCCGCCGATCATCAGCCCG
>Ga0299913_10003840_pt1 | contig 12447 bp, 15 predicted proteins | sample RVTome_9_FD_201360 | JGI IMG/M metagenome (GOLD analysis project Ga0299913, IMG submission 201360) | Soil microbial communities from uranium-contaminated site in the Upper Colorado River Basin, Wyoming, United States - RVT155D38 (version 2) ... | reverse complement strand
GCGCATGCGGCGCGACGGCGGTCGGAGCGGCGAGGCCGCGCGTCGCGCCCTCGCCACGGAGATCCGCGACCGGCTGGCGGCGGCCGGCTCCGGCCGGTTCGAGCTCGGTCCGGCTCCATCGGTCGTCCTGTTCGTCGGCGTCAACGGGACCGGCAAGACGACGACGATCGCCAAGCTCGCCGCCCGCCTGAAGGCCGAGGGCCGCTCCCTGGCCCTCGCCGCCGGCGACACGTTCCGCGCGGCGGCCGTCGAGCAGCTGCGCATCTGGGGCGACCAGATCGGGGTGCCGGTCGTGGCCCAGCGGACCGGGGCCGACCCCGGCGCCGTGGCGTTCGACGCGGTCGCCGCCGCCGAGTCGCGCGGCCTGGACGCCGTCCTGGTCGACACCGCCGGCCGGCTCCAGAACAAGCAGCAGCTGATGGACGAGCTGGGCAAGATCCGGCGCGTCATCGAGCGGCGACTGCCCGGCCAGCCACGCCATGTCCTGCTCGTGCTGGACGCGACGACCGGGCAGAACGGACTCGCCCAGGCGGAGGCGTTCAGCCGCGAGGTCGGCGTGACGGGACTCGTGCTGACGAAGCTCGACGGCACGGCGAAGGGCGGCGTGGCGCTGGCCGCCGCCGAACGGCTGGGCGTCCCGATCCTGTTCGCCGGCGTCGGCGAGGAGCTCGACGCCCTGGCTCCGTTCGAGCCCGAGGCGTTCGTGGAGTGGCTCTTCGCCGAGTAGTCGCGTTGCCGGTCGAGGCAGCGGCCCCTAGAATGGGCAGCCGTCCGCCGGCGCCCGCGCGCCGCCCCTGACCCCGTACCGGTTCACCGATGTTCGAATCTCTCTCTTCGCGCCTGCAGGGGATCGCCCAGCAGCTGCGCGGCAAGGCCAGGATCACCGAGGCCGATCTCGACGTCGCTCTGCGCGAGATCCGCCTCGCCCTGCTCGAGGCCGACGTCAACTTCCGCGTCGTCAAGGACTTCGTGGCCCACGTGCGCGAGCGCGCCATCGGGTCCGACGTGCTCACCGGGCTCAACCCGGGACAGCAGATCGTCAAGCTCGTTCACGACGAGCTGGTCGACGTGCTCGGCGGCGAGCGGCACCACCTTCGGCTCGAAGCCCGTCCCGCGGTGCTGATGCTGGTCGGCCTGCAGGGGTCCGGAAAGACGACGACCGCGGCGAAGCTGGCCGTCCGCCTGCGCAAGGACGGTCACCGGCCGATTCTCGTGGCGGCCGACGTGTACCGGCCGGCCGCGGTCGATCAGCTCGTCCAGCTCGGTGACCAGATCGGCAGCGAGGTGCACACCCGCCCGATCGGCACCCCCGCCCTCGAGGTGGCCCGCTCGGGGCTCGACGCCGCCCGCCAGCGCGGGCACGACGTGATGATCCTGGACACCGCCGGCCGGCTCCACGTCGACGACGCGATGATGGACGAGCTCGTCCGGATCGCCGGCGCGGTGACGCCGTCTGAGACGCTGCTCATCGTCGACGCGATGACCGGCCAGGAGTCCGTCCGCGTGGCCGAGGCGTTTCACGCCCGCCTGCCGGTCAGCGGGCTGGTGCTGACGAAGATGGACGGCGACGCCCGCGGCGGAGCGGCGCTCAGCATCCGCGCTGCCACGGGACTGCCGGTCGCGTTCCTCGGCACCGGCGAGCGCAACGACGGCCTCGAGCCGTTCCACCCTGACCGCCTCGCCCAGCGCATCCTCGGCATGGGCGACATCCTCAGCTTCGTCGAGCGCGTCCAGGAGAACGTCGACCAGGAGGAGGCCGAGACGGCGGCGAAGCGGATGATGGAGAACCGCTTCACCCTCGAGGACTTCCGGGGCCAGCTCGGTCAGATCAAGAAGATGGGCCCGATCGGCCAGCTGCTTCAGATGGTGCCCGGCGCCGGGGACATGGCCGGCGCCGCCCAGGCGGCGGTCGACTCGGGACAGATGAAGCGGATCGAGGCGATCATCGACTCGATGACGGCGGACGAGCGCCGGCGCCCGGACATCATCAAGGCCAGCCGGCGCCGGCGGATCGCGCTCGGCAGCGGGACCTCGACCGCCGAGGTCAACCGGCTGCTGAAGCAGTTCAGCGAGATGCAGAAGATGATGAAGATGATCAGCGGCGGCAAGATGCCGAAGATGGGCGGCGGGCTCGGCGCATTGCTGGGCCGCTGACGCATGCACCGCCTGGTCATCGCGCTCGTCACCCTCCTCGGCCTCGTCGGGGCGGCGGTCGTGGCGAGCTATCTCCTGCTCTTCTCGGTCGGCACCGATCGAGCCGCGCGACTGGCGCCCGATGAGAGCGCCGTCTACGTGAACGTCTACCTCCAGCCATCTGCGGGGCAGCAGATGAATCTCTCGGAGCTCATCGGCCGCCTTCCGGGTTTCGCCGATGACGCCAGCCTCGACGCCAAGGTCGACCAGGTGGTCCAGAACCTGCTCGCCGGCAGCGGGATCGACTACCGCCGGCAGATCAAGCCGTGGCTCGGCGACCAGGTTGCCATCGCCGCTTGGCCCGGCGACGCCGGGATCGCCGAGGCGCAGCCGGTGCTGATCGCGGCAGTGAAAGACCGCGAGGCCGCCGAGGCGTCGGCGGCCGACTTCGTCGGCACGAGCGGGGCAACATTCACCACCCAGACGCACGAGAGCGTCGAGCTCCACGTCTCCGCCGATGCGGCCTATGCCTTCATCGACGACATGCTCGTGGTCGGCGCGGATGCCCTCTCCCTGGAGACGGTCATCGACGTCAGCCGCGGAGCCGGCGCGCTGGCCGACCGCGACGACTTCCGCCGCACGATGGACGAGATGACGACCGACCACCTGGCCGCTGCCTTCATCGATCTCGCCGCCATCGCCCGCGAGGCCGACGCCGACCAGCAGCTGAGCGGCGTGTCGACGGCCGGGGCGGTGCTCGTCGCCGAGCGCGAGGGCCTGCGGATCAGCGGCAGTGCCCCCTTCGCCACCGGCGAGGTCGAGGCGTCGGCGCGGGCCGGGTTCGCGCTCGGTGGCGAGCCGAGCAGCCTGGTCGACTGGATGCCGGCCGACACGATCGCCGAGGTCGTCGTCTTCGGCCTGCGGCAGACGCTCGAGGATGCCGAGGCGGCCGCCGCCGGCACGCCGGAGGGCGAGGAGCTGTCGAGCGCGCTCGACACGCTCCGCGCGGTCGCGGCCTTCGGCCTGGGGGTCGACCTGGATGCCGACGTCCTGCCGCTCCTCGATCGCGAGGTCGGACTGGCGCTCGCCGGCCTCGAGGGCGAGCTGCCCTCCGGCCAGCTGCTGCTCCGACCTGCAGATCCCGCGGCCGCCGAGGACGCGCTCGCGCGGATCGTCGACCGGCTGGCCGGGGTCGGCGCCACCGCCGGCACCGAGGCGGTCGGCGATGCCACGGTCACCGTCGTGACCGTGCCCGAGCTCGGGGAGGTGGCCTACACCGTCTCCGACGGGACCGTCATCCTCGCCCTCGGCGTGGAGGACGTCGCTGCGGCGCTCGAGTCCCACGATGCCGGCACGTCGCTCGGCGCGTCCGACGCCTACCGCCGCACGTTCGAGACCGCCGGCGTGCGCGCCGGCAACGAGGCCTGGGCTGACGTCAGGGCGCTCGTCGCGCTCCTCGGGGGCGGAGCCGAGCTCGACGATGACGTGCGCGATATCCTTGGACAGATCGGGACGTTCGGCTTCACGGCTCCGTCCCGCGACGACAGGATCGAATTCCATGCGGTGCTGACGGTCGAAGCGGCCCGGCCCGATTGAACCGATACATGCAAACCACACTGAGGTAACGACCACTTGGCAGTTCGCATTCGGCTGACGCGAGTCGGCGCCACCAAGCGCCCGGCCTATCGTGTCATCGCCATCGACAAGCGGCGGTCGCGCGACGGACGCGCCCTCGAGATCCTCGGGTACTACGACCCGTTGACCGAGCCGGCGACCGTCCAGCTCGACACCGAGAAGATCAACACCTGGATCGGCAAGGGCGCACAGCCGTCCGAGACCGTGGTGAAGCTGATGCACCAGGCAGAGCGGGCGTCAGCCGCCGGCGCCGAGGCCGAGAAGCCGAAGCGCCCGGCGAAGCCGAAGGTCTCCAAGAAGGCGGCCGCCAGGGCGGAAGCCGCGGCCGCTGAGCCGGCCGCGCCCGCTGAGCCGGCGGAGCCAGCCGAGACGGCGCCCGAGGAGGCGGCTCCGGCATCCGCCGAGGGGGAACCGGCATCGTCCGATGAGACGCCCGCCAACGCGGACGAGACCGAGAAGGCAGAGGCGTGAAAGCGTTCCTCGAGTACGTGGCCCGCTCGCTCGTCGACAAGCCCGATGCCGTCTGGGTGGAGGTCGACGAGGAGGACGACGAGACGATCCTGACCCTGGGCGTCGACCAGGAGGACATGGGTCGCGTCATCGGCCGCGACGGCCGGATCGCGAACGCGATCCGCAGCCTGCTGCGCGTGATGGCGACCCGGGATGGACGACACGTCGAGCTCGAGATCGTCAACGACGCCGAGTGAGCGTCGCCTGGCGGTCGCCAGGGTCCTCGGCGCCAAGGGCCTGCGCGGCGGCGTCCGGGTCGAGCTGCTGACGGACTGGCCAGAGCACGTCGTCGCCGGGGTCTCCGTCTTCCCGGAGGGGAGCAGCGAGCCGCTCGTCGTGGACCGTGTCGAGGCGGGCGGTCGTTCCACGGTCCTGTACTTCCGCGGGCTCGGCACCCGGGAGTCGATCGAGCCGCTCGTCGGCCGTTACCTCGAGCGCCCCACGCGTCCGCTGGAGGCGGGGAGCTATTACTGGGACGACCTCATCGGCCTGCGGGTGGAGGAAGTCGACGGCGCCGAGATCGGGGAGCTCGTCGAGATCTTCCGCGCCGGTGGCAGCGAGGTGTACCGCGTCGTCGGGCCGGCGGGGGAGCGGCTGATCCCGGCGCTGCGCAGGACGGTCCTGGAGATCGACCTCGACGCGGGCCGCATGATCGTCGCGGCCGACGACGCCGAGACGGTCGACTGATCGATGCGGATTGAGGTGGTCACCCTCTTCTCGGAGCTGATCGAGCTGCCCCTGCGAACCTCGATCATCGGGCGCGCCGCCGCGTCGGGGGCCGTCGAGTTCGCCGTCCATGACCTGCGCGAGCACGGGCTGGGCCGGCACCGGTCCGTGGACGACTATCCCTACGGCGGCGGGGCCGGGATGGTCATGCGACCGGAGCCGCTGTTCGCGGCGGTCGAGCCGCTCCGCGACGCGGGAGCGCACGTCATCCTGCTCGACCCGGCGGGTGACCGCCTGACCGACGCGCTGGCCCGTGAGCTCGCGACCCTGCCGCACCTCGCACTGGTCGCCGGGCGCTACGAGGGAATCGACGAGCGCGTCCGATCCCTCGTCGACCGCGAGGTCAGCATCGGCGACTACGTGCTCACCGGCGGCGAGCTGCCGGCGCTGGTGCTCATCGACGCGGTCGTTCGCATGGTGCCGGGGGTCATCACCGAGGCGTCACAGACCGGCGACTCGTTCGCCTCCGGCCTGCTCGAGCACCCGCAGTACACGCGGCCCGAGTCGTTCCGCGGGATGGACGTGCCGCCGGTGCTCCTCGGGGGCCACCACGGCGAGGTGGACCGCTGGCGTCGCCGGGAGGCTCTGCGTCGCACGCTCCTGCGCCGCCCGGACCTGCTCGACGCCGCGCCGCTCGACGCGTCGGATCGCGCCGTCCTCGAGGAGCTGCGCCGCGAGGCTGCGCTGGACGACACCTGACGCCTCGCCCCCGGTTGTCGGCTCGGCGCGGGCGCTGCTATACTCCGCCGGTCGCGGCCGCGGAGCGCGGTCGCGTTCGTGTGTCGCCATCAGCCAGCGCGGGACCGCCCGCGAGAACGAGGTTTCCCGACGATGAACGCCATCAAGGAGCTCGAGCGCGAGCAGCTCCGCACCGACGTCCCGGAGATCGCCCCCGGCGATACGGTCCGCGTCGCGGTGAAGGTCGTCGAGGGCAGCCGCGAGCGGATCCAGGTCTTCGAGGGCACCGTCATGCGCATGCGCGGCGGCGGCCTGAACCAGCGGATCACCGTGCGTCGCATCGCCAGCGGCGTCGGCGTCGAGCGCACGTTCATGGTCCATGCGCCGCGCATCGAGAAGATCGAGGTCGTGCGTCACGGCGTCGCCCGCCGCGCCCAGCTGTTCTTCCTGCGTGACCGGGTCGGCAAGTCCGCCACGCTGCGCGAGCGCCGCACCAACTGAGCTCGCGTCTCCCGCCCGCTCGATAGACTGAGCGGGTGACCGCCGGCACCCGCATCACCCGCATCGTCAAGCCCTCCACCCGGGCGGAGCGTGCCCACTGGCGGGCCGGCCGAACGCACGTCGTCGGCGCCGATGCCGTCGGCGTGGCCTGCCTCAGCGGCCCGGTCCTCGCCGCGGCGGTCGTCATGCCGCCGTTCGCCCGTCGCATCGCCGGGGTCCGCGACTCGAAGATGCTCTCGCGCGCCCAGCGCGAGCGCTTGGCACCGATGATCATGCGCCGCGCGCTGGCAGTCGGCATCGGTGCGGCGAGCGTCCGCGAGATCGATCGGCTCAACATCTACCATGCCACCAACCTGGCGATGCGACGCGCCATCTGCCGCGTCGGGTCGCGCGAGCATGTCCTCATCGACGGCCTGCGGGTCCGCCACTTCGAGGACGACGTGGGGCCGTACACGGCGATGGTCCGCGGCGACGCGCACTGCTACTCGATAGCCGCCGCCTCGATCGTCGCCAAGGTCGTGCGTGATCGGCTCATGGATCGGCTGGCGGCCCGCTACCCGCACTATGGGTGGGAGCGCAACGCCGGCTACGCCACCCTGGACCATCGCCACGGGATCGAGGAGCACGGCATCACGCCGTTCCACCGTCGCTCGTTCGCCCGCGTCCGTGCGGTCGAGCTCGGGCGCCAGATGGAGCTCGACCTCGATGCCGGCGACCCGCCCGCCGAGTCGCAGGTGGGCGTCCTGGTTCCGGCCTGGTAAGCCGGCGATAACCGCTCGGATGGCACCATCGGTGCCGATGAGCGACCCACGACACGCGCTGGGCCTGGCGGCCGAGGCGGCCGCCGAGCGCTGGCTGTCGACGGCCGGCTGGCGCGTCCTCGATCGACGCCGGCGCACGGCCGGCGGTGGCGAGATCGATCTCGTGGCGCTCGATCCTGCTGGCGTGCTCGTGGCCATCGAGGTGCGTGCCCGTCGCTCCGTCCGGACCGGCGCGGCCGCGATGAGCGTCGACGTACGCCGCGTCCGGCGACTTCGGCGCTCGCTGGCCGCTGTCGGCGTCGCCATTGGCGAATCGCACACCGGCCTGCGGGTTGACCTCGTCACGGCCGAACCGGCGCCAGACCGGCCCGGCGCGTGGCGGCTCGCCAGGATTCCGGGCGTCGGCTGAGCCGGCTCAGCCGCCGAAGATGCGGATCAGGGCCCGAATCGAGGCGATATACGGTCGGCTGACCCGGTAGACCCCGTGCCGGTCGGCCGCCGTCTGGCCCTGGTAGTACGCGGCCAGCACGAGATCGGTGTTGCCTCCGTAGCGCTCGAGGTAGTGCGCCAGCAGGCGGACGCCGGCGCGGACGTTCTGGCCGGTGTCCCGCAGGTCGACCCGCGCGCCGAGCATCGCCTGGCCGACCCATTCGCCCGTGGCGGGCATGACCTGCATGACGCCGATGGCGCCGGCGTGGCTGACCACGCCCTGCTGCCAGCCGGATTCCTGCCAGGCCACCGCCAGGGCGAGCGCAACCGGCACGTCGTATCGGCGTGCCTCCCGGGCGATCACCCGCCGCACCGATACGCGTCGCTCCATCAGGGCGCGCATCGAGGAGGGTGCCGCCGGCCGGGTCGTCGCACGCGGCGCCTTGGCCGCACCGGGAATCTCCAGGCGCTGTCCGGCGTAGATGCGGCTGGGGTTGGCGATGCCGTTGGCCCCGACGATGGCGGCGACGCTCACGCCATGGCGACGCGCGATGTGGATCAGGGTGTCCCCGAGGCGCACCGTATGGCTGCGTGCCGACGCAGCCGCGGGAGCCGCCGGCCGCGTCGTCGCACGCGGCGCCTTGGCCGCACGCGGCGCCTTGGCCGCACCGGGAATCTCCAGGCGCTGTCCGGCGTAGATGCGGCTGGGGTTGGCGATGCCGTTGGCTCCGACGATGGCGGCGACGCTCACGCCATGGCGACGCGCGATGTGGGTCAGGTTGTCCCCGGGGCGGACGAGGTGCGTGCGGGCCGCTGGCGTCGCGGGGCGTGCCTTCGCCTCCCGACGGGCCGCCTGGCGCAGCCGCAGGCGCTGGCCGGCGAAGATGCGGTTCGGATCGACCAGGTCGTTGGCCCTGACCAGCTCCCGGACCTCCACGCCGTGGCGCTTCGAGATCCCGGTCAGGGTGTCGCCCGGCCGGACGACGACGACCGGATCGGCGGCGAGCGCGACGCCGGCGAGCATCGGTCCGACGGCGAGCGTGGCGGCGAGGCCAACGAGGGGCACGAAGAGCCGGTGTCGAGACAAGAGATCGATCCTCCCGATGGTGCCTGGTGTCTGCATCCGAGGCGGGCCGGCCCCGAAGGCGCGAGCCGATGCTAGGAGCGATCGATGGAGGGTCAAGGTACGTCCGGGTACCCCGGTGGTACTTGGGTACCGATCGGTGGGGTCACGTCCGGTTCGGGACACGCGCCGGGTTCGATCGGCACTCTGGTATACTCGACACAGCTCACACCGTCGTGTGGGCCTTTCCATCACACACGCTCGGCAGATCCCGCTGGTCGATGGTGCCGCGACGCAGGTCGCGGTCGACCGGGGAGCCGACGCCGAGCGGAGGAACAACCGGAGGTTATCCTTGGCTGCCACCAGCATGAAGCAGCTGCTCGAGGCGGGCGTCCACTTCGGGCACCAGACCCGGCGCTGGAATCCGAAGATGCGCGAGTTCATCTTCGCCGAGCGCAACGGGATCCACATCATCGACCTGGCCCAGACGGTCAGCCGGCTCGAGGCCGCGCTCGACTTCGTGCGGGAGACGGTCCGGCGCGGGGACAGCGTGCTCTTCGTCGGGACGAAGAAGCAGGCGCAGGAGTCGCTCGCCGAGGCGGCACAGAAGTCCGGCCAGCACTTCGTCAACACCCGCTGGCTCGGTGGGATGCTGACGAACTTCCAGACGATCAAGCGCCGCATCCAGCGCCTCGAGGCGCTGGAGGCGCGACGCGACGCCGGCGAGTTCGAACGCCTCACGAAGAAGGAGGCCTCGAAGCTCAACGACGAGATCACGAAGCTGGACGCGGCCCTCGGCGGGATCCGCAAGATGCGGCGCCTGCCGGGCGCCGTCTTCATCGTGGACCCGCACCGCGAGTCGATCGCGGTCGCCGAGGCGCGGCGCCTCGAGATCCCGATCGTGGCGATGACGGACACGAACTGCGACCCGGACCTCGTCGACTGGGTGATCCCGGCCAACGACGACGCCATTCGATCGGTCCGCCTGATCTGTGGCCTCGTGGCCGAGGCGGCGACGACCGCGCAGCAGGAGCGCCAGGCGCAGCTCGACGAGGAGTTCGAGCAGGCCGAGGCGATCCCGCCCGTCGACGAGACCGCGCTCACCTCGGAGGCGGACTACAGTGCCGCGCTTGCCTCCGGCGAGGCGCTGATCTTCGAGCCCGAGCCCGAGGACGACGAGGAGGAGGAGCGGAAGGCGCGCGCCCGGCGGGCCGCCCACATCGAGGAGGGCGAGCCGCCGCACGATCCGGATCGGGAGCACGAGCGCGCCATCGACGAGCACACCAGGGAGCCACGCCACGAGGCGTAGCGGGAAGGGACGATGACGAACACGGTGACGATCAAGCCAGAGGACGTGAAGCGGCTGCGCGAGCAGACCGGTGCGGGGATCATGGACTGCAAGCACGCGCTGGAGCGGTCCGGCGGTGACTACGACCAGGCGGTCCTGTGGCTGCGTGAGAAGGGCCTGTCGACGGCCGCGAAGAAGGCCGGGCGCGAGGCGCGCGAGGGGATCATCCAGAGCTACATCCACCATGGGTCGCGACTGGGGGTCCTGCTCGAGCTGAACTGCGAGACCGACTTCGTGGCCCGCACGGACGACTTCCAGCAGCTCGCCCGCGACATCGCCATGCAGATCGCCGGCATGGCGCCGCGGTACGTCGGGCGCGAGGACGTGCCGGCGGAGGTCGTCGAGGAGCAGAAGCGCCTCTTCGCCGTCGACGCCGAGCGCGATGGCCGGCCCGCCGACCGCGTGCCGATGATCGTGGAAGGCAAGCTCAACAAGTGGTACGAGTCGGTCTGCCTGCTCGAGCAGCCGTACCGCGACACGGACCGCAAGATGTCCGATCTCATCACCGAGAAGGTCGCCCTGCTGGGCGAGAACATCCGGGTCGCACGCTTCGTCCGCATGGCGGTCGGGGATACGGCGGCCACGGACGCCGACGGCGCCGCCTGATCTCGATGACGGAGCCGGCCGCCAGCCCGTCCCAGGCGCCACGCCGGGTGCTGCTCAAGCTCTCCGGCGAGGCGCTCATGGGTGATCACGAGTACGGGATCGATCCCGTCGTGGTCCGCGACATCGCCGCGCAGCTGGCCGAAGGGGCGAGCGACGGCACGCAGGTCGCGATCGTCGTGGGCGGTGGCAACATCTTCCGCGGACTGGCCGCCAGCGCCCGCGGCATGGACCGCGCGACCGGCGATTACATGGGCATGCTGGCCACCGCGATGAACGGCCTGGCCATCCAGGATGCCCTCGAGCAGGCGGGCTGTCCGACGCGGGTGATGAGCGCGATCGCCATGAACGAGATCGCCGAGCCGTACATTCGACGGCGGGCGATCCGGCATCTCGAGAAGGGTCGGGCGGTCGTCATGGTCGCCGGAACAGGGAACCCGTACTTCACGACCGACACGGCCGCGACGCTGCGCGCGGTGGAGGTGCACGCTCAGGTCATCCTCAAGGCGACCCGCGTGGACGGGGTGTACGATGCCGACCCGGAGACGCACCCCGAGGCCCAGCGATACACCCAGGTGGGCTACACCGAGCTGTTGAGCAACCGGCTCCAGGCGCTGGATGCGACGGCCGTCAGCCTTGCCATGGACAACGACATGCCGATCGTCGTCTTCGACATGACCGTCCCGGGGAACATCGCACGCGCCGTGCGCGGGGAACGGATCGGCACGCTGATCTCAGGAGAGGAGTCCCGATGACGCACGAGGCCCTGACCGCCATCGAGCCGAAGATGCAGCGCGCAGTCGAGGCGATGGAGCGCGACTTCTCGGGGATCCGAACGGGCCGCGCGTCGACCGCGCTCGTCGAGCGCATCACCGTCGACTACTACGGCGCGCAGACCCCGCTCAACCAGGTCGCCGGCATCAGCACCCCCGACCCGCACCTGATCGTCATCCAGCCATGGGACCGGTCGGTCCTGTCGGCCATCGAGAAGGCGATCACCAAGAGCGACATCGGGCTCGTCCCGAACGTCGACGGCACCGTGGTGCGCCTGAACGTCCCGTCCCTGACCGAGGAGCGTCGAAAGGAGATGGTGAAGCAGGTTCGACGGCGCACCGAGGAGGGGCGCGTCGAGGTGCGCAACCGTCGGCGCGAGGCGGCCGACCAGCTGAAGAAGGGGATGCGCGACGGCGACCTCTCGGAGGACGAGGAGCGCCGAGAGCTCGACAACCTGCAGAAGCTGACCGATCGCTACATCGAGGCCATCGACGCCCGGGCCGAGCGGAAGGAAGCCGAGATCCTGGAGGTCTGACGGTGCCGGACGCCGTCCGTCCCCGGCACGTGGCGATCATCGCCGACGGCAATCGCCGATGGGCGCGCGAGCACAACCTGCCGGTGCTGGCCGGGCACGTCCAGGGCATCGAGGCCCTTCGTCCGGTCGTCCGGCGCGCGCGTGACTGCGGGATCGAGACGCTGAGCGTCTACACCTTCAGCACCGAGAACTGGGGTCGGCCCGACGAGGAGGTCACCGGTCTCTTCGGGCTCATCGACGGCGCCGTCCGCCAGTACACCGATGAGCTCATCGCCGAGGGCGTCCGCGTCCGTGTCATCGGCCGCCTTCACGAGGCGCCGGCCGACGTCCAGCGCTCGATCCGTGGGGCCGAGGATCGAACCCGTCGCGGGGCGGGCCTGACCCTGAACATCTGCTTCAACTACTCCGGCCGCGCGGAGATCGTCGATGCGGCCCGGGCGCTCGTCGCGGCGCGCGCCGATCCGAACGAGGTGGACGAGGCACACTTCTCCGAGCATCTCTACACGGCCGGCCAGCCCGACGTCGATCTGCTCATCCGCACCGGTGGTGATCGGCGAACGAGCAACTTCCTGCTGTGGCAGGCCGCCTATGCCGAACTCGTCTTCTACGACAAGTACTGGCCCGATTTCACCGTCGACGACCTCGACGGCGCCCTCGCCGAGTACGAGCGCCGCGAGCGGCGCTTCGGCGGCTGAGCGATGCTCCGCACGCGTCTCCTGACGGCGGCCATCCTTGGCCCGCTCATCGTGGC
>Ga0299913_10003839_pt1 | contig 12448 bp, 12 predicted proteins | sample RVTome_9_FD_201360 | JGI IMG/M metagenome (GOLD analysis project Ga0299913, IMG submission 201360) | Soil microbial communities from uranium-contaminated site in the Upper Colorado River Basin, Wyoming, United States - RVT155D38 (version 2) ... | reverse complement strand
CCCTGGACGACGCGGTGATTGAGGTCGCGATCCTTCCGGACCGCGCGTACGGCCTGGCGATCCTCGGCATCGCGCGCGACGTCGCGGCGCTCACCGGCGCCGAGTTGCGCGTGCCGGCCATGACTCCTGCCGCCGACATCGGCGGGGAGACGGGGGTGCCGATCGCGATCGCCGATCCCGCCGACTGCCTGCGCTTCGACGCGCGGCGGGTGGAGGGCGTGCGCATCGGCCCGTCGCCCGCCTGGCTCCAGCTGCGGTTGGCGGCCTGTGGCATCCGCTCGATCTCCAACGTGGTCGACGCGACCAACTACGCCATGCTCGAAGTCGGCCACCCCGTCCACGCCTACGACCTGGCCAAGATTGCCGGGCCGCGCATCGACGTGCGGCGGGCGGCGACGGGCGAGACGCTGGTCACCCTCGACGGTGTCGAGCGCACGCTGCATCCCGAGGACCTGGTGATCGCCGACGCCGACGGGCCGGTCGGCCTCGCGGGCGTGATGGGCGGGGCCCGCACCGAGGTGGGACAGGACACCACGGATCTGCTGCTCGAAGTCGCGAGCTTCGACCCGATCACGATCTCCAAGGCGGCCCGCCGCCACAAGCTGTTCAGCGAGGCGTCCACGCGCTTCGAGCGCACCGTGCCCGCCGAGTCCGTGCCGCTGGGTGCATCCCGTGCGGCGCACTGGATTACGACCCTGGCGGGCGGCAGCGTCACCGCCGCGTCCGACACCTACCCCGTCGCCGTCATGCGCCAGGCGATCAACCTCCGGCCGGCTCGCGCCCGGGCTCACCTGGGCATGGCGATCGACGACGCGACGCAGCGCGATCTGCTGCGCTCCATCGCCTGTGAGGTCGAGCCCGACGGCGACGTGCTGTCGGTCGTGGCGCCGGCGTACCGCCCGGACCTGCGTGAAGAGGCCGACCTGTACGAGGAACTCGCGCGCCTGTACGGCTACGACAACGTGCCCGAGACGCTGCCCTCCACCGGGCAGGTCGGCGGCCGGACTCCCGAGCACCTCGCCCGCCTGGCAGTGCGGCGCGCACTGGCCGGGGGCGGCTGGACCGAGGTGCTCGCCTTCCCGTTCATCGCCGACGGCGAAGTGGAGGTGCTCGGCCTGCCTGACGGCGATCCGCGCCGGACCACGATCCCCCTGGTCAATCCGCTGTCGGCGGAGGAGTCGGTGCTGCGCACGACGCTGCTGCCGGGCCTGCTGCGCATCGTGCGCCACAACGTCAACCGCCAGACGGCCGATGTCGCCGTGTTCGAACTCGGACACGTCTTCCTTACGCCTACGGGCGAGGAGCCCGGCGCGCACGGCGGCCCCGACGGGACGATCCTGCCGGCCGAGCCGCTCATGCTCGGGTTCGCCGTGTGCGGCCTGTTCGCGCCGCGCCGGCACGACCTGCCAGGACGCGCCGCGGACCTGTACGACCTGCTCGGCGCGGTGGAGCTGGTGTGCCGCGCGGTGGGCCTGCCCCCCGTCGTCGCCGAGCCGGTCGATCGCGCGCCCTTCCACCCTGGTCGCGCGGCGCGCCTGCTGCTCGACGGCATGGAGGTCGGCGCCGTCGGCGAGCTGCATCCGCGCGTGATCGAGGCAGCCGAGCTGCCGCGCCGCACGCTGGCGGGCGATCTGCGCCTGGACCGGCTGATCGCGGGCGGCATCCGTCCCGCGGCGGGTGCCATGCCGTCCGGGCTGCCCGGCCTGCGCTTCGACGTGGCGGTCGTGGTGGACGAGGACGTGCCGGCCGCCGTCGTGCGCGACGCGGTGGCCGCGGCGGCCGGTGACCGGCTCACCAAGCTGGAGCTGTTCGACGTGTTCCGCGGCGAGCAGCTCGGGGAGGGACGCAAGTCGCTGGCGTACGCGCTGCGCCTCGACGATGCGGAGCGCCAGCTCACCACCGAGGACGAGGCTGCCGCGATCGCCGCGATCGAGGCTGCGGCCGCCTCCCTCGGCGGACACCTCCGCCGCTGATACTCCTCACCCCCGTGCGACGTCATCCACAGGATGGCGCTGTCATCCATCGACTCGAGCACTGCGAACCGCCTACGGTGCGCGCCCTGATCCAGCGGGCCAAGGCGGAACGTATGGGCGAGGCACTTCCGTCGATGAAGGCGCGGGCGCTCCTCGCGCTCTTGCAGCGTGAGCCGCTCGCGTATCGCGTTGTGAGGTGCGCGGGCTCGCATCGTGTGTTGCGCTCAGCGCACGGGTACCCACAACTGGTGCTTTCGTTCCACGAGCGAGTGTCCGTTGGTGGCACCATGGTGCGGAAGATCCTCGTTCGTGATGTGGGACTGGCCGAAGCCGAAGCGCTGGCACTCGTGCACCGGGAGGGGCGTCGGTGACCGTTCACGTGCGGTATCACCAAGAGCAGGACTCATGGTGGGCCGAGAGCCCGGAATTGGACGGGTGGACCGCGGCTGCCGCGACGTTGAGTGAGTTGCGCGCCCTCGTACGCGAAGCGGTCGCCATGCTTGCCCCCAAACACGGCAACATGGTCGAGCAGGGCCTGCCCGCCTAGTTGCATGATTATGCAACGATCTGTATAGTCCGGGAATGGACGTTGGCATCGTTGGCGGGTCTGGCTACGGCGGCGCGGAGCTGCTGCGGCTTTTGGCCACCCATCCCACGCTGAAGGTCACCACCATTGCGGCGCACAGCGCTGCGGGACGCGACCTCTCAGAAGTCTTCCCGCACCTGGGCATGGCGGGCACGCTGGTTCCGGCCGAGGCGGCCAACCTCGACGGCTGTGACCTGGTGTTCCTCGCCACCCCGCACGAGGCCAGCCTCGATCTGGCGCCCGCGCTGCTCGCGCAGGGCGCGACCGTGGTCGACCTGTCCGGCGCCTTCCGGCTCGACCCGGACACGTTCTCCCAGTGGTACGCGATGCCGCATGCGGCGCCCGAGCTCGCGCCCGCGGCCTACGGCCTTCCGGAGCTGTTCCGCGACCGGCTCGGGGGCGCCGAGCTGATCGCCTCGCCCGGCTGCTATCCGACCGCCGCGCTGCTTGCACTCGCGCCGCTGGCGGGGCTGATCGACCCCGCGACCGTCGTGGTCAACGGCATGTCGGGCACCTCCGGCGCGGGCAAGGGGCTGCGTGACGACCTGCACGCCAGCCACGTGATGGGCAGCGTGGCGCCGTACGCGGCCCCGAAGCATCGCCACACCCCAGAGATCGAGCGCTACTGGTCGGCCGCAGCCGCTGTCGACGCGCCGCCGATCAGTTTCACGCCGCACCTGGTGCCGATGAGCCGGGGCCTGATCTGCACGGTCACCGCGCAGCTCACCGACCCGGGTGCCGACGTGCGCGCCGCCTACGACGCCGCGTACGGCGACGAGCCGTTCGTCACGCTGCTGGCGGAGGGCGCCTGGCCGGCGACCGCGCACGTGCTCGGCGGGAACGCCGCGCATTTGGGCGTCGCCGTCGACGAGCGGACCGGCCGGGTCACCGCCGCGTGTGCGATCGACAACCTCGTCAAGGGTGCGGCGGGCCAGGCCATCCAGGCCGCCAACGTCGCGCTCGGCCTGCCCGAGGCGGCGGGCCTGAGTGCGATGGGGGTCTACCCGTGAGCCTGCACACCCCGTCGCCGTCGGTGCGCCTCACCCAGCTCAGCGGCGGAGTGTGCGCGACGCCCGGCGTCAAGGCGTCGGGCGTGGTCGCGGGCCTGAAGCCCAGCGGCAGCGCCGACCTCGCGCTGGTGGACGCGGGCCGGCCCGTCGCGGCGGCCGCGAAGCTCACCACCAACCAGGTGCTCGCGCACCCCGTCGTCGTGACCGCGCGCCACCTGCACGATCACCGCGCGCGCGCCGTGCTGCTCAACGCCGGCAGCGCGAACGTCTGCACGGGCCCCGACGGGCTCGCCCTGGCGGAGGAGTCCGCGGCCATGGTCGCCAAGGAACTCGGCTGCGCGACCGAGGATGTCCTGCTGTGCTCCACGGGCGTCATCGGCCGGGCGATCCCGCGTGAGCCGTTTCTGGCGGGGATCCCTCAGGCCGTCGCGGCCCTGTCGCCGGAAGGCGGCAGCCGGGCGGCGAAGGCGATCATGACCACCGATCTCGTGGCGAAGGAGTCGGCGGTCCGCGTCGAGGACCAGTCCGGCTCGTGCGTCGTCGGCGGCATGGTCAAGGGCAGCGGCATGATCGAGCCCGCGCTGGCGACGATGCTCGCGGTCATCACCACGGACGCGCCGGTGCAGGGGATGATCCTGAAGGCGGCGCTCAAGGAAGCGGTGCAGCACAGCTTCAACCGCATCTCCGTGGACGGCTGCATGTCGACCAACGACACGGTGATCGTGCTCGCGACCGGCACCGCGCCGCAGCCGCCGTCGCTGTCGGCGTTCAAGGAGGCGCTGACCGCGGTGTGCGCCGATCTCGCCGAACAGATGGTGCGCGACGGCGAGGGCGCCAAGAAGGTCATGCACATTCGCGTCACCGGCGCGCGCTCGGAGGGCGACGCGGTCGAGGTGGGCCGCGCCATCGCCACCAGCGACCTCGTCAAGACGGCCCTGGCCGGCGGCGACCCGAACTGGGGCCGCATCCTCGCAGCCATGGGCGCCGGGCCCGTGCGCTTCGAGCTTGAGCGGGTGGTGGTCAGCTTCGGGCCCGTCACGGTGTGCCGCTTCGGCGTCGCCGCGTCCTTCGACCAGGGACTGGCGGCCCAGCAGCTCAAAGGCAGCGACGTGCACCTCACCGTCGACCTCGGCTTGGGCGAGGCCGAAGCGGTCTTTTTGACCTGCGACCTGACCGCCGACTACATCCGCATCAACGCCGAGTACACGACATGAACCAGACCGTGCAGATCGTCGAGGTGACCGGGCGGACCAAGACCGCCCAGGACAAGGCGCGCGTGCTGCGCGAGGCGCTGCCGTGGATCCGCCACTGGGCCGGCCGGACGCTGGTGGTCAAGTACGGCGGCAACGCGCTGCCAGACGAGGACAGCGAGGACACGCTCGCCAACGCGTTCGCGGCGGATGTGGCGCTGCTGCAGAGCGTGGGCGTCCGCGTCGTCGTCGTGCACGGCGGCGGCCCGCAGATCTCGGCGCTGGGCGAGAAGCTCGGCCTGCAGGCGACGTTCGTCGACGGCCGCCGCGTGACCGACGAGGCCACACTCGAGGTCGTGAAGATGGCGCTGCTCGGCCAGGTGAACCCCCGTCTCGTCGGCCTGGTCAACGCCGCAGGGGCCTCGGCCGTCGGCGTGTGCGGCACCGACGGCGGCACGATCGTCGCGCGTCCGCTCGACCCCGCACTCGGGGCGGTCGGCGAGGTCGAGCAGGTCGACCCGAGCCTGCTGCTGTCGCTGCTGGACGACAATGTCGTGCCGGTCGTGGCGACGCTCGGTCTGGGTCCCGACGGTGCGGTGTTCAACATCAACGCCGACACCGTGGCGGGGGCGATCGCCGTCGCGCTCGGTGCGGACAAGCTCATCTACCTGTCCAACGTGCCGGGCCTGTACGAGCACTTCGGCACCGAGGACCAGAGCCTGCTGCCCGAGGTCACCGTCGCGCGCCTGCGCGAGATGCTGGACGGCCACGAGCTGGCCACCGGGATGCTGCCCAAGGTCGAGAGCGTGCTGACCGCGCTCGAGGGCGGCGTGGCGCAGGCCCACTTGCTGGACGGGCGCGTCGAGCACGCCCTGCTGATCGAGATTTTCACCGACGAAGGCATCGGCACCATGGTGGTGCGAGAGGACATGACGTGAGCGCATACAAGGAGCTGGCCACCCGGTCGGCCGCCGCGATCCTGCCCACCTACGGGGCGCAGCCGCTGGCGTTCACGCGCGGGCAGGGCACCCGTTTGTGGGACTCCGAAGGACGGCAGTATCTCGACTTCCTGTCGGGCCTGGCGGTGACCTCGCTCGGCCACGCCCATCCGGCCGTCACCGCGGCGGTGACCGCGCAGGCCGCGACCCTGACGCACGTGTCGAACCTGTTCCTCACCGAACCGGCGGTCGCGCTCGCCGAGCGGTTGAAGGACCTGCTCGGCTGGGCGGACGGCAAGGCGTTCTTCTGCAACTCGGGCGCCGAGGCGGTCGAGGCGGCCCTCAAACTCGCCCGCCGCCACGGCAAGGCGCAGGATCCGGACAAGGTCGGCGTCGTCGCGCTGGAAGGCGCCTTCCACGGCCGCACGCTCGGATCCCTCGCCGTGACCGGTAATCAGGCCAAGCGCGAGCCGTTCACGCCATTGGGTGACTGGATCACCCACGTGCCGATCGACGACCCCGCCGCACTGACCGCCGCGGTCGGCAAGCAGACTTGCGCCGTCATCCTCGAGGTCGTGCAGGGCGAGGCCGGGGTGCGCGTGATCGACGACGCGATGCTCGTCGCTGCCCGCAAGGCCTGCGACAAGCACGGCGCCCTGCTGATCATCGACGAAGTCCAGACCGGCGTCGGCCGGCTCGGCTCCTGGTTCGGCTGGCAGCAAACCCCCGTGGTGCCCGACGTCGTCACGCTCGCGAAGGCGCTCGCCAACGGGCTGCCGATCGGGGCGATCATGGCCCACGGCGCCGCGGCACAGGCGCTCGCGCCCGGTGACCACGCCAGCACGTTCGGCGGCAACCCGGTGATGTGCGCCGCCGCACTTGCCGTGCTGGAGACCATCGAGGCCGACGACCTGGTGGAGCACGCGCTCGACATGGGCAAAGAGCTCGAGGCGCGCCTCGACGCGCTCATCGCATCCTCGCCCCTGGCCGTGGACCGCCGCGGGCGGGGACTGCTCCAGGCGCTCGTCCTCGCCGAGCCCGTGTCGGCCGCCGTGGCCGCCGCCGCACTGGAACGCGGGCTGGTCGTCAACGATGTCGCGCCGGACGCCATCCGTCTTGCGCCGCCGCTGACGGTGCAGTCCGGAGAGATCGACCGCATGGCCGTGCTGATCGGCGACGCGCTGGAGGCAGTGGCCGCGAAGGGAGCGTCGGGATGACCGCCCGGCACTTCCTCACGCTCGACGGGATCAGCGGCGCCGAGCTGCACAAGCTGCTCGACAGCGCCGACGAGCTCAAGGCGCAGCGCGCCTCGGGCCCCCGCGCTGCGCTGCGCGACGATCTGGCGGGCATGTCCGTCGGCATGCTGTTCGAGAAGCCGTCGACGCGCACGCGCGTGTCGTTCGAGGTCGCCATCGCCGAACTCGGCGCGCGTCCCGTGGTGCTCGACGCGGCGCAGCTCCAGCTCGGCCGCGGCGAGCCGATCGAGGACACCGCGCGGATCTTCTCGTCCTACCTGCACGCGCTGGTGGTGCGGACGTTCGAGCAGGCGCGGCTCGAGGCGCTGGCGGGCGCCGGCACGATCCCGGTGATCAACGCGCTGTCGGACTTCGCCCACCCGTGCCAGGCGCTCGCCGACCTCCAGACCATCCGCGAGTACAAGGGCTCCCTGGCCGGGCTGCGCCTGGCCTACCTGGGCGACGGCAACAACGTCGCGCACTCGCTGCTGATGGCGGGCGCGAAAGCCGGCATGCACGTCACCGTCGGCACCCCGGCCGGCTACGCGCCGATCGACCAGGTCGTCCGCAACGCCGGGGAGATCGCCGCGCTCACCGGCGGCAGCGTCGCCGTCGTGACCGACCCGCTGGCCGCCGCCGAAGGCGCCGACGTCCTGTACACCGACGTGTGGGCCAGCATGGGCCAAGAGGACGAGCACGCGGCGCGCCTGCTGATGTTCCAGCCGTTCCAGCTCGACGGCCGGCTGCTCCAGGCGGCCCGGCCTGACGCGATCGTCATGCACTGCCTGCCTGCCCACCGCGGCGAGGAGATCACCGCCGACGTCATCGACGGGCAGCAGAGCGTCGTCTGGACCCAGGCCGAAAACCGCCTGCACACCCAGAAGGCCCTGCTGCTGCACCTGCTGGGCTGACCCGTGGCCGAGACCCTGACCACCACCGCGGGCGGCAAGCGCCGACGTCAGGAGCTGATCCGCCAGCTCGTGGCGCAGTACGCCGTGGGCTCGCAAGGCGAGCTGGTGGCGCTGCTGGCCCAGCACGGCATCGAGGCGACGCAGGCGACCGTGAGCCGCGATCTCGAAGAGCTCGCGATCGACAAGATTCGCGGCGCCGACAACCGCGTCTCCTACGCCCTGCCCGAACCGATGGGCCTGTCGCGCATGCTGCGCCAGTTCGTCCTCGGCTTCGACCACAGCGGCAACCTCGCGATCGTGCGCACCCCTCCCGGCGGCGCGGCCACCGTCGCCGCCGCGATCGACCGGGCCGGCGTCCCTGGCGTGCTGGCAACCGTCCAAGGCGACGACACGATCCTCGTCGTCGCCGAAGAGGGACTGACCGGCCGCGAAATCGCCGACCGCCTGCACAGCCTCAAGGAATCCCGCCCACCCATCATGGAGAACGAGCAATGACGAAGCCGCGCCTGGTCCTGGCCTATTCGGGCGGCCTGGACACCTCGGTGGCCATCCGTTGGCTGGAGGAGCACAAGGGCTACGAGACGATCGCCGTGGCCATCGACGTCGGCCAGGCCAAACCCGGCGAGATGGACCGCGTCCGCCAGCGGGCATTGGACTGCGGCGCCGTCGAGTCCGTGGTCGTGGACGCCAAGACCGAGTTCGCCGACGAGTTCGTCGCCCCGGCGATCGCCGCGAACGCCCTGTACATGGGCAAGTACCCGCTGATCTCGTCGCTGTCGCGGCCGTTGATCGTCAAGCACCTCATCCGCGTCGCGCGCGAGACCGGCGCGACCGCGATCGGGCACGGCTGCACCGGCAAGGGCAACGACCAGGTGCGCTTCGAGGTCGGTGCGATGGCGCTGGCGCCCGAGATCAAAGTCGAGGCGCCGATCCGTGAGTGGGGTCTGTCACGCGAGGCCGCGATCGGCTGGGCTGCCGAGCGCGATATTCCGATCCCGGTCAAGAAGGGCTCGCCGTACTCCATTGACGAGAACCTGTGGGGCCGCACTGCCGAGTGCGGGATCCTCGAGGACCCGTGGGAGTCCCCGCCCGAGGAGGTCTACGAGCGCACCGTGTCTGCCGCCGCCGCGCCCGACGAGCCCGAGGAGCTCGTGCTCGCGTTCGATCGCGGCATGCCCGTCGCCGTCGACGGCAAGGAACTCGACCTCGCCACGTTGATCGCCGAAGTCGATCGCCGCGCCGGTGCCCACGGTGTCGGGCGGATCGACATGGTCGAGGACCGCCTGGTCGGCATCAAGAGCCGTGAGATCTACGAGTGCCCCGGCGCGATGACGATCCTCACGGCCCACCGCGACCTCGAGGACCTGTGCCTGGAGCAGGAACTCGCGCAGGAGAAGCGCGGCCTTGAAGGCCGCTACGCGCAGCTCGTCTACAACGGGCTGTGGTTCTCGCCGCTGAAGAAGGCACTCGACGCGTTCGTGCAGCAGTCGCAGGTGTACGTGACCGGCGAGGTGCGGATGCGGCTGCACAAGGGTGGCGCGACCGTCGCCGGCCGCCGCTCGCCGATCGGCTTGTACGACCTGGACCTCGCGACCTACGACGAGGGTGATCAGTTCGACCAGACGCAAGCAGAGGGTTTCGTCAAGCTCTGGGGCCTGCCGACCAAGGTCTGGTCTCGCCGCCAAGGCTCGCTCTAGCTGCGTTTCCCCACGGTTTTCTGGCGGGGGTGGGTGCTCCCTGCGCGCTCGCGCGGGGGCCCCGCCCTCGCTTGAGGCTCGGGCACCCCGAGGTCGCGCTTCGGGAGCCCCACCCCCGCCCTGCCCGCTTGGGTCGCCCGCGGTGCGAAGTCGAGCATTGGTCACGTCCTGTTCTTGGCGGGGTTTCCAGAGCTTGCTGGGGTGCTGGGGGGACGCCGCGTGATCAACAGCAGGCGTCCCCCTCGGGGTTCGCAAGACCGAGCGCCTGCCGCTGGTCGGGCGTTTCGTGTGACGGATCCGCAGATTTGACCGGCCGGGAAGACACACTGGTGGCGGGCGTCGCCGGCGTTGCGCAGGCGACTCAGGGTGCCCGAGCCCCAGGCGAGGGCGGGTCCCCTGCTGGAGCCGGAGCAACGTCTGGCGAGCCCGCAACACCGACAGGAGAAAAACATGGCTGAGGGCAAGCTCTGGGGTGGGCGGTTCGGCGAGGCGCCCGACCGCGCGGCGTGGGAGCTCGGCCGCAGCATTCATTTCGATGTCAGGTTGTGGCCCTACGACATTTTGGGGTCGCGGGCGCACGCGGACGAGCTTCATCGGATCGAGTTGCTTTCTGTGGACGACCATGCGGCGATCCACGGGGCGCTCGACGTCGTGGCGGGGGAGTTCGAAGCAGGCGAGTTCGTCTTTGTTGCTGACGACGAGGACTTGCACGGGGCGTTGGAGCGGCGGCTGGTCGAGCAGTGCGGTGAGGCGGGCGGCCGTCTGCGCGCGGGACGCAGCCGCAACGACCAGATCTGCAACGACCTGCGCCTGTACCTACGCGACGCGACCGCGGAGCTGCTCGACGGCGTCCGGGCCGTCCAGCGCGCGCTGGCCGACAAGGCCGAGGAGGTCCTCGACTGGGTCGTTCCCGGCTACACCCACCTGCAGCGCGCGCAACCTGTGACGCTCGGGCATCACCTGCTCGCGCACGCCTGGGGACTCCAGCGCGACGCGGGCCGTCTCGAGGACGCGGCCAGGCGCATGGACGTGTCGGTGCTCGGCTCGGGCGCGCTCGCGGGACTCACGCTGGGCCTGGACCCGGCGCGCTACGCCGACGCGCTCGGCTTCGACCGTCCCGCAGAAAACTCGATGGACGCCGTCGCCGATCGCGACTTCGCGGTCGAGTTCCTTGCCGCCGCCGCCATGCTCGGCGTCCACCTGTCGCGGCTGGGCGAGGAGGTCGTGCTGTGGAGCTCGACCGAGTTCGGTTGGGCGCGGGTCGGCGACGCGTTCTCGACCGGGTCCTCGATCATGCCGCAGAAGCGCAATCCCGACGTCGCCGAGCTCGTGCGCGGCAAGACCGGCCGCCTCATCGGCGATCTGGTCAGCCTGCTGGTGACCTTGAAGGGCCTGCCGCTGACGTACAACCGCGACCTGCAAGAGGACAAGGAGCCCGTCTTCGACGCGGTCGACACGCTGGGGCTGGCGCTGCCCGCGATGGCGGGCATGGTCGGCTCGCTGGTGTTTGATCGTGACCGGCTGCGCGCCGCCGCGCACGGCGGGTTCGCGCTGGCGACCGACCTGGCCGAGGCGCTGGTCCAGGCGGGCGTGCCGTTCCGCCAGGCCCACGAGCGCGTCGGCGAGTTCGTCAGCGAATGCGAGCGCCGCGGCCTGGAGCTCGACGAGATCAAGCGCAAGAACCTGCTCGCCACGTTCCCTGAGCTGGAGGATGCGCCGCTGGACCTGCTGCGCCCCGATGCGGCCGTGGTGCGCCGCGCCGCGTCGCTGGGGCCCGCGCCCGAGCCGATCCGCGCCCAGCTCGCGGGCTTGCGCGAACTCCTCGCCCGCTAGGCGGGGCGGATGCCGATGAAGCGCATGCCGCCGACGCCGTAGGCGGGGCGGTCGCCGTCGTCCATCCAGTCGGCGGACAGGCTCGTCGGCGCGCCGGGCAGGGTGATGACGGCGTCCGCGTCGACGCAGTGGTCGACCACGCCGCCGAGCACGTCGTCAGGCCAGCCGAGCTGCTCCTGCACGGCGTTCAGGGGCACGAACGCCTGGCGATGCTCGTCCATGAGGCGCAGCGCAGCGGCGTAGAGGTGCGCGACCAGATCGTGCTCGCTGTCGGACATGGCGGTCATGGTAGCCGCGCTCGTCGGGCCGTCTGGGCGTCCTAGCATGGCCGCCATGCCCTGGCTCAACGACGAGGTCGCGCGCCGCTTCGGCGAGATCGCGACGCTGCTCAAGCTGAACGACGCGGACCCGTTCCGCGTGCGCGCCTACGAGCGCGCGGCATCCACGATCAGCGGTGTGACCGTCGACCTCACCGAGCTGACCGATGCCGAGATCGCCAAGCTCAAGGGCATCGGTGCGGCGACAGCGCAGAAGATCACCGAGTTCCGCGACACCGGCGCCATCGACATGCTCGAACGGCTGAAGGCCGAGGTGCCGCCGGGTTTCACCGAGCTGGTGCGCATCCCAGGGCTTGGACCGAAGACGATCCGCACGCTGTACGAGCGGCTGGGCATCGACAGCATCGACGCGCTTCGGGCGTCGCTCGAACGCGACGAGCTGAAGGGCATTCCGGGCCTGGGCGTCAAGAGCGTGGAGAACCTGCGCGAGTCGATCGAGCGGCTCGGCGCCAAGGACGAGCGGCGCATTCCGGTGGAGGAGGCGCTGGCGGTCGCGGACGAACTGTGCCGCCGGCTGTCCGCTGTGCCGGGGGTCGAGCGCGTGGAGACCGCGGGCAGCCTGCGGCGCATGCGCGAGACGATCGGCGACGTCGACCTCCTGGTCGCCTCGGCGGACCCCGCGCCGGTCATGGCGGCACTGCGCGACAGCGACCTGGTGGTCAAGGTCATCGCCGCGGGAGAGAAGAAGACCAGCGTGTTGACGGTGCGCGGGCTTCAGGTCGACCTGCGGGTGGTGT
>Ga0299913_10003838_pt1 | contig 12449 bp, 8 predicted proteins | sample RVTome_9_FD_201360 | JGI IMG/M metagenome (GOLD analysis project Ga0299913, IMG submission 201360) | Soil microbial communities from uranium-contaminated site in the Upper Colorado River Basin, Wyoming, United States - RVT155D38 (version 2) ... | reverse complement strand
CCCCGGTTGTGGAAGAAGAAGTTGCCGACGGTGTCGTTGGCCACCAGCAGGTCGATCGCGCCGTCCTCGTCGACGTCGACCGGCAGGACGGCCAGCGCCTTGCCGGCCGGCTCGCCGGTCGCCGGGTTGGCGACCTCGATCCCCGCCTCCGCGGACACGTCGGTGAAGGTGCCGTCGCCCTCGTTGCGGTAGAGGTAGGAGTGGCTGCCCTGGTAGTTCATCGGCGGCCCGTAGGCGCGGCCGACGCCGGTCAGCCGGTAGTCCACCTCGAAGTCGATCTCCTTCGACCAGCGGACGTAGTTGCCGACGTAGAGGTCGAGGTCGCCGTCGGCGTCGTAGTCGAAGAAGGCGGCGGCGGACGACCAAACGTCGGGCTCGCCGGCGACGCCGGCGCGGCCGGTGACCTCGACGTAGCGGCCGTCGCGGTTCTCGAACAGCCGGTTCGGGCCGACGGCGGTGAAGAACAGGTCGGGATCGCCGTCGGCGTCGTAGTCGCCCACCGCCACCCCCTGCCCGTAGAAGGTGCGGTCGAGACCGACCTCGGCGGTGACCTCGCGGAAGCGGCCGGCGCCGTCGTTGACGTAGAGGGCGCTCGTCGGCCGGACGGCGGCGTCGGGGGCCCACGGCCAGGGGGCGGAGTTGACGAGCAGGAGGTCCGGGTCGCCGTCGCCGTCGTGATCGTAGAAGGCGCCGCCGCCGCCCATCGTCTCGGGCAGGAGCTTGTCGCCGTAGGCACCGCTGTAGTGGGTGAAGTCGATGCCGACCTCGCGGGTGATCTCGCGGAAGGGGATCGGCGGCGCCTCGGCCGCGGACTCGACGAGCTCGGGGGCGGCCGCCTCGATCGCCTGCTCTGCGCGCTCGGGCGCCGGGCGGCTGAGGAACAGCCAGATCCCGACGGCGACCAGCGCGACCGCGGCGAAGGCGACGAGCGACCAGCGGAAGGCGCGGCCGATCACCGCGTCGTCCTCGGGCACCCACTCGGCGTCGGGGTCGTCGACGTCGGCCCCGGCTCCGGCCGTAGCGGCGCCCGCCGCGGTGCCGGCCGCGGCAGCCGGGACCGCCGCCGACCGCGTCCGCCGGAACAGCCCGCCGCCGCCGACCTCGGCCTCGACGCGCGCCTCGATCTCGTCCTCGGTCACCCCCTCGGCCGCCGCCACCTCGGCGCGCTTCTTCGCGTACTCGCCCTCCAGCAGGGCGACGACCGGGCGGTCCGCGTCCTGCTTGCGCTGGGCGTCGAGCTTGCGGCGGAAGCCGACCAGCTTGTCGAAGGTGAAGCCGGACTGCTTCTCCGACGACGGGGCGGGCGTCGGCTGAGGGCGGGGGCTGGGCTCGGTCATGGGCTCGTCCGGGGTTCGTTCGGGATCGGGGCGGGCGGCGGGCGGATCGGGTCGGGCCCGCGGCGGCGGGAAACGTGCCTCGGGCGCCGGGGAGATTCCCCGCTGCGCTCGGAAGGGCGTGGAGACCGCTCAGCCGGCGGGGGCCGTGGCCTCCTCCGGAGCGGCCGCCCGGGCGACGCCTTCGGGGCCGGCCGCGGCGGGAGCCGCTCCGCTCGCCCCTCCGGCGTCCGGCAGCCCGTACGCCCCGGGGCGCCGGAGGTCGTAGATGACGATCGCGTCGGCGGCGTGGTCGGCGGCCGGGTCGGCGGCGCGGGCGATGGCGACCGCGCGGTCCCGGGCGTTGTCGTCCGGCCGGTAGCGCTGGTAGGCGGCGAAGTGCTCAGCCGCCTTCTCGGGCTCGTCGAGCTGGCGGTAGGCGAGGTGGAGGTTGTAGTGCGCCGCCATGTCCTCAGGGTTGTAGGTGAGCGACCGCTCGAACCAGGCGACCGCCTCGCGGAGCAGCGCCTCGCGGCTCTCGCGCCGCCGCTCGCCGCGCTCCTGCTTGGCGCGCTCGAGCAAGGTCTGGCCGAGCTCGTCGAGCAGCCGCCAGTCCTTCGAGAAGTCGAAGCCGCGGCGGCGGGTCTCGGCGCTGTCGAGCTCGACGATCGAGCGGAAGTTGGCGATCGCCTCGTCGAGGTAGCCGTTCTGCTTGTTGACCTGGCCGGTGAACCAGGCGACCGACCAGGGTGGCGCCGGCGGGTCGAAGGCGGCGGCGCGGGCGAGCGCGTCGATCGCCTGGTCGCGCACCGTGCCCTGAGCCAGGTAGACGCGGGCGAGGTTGAGCGGCCCGTCCGGGCGCCCGAGCTCCTCGACGTGGGCGAAGGCCTCCTCGGCCTGGCGCAGCTCCCCCTTGCTGCCGCCGCCCTTGCGCAGCAGGCCGATCCCGTAGTCGTTCCACCGCTGCCACGGCTCGATCGGCGACGGCGGGTTGGCCACCGCGGCGGTCTCGGCGATCGCCGCCCCGGGGAGCACCTCGCCCGAGCCGCCGCGCGCGCCGCGGGCGGCGATCGGGAAGACCACCCGGTCCTGCGCCAGGTCGAGCGTCGGCAGGTCGTTGACGTAGTCCGGGCCGAAGACGTGCTGGAGGTAGGTGGTGTCGAACTTGCGGAAGCGGAGTACGACGTCGAAGGTCAGCGAGCCCCGGGCGTCCTCGGGCACCCGCAGCAGGTAGTGGACGACGTCGGCCGCCCCCGGCGGGATCTGGTGGTTGTAGAGCGGGACGAAGATGTCCTGCGCGTTGCGCTGGTCGATCCGCCGGCCGTGGCGGTCGAGGACGTACGCGTTGACGAAGTGAGACCACGGATCGACCCGGCCCTCGGCGTTGCGGGCGCCGCTCCGGCCGACGACCTCGTCGCCGCGGGTCACGGTCACGTCGAGCCACGGCTGGTTCGAGTCGGCGGTCCCCTGGGTGAACTCGTGCCCCATCTTGACGGTGCGGATGACGACCTCGACGAGGTAACTCTTTCCGGGCTCGAGCGCCGGTACCTCGGGCCGCAGCGGCGCGACGAGCTCGCCCTCGATCGTGCCGCCCTCGCGCAGGCCGAAGACGTCGACCCGCATCACCCCTTCGTTGAAGTCGCGGTGCGCCTGCTCGACCCAGTCGGGGAAGCCCAAGAGGTGCGGGATGCCGGTGTTCGCCGCCGGGAACAGGTGGTCGTGGACCTCGAGGCCGCCCGCGCCGTCGAAGTCGCGGGCGCCGAAGTCGTCCGAGGCCCGGAGCTGCATGTGGCAGCCGTTGCAGCTCGTCTCGGCCTTCGGCGGGTAGTAGAAGCTGGTGATCCCCTGGCCCGACACCCCGGAGAGGAAGAACGAGTCGTAGTGGTCCTGCCCGCGCAGCCACTTGTAGTGGTTGAGCTCGAAGGGCAGGTGCACCTTGTGGCACGAGCCGCAGAACTCGGGCGTCTTGTGGAGCGGCTTGAGGAAGGTCTTCTTGTGCAGCTCCGGCTTGGCCTTGACGAGCTGGCGGTTGACCCAGGCGAGCGCCGGCTCGCGGCTGAAGGCGAACGGGTAGTGGATCGGCTCCTCGATCGTGTAGTCGGCGTTGCCGCGCACCGAGTTGATGTTCGTGATCGCGTGGCAGGTCGTGCAGGTGATCCCCGCCTGGCCCGTCGGGTCCGACTGCATGTCGAACTCCGGATCGTCGAACCGGCCGGAGAAGAACGGCACCGGGTCGTGGCAGCCGGCGCACCAGCGCGAGGCCTGGACGTTGCCGTCGCGCTCCATCGCCATCGCCCGGGTGCCGCTGACCGAAAACAGGTAGGGCGGGTTGTTGAACGAGCTGAACCGGTGAACGCTGTGCGACCAGCGCTCGTGGACGTCGGCGTGGCACTCGGCGCAGTACGAGTCGAACTGGAGCACCCGGGCGGGGATGAAGTCCCCGGTCGAAGTCCTGGCCAGCGACGGGAAGAAGTACTTCTCGCCCGACGCCGGGCCCTCGACGTTCCAGCGCCGCGGGTCCTGCGCCTGGAGCACCAGGAGCACCGCGGCGAAGACCCCGGCGACCGCCGCCCAGCGCAGCCCCACCCGCCACTGGATCCGCTTGCCCGCCAGCCGGTGGAGCACGAACAGCCACGCGGCCAGCACCGGCGTCACCACGTGCAGCCAGTAGGCGACCGAGCGCACCGAGGGGTCCTTGACCACGAACACCCCCTCGATGCGGGTCAGCACGATGCCGCTCGCCAGGAGCACGAGCGCGGTGGCGAACAGCGCGTACCCCACCCGTACCGCCCGGCGGTTGGGCCGGTTCCGGGCGTTCTTGAGGTGGAGGACGCCGAAGACGACCACCGGCGCCACGATCGCGAGCCCGAGGACCAGGTGGACCAGGAAGTTCACGATGTAGAACCAGTTCTGGTACGTCCGGCCGGTCGACGCCTCGAGCACCCGCACCGCGACCAGGTACGCGGAGTTCACCGCGAGCAGCGCGAAGAGGCCGAAGACGACGGCGAGGAGCTTGCGCAGACGCGGCCCGACCGCCGGCACGTAGAGCTGCCGGCGGGGCGGGGCGGCGGGCGGAGAGCCGCCCGGCGGGGTGGTCGTGGAGTCCTCGATCGTCATCGGTCCGATTCCGTGGGGCGACGCCTGCTGGAGACGTGTGGCCGTACGGCCGAACGGGGACAGCTCCCGCCCGGCGCTACGAGACGGACGTGTCCGCCCAGTCTACCGGCCGGCCTAGCCATGCTGCCAGCAGTAGTCCGAGCCTTCCTCCGCGTCGCGCGTACACCGGCTGCCGCCCTGGGTGATCGCCGCGCAACGGCGGGTGCGCCCTGCCGCTGCTGGCGGCGGCGCACCTCCGGCGCCGGCGACCCGCGCCCCGGACGAGCCGGCGGACGCCAGCGAGCTCTCGGGCCGCGGCGCTCCGGCCACCCGGGCCCGGGCGGCGCCGGGCTCGGACGCCGGCCGGGCTCCGCGGCCCGGCCCATCCTCCGCAGTCGCCGCCCGACGCCACAGCGTCACGCCGGCGGCACCCACCCCGGCGGCGGCGAGAACCATCAGGAGACGTCGCCACATCGCAGCCATCTTATCGCGGCGCGCGCCCCCGTGCCGGCCGGGCCGCGGAAGCGGACCCCTACAACCGGAGCAGCACCGAGCCCCAGTGGAGCCCGGCGCCGAGGGCGGTGAAGGCGACGAGCGCACCCGGCGGCGCCTTGCCCTCCCGCCGCGCTTCGTGGAACGCGAGCGGCAGGGTCGCCGAGGTCGTGTTGCCGTAGCGCTGGATGTTGTTGTGCACCCGCTCGTCGGGCAGGCCCAGGGCCCTCTGCGCCGCCTGGTTGATCCGCAGGTTCGCCTGGTGCATGACGAGGAGGTCGACCTCGTCGAGGCCCAGGCCGTGGGCGGCGAGCAGGTCGCGGGTCGCCTCCGGCATGCGGGTGACCGCGAGCTTGAACACCTGCCGGCCGTCCATCACCGGCACCGACTCGCCCGCGGCGATCTGCTCGGCGTCGATCCACGGCCGGCGCGCGGAGCCGCCTCCGGGGACGTAGAGGACGTCCTTCTGCCCGCCGTCGCCGTAGAGCGCCGCGCCGAGGATGCCGCGGGGTGCGTCTTCCGCTCCGCCTCCGGTGCCGGCCGCCTCGGCGCGGAAGACCATCGCCCCCGCCGCGTCGCCGAAGAGGACGAGCAGGTGCCGGAAGCGGCTGTTCCAGGCGAAGTCCTCCTCGCCCAGCTCGCCGACCGGTGGGCCGGCGCCGTCGCCGCTCGCCGCCTCGAGCACCTCCCAGGTGCGCTCGGAGAACGGCATCAGCGCCGTGTGGACGTCGGTGCCGACGAGGAGCACCGTCCGCGCCGTCCCCGAGCCGACGAGCGCGTCGACCATCTGCAGCCCGTAGGCGAAGCCGGCGCACTGCTGGCGGATGTCGAGGGCGGGCAGCGGATCGATCCCCAACCGCTGCTGGATCAGCGTGCCGGTGCCCGGGAAGTAGTGGTCCGGCGTCATCGTCGCGCAGACCAGGTAGTCGACCTCCGACGGCTCGATCCCGGCGTCGGCGAGGGCGGCGCGGGCCGCCCCGGCGCCGAGGTCGGCCGACCCCGTCCCCCGCTCGACGAAGCGGCGCTCCTCGATGCCGCTGCGCTCGCGGATCCACTCGTCGCTGGTCTCGAGCACCCGGGCGAGGGCGTCGTTCGTCACCACCCGCTCGGGAAGGGCGACACCGCTGCCGGCGAAGACCGCCCGGGGCCGCCCGGAGGCCGGCGAGAGATCCGTCAAGGGACGTAGCCCGGCTCGCCGGGCCGGCGCGGCCGCGGGTCGATCCGCGACGGCGGCGTGTAGAACCGGGTCAGGTCGCCGCGGCGGATGAACTTGTAGAAGCGCTCGGGCGGGCGGCCGGTGAGCCCGGGCGGCGCGTCGGCCGGGTAGATCCACACCTCGACCGGCGGGTCGTCCGGCGAGGGCGAGTTCTGGTAGTCGATCTCCGACGGCTCGCCGTGGAGGACGAAGATCGTCCCCCGGTCCGTCCGCCGCCCGAGGTAGCCCGCCTCGCTGAACTGCCGGTCGGCCACCGCCGCGCGCTCCTCGTAGGTCTCGCGCAGCGGGTTGTCGGCGCGCAGCGGCATCGGGTCGCGCCGCTCCCAGAACTCCTCGACGAACGCCGCCGCCTCGGCGTCGCTCGACAGCGCCAGGAAGGCCTGCACCTCCTCCGCCGTCGCCATCCGCCCCGTCGGTCCGACGAGCCACTGCGAGTAGTCGGGCGAGAGTCGCGGGTTGATCAGGATCTCGGCGTCCGGCGCCGAGCCGCTCGACCCGGCGCAGCCGGCGAGTGCGGTGGCGAGCAGCAGGAGGGCGGCGAGCGGCGGCAGGGGGCGGCGCAGGGATCGGAACGGCATGGTGAGGGCTTTCGAAAACGGCGCGGCAGTGCCGGTCATGACCGGTGGCGCAGCAGGTCGAGGAACTCCTCGCGCACCGGCCGCTGGTGGAAGACGCCGCGGATCGCCGAGGTCGTGGTCAGCGCCCCCGGCTTCTTGACCCCGCGCATCTCGACGCACAGGTGGCGCGCCTCGACGACGACCATCGCGCCGAGCGGCTCGAGCTTCTCCTGCAGGTAGTTGACCACCTGCTCGGTCAGCCGCTCCTGGAGCTGCGGGCGCTTGGCGTAGAACTCGAGGATGCGGGCGAACTTCGACAGCCCCAGGATGCGCTCGCGCGGGATGTAGGCGATGTGGGCCTTGCCGTAGAACGGCACCAGGTGGTGGGCGCACAGGGAGTAGAAGGGGATGTCCTTCTCCATCACCATGTGGCTGTACCCCTCGTCGTTCGGGAAGGTGGTCACCTTCGGCTCGGCGCCCTCGTCGAGCCCGTGGAACATCTCGAGGTACATGCGGGCCACCCGGCGGTCCGTGTCCGCCAGGTTCGGATCGCCCGCGTCCAGCCCGAGCTCGTCGAGGATCGCCCGCACGTGCGCCGCGATCCGCGGCTCCCGGGGGTCCGCGGTCTGCGGCGCGTCCTCCGGCTCCTGCGCCAGCAGCGTCCCGCTGGCCGGCGCCACCACCAGCTCGGCCGGCCGGGGCCGGCGCACCGCGGCGTCCTCGCGGACCTCGGGCTCGGCGGTCTCCGGCTCCGGCACGAGCGTCGCCGCCTTGGATTCGCGGTCACTCATCGCACGCCATCTTACAGCCGGCCGCGAACCTCGGCCGATCCCCGAAACGACCGGAAGGGCCCGACGACCGCGACGGCAGCTCGGCCACGCCGCTGGCTCACGACCGCCGCGCCTGCCCCACCAGGTGCCCCGCCTCCGGCAGGATCAGCTCGGCCATCGCCAGCTCCACCGCCTTCGGCGACCCCGGCAGCAAGAACACCGCCCTCCCCCGCGCCACCCCCGCCGCCGCCCGACTCAACATCGCCGCCGCCCCCACCTGCCGATAGCTCAACGCCCGGAAGATCTCCCCGAACCCCGGCAGCCCCCGCTCGAGCAGCGGCTCCACCGCCTCGATCGTCACGTCCCGCGGCGCCACCCCCGTCCCCCCGGAGACCACGACCACGTCCACCTCCTCGGTGGAGAGAAGGGCGCTCACGGCGCCACGGATCGCCGCCGCCTCGTCCCGCACGATCAGCTTCTCCACCACCCGCTGCCCGGCCCCTTCGACCAGCTCCTTCATCCTCCGGCCGGAGAGATCGTCCGCCTCGGTCCGGGTGTCGGAAACCGTCACGAGGGCATATCCGAGGCCCTCCGGCGCCTCCGCGAGATGCTCCTGCCGCGACATGCCGGCAAGCTAGCACGACGGAAACAGGGGGTCCCCCGCCCGGCCCGTTCACGCCACCCCAGCCGCAGCACGCCATGCCAAATCGGCGCACTGTAGGCCTCTCCGCCCCCCGCTCCCCCGGAAATCCGCCGTGGCACTGCCGTTGCAGCCCACTCCCCAGCGCCGGCCCCGCCGCGCGCTCCCGTCCTTCTCGCGATACCATGACCGTACCGATGAGCCCCGAAGTCCGCGAGGCCCAAGCCGCCGACACCGACCGCAGCGAAGCGCCCACCGACCCCGGCCGCGCCGCCTACCAGCCGCTCCCCGACGTCGAGCGCGAGACCCTGGCGCTCCAACAGGTCGGAGACGAGCTCCACCGCGTCATCGTCGGCCAGGACTACCTGCTCGACCGCATGCTCGTCGGACTGCTGGCCCGCGGCCACGTGCTCATCGAAGGCGTCCCCGGCCTCGCCAAGACCCTCGCCGTCAAGACCCTCGCCCGCACCCTCCACCTCGACTTCCAGCGCATCCAGTTCACCCCCGACCTCCTCCCCGCCGACCTCGTCGGCACCCTGATCTACGACCAGCGCACCCAGGACTTCCACCCGCGGCAAGGCCCGATCTTCGCCCACCTGCTCCTCGCCGACGAGATCAACCGCGCGCCCGCCAAAGTCCAGTCCGCCCTCCTCGAAGCGATGGAAGAGCGGCAGGTCACCCTCGGCGACCGCACCTACCGGCTGCCCGAGCCGTTCATGGTGCTCGCCACCCAGAACCCGATCGAGCAAGAAGGCACCTACCCGCTCGCCGAGGCCCAGATCGACCGCTTCATGATGAAGCTCGCCCTCGACTACCCCAGCCGGGCGGAAGAAGAAGAGATCCTCGACCGCATGCTCGTCGAGCGGCCGATCGAGGTGAGGGCGCTGCTCGACCGCGAGCGGCTCGACGAGCTGCGCCGGGCCGCCGACGGCATCTACCTCGACGGCAAGATCCGCAAGTACATCCTCGACCTGGTCGCCGCCACCCGCGACCCGCGGGCCGCCGGGATGACCGACCTCGCCGACCTCGTCTCGTTCGGCGCCTCGCCCCGCGCCACCCTCTACCTCGCCCGCGCCGCCAAGGCGATGGCGCTGCTGCGCGGCCGCGGCTACGTCGCACCCGAGGACGTCAAGGAGCTCGCCCCCGACGTACTGCGCCACCGGATCGTCCCCACCTACGAGGCGGAGGCCGAGGAGGTGTCGACCGACCAGCTGATCGGCCGCCTCCTCGACCGCGTCGAGGTGCCGTAGCGGGCGCTGCCCCGCCGGAGGCCGCGCCCCTGTTCGGCCGCACCCCTGCCGCCCGCCCCCCCGAGCCCGGGCCGCCGCCCGGCTCGCGCGCGCACGCGCGCCCGACGCCCGCCGAGCTGCCGCGCGACCTGCTGCGCAAGGTGCGGCGGATCGAGATCGCCACGAACCGGCTCGTCGACCAGGGGGTGGCGGGCGACTATCACTCGGTGTTCAAGGGCCGCGGCGTCGAGTTCGCCGAGGTGCGCCCCTACCAGCCGGGCGACGACGTGCGCACGATCGACTGGAACGTCACCGCCCGGATGGGCGGCCCGTACGTGAAGAAGTACGTCGAGGAGCGCGACCTCACCGTGTTCCTGGCCCTCGACGTCTCGGGCAGCCTGTCGTTCGGCTCGCGGGCGATCCTCAAGCGGGAGCTGGCCGCCGAGGTCGCGGCGCTCCTCGCCTTCGCCGCCCTGCGCAACCAGGACCGGGTCGGCGCCGCCCTCGTCTCCTCGCGCCTCGACCTCTTCCTGCCGCCCCGCCGCCGCCGCAACCAGGTGCTGCGGCTGGTGCGCGAGGTGCTGTCGACCCACGCCGGCGGCGAGACCGACCTGGAAGCCGGCCTCGGCGCGGTGCTCTCGACGCTCAAGCAGCGCTCGGTCCTGTTCCTGGTCTCCGACTTCCTCGCCACTCCCTACGAGTCGGCGCTCAAGGCCGCCGCGGCGCGGCACGACCTGATCGTGATCGAGATCGTCGACCCGAAGGACGACGAGCTGCCACGGGTGGGCCCGGTCGTGCTGCGCGACGCGGAGACCGGCAGGGTCGCCCTGGTCGACGGCCGGCGGCTCGCCGAGCGCCATGCCGCCCAGCGCCGCCGCGACCGGGCGGCGCTGGCCCGGCTCACCCGCCGGCTCGGCGTCGACCACCTCGAGCTGCGCACCGACCGCCCCTACCTCGGCCCGCTCGTCGCCTTCTTCGAGCGCCGGCGCCGGAGGCTGTCGCGATGAGACGGCGGCCGCAGGCGATCCGGGCGGCGAAGGCGCTCGCCACGGTCTCGCTCCTGGCCGTCGCCCTCGCGACGGCCACGCCGTCGTGGGCGGCCGCGCCCGGGCCGACGGTCGACGTCGAGGTCGCCCCGGGACCGCACACCGTGGGCGACCGGATCGAGGTCGTGCTGACGGTCTCCGTCCCCGGGGCCGCGGACGCACGTCCCCGATTCCCCGCCTGGGGCGAGACCTGGGGCGAGGCGGAGGTCTTCGCGGCGGGGCCCCCGCAGCGGGTCGAGGCGGGCGGGGAGGCCCCGGACGCACCGCAGACGCTGTGGCGGCAGAGCCTCGTCCTCGCCGCCTTCCGCCCCGGCCGGATCGAGCTGCCGCCGCGCGAGATCGCCGTACCGCTGGCAGGCGAGGCCGACGTCCCGCCGCGGAGCGAGAGCGTCGTGCCGCAGGCGCGAGAGGCCGGGAGGCGCGGAACGGCTCGCGTCTCGACACCCGACGACCTGGCGCTCGAGATCGCCTCGGTCCTCCCCGCGGCCGAAGGCGGCGAGGGCGAGGGCGCCGAGATCCCGCCGCCGCGCCCGCCCGCTCCACCCCGCGAGCTGCCCCTCGGCGCCGCGTTCTGGTGGACCCTCGCCGCCGGCCTCGGGCTGCTCGCCGCCCTCGCCGGGCTCGCCGCCGTCCGCCGCCGGAAGGCCGCGGCGGCCGGGACGCCGGCACCGCACCTGCCGCCGCTCGCCGAGCTCGACCGCGCCCTGGCGGCCGCGCGCGCGGCCGCCTCGCCGGCCGCGGGGCTCGCCGGGGTCAGCCTGGCGCTACGCCGCTTCCTCGGGCGCACCCTCGGCTTCCCCGCCGCCGAGAGCACGACGAGCGAGGTCCAGCGACAGCTCCTCGCCCGCCATCTGCCGACCGGGCTGCCGCGCCGCGCCGTCGACCTCTTGCGCGCCTGCGACCTGGTGAAGTTCGCCCGCCAGCCGGCGCCCGGCGGCGCGGTCGACCGCTGGGCCGGCGAGGCGGCGCGGATCGGCCGCGAGGTCGACCGCCACCTCCATCCCCCCGTGCCCGCGGCCGACGAGGCCGAGCGGAGGGCCGCGTGATCGGCACCTCCTTCCCACACCTCGCCGCGCCGCTGTGGCTGCTGCTGCTCGCCGCGGTGCCGGTGGCCGCCTGGCTGCACCACCGCCGCGGCGGCCTGGGCGCCATCCTCTACAGCCGGCTGCCGGGCTCCCGCGGTCCGGGCGGCAAGGCCGGCGGGGCACGTCCGGCGGCCGGCGCATCGAAGCGCCCCCGGCCGGCCGGCGCCTGGCGGCTCCACCTCCCCTTCTACTGCCGGCTCGCCGCCTTCGCCCTCCTCGCGATCGCCCTCGCCCGGCCGCAGCTCGGCTACGCCTGGGAGGAGAGCCTGACCGAGGGGATCGACATCCAGATCGTCCTCGACGTCTCCGGCTCGATGGCGGCCGAGGACTTCCTGCCCGACAACCGGCTGGCGGTCGCCAAGCGGGTCGTCCGCGAGTTCGTCGCCCAGCGCACCGGCGACCGGATCGGGTTGACGGTCTTCTCGGGCAGGGCGCTCACCCGCGCGCCGCTGACCACCGATCGCCGCATGCTCGACCTGCTCATCGGGTCGGTCGAGCTCAACGCCGTCCAGGACGGCACCGCGATCGGCGTCGCCCTGGCCAACGCCGCCGCCCGGCTCAAGGACTCCGCGGCGGAGAGCAAGGTGATCGTCCTGGTCACCGACGGGGTCAACAACACCGGTGCCATCGACCCGCTGTCCGCCGCGGCGGTGTGCGACGGGCTGGGGATCGAGGTCTACACCGTCGGCGTGGGCACCCGCGGCCGGGTCCTCATCCCGCTGCGCCAGCGCAACCCGAACACCGGGCGGATCGTCGAGCGCCGGGTCGAGATGGAGAACCAGCTCGACGAGGAGCTGCTGCGGCGGATCGCCGAGCGCACCGGCGCCGCCTATTTCCGGGCCACCGACAGCGAGAGCCTGGAGCGGATCTTCGCCGAGATCGACCGGCTCGAGCGCACCCCGATGCGGGTCAAGCGCTACGTGCGCTACGAGGAGCGCTTCCAGCCGGCCGCCTGGGCCGCCCTCGCCGCCCTCCTGCTGCCGCTCGCCGCCGCCGCGGCAGGCG
>Ga0299913_10003837_pt1 | contig 12452 bp, 12 predicted proteins | sample RVTome_9_FD_201360 | JGI IMG/M metagenome (GOLD analysis project Ga0299913, IMG submission 201360) | Soil microbial communities from uranium-contaminated site in the Upper Colorado River Basin, Wyoming, United States - RVT155D38 (version 2) ... | reverse complement strand
CTGCTCGCCGGCGGCGAGCTCACCGTCGCCCGCCGGCACCAGCACGAGCGCGTCGGCGCCCGCGGCCCGGGCGATCATGTGGGACTCCTGGCCGCCGAGCGGCTCGAGCAGGGTGCCGCCGGAGTCCGGGGCCCGGCGGGCGCGGACGAGCTCGTCGCGGGCCACGTTTCGCCCGATCGCGGCGGCCAGCCGTCCGGTCTCCCAGCGCGGGCCCGGGGTCGAAGCGCCCTGGAGGGCGAGTAGGGCCGGGCGGACGAACAGCTCCACGGCGACGAGGGAGGAGACCGGGTTCCCGGGCAGGCCGAAGACGAGCGTGCGCCCACGCGAGCCGAACGCAAGCGGCTTGCCGGGTCGGACGGCGACGCCCCAGAAGTCCTCTTCCGCCCCGAGCTCCGCGAGCACGCGCCGGACGAGGTCGTGCGGGCCGACCGACACGCCGCCCGAGCTGACGAGCACGTCCGCCTCGAGCCCTCGCACGAGCGCCGCGCGGTGCTCGCCCTCGTCGTCGGCGACGGGGCCGATCCGCTCCACGAGCGCTCCCGCGGACGCGAAGGCGGCGGCGAGCATCGGCCCGTTCGACTCGTAGATCTGTCCGGGCGCGAGCGGCTCGCCCGGGCGCCTCAGCTCCGTCCCGGTGCTGAGGACGGCCACGGCGGGCCGGCGGCCGACCGCCACCTCGGCGACGCCGGCGGCGGCGAGCGCGCCGACCTGGGCCGCGCCGAGCAGGGTCCCGGCGGCAAGGAGCGGCTCGCCCGAGCGCACGTCGCCTCCGACCGGGCGGATGTGCGCCCCGGCGACCGCCGCCTCCGGGACACGAAGTATGTTGTCTTGTTCGACAACCACCTCGATCGGCGCGACCGCGTCCGCTCCCTCCGGGACAGAGGCGCCGGTCGAGATCGCCATCGCCTCTCCCGGCGCGAGCGGCCGATCGGCAGGCGCGCCGGCGGCGACGCGGAAGACCACTGGAAGCGTTCCCGGGGTGTCCGCCGCCCGGAGCGCGTAGCCGTCCATCGCCGAGCTCCGGAAGGGCGGCAGGTCGACCGCCGAGACGACGGCCTCCGCGAGCACGCGGCCGGCCGCCTCGTGGACGGAGACCCGCTCCGAACCGAGCGGGCGAGCGCGGGCGAGCACGCGCACGAGCGCCTCGTCGATCGACAGCAACTTGGGCATGGGGCATACGCTAACGGCCGTGATCTCCGTGGTCGTCCCGGTGCACGACGAGGAGCGAAGCGTCGCGCTCCTGCACGACGAGCTCCGCGCGGCGCTCGAGCCGCTCGGGGACCCGTGGGAGGTCGTCTTCGTCGACGACGGCTCGACCGACGGCACCTTCGCCGCGCTGACGCGGCTGCACTCGGCGCACGACGAGGTTCGGGTCGTCCGCCTGCGGCGCAACTTCGGGAAAGCGGCCGCACTGCAGGCCGGCTTCGAGGAGGCGTGCGGCGACCGCATCGTCACGATCGACGGCGACCTCCAGGACGATCCTGCCGAGATCCCGCTCCTGCTCGCGAAGCTCGACGAGGGCTTCGACCTGGTCTCCGGCTGGAAGGTGAGACGCCGCGACCCGCTGCGCCGCCGCTTCCTGTCGTGGCTCTTCAACGCGGTGAGCGGGCGGCTGTCGGGCCTGCGCCTGCACGACCTCAACTGCGGCCTGAAGGCGTACCGGGTGGAAGTCGTCGGCGGGCTGCGGCTCTACGGCGAGCTGCACCGGTTCGTCCCCGTCCTCGCGCATTACCGTGGCTTCCGGGTCGCCGAGCTGCCGGTGAACCACCGGCCGCGCGGGCACGGCCGCTCGCGCTACGGGGTCGAGCGGTACGTGCGTGGCTTCCTCGACCTGCTCACGGTGACCTTCATGGGCCGCTACCGGCACCGGCCGCTCCACCTGTTCGGCGGGCTCGGGCTGGCGCTCGGAGGCCTGGGGACGCTCGTGCTGGGCTACCTGACGGTGCTCAAGCTGACCGGGGAGCCGATCGGGCACCGGCCGCTCCTCACCCTCGGCGTCCTGCTCGTGGTCGTCGGCGTCCAGCTCGTCTCGCTCGGGCTCGTCAGCGAGCTGGTGGCGAGCCACCACGAGGAGCGCACCCGCGATCGCGCCGCCGCGCTGCACGTGGACGAGATCCTCCGCTGACTTGAGGGTTCTCTACTTCGGCACCTACGAGCGCCGCTACCCGCGGAACGCCCAGGTGATCTCGTGCCTGCGCGGCACCGGGGTCGACGTCGTCGAGCGGCACGTGGGAGTCTGGGAGCGGCGGCACAAGTGGTCGTTCGGCCCCGGCGCGGCGGCGAGGCTCGCTGCGGCCGAGACGCTGCTGCTCGCGGGTGGACGCCGCGAGCGCTTCGACGCCGTGATCGTCGGTTACCCCGGCCACCTCGACCTGCCCGCGGCGCGGTGGGCCGCACGCGGGGGGCCCGTGCTCTTCAACCCGCTGGTGTCGCTACACGAGACGCTCGTCGAGGACCGGAGGAGATTCGCCGAGGGCTCGCTCGCTGCGCGCCTGCTGCGCCGCCTCGACCGGCTCGCGCTGCGACGCGCCGACCTCGTGGTCGCGGACACCGAGCAGAACGCGGCCCACCTCGCCGCGCTGGGAGGCATCCCGCGCGAGCGTGTCGCGGTCTGCCTCGTCGGCGCCGAGGAGCGCCTCTTCCGAGCCACCTGGCGGACGCCAGGCTGCTTCACGGCGCTGTTCATCGGGAAGCTGATCCCTCTCCACGGCGTCGAGACGATCCTCGCGGCGGCCGCGCTCGCGCCCGAGCTGGCCTTCCGCATCGTCGGCAGCGGCCAGCTCGACGCCCTGCTCGTCGACCTGCCGCCGAACATCGAGTGGGTGAAGTGGGTCGAGTACGAGCGGCTGCCGCAGGAGCTCGAGCGCGCGGCGTGCGCGCTCGGCGTCTTCGGCACCTCGGCGAAGACTGCGCGCGTGATCCCGAACAAGGCCTTCCAGGCAATCGCGTGCGGAGTGCCGCTCGTCACAGCCGACACGCCGGCCGCACGCGAGCTGCTCCGCGACGGCGAGAGCGCGCTCCTCGTTCCGGCCGGAGACCCCGGAGCCCTGGCCGCGGCGCTCCGGCGGCTGGCGGCCGATCCCGGGCTCGGCCGCCGCATCGGCGCGGGCGGGCACGCGGCCTACCTCGAGCACGCGAGCGAGCGAGTGCTCGGCGCGCGCTGGCGCGGCCTCGTCGAGCAACTCGTCGCCCGGTGAGCGCACGCGGCGCCGTTTGGGCTGCGAGCACGGCCTTCGCCACCGTCTTCGGCGTGGCCGCGATCCTCCGTCACCGCGCCTTCGGCAGCGGCCGCTTCGACCTCGGGAACATGACGCAGGCCGTCTGGTCGACCGCGCACGGAGACATGCTCTCGGTCACCGACGTCCGCGGTGAGCAGATCTCCCGGCTGGGTGCCCACTTCGACCCGATCCTCGCCGCGCTCGCACCGCTCTGGTGGCTCTGGCCCTCGCCCGAGCTCCTGCTCGTCGTGCAGGCGGCCGCGATCGGCGCCGGCGCCGTGCCCGTCTTCCTGCTGGCGCGCAGACACCTGGGCGACGAGCGCGCGGCGGGAGCGCTCGCCGCCGCGTACCTGCTTTTCCCGCCGGTGCAGTGGCTGACCGTCAGCGACTTCCACCCCGTGGCGCTGGCCTGCCCGCTGCTGCTCTTCGCCTGGTGGCAGCTCGACCAGCGGCGGCTCTGGACGTTCGCGCTGCTCGCGGTCGCGGCGATCGCGACGAAGGAGCACGTGGGGCTCGCGGTAGCAGGGATCGGCGTCTGGTACGCGGTCCGCCACCGGGCGGCGAGAAGTGGCGCGGCGATCGCAGTCGTTGGAGTCGCAGCGGCGCTCGCGGCCGCGCTCGTCGTGATCCCCCATTTCGCCCCTGCCGGCGCCTCCGCGTTCGAGCGCCGCTACGAGTCGCCCTCGCTCGACGGCCGCGACGTCACCTATCTCGCCTCGCTGCTGCTGCCGCTGGCGCTCGTGCCGCTTGCCGCCCCGCTCGCGCTCCTCGCCGCGCTTCCCGAGCTCGCGCTGAACGCGCTTTCGAGTGCGACCGCCCAGACCTCGGTCAAGAGCCACTACGCCGCGACGGCAGTTCCGGCGCTGCTCGCGGCCGCGGCGTTCGGCAGCGCCCGGCTCGGCGCGCGCGCGGCCTACGCGGTTGCGGTCGCCGCGCTGGCCGGGATGATCGCGCTCGGGCCCCTCGGCAGGATCGACGTGCGAGCCGGGCTGCGCGACGCGGCGGCGCAACGGGCGCTCGCGCTCGTGCCGGACGGCGCCCCGGTGAGCGCGACGAACGCGCTCGGCGCCCATCTCTCGGAGCGAAAGCGCATCTTCAGCTTCCCCGTCCTCCGCGAAGCCGAGTGGGTCGTCGTCGACGAGCGACGCCTGACCTATCTGGACAGCCTCGAGCCCGGGCCGTCGGGGCCGGCGCTCGCGATGCTACGGGCGAGCCCACGCTGGCGCCTCGTCTTCGCCGAGTCCGGCGTGCTCGTCTTCCGCCGGAGCTAGAGCGGGATCGTCTGCGGCAGCAGGTAGACGCAGAAACCGAGCGCGACGAGCTGTGCGCGGCGGTCGTCCTCGGCGGCCGCGAGGGGCAGCGCCCAGATCGTGTACCAGGGCGTGAGCCATGGCGTCGTCGCGAGCAGCAGGCAGCCGGCGAGCCCCAGCCGCGCGCGGCCGCGCATCGCCTCGCGGCCGAGCCAGGCGAGGCCCGCGAGCAGCGCACCCACCGAAAGCCCGAGCACCAGAGCGTGCGGGAGGCCCAGCTGCTCGAGCCGGTGGGGCAAGGCGTAACTCGTCTGCTCCTCGGCGTTGCGGGCGAGCGGGCCGAACGCCCGCAACCAGTCGAGGCCGTAGCGCCAGGTCGCGATCCCCGCGACCACCACCACGGCGGCGCCGAAGGCCGCATGACTGACCCGGCGCCCCGCCGCACGCGCCTCGAGGACGCGGAGCGCGAAGAAGACGACCGGGATCCACTTGACGAAGAGCGCCACGACCCAGGCCGCGGCGGCGAGGGCAGGCCGTCTCGACGCGGCGAGCGTGAGGGCGGCGAGCGTGAGAGCGACGAGCAGCGCGTCGTTGTGACCGCCGCCGCCGAAGTGGATCGCGAAAAGCGGGTTCCAGCCGACGAGCGCGGCTGCCAGGGGCCGGTCCCGCGCAAGACGCGCGGCGAGCAGCACGCAGGCGAGGACGCCGAGCGCGGCCAGCACTTTGAAGATCCACGCGGCCGCGGCGGCGGACGTCCCCGACACGAGCGCGACCGCCTCGGAGAGGAGCGAGAAGACCGGGCCGTAGACGGACGTCGTCTCACGCCAGGCCGCTCCGGCATGCTCGTAGGCGGGGTCGTCGGGAAACATGCTCGGCGTGGCGACGTAGGGGTCGGCGCTATGGACGGCGGCGATCCGTCCGTACTCCCAGTACGCCCACGCGTCGGTCGAGAGCAACAACGGGCCGGCGAGAGGCACGAGCTGGATCACGGCCGCGGCGGCGAGCACCGCTCCGAAGCCGGGCGGGCGCCGGCGCAGCAGCAGGAGCGCGCCCAGATAGGCGACAAACGCGAGTGCAAGGAGCGCGAGAAAGAGCGGGCCGAGGTCGCCGCCCCCAGCCCTGCCCGCGTCGGCGGGAACGAGTGGCGCGCCTTCGGCCCACGCGACGGCGACGCAGCCCGCGACGAGGAGCGCGACCGCGGCAGCCGCGAGCAGCGCGGCCCGGCTCACCTACGCAGGGGGCACCGACTGCGGGTCGGTCGGCGGCGGGGGCTCCGTCGGCGGCGGGGGCGGGGGCGGCTCAGTCGGCGGCGGCGGCGGCTCGGTCGGCGGCGGCGGCGGCGGCTCGGCCGTCGTGGTCGGAGGGGGCGGGGGCTTCGGCGCCGGTGGGGGCTCGGGCGCCGTCGTCGTGGTGGCGGCGGTCGTCGTCTCGACCGGCGCCGCGGGCGGGTCGTAGTAGCCGAACGAGCGTGCGTACTGGCCGCGCTCGAAGGTCGTCCACTCGGGCCAGTCGGTCGGCTCCGGGAACTCCTCCGGCTCGAGCTGGCCGATCGCCGAGCTCATGAAAAGCCGCCAGATCTGGGCGGGGAAGCTACCGCCGGTGACGGGGATCCCGTGCACGCTCTCCATCGAGATCTTCCCCTTCGGGTAGCCGACCCAGACGGTCGTGCCGAGCCGCGGGGTGTAGCCGCAGAACCAGGCGTCCGACCAGTCCTCCGTCGTCCCAGTCTTGCCGGCTGCGGGATGCCCGTAGTCGGCTGCGACGCCGGTGCCGTAGTCGACGTTCTGCTCGAGGATCCGCGTGACCGTGTACGCGACGCCGTCCGAGATCACGCGCTTGCGCTTCGGCTTGCCCCAACCGGCGCTCGTGTCCTCGCCGTCCGGGAGAACGACCTTGCGGATCGCCATCGGCTCCGAGTAGATCCCACCGGCGGCCAGCGTCGCGTACGCGGACGCCATGTCGAGCGGCGAGACGTCCATCGCACCGAGCCCGATCGAGGGCACGTACGCCCCGTCGGCGTCGAGCGGTGAGCGGACGCCGAGCTTCGTCGCCATCTCCGCCACCGCCTCGGGCGTGACGTCGAGCGTCAGCTGGGCGTAAACCGTGTTGTCGGAACGGAGCGTCGCGCGGCCGATCGACGTCCATCCGGCGTAGTCGCGGCCGTACGTCTCCACACACCACCAGGAGCCGTCGTCGCAACTTCCGTTCGGGTCCGGCCGGTAGTAGAAGGGCGCGGAGAGGTAGGACGTCGTCTCGGGGTTGATCCCCTTCTCGACGGCGGCGGCGAGCACGAAGGTCTTGAACGTCGAGCCCGACTGCCGGCGCGCCTGCGAGAGCAGGTTGAACTGGTTCCGGTTGTTGCCGGGGATCACCGCGGCCATCGCGCGGATCGCGCCGTTCTTGGGGTTGATCGAGATCAGCGCGGCGGCCGGGTCGTCGTCCTCGGAGAGCGTCTCCTCGATTGCCTTGCGCGCCGCGTTCTGGAAGCGCGGGTCGACGGTCGTGTAGACCTTCAGCCCACCCGAGCGGACGGTCGCCGCGCCGTAGGCGGCGATCAGCTCGTCACGGACGTAGCTGAAGAAGTACGGCTCGCGGATCTCCTTGTACAGCTTCCCTGCCTTCAGCCCGAGCCCGCGCGAGACGGCCCAGTCGTGGGCGGGCCCGTCGATGTCGCCCTCCTCGAGCATTGCGGCGAGCACCTGGTCGCGGCGGACCTTCGCCGTCTCGGGCCGGTTGAAGGGGTCGTACAGCGAGGGCGCCTGCGGCAGCCCGGCGAGGAGGGCCGCCTCGGGCAGGTTGAGCTTGCTCGCCGACTTGGAGAAGTACGTCTGCGCCGCGGCCTCGATCCCGTAGGCGAGATTGCCGTAGTAGACCTGGTTCATGTAGCTGGCGAGGATCCGCTCCTTCGACCAGGCCTCGTCGAGCTTCAGCGCGAGGCACGCCTCCTTGAGCTTCCGTTCGACCGTGCGCTCACGGCCGATGTAGAGGTTGCGGACGAGCTGCTGGGTGATCGTCGAGCCGCCCTCCACGACCTCGCCGGCGCTGACGTTCTTCCAGAGCGCGCGGGCGATCCCCTCGACGTCGACGCCGTCGTGGCCATAGAAGCGCCGGTCCTCGATCGCGACGGTCGCCCTCGCCATCCAGGGGCTGATCTCGGCGAGCGGCACCGGCTGGCGGTTGCGCTCGGCGGGGATCACTCCGAGCCGAGAGTTGTCGGCTGCGTAGATGAACGTGTTCGAACCGATCTCGACCTGCTGGAGCGAGTTGAGGTCGCAGGTGGAGCCGAACGTGGCGACGCTCGTGACCGCCGCGCCGGCAACGACGAAGAGCAGGCCAAGCACCGCGACCGCGGCGAGCACGGCCGCGCGCCGCCGCGTGCTCTTCCGCTCGACACGCCTGCGCTTGCGGCGGCGGCGGGCGTAGATCTCGTCGTCCGCGCCGCGACCGCGGGCGGGCGGCGTCACGGAAAGATCCCGTGCTCGCGCAGGCGTTCGTGAACCCGCAGGCGGAGCTCGTGCTCGAGCTCCTCGGAGGCGGCCTCGCTCTCGGTCCACGCTCGCAGGGTCAGGGTCGGCGACCCCTCGATCGAGCTGACGAAGACCTCGTCGCGGTCGCCGGGCACCTCCGCGCGGAGGCTCTCGACGAGCGGGCGAAGGTCGACTGAAGGCGGAACTTGCACGGTGACCTCGGCGTATTTCGCAGCGCTGCGAATCGTGGAGTTGACGATGGTATCCGAGGCGAGCTTCTCGTTCGGGATCACGAGCCGCGCGTTGTCCTCGGTGCGGATGAACGTGTACATCAGCCCTATCTCCTCCACGGAGCCCTCTACACCACCGACGGCGACCCAGTCGCCGAGCCGCAGCGGCTGCGTCATCGCGATCATCACCCCGGCGACGAAGTTGCCGAGCGTGCGCTGCGAGGCGAAGCCGATGATCAGGCCGAGGATGGCGGAAGAGGCGAGGAGGCCGCCCGCGACCGCACGCACCTGCGGGATCACGAGCAGCGCCGAGAGCAGGCCGACCGTGACGATCGCCGCCGAGATCGTCCTGCGCAGGACGCGGTAGCGGGTCATCGCCTCGGGGGAGCGCGTCCCGCTCATCAGCTTGCGGTCGATCAGCCGCGCGGCGAGCCCGGTGAGTGCGAGCACGACGCCGATCGTGAGCAGGCGCTGCCAGAGCTCCATGCCCACGGGTTCGACGGCGGGCGGTTCGTCCCTATCATCTCGTGGCTCGTGGAGGCAGACCGGGAAGTCGAGGGACGAGAGAGCTGGCGGGTCGCCGCCTGGACCGGCCTCGTGCTGCTCCTGATCGTGGTCGCCTACGGGAGCCGCCTGGACGGCGGCGACCCGCCCGACGACGCGCTCTACCGCTACGAGACCGCCGTGGGGGGAGCCGCCGTCTACGGCATGCTCCTCGTGCTCCTGCTCTGGATCGCGCGCGGACTGCCGAAGCGGAAGTTCTTCGCACTGCGTCAGCCGACGTCGTGGGCCCGCGCGCTCGGCCTCTCATTGGCCGCGTACGTCACCATCTTCCTCGGGGCGGGGCTGATCCTGATCGCGCTCGACGCCCAGGACGAGCAGGGCCTCACTCCCGAGGCCTGGGACTCGAGCCGTGCGGGCGCCTACGCGGCCAACTTCCTCACGGTCGCGTTCGTCGGGCCGGTGGTCGAGGAGCTGATGTACCGGGGCGCGGGGATGACGCTGCTCGCGCGGTTCGGCCTGCCGGTAGCCGTGCTCGTGACGTCGATCGGCTTCGGCCTCGGGCACGGGCTCGTGCTCGCCCTCGCCGCCCTCGTGTTCTTCGGTCTCGTCACGGCGGCCCTCCGCGTCGTCACAGAGAGCGTCTATCCGTGCATCCTCGTGCACTGCGCCTTCAACGCGACCAGCCTGATCGTCTCCGTCGCCGTCTGAACCGGCTCGCTATTCTCGACGCGTGCGCGGCGCGATCGTCCTGTTCGCCGGTCTCGCCTTCACGGCCTCCGCTCACGCTGCGCCGCCCGTGGTCTTGGCGGGCGCAGCGCCGGCAGCCGGAGCGGCGCCGCTGACGGTGACCCTCACCGCCGGCGGGGATCCCGCGACCTACGCGTGGGAGCTCGGAGACGGCACCACCGCGGAGGGGCCGGTGGTCTCGCACGTCTACAGCGCCGGCTCGTATGTCGCCGTCGTCACCGCGACGGGCGCCGGCGGCGAAGTCTCCCGCGCCGAGGTCCGGGTGACCGCGACGGCGCGACGCGTGACGCTGGCGGGGCCGCCGCGGGCCGAGTACGGCACGCCGGGCACGCTCTCCGGGTCGGTGCTGCCGGCGGTGCGCGGCGCCCGCGTCCAGATCTATCGCGGCAGCACGCACGTCACCTCCGCGCCTGTTGCCGCAAACGGCAGCTTCCGGACGCGCGTTCTCCTCCGCTCGCCTGGCCCATACCACGTGCGCTACGGGACGGCCCGGTCCGCGGCCCGGACGATCGTGCTGCGACCGCGGCTCGAGGTCGCGCTCCCGTCCACGGCACCGGTCGGCGGCAGCCTGACGCTCCGGCCGCGGCTCGTCCCCGCCGCAGCGGGAACGCTCGACGTGCGCGTGCTCTTCGCCGGAAGGCAAGTCGCCACGCGCGTCGGCGCGCTCCCCACCGGCAAGCCCGGCAAGCTCCGGGTCGAGCTCGTGACGACGCCGAAGCCGGGGTGGGCGCAAGTGCGCCGCGCGGTCACCTCGCAGGTCGTGCAGCCGACCCTCGGGAAGGGTGCCCGCAGCCCCAGCGTGCTCGCGCTGGAGCGCCGGCTCGCGGAGCTGCGCTACGCGCTCCGCAGAGTCGACGGCGTCTACGACCACGACACCTTCGAGGCAGTGCTCGCGTTCCAGAAGGTCCACGGGCTGCCGCGCACCGGCCGGGTCGAGCCGTCGCTGTGGCGGCGGCTCGCAACCGCGAGCGTTCCGCGCGCCGCGCGCGGCGGCGACTATCTCCAGGTCGACAAGCGCCGCCAGGTCATGTTCGTCGTGCGGGGCGGGGAGGTGGCCCGCGTCGTGCACATCTCGACGGGAGCGACGGGCAATACTCCGCTCGGGAGCTGGCAGGTCTACCGCAAGGTGCACGGCTGGGACTGGGTGCTCTGGTACCCGCTCTACTTCAAGGGTGGCTTCGCCATCCATGGTTACCCCTCGGTGCCGGCGTATCCCGCGTCACACGGCTGCGTGCGGGTGCCGATGTGGATCGCCCGCTCCCTCTTCGACGAGCACGCGCACGGCACAACCGTGCTGGTGCACCTTTGACGTGAGCGCTCCCGACGCCAACGACCCGGTGATCCGACAGCTGCGCGAGCAGCTCTCCGACAACGACGTCAAGATCGTCGAGGCGCTGAACGCCCGGCTGAAGCTCGTCGCGCGGCTGAAGCGCGTGAAGGAGGAGCGCGGGATCGACTTCCTCGACCCTGCGCGCGAGGAGTGGATGCTGCAGTTCTTGACCCGTGCGAACCGGGGGCCGCTGTCGCCCGAAGGCCTGCGCGAGATCTACACCGAGCTGCTCGACCTGACGAAGCGGGAGGTCGGCCGGGCCGAGGAGCCGCTCGGCTGAGCGATCCGCACCGTCCTACCGGTTCCTGGCCGGCTAGGGCTCCTCCGGGTCGGAGACGAAGTCGTCCGGGCTGACGGTGTCGAGGAAGGCGCGGAACTCGTCCGGGTCGAGCTCGGCGAGGGGCGGCACGCCGGCGGCGGCGGCGATCTCCTCGTCGGACGCGTCGCCCTCGAACTCGACGCCCGACTCCTCGATCACCTCGTCGGCGACGAAGATCCTGGCGCCGGACCGGACGGCGAGCGCGATCGCGTCGGAGGGTCGGGAGTCGACCTCGATCTCGGAGCCATTCTGCTGCAGCGTGATCCGCGCGTAATAGGTGTTCTCGCGCATCTCGGTGACCGCGATCGAGACGACCTCGGCGTCGAGCTGGCCGACCATGTCGTTGAGCAGGTCGTGCGTCATCGGCCGCGCCGGTGTCGCGTTCTGGAGCTTGACCAGGATCGCGGCAGCCTCCGGGTGCCCAATCCAGATCGGCAGGAAGCGGTTGGCGTCGGCGGTCTTCAGGAGCACGATCGGCTGCTTGCCGACCATGTCGAAGCTGACGCCGTAGATGACCATCTCGCGCATCGTCAGGGCCTCCCACTCAGTGTAGCCCGAGCCCGCCCGCGCGGACCTCAGCGTGGCTCGAGCTCGGCGACGCGGACGCGGATCCGCTCGCCGGTCTCGACGTCCTCGAGCTCCGCCCACCGGTCCGGGATCCCCATCGGGTCGAGGCCGCGCAGGACGTACTGCCGGCCCTGCCACGTGATGGGGTCTCCGATTCGCATCGTCCGCAGCGCCTCCACAGGCGCATCAGGACCGTGATCGGCGCGGCTGTCGTGTCACGGAATCCCTGGAACGGGGGCGACCCCCGTATCCCGCGCGGCACGCCCGGCGTTGCACACCCGTGGTCGACCTCTGGCTCCATGACATCGAATCGCTCGAAGCGGTGACGCAGGACGAGCAGACGAAGCGGCTGTGCCTGCGCATGGCGGCGATGTCGCAGGCGGGGACGCTGGCTCCCTTCATCGCGAACCTCCGCTCCGACGAGGAGCTCGACGACCTCACGAAGGGCACGATCGCCGAGATCGCGGGCGACGCGAACTTCCTGCTCGCGGTCGAGGACTACATCCGGCGCACGCAGCTCGTCCACTGAGCCCACTGAGGCTACAATCGCCGGGGCCCGGGCGATTAGCTCAGTTGGTTAGAGCGCCGCTCTGATAAGGCGGAGGTCCCTGGTTCGAATCCAGGATCGCCCATGTTCGTTCGCGCGCGGCTAAAGGCTCTCGAGCACCTCGACGAGCTCCTCCAGCCGCACCGCGTCGCCGAAGGGGATCTGCAGCGTCGTGCCGACGACGCGGGCCTCGAAGCCGGTCACGCGCTCGACCTGGTCGCGGGCGCGCTCGGCGAGCGAGGGGTCGACCTTCGTCGCCGTCCGCGGGCGGCG
>Ga0299913_10003836_pt1 | contig 12454 bp, 11 predicted proteins | sample RVTome_9_FD_201360 | JGI IMG/M metagenome (GOLD analysis project Ga0299913, IMG submission 201360) | Soil microbial communities from uranium-contaminated site in the Upper Colorado River Basin, Wyoming, United States - RVT155D38 (version 2) ... | reverse complement strand
GAACACGTAGACAACGCGCGTGTAAGGCGAAGCATCCTCCAGCGCAGCTCCGTCAACGAGGAACCGCACCGCGGCGCCGTTCGGATTGTCTTCGTCATCGGTGAGATAGATCGGCTGCATGGACGCCGACCCGTCGCTCCCCGTCCCGTGAGGCAGGAAACTGTCCTCGCGATACGTCCACAACAACGTGTTGAGCGCTTCGAGCCTCTCCTTGCTCGCCGCCTGCACGGCCGCGCGCCAACCGCGCTCGAGCGACCGCTCCAGCAGAGTCGGTAGCACCTGCTCGAGCGTCCGGTTCTCCAGATGATAGAAATAGACTTCGGTATCCGCGCCCGCATCCGATGGCATGGGCCACATAAGCCCGGAGGAAGACACGGCGTCAACGTGTCCTCGCCATGCGGATTGGCCTATACAACTTTTGCTTGCATTGCTACGATATTCCCGTTTTTAGCGAGAGCGCCAGAGGGCGGCGATGAGCGGGCAACTCAACCAATCTCAATTGAAACGGGTCATGCGCTATTACCTCGCGCGCGTAGGCGGAGTGCCGCACTGGCAGAACATCTCCGAGACCAGACCGCACAGCGATTACATCCCCGACAAGGGCCAAGAGGACGATCCTGACCTCATGGACCTGTACCGCGGCGGCGTGATGTATGCGCTCAAAGTTTACGGGCACGGCAACAAGGATTGGCCGGACGACTGGCCTTCTCAATCCATTACGGAGCTCGCGCCGAGAATTATCTAGTGGGGTTTGTCGCGACTTTGAGGGAGGTCGTGATGGTTGGCAGGTTATCGGTCTACACCATCCTTACCTTGGTGATGGGCGTCCTTTCTTCGAGCGCCGTCGCGCAGTCACTGGACGTCCCGAATTTCTCCAAGGTGTTTTCATTCGATGCGGCGGTCAGCGCGCTTCAGACGGAGGCCGAGAGGAGCGCGGTCGGGTTCGCCGCCGATCTCGTCAAGAACCCCAAGCGCGTCTTCATCGTCAACTGCATGGAAGCGGAGATCCGTTCTGGCCGCTGCAATCAAGGTCGCGACTACGGCTGGTATGTCGATCTGGCCCCGGACATCAACATCCTCACCGGCTCGGAAGACGCCTTCCAGAGCATCGTCGGCAAGATCTCCGGGCGATTCATGGTCGCCAGCTTGGCCTCCCCAGAGGAGCTCGGCTTGGGCTCGGACTTTCCCGCGGGAAAAATCCTCAACTACGATCGGCTGCTCCACGTGTTCCCCCTTTCAGCCGGGATCGAAACAACACGCACGGCCGACACGCTGAATGCCGTCGGCGAATTCGGATACGTTCCCTATCTTCTCACCCCGATAGATAGCTGGTCCAATCAGACGAATAGGATCGCCTTGGGCGTCAATCCAAAGATCGGCGTGTTTGTTCAAGGCGGTCAGAAGCTCCGGCAAGAGGCGGAATTCGACACGGGCGGTGCCCGCGACGACAGCGCCGAGACAGAAGGCAAAGGTATCGCCCGGCTGAAGTCGTTCGCGTCCATGGAGCTTCTCTTCCCCATGCGCTTTTTGGGAGAGCAGACGGGTCTCAGGATCGCCCCCGCGGCGATCGGCTGGTACGACCTGCTGAACGAAGAAGTCTATTACACGCTCAAACTCTCGGTCGGCTTGGTCTTGCTCGGTGAGGCCAACGCGCAAAGCACGTTGTGGGAGTTCACCATACAGGACGGCTCCGGCGAACCGAACTTCACCGAAGGAACACAGTTCGGCACCGGCCTGAAATTCGTCTACTGAGCGATCACTTGGCGTAGGGGTTCTTGCCCTTACGCAGGTTGAGTCTGATCGGCACGCCAGGCAAATCGAAGGTCTCGCGCAGCCCGTTCACGAGAAAGCGCGTATAGGAACCGGGCAGCGCTTTCGGCTGTGAGCAAAACACCACGAAGGTCGGCGGCCTGGCATTGGCTTGCGTCATGTAGCGCAGTTTGACGCGCCGCCCCGCCACAGCCGGCGGCGGATGCGCCTCCACCGCGGCGCCAAGCCATTGATTCAACGCATGTGTCGGCAATCGCCGGTTCCACACCGCATCGGCCGCGAGCACCGCCTGCATGAGTGTGTCGAGCCCCTCGCCCTTCGCCGCGGAAACAGGCACCAGCGCCACGCCTTTGACTTGCGGCAGGAGACGCAGGCTGGTGTCGCGAAGCTCGCGCAAGCGCTTGTCCTTCTCGCGCACCAAGTCCCATTTGTTGACGGCAATGACGAGCGCCCTTCCCTCTTGTGCGATCAGGTCCGCAATCTGAAGGTCCTGCTTCTCGAAAGGTTGCTGCGAGTCGAGCAAAAGCACGACCATTTCGGCGAAGCGAATGGCGTTCAGGGTGTCGCCGACGGAAAGCTCCTCCGCCTTGCCCGCGACCCGCATCTTCCGTCTAAGCCCTGCGGTATCAAACAGGCGAAGCCGTCGGCCGTCCCACTCGGCGTCGGAGGCAATCGCATCGCGCGTGATTCCCGCTTCCGGTCCGGTGATCATGCGCTCCTCGCCGAGCAGCGCGTTGACCAGCGTCGACTTGCCGACATTCGGCCTGCCGACGACCGCGATCCGGAGCGGGTGTTGGTCCGCGTCCTCTTCGACGCGCGTCAATACTTCGGCGCCGCGCATCTTGCAGGCTTGCTCGATGGCCTCCGAGACCTCGCCGATGCCAAGACCATGCTCCGCCGAGATCGGCAGAGGTTCGCCAAGTCCGAGCGCAAAGGCTTCATAGAGGCCCGCTTCCGCCGCGCGCCCTTCGGATTTGTTCGCGGCCAGTACCACGGGCTTGCCCGAAACCCGCACCAGCTCGGCAAAGATCTCGTCGGCGGCGATCACACCGTCGCGGGCGTCGATGAGAAACACCACGAGATCGGCTTGCGCGATGGCAGCTTCGGTCTGCTGCCGCATGCGGGCGGTCAGGCCCTCATTGCCGGGCTCGAGGCCCGCCGTGTCGATGAGCCTCACGGCGCACGATCCGAGTTCAGTCTCGGCCTCGCGCCGGTCCCGAGTCAGACCGGGCTGGTCGTCGACAAGCGCAAGGCGCTTGCCCGCAAGCCGGTTGAACAGGGTGGACTTGCCGACATTGGGTCGTCCGACGATGGCGACGGTAAAGGGCATGGATCCCTAAGGGACGAGCACTGGGCGGGCGCCGGCCGCCGCTCCCAATCAGTTGAGAGCGATCAGATCGGCATCGTCGGACAGGATATACATCCGCCCGCCGGCCACAACGGGCGTGACGTAGATGTCCGTATCAAGATTGATCTGGCTGCCGAGCTGCCCGGTGCGCGCGTCGGCGCCGACCAGCAGTCCTTCGCCAGACACGACCCAGACCTGATTGCCAGCGACCACCGGCCCGCTCCAGCGTGAACTGCTGGGGAGCTCGCTCACCCAGCGCACGCTCCCGTCGCTGCGGTCGAGCGCCATGAGCCGGCCGGCCACATCGACCGTGAACACGGCATCGCCGGCGACCCACGGCATCTGCGTGCTGGCGACATTGCGGGTCCACACCCGGGCACCCGATGAAGCCGACGTGGCGATCATCCGTCCCCCATGGCTGACCGCGTACACCATGCCGCGATCGATGACCGGCCGGGCGGGATCCCCGAGAATCCCGGCGGCCGTCGTCTCGGACGTGCGTGTCAGCGAGTCGCTCCAGGCCGACTTTCCGCTGGCGGTCTGGTAGGCGACGATATCGCCCGCCGGGAACGGCGCGACCACGAGGCCGTCCCCGACCGCCGGGCTCGCGTTGCTGAGCAAGGTCGTGTTTTGCGGCAGGCCACGCGCCTTCCACACTTCCTCACCGTTTGAGGCATTCAGTGCGCGGAGCGTGTTATCCGCGGACACGAAGTAGATTTTTCCGCCCGCCACCGTCGGCGAGTTGCGAATGGGCTCACCGACGGATTTGGTCCACTGCACGGCGCCGGTGCCCGCGTCGAGCGCAACAACGGTGCCATAGCCAGTCGTGGCGTAGAGGCGCCCGCCATCGATCGCGAGGCCGCCGCCGAAACCTTCGCTGCTGCTCTCATTGTCGGGCGTAAGGTCCGTCTGCCAGATTCGCGCACCGCCGGAGGCAGAGAACGCCGAGACGTGTCCAGCGGCATCGAGGGTGAAGACCTTGCCCTCGGCCACGAGCGGGACGGCGCTCAATCGGCCGCGCGAAGACGAGCCGGTTCCAGCATCCGCCGACCAGACCTTCTGCAAACCGCCGCCGAGAGCAAGGTGACCGAGATTGTTGGAAGGCACGCCGCCAGGCTGCGACCACGACGCGTTCGCCTTGGCCGGTGGAAGCGAGACCGGCCTCGTGGCGACTTGGGCGGCGTTGAATTCACCTGGGTCGGTGATGACGGCGATACGCTCGCCCGGCAACCTCTCCTCTTCCTGGGAGAAGGGATTCAGTTTGGTGATACTGCTGGCGGCGCCGCAACCGGCGACGATCACGGCAACCGCGACGGCCAGTCCGGCGCCCCGAAGGCCACCGCCAGTGTTGCGTGTGTTAACCCGGCCCACGTTTCGAGCCCTCAAAACGCTAGTTCGTGGCGTTCAGCGCCGACGAACTTCCCACGATGAGCGCGAGCATCACGTTTGCACGCTCCCGCATGTTTGGAGGCGTTCCCGGATCGCTGAGGAGCGCACTGAACTGCCCCTCGGCCTCGCGCATATTGTCGTGCCGAAAAGCCGAAAGCCCGAGCAATTCCCGGGCCGAAAAGCGCCAAGCACTGTCGGAGTTCACCAGTCCCTTCAGACGGCGCTCCATCTCCGCGTAGTCCGCCTTGTCGAGGCGGAGCGTTGCGGCTTGCACCTTGGCAAGATCTTGCAGAATCCGATCGACGCTCGCGTCGACGGCGAGCGCGTCATAGTCCGCGACGGCTTTCTCCGGATCGCCGGTCTTGGCCGCGCTCGCGGCGAGCTGAAAGCGCGAGAGCACCTGATAGCCTTGCGGACCGCTCTTGACGAGCGACTCGAACGCCTCGCGCGCCTTGTCCTGATCGCCTCCGGCTTCGAGCGTGAGCGCTTGGGTGAACTCGGTGCCGCCCTGTTGCGCCTGGCGCTCCTGCCAATAGGTCCAGCCCTTGTAGGCGCCAACGCCCAACACGACGACCGCGGCCAAGGCGATGGCGTAGACCCCGTATTTGTCCCACAGCGCCCTGTACTGATCTTGGCGGACGGCCTCATCCACCTCGCGAAAAAAACTATTGTCGCTCATCGGCCTGCGGGCTCGTTTTGAGTGATGAAAGGGACGGTGCGGCGGAGCCGCCTCCCCGCCGTATAGTGAAGGCCACTTGCTCGTGCAAGGCTCAAGCCCCGGCACCTTCTGACAAGCGTGGTTAACGCGCTAGCTTGCTAAGGCTAACTGCCTGTCATTTTGGTCTTTTTCGTGGCCTCGTCGTCGTCCTCGCACATCGGATAGGTATAGGCGTCGGACGGGAAGACGCGGGTGCGCACCTCCGTGGAATAGGCCTTGACCGCGCCTTCGATGGCGCCGCCGAGCTGCGCATATTCCTTGACGAATTTGGGGACGCGCGGCGACAGGCCGAGCATGTCCTCGAGCACCAGAATTTGGCCGTCGCACTCCGCCGAGGCGCCGATGCCGATCGTTGGGATGTTGATCTGCTTGGTGATGCGCGCCGCGAGGAGCTCGGCGAGCGCTTCGAGCACGACACAGAAGGCTCCGGACTCGGCGACGGCTTTTGCATCCGCCTCGAACGCGCCCCACTCGGAGCGATAGCGGCCACGCGGCTGAAAGCTGCCGATCATGTTCACGGCCTGCGGCGTGAGGCCGATATGGCTCATCACCGGAATGCCGCGGCTCGACAGATAGCGGATGGTCTCTGCCATGTGCACGCCGCCTTCGATCTTGATGGCGCCGCAACCTGTTTCCTTAAGCACACGCGCGGCGTTGCGAAAGGCGACCTCGGGGCTCTCTTCGTAGGAGCCGAAGGGCATGTCGACCACCACGAGCGACCGCGTCGAGCCGCGGACCACGGCTTGCGCATGCATGATCATGAGATCGAGCGGCACGGGCACGGTCGTCTCGTAGCCGTGCATCACCATCCCCAAAGAGTCGCCCACGAGGAGCATGTCCACGTAAGGATCGATGATCCGCGCGGTATGCGCGTGATAGGCGGTCAGCGCGACAATGGGCGTTCCGCCCTTCCGCTTGGCAATTTCCGGTGCAGTGACGCGCTTTACATCGAAGTTCTGAGACACAGCCTAAGCCCCTGTGACGAGAAGATGAGAGCCTCTTTATGACAGAATATAGGAACTTTGTGCAGTGCAAAAAGGCCTGGTGCCCGATTCTGGTTAGTGCGGCAAGACGGCCTGGCCGAACAGGAGCGGGTGGAGCCAGACCAGGAACACCACATAAAGCAGCACGCCGAACACCACGGCGATGAGGTCGTTCCGGGCGCCGCCTTCCGCCATCGTGCCGACCAGCGCCGTGGGCCTGCGCCCCTTCAGGGCGATGCGGTCATACACGGCGTAAGCGAGGAACGCGCCGAACAGGATGATGGACGCGAGATCCCCGTTGGCGATCAAATGCGCAAGCGCCCACGTCTTGATGCTGACGAGGAACGGATGCTTGAGTCGCGCCTTGATCCGGCCGGGCACATAGGCCGCGACCAGAAAGATGAAGGCCGGCAGCATGAGCACGATTGCCACCCAGCGGGTCCATGGCGGCGGCGACCAGATCTGGATGACCGGCGCTTGCGCGAAGCCCCAGACCAAGAGGACGAACCCGGCAAGCGAGGCGAGCGAGAAGACGGCCTTGTAGCCGTTCTCGCCGAGGCGCTCGACCAGGGTCTCCCGAAATTGCGGAAAGGTCGGCAGCAGGTGAATGCCGAGAAAGACAACGATGCCGACGATCAGCAGCGTCATGGCACTGTTCTCGGCATTCCCAGCCTGCCGCTAAGCGGTGACCGGCGGCCCGAAACGGTTCGGTCCCGGCGTGCCCGCAAGGAAGCCGAGCTCGATCAGCAGCCATATGGCGCCGATGATCGGAACGAGGGCGATGAGCACCCACCAACCGGATTTGTCCCGATCATGGAAGCGCTTTATGTGCACGAGGATCGACGGGATGATCACGATGAGCGTCCAGATGCCGTTCAACAGGCCGAGCCCCGATTCGGGATCATACGTGCCGACCGCTCCATCGATGAGCGACAGGATGAGGCTGATCACGAAGATCGGAAGAACCAGCCAAAGCCACCATTGCTTCCGGCTCACCCGGCCCTGGGCCGTCAAATAGAACTGCTGAAAATCCATCGCTACCCCCCCTTTTTGTTACCGCCGAAGCAGGCAGACCCAAGGGTATCACGGGATCAGCGCGGAGGCGACGCAAGTTCCGCGGAGCGGCGGCATCTTCCCGCGGCCCTAGTTCTTCTTCTTGTTGTTGTTTTGTGGGTTACCGGCGACGCGCTTCCTTTGCGCCGCCTGGGGAGAAGGCTTCTTCCGCGCCGCAGCCTTTGGCTTCGGCGGCGCCTTCCTGGCGACCGGCTTGGCCTTGGCGGAGGCCTTCTTCGCCGCCGGCGGTAGCTTGGGCCGCGCCTGAGCAGACGCTTTCTTTTGCGGCGGCGCTTTCCTTGCGACTGGCTTGGGCTTGGCGGAGGCTTTCTTCGCCGCAGGCGGTTCCTTGCGTTTCGGCGGCAGCCCCGTCGCAGCCGGGTTGACCAACGCCTTCTTAGCGGCAGGGCTTGGCTTGCGTTGGTTCGCCTGCGCAGGTTCCGGGCGCTTACCGGGCTTCTTGGGTTTTGCTCTTGGCTTTGGCCCAGCCTGCGTCACGACAGGTTGGCCGTTAGGCTTCTTCGGCGCGACGCCCGGCTTCCGTTGTTTCGCCTGCACAGGCGGCTTTTGCGGATTGGGCTTCCAGGTCGGCGGCACCTTCTTTGCCGCCGGCGGACCTGCGTTGACCGTTGCCTTCTTATTTGCGCTCGGCTGCCGTTGCTTTGCCCAAGCCGGCACGTTCGGCGCGCTCGGCTTCGCCTGCCGCGGCGGTAGCGCCTTCTTCGCCGGCGGCGGACCGCCGTTGACTGCGTTCTGGCCTGGACCAGGCTTCGCCTGCTTCGCGCGAGGCGGACCATTTGGACCGTCAGGCTTCGCCTGCTTCGCGCGAGGCGGACCATTTGGACCGTCAGGCTTTGCTTGCTGCGGCGGCAGCGCCGTCTTCGCCGGCGGCGGACGGCCGTTGACTGCGTTCTGGCCTGGACCAGGCTTCGCCTGCTTCGCGCGAGGCGGACCATTTGGACCGTCAGGCTTTGCTTGCTGCGGCGGCAGCGCCGTCTTCGCCGGCGGCCGTCCGCCGCTGTCCACCGACCCATTCTGATCGGGGCCGGACTTCGGCTTCGGCTGCTTCGCCCAAGCCGGCACGTTCGGCGCGTTGGGCCTCGCTTGCCGCGGCGGCAGCGCCTTCTTCGCCGGTGGCCCGTTGTCGACCGACGCGTTCCCACCCGCGTTCGGCTTTGGCCGCTTTGCCTGAGCAGGACCATTCTGCACATCAGGCTTCGCCTTCGCCCGCGGCCCCGGACCCTGCTGACCGACGGCGTTGTCGAGCGGCTTTCCATTCGGCTTGGCGTTCGCGGCGCGCGCGCGCGGACCCTGCTGCGGCTGGTCGCCGGGTGCACCCGGGCCGAACTTGCCCCGCCGCGGCGGCAGCGCACCGGACTGAGCGCCGCCGGGCTTTTTCCAGGCTTGGTTCGGCGGACCGTCACCTTGCTTTGCCCGAGGCCTATCGCCATTCGGCTTTTTCAGCGCGGCACGGCGCGGCCCGAGATCTTGCGCAGGGACAGGCCGCGCGTTCGCCTTTTTCACGTTAGACGGCACGCGGGGGGCACCGGCATTCCAAGCCTTGCCGTCCTTGCCGCCCTTGCGCCGCTTGAGCGCATCACGAATCTCGGGCGGCGCCAACAAGTCGTCGGTCCCGACCGCGCCTTGGCCTTGCGCCTTCGTCTTGCTCAGCCGGGCGACCTGGTCAAATCGCTGCGGCGCGCGCGGACCGGTCCAATTGCGATTGCCTCGAGGACCCGGACGGAACACTTGCAGCGTGTTGCCACGCAGTCTCTGCCCCTGCAATGCAACACCGCTGTTCTCGATCCGCCGTGCGACGATCCGCTGGTTGGTCACCTGCTGCACGTAGTTCACGTTGACCACGTTGTTCACGATCGTCGTGTTGTTGACGATCGTGGTGTGACCGACGAATCGCGTGCGCTGAAGCGCCGGACGGCGGCGGCGGTAGTCGTTGACGTAATAGGGCCCGAGATTGCCCGCCAGGAAGCGCCGTGACGGCACCACCGACCAGTAATAGTCGGGCACATCGCCGAAGGAGATGTTGATGCTGAGGCCGCGATCATAGGACGGCGGCAGCGGCGCCCAGGCGAGATAGTCGTCGGACTGACGCCAGGACACCCAGGCCGGCGCCCAGCGCCTGCCCGGCACCCAGAACCAGCCGATGCGCTGCGAGAAACCCCAGCGCCCATAGTGATACGTGGCCCAGCCGAACGGCTCATCGGACACCCAGGTCCAGCCGCGCGTTGTGTAGACCCAGCGGCCGCGCGTATACGGCCGCCAACCCGCATCGACTCCCGTCGGCACCCACACATACTGGCCTTGCGTCCACGTCCACGCGCCATGGGGCGCAAGCCGGTCGTAGAACACGGCCTCCTCGACGTCGCCTGGCGCCTGCGGCGCGGTCAACTGGCCACGATCGTGATAGAACGGCTCGTCCTGGTAGTAGGCATCCCAATAAGCGTCGAGCTCGAAGGTGACCTCCTGATAGCCGAGGTCCGGCGCATAGTCGCGCAGGAGATAGTACTCACCCTCGTAATAGCCGGCGAGATAGATCGAACTCATCCAGCCACGGTAATTCTCGAACACGCTATCGCACCAGGCAAAATCCGGCAGGCAGCCGAGAATGGTGATCGGCGCATCGGTAGGCACGGTCACGAGCACCGGATAGTCGGTGCCCGGCCCTGCGCGCAGATTTACATCGGTGATGGGATAGCCGTTCGGCTCGAGCGGCTCCTCGGCCATAGCCGGCGTGGCACACACGCAAGCGACGACGAGAGCCTCGGCAACATATTTCAGGTAACGCCGCATTTTTTCAGTCCCCAACTTTCATCCGTCAGCAGGATGGCAAACGCCCCGGCCAGCCCAGGGTTCGATTCGAGAGAACAATGCGTTGGTTGGACTGAACCTCCCCGCAACGTGCCGTTCACCTGAGGTTCATCGCGTTCAGAATCGGCAACACGCGCGCGAGGAGCGACGCATCGACAACCGCAGCGGCGCGCGCGCAAAGCCGACACCGCGACGCGAGATCGCGTCCGGCTCATGCCGAAGAGCTGTCCCCCTTCCTTCGAGACGGGCCCATCGGCCTCCTCAGGACGAGGGGGATGGCGCGCCGAAAGGCGCAATCCTTATGGCTCGCGATCGAAAAGACCGCGCGGGCGCCTCACGGCGCGCCAATCGCGGCGTCTTGTCGGCACCGAGCCCCGCTTTTGATTGGCCTTACACCGCGCTCAAATAGGCCAGAGGCCGGTAGCACAATAGACCAAGTCATCAGCCAGCTCCTGGCGGGGACTCCTAGTGGTCCCGGGGGGAGCTCCGCTGCCGCCCAAGTGCTTGGTTGCGACCAAGCCCGCAGGCGCAGCACCCCGCCCCGCGATCAAGACGCCTCTAGAGCGCGCCCCTTCAACGGACGAGGTGATGCAGAGTGTAAAGGAGGTTTGGCGTGCGGGGATAAGTTCTGCGTAGCGTCAGCTAAGTGCCAGAACCGGACTAGGTAGCAAGGGCACCAAGGCAAAGAAAAAGCCCCCACCAAAATGAAGGAGGCCCTTCTTACGCAGAACGCTCAGGTTCGGGGGGTCGGTTACCAGTACCGCTAGGGAAGAGGTACATGGCTCATACCGATCCCAAGAGCACGCTAGCATGAGCTGCCCGCTCAATTGAGGCGGGCGCGGGCGAACGAGGGATCATCTGCTTATTGCTGCATCTTGTTCGAGCGCCGCCTCAAGATCCGAAGGGTCGAGGGTCACCATCTCGATCGCGGACCCGGCTTCGGCCGGCACGAACATGGCTGTCGAAACCCGACGGTAGGCCGAAAAGGATAAGCCCTCGATGAGCTCTTCGTCTGTCACCACCCGATAGTCTGCAGGCGGCAACAAACGATCGACGCCCCTCAGGTAGAAGGGTCGATGGAACGTGACAGTCTTGGTCGTCGTCCGCATCGTCATCGAAGGGGACCCCCTCAAACTCGAGGGTTGGAATCATCGTTGCGCCCGACAGCGCGACTTTAGTGCGCCTTTACCGCCCCATCCGAGCCGTGCGCCATCTGCGCCTTGAGCGGCGCGGCTGCGTCACCTGTTACCTTGTTTGACAGCACACGGACCTCTTCCGCTTGGGCTGTCAGTGCGTCGACTTGCTTGCGCCAATAGGCCGCCTGCAACTTCACGATGTCGGAGAGGTCCTTGGCACCCGCCAAGCTCGTCGCCAGGTCGAAACTGGCCTCTACGTTCCGCCGGGCGATATCAGTGATTTTGCGGTTGAACGCTACCGCGCCTTCGCCGGCAGCATAGAAGGACTTCTCAAATGTCGCCACCGACGCTTCGAAAGCATCCATCGAGCGGACATACGCATCGCGAGTGTGCGCCACAGTCTTCTCGGCAAGATCGCGCACGCCCTCTGGAATGGCGGTGTCGAGACCGAGGTGACCTAATTGGGTCGTCACGTCCCGATATTTTTTGCCGGCTTGCTCGGCGGCAGCTAGGGGATTGGCTGTCATCGTAGTGCCTCTTGGGGTTACATCGCAGGCGATTTGCCCACGATTTTTCGCAGGCTGACAACCGCCGGACCCCGAGTCGGGGGGCGGTCGTGGTGCTGATTTTCTCGGAAAAGGGGGCGTGCACGTAGCAGGCACGGTAGTCTTTACCGTCAGCGCCTAGTTCCGGCGTGCCAGTTAGATATCGTATAGACCTTTAGAACGGGCACTACAAGCCCTACGCGTTAAAATGCATATATCACCCGCCATAGTTGATGCCTCAGGCACTTTGCGGGTCGGTTTGGCAGCGGTCGCGTTTGCTTTGCGCGGGGAGGAGTAGGAGGCTGGAGAGTCCGCTGGGGGTCAAGAGCAGGCATCAAGTCACAGTCACTTGCAGATCGGCAAGGGCCGCCACGGTCCCGGCGGATGCGCCTTCCTGTATTCGTCGATGATCGGTTCCAGCGTTTCCTTCGGCCAGAATTTCGGCGCGCGGATTTCCCGCAGGCAGGACGCGTTCCAATAAAGTCCTTCTCGCGCCGGCGATTTGCCCGCCTTCACCGCCTGCGCCACCGCCTCGATGTCGCTCGACTCAGGATAGATGTAAACCGTCGTCGGCTTGTCCTTCACCATCGCGAAGATTTTCTCGGAGTCCGACCGCGTCCAGCTGGTGCAGCCGTTGCTGCGCCCGGCGCTGTAGTCCACCAGCTTTCCGTACGGAACGTAACCTT
>Ga0299913_10003835_pt1 | contig 12455 bp, 12 predicted proteins | sample RVTome_9_FD_201360 | JGI IMG/M metagenome (GOLD analysis project Ga0299913, IMG submission 201360) | Soil microbial communities from uranium-contaminated site in the Upper Colorado River Basin, Wyoming, United States - RVT155D38 (version 2) ... | reverse complement strand
CTGGCACAGTCGACCTGGGATGGATACAGGCGGAAGATCGACCGGCACATCCTCCCCGCCATCGGCCATCTCCGGATCCGACGTCTTCGGGCTCATCATCTGGAGAAGCTGTACGACCGGATGCTGTCCCCCACCGGCGACCGCCAACCACTAGCACCCAAGACTGTGCTGGAGGTGCATCTCATCATCCGAGGTGCTCTCAACCACGCCGTGACGAGAGGACTCGTTAGCCGGAACGTGGCGCTGGTGGCGCATGCTCCGAAGCTGAAGGCGATACCGAAGGTGGAGCCACAGGCCTGGACAGCCCAACAGTTACAGGAGTTTCTGAGGGCTGCGGCCGGTCATCGACTGTTCCCAGCGTTGTGGCTTCTGGCATCCACCGGGATGAGGCGAAGCGAACTGCTCGGGCTCCGCTGGGACGACATCGACTTCAAGAAGAAACGAGTGTCGGTCAACCGGGGACTGGTCGCAGTTGCATACGAGCTCCGCGAGTCGAGGGGCAAGACCCCCAACTCGAGACGGTCCATCGACCTCGACCCCACGACGGTCCGAGTGCTCCAAGCGTGGCGGAACTGGCAAAGGGCAGAACAGGAGGTGGCGGGTGTGGAATCAGAGGGTTGGGTGTTCACCAACAGCGACGGCGAGCCCGTCCACCCTCATTCGATCTCTCAGACCTTCGAGCGGATCGCTGCCCGAGCCGGTGTGCCACGCATCCGTCTGCACGACGTTCGCCACACTCACGGGACGCTGTTGATCAAAGCCGGAGTGCCCGTCAAAGTGGTGTCTGAGCGACTGGGTCACGGAAACCCCGCGTTCACCATCGACACCTACCAGCACGTGCTCCCCGGCATGCAAGCCGAAGCCGCCCGAACCTTCGAGCAGCTCATCAACGAGGCACGACCGAGAAACGCCGGTAGAAGGGCCGGTAGAAGAACCGCATAACACGGTAGAAGCCCTGGCCGGCATTGCGCTGGCCAGGGCTTTGTCGTAGCGGGGGCGGGATTTGAACCCGCGACCTTCGGGTTATGAGCCCGACGAGCTACCAGACTGCTCCACCCCGCGTCGGGTGAAGCCTCAATTGTAAAGCCAGCCTCCCACTAATCAAAAGGTGTCAATTCGCCAGCTCAGATGAGACCCACCCGGCGATCTCCTCCACAACCGGGACTCCGCTCTCCCAGGTTGACCACCAATTGGTGAGCACCGCGATCACATATCCGTGGAGTGATCCCGGCTCCTGCACCAATCCCACCGAGTTGGCGATGTGGCCGGCGAACCCGTTCTTCTGAGCAACGGTCCAATCCGACGGCACGCCCCAGGTGATCCCCCAGGTCTGTGAAGACACGACCGAAGTCATCAGATCCCACGCCTCGTCCCGGTACGGTTCCTCGATCGGACCCCAATCCCCCAAGAGCACCTGACGTATCAAGTCCGCCTGATCCTTGGCCGAGGTAGTCGTTGTACCCCAAACCCCTCCGGTGTCACCGACCGGGTTGGTCTGCTCCAGACCGAAATTGTCGGCCTGTATCCGAAACCAGGGCGATCCCCCAAAAAACCGCCACAGGGCACGAACAGGAGAATTTGCCGATTCGGTGATCATCGGCTCGAGCTGACCCCTCTCCCAGGAAGTCAACGGCCTGTCGTCGTTCTGTGCCTCCAAGAGGGTTCCGGCCATGACCATCACTTTGAACACCGAAGCGGTTCGCAGTCTTTCCTCGGGGTTCATCCAATAGGCACAGCCAGTGCGGGTATCATAGGCATAGGCGGCGAAGGCCTGGCCGGGGTACCGGGACTCGACATCGGATACCCGAGCCTTGGTGAAGGGATCATCCGTGCACAGATCCTCTCCTGCAGCCGTCACCACCACCCGGGCGAAATCGGCTCGGTTGACCTCCTCAGCGCCGGCAAAGCGCCCATCGGAGTCGTCGAACAAACCATGATGTGCCGCGATCCGAGCAATCTCGTGATACCACCTACCCGCAGTGTCTGTCCACGGCGTGGCGTAGCTGTCTGGCGCTTTCAGGCCGAAGGTCGTGACCACGATCTTGGCCACCTCGGCCCGGGTCAGGAGATCGTCGGGACACACCCGAGTATTGGCCGGCGGATTGCATCCATGGATGATGTCCATGCTGGCGAGAAAGTCGCTGTAGCGTGACGCTGAACCACCCCACAGCTCGTCGTCATCTACGAAAATCTCAGTCGGTGATGACATGAAATCCGGCAACACGTGATACCCCTGGCCGGCGATCACCAGGACTTTGAACGCCTCGGCACGACTCAAACCCCGTTCGGGACACGACTTGGTGTTCTCCGGCGGGTTACAGCCGTGGACGGCACCGAACTCGGCGAGCCGTTCAATGTGGAGCTCCCCAGGCACACCATCGTCGTCGACAAAACTCCCCGAAGGTGATTCCGCTTGAGCGGGGACGGTGAGCCCCCCAACCATCATCAGGGCGGCAAGGAGGATCGCCGGGCGTCGCATGAGACGCATTCTTGCCCACGCGTCGTCCCAGATATGGGAGCTACAGCATTAGGAGCCGGAAGCTGGTTCTAGAGTCGGGGGATCGAGACTTTCGGGACAGTCCTCACCTGTATGGATGGTCGGATCCAACGGAAAGTGTCCGACTACCTGAGCACGGCCTTCGGGGTGCGTCATCTCGACACCATCACCACGGCGGGGTTGATCCGACACGTCGCCGCCGACACCACGCAGACCGCCACTCTCCTCGCCAATGTCGCGGCTTCGATGAAGACACACGGCTCGCACAGAATCGCTGTGGTGGCCCACCACGACTGTGCCGGCAATCCGGTCTCGGACCGGGTCCAGAAACAAGAGGTCGCCAGCGCCATGACCCGACTGACTGAGACTTACCCGGGCGCCGAGGTGATCGGGCTGTGGCTCAACGAGCAATGGATAGTCGAACGGATCAGGGCACAGTGAGCGACACTCCGGCGCTGCGTGATCCCCGGCTCGAGTCACTGCCTCATGAAGTGATCCGTCACGGACCGGTCTCCTCATTGGAAGAGGCGGCCGAAGCTCGCGGAGTCGATCCATCCCAGGTGATCAAGACCATCGTCGTGCGACGAGGCGCTGAGGACTTTGTCTTCGTCCTGGTGCCAGGTGATCGGGTGATCGCATGGCCGAAGCTGCGGGCGCACCTTGGAGTCAATCGCCTTTCCATGCCCGACGCGGACGAGGCCTTCAGCGTGACCGGTTACAGACGAGGGACGATCACGCCATTAGGTGCCAAGACTCCCTGGCCCGTGCTCGCTGACGAGCGAGTCCAGGGACAGGTCTCCATCGGTGGCGGCGACCATGGGGTCTCACTGACCGTTTCCAGCGCCGATCTCATCGATGCTCTGACGGCGGAAGTCGCCGATGTCACCGACCCGGTTTGAGAAGAGCCGGCACGGGTAATCCCTGTCCATGGAATCGATGGTCAAGACTGGTGATGATGAAACCCACATCGGCATTCCGATCTGTGAGGGGCCCGGGCAGTTTCGCATGGTTCTGACCAGGCCCTATCACGAAGCCGGGCACATCATCGAGATCCCCCGAGAAGACATAGCCTCGGTCGAGCCCCTGGCTCCGGGGAGTCTCGGCGAAGCTCCAGCTCCTGCTGGCTGACGGACCCCCGGTATCGAGCATAAGCTTGATCCGATGCTCCTCCACGGTCGGCGATGGATCCTGCTGATGGGCGCCATGCTGATCATGACAGGGTGCGGGGCCGACCGACCCGATCCGGCCATTTGGCGCCAATCGTGGGAACAGATGATGGCCGTGATTCCCGACCAGGAAGATCTTGGCTCACCACCGCAGCCGGAGATGTGCCAGGAGATCCTCGCCACCGTCCGGGAGAGCACCAGCAGTCTCAAGCCGGCACCCTCCAACACGGTCGACGATCTCGTCGCAGAGTGGGTCTCAGTCGCAGAGACGGCTTTCTTCGAGTGCCCACCTCGTGAACATGAGTTACAGTCGCTCGAGGACGCCTACGCCGAGCTAGACCGCATCGAAGAATCGATCGAAACCGCCTTGGACAACTAAGACCCCTCAACCCAGCCGACCACGCTTGCCAGGTGGCCGTCGGGGTCACGGAAGTGGGCCGCCCACAGCTCACGCTCCCCGTCCGAGGTCACCGGGCGCGGTGCGATCTCAAAGGGGACTCCCCGTTCCAACATCGCAGCGTGATCTCGATGGATGTCGGCGACCTCGAAAACGATCTCGGTCAGAGAGGCATCATCGGGTCTGTCCTCGACCTGGTTCAAGGTGAGCTGGACATCGCCGGCATTGAGGAAGGCGAAAGCACCAGCCTTGACTGACAGACTCAGCCCAACCGTGTCGATCCAGAACTCCACCGACTCATCGAGGTCCCTGACGCGGAGGATGATCTGACCGAGGCGCATGGAAAGGCCTATGCGATGGGAGTTAGCGGTAGCGCCAAACGATGCGGCCCCTCGTTGGATCGTAAGTGGACACTTCGACATCGACCTGATCACCCGGAAGGACACGGATCCCCCGGCCCCTTCGCATCCGGCCGGATGGCTTGGCAAGAAGCTCGAAGCCGCTTTCGAGTTTCACCTCAAATGTCGAGTCAGGCAGCATCTTGGTGACGGTGCCCCGCATCCTGATGTATTCGTCGCTGTCTTTTGCCATCCGTGCCTCTGAGACTAGGCGATGCGGTGCATCTACTCCCAGACCAGGGGAGCTGACGCGTCGGGCTCTGCGCTACTGACGAGGTCGGCGATCTCGGTGAGGAGCCGCTGCGCCTCGTCGACCCACTCCTGGTACCCGGCGAGATCTCCGGCACGCAGTGCGGTGTCGGCGCGAGCGAAGGCATCCTCTGCCTGTTGGATCAGCTCCCCGACGGTCCCCTCGACCGGTGGCTCGGTAGGAGTCTCGCCAGCTTCGTCGTCACCGCCCTCATCCTCCCCGAAGACCAGCCCGAGCGCGCCGTCGAGCGAATCGGCCCACTCCACCCGGTCGCTGTAGACAACGGCCACCCTTCGGAACTCGGGGAAGGCCCCGCCGTTCTCCTCGAGGAAGATCGGCTGGAAGTAGACGACGGAGTCCTCGATGGGCACGATGAGCAGATCTCCCTTGATGACATCTGAGCCCTCCCCCCGCCACAGACTGAGCTGCTGGGAGATCTCAGCGTCCTGTTCGATGCGCTGTCCGGCCTGCTGGGCGCCGTCGACGAGCTCACCCTGTGGCATGCGGAAGTCGATCAGCCTCCCGTAGTTGCCCGGTGTCGAGTCGGCGACGAGGAAGGCGACCATATTTCGTCTCGCCCTCGGGTTGAAGGGTTGAAGAAGCAAATAGGACAGCTGCTCCTCACCGGGGAGTTCGGTGAGGAGGTAATAGGGCAGGATCTGGGAGAGCTGTGTGCCCTCGATGTTGAAGTCGCCGAAGAGCCGCTCTTCCCCGGTGCGAACAACGCCGGATGGGTCGCCGGGAAACGACCATTCGTCGTTGCGGGAGAACAGCTGGTTCTCCTCGGTGACGTGATAGTCGATGTAGACCTGGGACTGAACCCGGAAGAGGTCCTGGGGGTAGCGGAGATGGTTCTCGATCCCATCCGGCATCTCCGAGGCTGGACGAAACAAATCGGGATGTGTCTCCGCCCAGGCGTTGACGATGGGGTCGTCGGGATCGAACACGTAGAAGGTGATGTCCCCGTTGGCGGCATCGATCACTGCCTTGACGGAGTTCCTCATATAGTTGACGCCGAGTTCGACCGCCGAATTCGCGTTGAGACGACTCAGCGCCTCACCATCGACAGGCTGGGCGTAGGGGTAGTACGCAGTAGTCGTGTACATGTCGAGCATCCAGAGGATCTCGTCGTTGAGTATCACCGGGTACGGATCGGCATCCGCGGCCAGGAACGGTGCCAGCTGATCGACGACCGCCGTGATGTTGCGTTCGACCAGGACGCGGGAGTCGGGGCGAATCTGATTGGAGATGAGCAGGTTGAGATCGCGGTAGCGGAAAGCAAAAGCGATTCTCTTGAAGAAGTTGTCGAGGACGACCCCGGCTTCGCCCTCATATTCGTTGAACCCGGTGCCGGTGGGCAGGGGAATGTCGATCTCTTGAGGCTGGCTGCCGGTCCTGACGATCACGGGACGGCCAGGCTGGTAGGTCTCGCCAAAGTAGACCTGGGGCTCTTCGAGCTCCAAGGATTCCACTGAAGCAACCGGTGGGACGTCGCGGAGCAGGAACACCGGCTGTCCGTCGCTCTGGACGACGTTCGCCTGGTTGACCACCGCCCCGTACCCGTGGGTGTAGAAGAGACGTTGGTTCTGCCAGTCCTCGGGGACTTCTGGCTCGTCCAGTTCGCGCACCGCGATCATCACCTGATTCGAAGATCCCTCGTCCGGATAGCGGTCGGTATCGACAATGCTCAACTGGTAGTACGGCTCCAGCTCCTGGAAGTTCTGATAGGTCCTCGGCAACACGCTGGTGTTCCATATACGCAGATTGTCGATCACCTCGCGATTGGCCTCGATGTCCGCTGCATCGAGGTCATCGGAGGCGGCGAAGTCCCTCACCTCGATGCTGTCGAGCATCCAGGCTGCTTTGGTCGCCTCCATGTTGTGGGTGATGAACTCGGTCTCACGGTTGAGCTGGGCCGGGAGAACGCTGAAGCGTTGCACGAATGCGGGATAGATGGTTCCGGCGGCGATGGCAACCACGATCCAGGACCCGACCGAGACCGCGGCCAGGGTCCAACCCCGGCGGAAGATGTTGACCACGAACAACACGGCTGCGATCAGCGCCACCACCAGAAGCAGCCGAAGCGCGGGAAGCCGTGCGTTGATGTCGGTGGCCCCGGGACCGAAGAATATCCCGTTGTTGTTGGCATAGAGCAGCTCATACATGTCGAGGCGGTAGGAGACCGCCCTCACCAGGGCGAGGATGGCGAACAGGACCGAGACATAGATCTTGGCTCCTCTCGTCGCTGTCACCGTCCGACCGCTGACCCGGATGGCTCCGTTGAGGTAGAGGCCCACCGCCACCACAACGGTCACCAGGACGAACAGGTTGAACAGCCAGTCGAAGACGTTCTGCCAGAGCGGGAGCCGGAAGATGTAGAACCCGATGTTTGCGTCGAAGATGGGATCGGCTTCCCCGAAATCCTGGGAGTTCAGGAAGAGGAACACATTGTCGCGCCAGGTGGCGACGGTGAGGCCCATGATGAGAGAGAGGCCTCCGGTGAGGACCATCCTGATCTGGCGAATCCGCGGCTCGACCCACTCCCGGAAACGCTCCACCACCTCTTCCTCCTCGGTGAGGTCGAAGGGTGCCCAGCGTGGGGAGAAGCGATCGATCAGCCTGAGGGCAATCCAAATGACGAGGAATGAAAACGCCACTCCAACGGTCCCGAGGACGATCGACAGACCCCAGTTTCGTAACCAGACCCCCCGGAAACCCACCGAGTCGAACCACAAGAAATCGGTCCATAGAGTGCCCGCCGCCGTGAGCAGCAGATAGATCGCCACGGCGATGGCGATCACGATCGTCCAGGGGCGGCGTCTGCCAGCGCTGTAGTCGGATGGAACCCTGGTAAACATCGACGCCCGAGTCTAAGTGGGGCGACGTCTAAGGGCTGGAGCGGTGTCAGCCGGTGGAGACACTACGTGACTTCTCGATGGCGGTTTCGTATCCCAAGATGGCGATGTCACGAATCCGTCGCTCCGCCTCATCGCTACGCCAGACCCTGAACACACGAGAGGCGGCCGATTGCCGTTCCCGCGGACCGTCACCCGTGCCTTGGAGGGCCGCAACCACCGCAGATGACAGGTCCGAGGCGAAGTCCCTGTCGGCGTGCGAGCTAGGAGTCGGGGGCCGCTTCAGCTTCTCACCTGCCATCTCCTCGGCGACGGCATAGCCGGCGGCAAAGCTCTCCGCCCAAACTGCAACCAACTCGGCGTGCAACGACTCGGCGATGTCAACCTCACTCGGCTCCCATTCGTCGGTGGTGCGCAAGTTGTCCAGCGCCACGTTTTGGATCTCGGTGATCGCCTTCTTCACCCCGCGTAGGGCACGATTGGTGACCGGTAGCAGCCGGGAGTCCCTGACCGCGATCCAGTCGGTGCCGTCATCCTCGGGCGGCTCGTCCTCTACATCCTGATCTCTCGAGTCGGCCGGTTCCTCCGCCCCCACCGCAGGTGGCGACGGCGGAACCGTGTCTCCACCACCTCGTAGCGACGCGAAGAGGGCTTCGAGACCGTCTTCGGCCTTTTCTTCGTCCTCCTCCCGTTGGGGCTCGAGCGCCTGAGCCTGTGAAGACTCGGGCTGCGCGGCTGTCGGTTCAGCCGCTTCGGGTGCTGGCTCTTCGGAGTGTTGCCGGGTGGCCTCCGGGGGTTGCTGGGCCCTCACTTCGGGCCCGGTCGGTGGCTCGGGCTGTTGGATCTTCGCAACTTGCTCGCTCACCTCATCGGCCAGCTCTACGTCGGGCTCCGTATGCCCCTCGGGCGGAACCACCCGCACCGTCTCGCCGAGCTCCCATTGCTGCTTGGCCTCGGCAGGCGGGTGGACCACCCGCACATTCGACGGCTCAAGATTCTGGGTGAGGTCCAAGGCCTCTCTCCGCTCGTCGAGGGAACCCTCCAGCCTGGTGAGGGTCGACCGGACGTTCTCCAGCTCCTCGAGAAGCTCATCGCGTCGGCGTTCCAGCGCCCGGGTCCGCTCTTGGGCGGTGGCCGCCTCCCTGTTGGCTCGATCGATGATCTCATCGCGCCGCTTCGTGGCATCGGAGACGAGCTTCTCGGCTTCCATGTTGGCGTTCCGGATCAGATCCTCGGCTTCGCGGCGTGCGCCAGAGGTGAGACGGTGAGCATCCCGCTCGGCTTCTCCCATCACGGTGAGAACATCTCTCTCCGCCGCTGCTCTCATTGCTTCGGCATTGGCGGCGGACTGTTCGAGGAGCTCGGTGCCGGTCACCCACGCGTCATGGCGCAGGGCCTCGGCATCGGCCGCTGCTTCCTTGCGTGCCGTCTCGGCCTCCTCCATCGACTCGCTGCGCCAACGGGCGGCATCGAGGCTGGCCCTCTCCCTCATCGACTCGGCCGCTTCGCGGGCGGACTGGAGGATGGCTGAAACCTCCCTGCCGACGTTTTCCAGCTCCGACTCCATGTCCTTGCGTGGCGTCTCGGCAAGCTGCGTCTTCAACTTCTGGGTTTCGGTATCCAACTCCTCGAGACGACCGGCAATCACATCGAGGGCGGCCTGGACTTCGCTGCGGTCGAGACCACGAAATCTCGTGCTGAACTCGATGTTCCGTATCTCGTCTGGGGTGAGCTCTCGAGCCATTCGCTATAGAAGATACTGACAGGTTTGCCCAGTTTCGCGTACTGAGGGCGCTGGACTTCGCTCAGCGGTGTCTGGATCCCAGGATTCGCGGGGATGGGCGAGCGGTCGGAAATGGCCGACGTCTCAGGCCCGGTCGAGGTCTTCGAGGTAATCGATGGCCTCGTCGAGAGTGGCGACGGAGACGATATCGATGTCGTCACGTTCCGCGGTCAGCGCGCTCTCATAGTTGTCCGCCGGGACCAGGATGACGTCGGCACCGGCAGCCTCGGCCGCCACCACCTTCTGGCGGATGCCCCCGATGCCGCCGACGTTGCCATCGAGGTCGATGGTGCCGGTTCCGGCAATGACCCTTCCGTGGGTGAGCTCGCCCTCGGTGAGGGCATCGACGATGGCGATGGCGTGCATCATGCCGGCCGACGGGCCCCCAACATCTCCGGGCCTGATCTCGATCGGGAAGGGCGGCTCGGTCAGCTCACCGAGGATTATCCCGATCATGGGAACCCCGGGCTCGTCGTCACGCTCGGCCAGTTCAACCACGAGGTAGACCTCGTCATCGTCTCGTTGCACGGTCATTTGGATGGTGTCGCCCACCTCATATCCCTCGAGGGCCGGAACGAAATCGTCAACTGACTCGATGTCCCGGCCGTTCACGGCGAGAACCGTGTCACCCAACTCGAGCATATTCGCTGCCGGAACTTCCTCCACTATGTCGTTGATGACGACCTCGGTTGGAACCAGTTCGTATCCGAGGTGGGTCAGAGCCACCGCGATCGAGCGATAGTTCGAGTCGTCCATCTGTTGAAGCACACGATTCCGGTACTCCTCGTCGGTCTCCCCTTCCCTTCTGACCGCTGCCTTGCGCACCAAGTCCACGGTCGGGTCAACACCGGCTATGAACGCCTCGAAGACGTTGACGTCTTGGGTGACCACGGTCAGCATGAGCAGCTCTCCCTCGGGTGGGTAGTAGTCGATGTCATCGACCACAACCGAGTCGGCGGCGTCGGACACCGGGCCTGCGGAGTAGGCCAGGTAAGGAAGCTCGACGTTCCAGGCCACCACGCTGGAGACGCCAAGTACGAACAAGGCCCCGATCAGGTAGAGGGGCCATGACGCACTTGGCCTCCGAGTCGCTTCTGTGCTCATGTGACAGGGAAAAGAGAGTAACGATGATCGACCGATACGGCTCTAATGCATATCCTCCCCTATCACCGGTTATCAGGAGTTAAATAATGACGTCAGCCGTGATAAGCCAGAGGGCCTTCCCCCGGTCGGGTGTGGTCTCCGTCCTGTTGGTGATCGCCGCTGCGGCACTCACCGCTCTGGCGGCTCAGTGGCGAATCCATCTCCCCTTCACGCCGGTCCCCATCACCGGCCAAACCTTTGCGGTTTTGCTCACGGGCGCCGGGCTCGGCTGGAAGCTGGGGGCGTCGGGTCAGCTTCTCTATCTGGCGGTCGGAGCTCTCGGCGCCCCGGTGTTCAGCGAGGCGTCGGGAGGGTTCGATGTGATCGTCGGGGCCACCGGCGGGTACCTGGTGGGCTTCGTGTTCGCTGCCGCAGTGGTGGGATGGATGGCCGAGCATCGTCAGGACCGGACCTTCGCCACGATGTTCACCGCTTTCATCCTGGGCTCAGCAATGATCTACGTCTTCGGAGTGACCGGCCTGATGATGTCGGTCGGCATGTCACTGACCGGCGCGGTGGAAGCCGGCGTGGTCCCCTTCTTGCTGGGTGACTTGATCAAGGCTGCAGGCGCCGGCATCCTGTTGCCCGGAGCCTGGAAACTGTTGGGCGATTGAGAATTGAGTACTGCGTAGCCCTGGTGACTCGGTCTCGATACTCAATACTCTCTAACGCGAGTCCCTAAGCCGTGTCCAGTTCCTCGCCGAGATAGGCCTTGACCACGTTGGGATTGGCCTGCACCTCCGCAGGTTTCCCCATCGCGATCTGCTTGCCGAAGTCGACGACGAGGACACGATCGGCAATGTCCATGACCAGACCCATGTCGTGCTCGACGAGGACGACGGCGATCCCCAGCTCGTCGAGAACGTCGAGGATGAACCGGGCCATGTCTTCGGTCTCCTCGAGATTCATCCCGGCGACGGGCTCGTCGAGCATCAGCAGCTCTGGCTCCATAGCCAGCGCCCGACCCAACTCCACACGTTTCTGGATGCCATAGGGGAGCAAACCAACCGGGTACTTGCGCCATTGCTCGATCTCGAGGAAGTCGATGATGCTCTCGACGATCTCCCGGTTGGCGATCTCCTCGCTCTTGGCCTTGCCGAGCCAGAACGATCCGGCCAACCACCCCGACTTCATGCGGATGTGACGACCGGTGAGGATGTTCTCGAGAACGGTCATGTGCGGGTATAGGGCGATGTTTTGAAAAGTCCGGGCGATCCCACGCTCCGCGGTCACGTTGGGTTTGACCCCCATGAGCGACTCACCCTTCCACAGGATCTCCCCCTCATCGGGGTGGTACACCTGGTTGATCGAGTTGAAAAGCGAGGTCTTCCCGGCTCCGTTTGGCCCGATGATGGCGAAAAGCTCGCCATCGTCGACGTAGAACGACACACCGTCGATCGCCTTGACACCCTTGAACGACAGGTGGATGTCGCGGACTTCGAGCAGATGTTCGTACTCATCCGGGCCGTAGGTCTCGGCCCTCCTCTGAAGCAGCTTGCCACTCATGAGCGTCGGCTTCCGGCCGACGTATCAAGTATCAGGTATGAGGTATCAAGGAGGAGTTTCCTCATACCTGATACCTCATACCTCATACCGCGAGCGAGCGCAGAGAGCGAGCTTGTCACGACAACCACCGCTTCCGGCGTTTATAGTGCTTCACGTCACGGAACGACTTCTTCTCCCCCGAGGCCCCGAGACCCAGATAGAACTCCTTGACATCCTCGTCCTTCAGGAGCCTTTGCGGGTCACCGTCCATGACCATCTTCCCAGTCTCCATGATGTAACCGTGGTGGGCGATGGAGAGGGCCATCGAGGCGTTCTGCTCGATGAGGAGCACAGCGGTTCCCTGCCTGTTGATCTCGACGATGGTGTCCCGCACTTCCTGGACCAGGAGTGGGGCCAGCCCGAGGGAGGGCTCGTCGAGGATGAGCAGCTTCGGGTCTTGCATGAGAGCCCTGCCGATGGC
>Ga0299913_10003834_pt1 | contig 12456 bp, 12 predicted proteins | sample RVTome_9_FD_201360 | JGI IMG/M metagenome (GOLD analysis project Ga0299913, IMG submission 201360) | Soil microbial communities from uranium-contaminated site in the Upper Colorado River Basin, Wyoming, United States - RVT155D38 (version 2) ... | reverse complement strand
GCTCCCGGCTTCTACGTGCATCTCGAGCCGCGGTCCAATTTCGCCGGAGTGGGGCTTTGGCATCCGGAGACCGCCACCGCCAGAGCGATCCGCCAGGCCATCTACGACAGTCCCACCGCTTGGAAGTCTGCGACCAGGGGAAAGGCCTTCTCCGACTCCTGGTCGATGGACCCCGGCGAGGACCAGACCTTGAAGCGCGTGCCCCGTGAGTTCGACGGCGACTTCGCGTTCGCTGACGATTTGAGGATGAAGAGCTTCGTGGCAGGCGCCAACCTGACCCAGGCCTCGGTCACCAGCGCCTCGTTCCCCAATGAGCTGTCGGCCAGGTTCAGGAAGGCCGGGCCCTTCGCCCGGTTCCTCTGCGATGCCGTCGGTCTCGCGTACTAGCTATTGACGATTCGCCAGATGCGCCTAAGTTGTAGCGTGCGTACGAAGGGGCTCACAGGGTGGCAGATTTCGCAGGCCAGGTCCTGCTCGAGAATGACATGGTCGATGTGGTCGTCGACCTCCGCAAAGACACGGTCTCGCTCATCGCCGGGGATGTGGAGATCGGCACCTGGGCCACCGAAGACTGCAAGATCAGGCCACTCGGAGACGGTCGCTGGAGGATCCACGCCGAGAACGACTCGCTGGCCTTCGAGCCCGAGGACCCGGGCGGCTTCGAGCGCAATCTCAACGGCGCCGCGATCCCGGTCGCACCCAAGCAGCCGGGTCGACATCTCAAGGGCAGGACTCTCCATCAGAGCCCCCCACCCCACTTGATCACCCTGCTTGGCTTCTACCTGCTGGCGGCGGTCACCGGCGCCCTCGGTATCTGGGCGATCATCAGTCTGATCATTTGATCAGACGTCCGATTCCATCCACGACCCAACCCGCTCGACCAGGTACTCACTGACCTCCCGGGATCGATCGAGCACGTCGCACAGCTGCTCCCTCCCCATCAGGACGTCGACCAGGCTCACCTGGGTCTTGCCGACGAGGGTGAGACGTCGCTCGGGGGCGTCCACCACCGCACCGTATGAGTCGATCGCAGCGACCTCGACCGAAAGGGTGAGACCGCCGATGCCGGCGAGGTCGGTCGCCAGGACGAGAAGGTCGGGGGGATTCCCCAGAGGAGGAACGGCCCAGTTGAAAAAGAGATCGAGATGGTATTCGTCCTCCGGCTCCTCGAACTCGTCTCCCATCTGCTCGAGACGGTCTCGGAGGCCGAGGATCACCTTGGGGTCCCCGTCCAGGGAAACATGGAGGTCGATCGGCCCGCCGCACCCAGACTCGGGATGCACGTCGACTTCCCAGGCCTGACGCAACCCGTAGGTCTCGACGAAATGACGCTCATCGTGCACATGGAAGCCGTGTTCGATGGCGTGTTCTTTGAGGTCGGCGACGAAGCCGGCGATGTCTATCGGCATTTCGCCGGAAGCCTATTGGATACGGGCTTCAACCAACAGAGGCTCAATCCCGGCCCCTCCACCACCCGATGACGAGACCTCCGAGGAATCCGAGGATGGCTGCTTTCGGGGCCGGGGTCGGCGGTTCGGCGACCAGCGCGCTCGCTTCGGGCTCGGCGGGCGCCTGGGTCGGCCCGAGACGCTCCATGAGCACGGCCGTGACCTCGGCTCCGAAGAGAAACACCGAGGACAAGACGAAGGCCATGAACAGGACCACGACCAGCGAGCTGGCGAAGCCGATGGCGGTCGGTGAGCCGAAGAGGGCGAAATACCAGTTCACCGCGTAGATGGTCAACAGGAAGGCGACCGAGATGAAGGTGGCCCCCCACCGGACCGGGCGCCAGGGGAGCTTGATCGTCGACATGGTCTGCATCAGGAGCCCGAACAAGGGCGGGAGGATGACCAGTGACACGAACGGTGCGAGAAGGGTTATTGCGGCATGGAAACCGAGAAGGTTGTCGGGAAAGACACTCTCCAGAACACGCCACAGGCTGTTGAGCAGGAGCACGACCAAGAGGGTCAGCCCGAGGCCGAAAGACCAGGCCGCGCCCACGCTTCTCTGGCGAATCAAGGGCACCAGGCCCGAGACGTGCTCGTAGGGAACCCGGAAGATGTCGTCGAGATCGCGATGCACCTCGAGAAACAGGCTGGAGATGAACCAGAGCAGGAGGATCAAGCCGACGATGGCGGTGATGCTTCCCACATTGAGCGCCGGAGCCAGGAAATCGCCGAAGAGATCGGCAAATCGCGAGCCGGCGACCTCGTCGACCTGGGCGATGAGCCGCCGTCGTGCCTCCTCTGAGCCGCCCAAGACGAGGCCGGCGACACCAACTGCGACGATGGTCAGCGGCGCGAAAGCGAACACCGCCCGATAGGCGATCGCCGCGGCCATCCGCCCTGCCCGGTCGGGGCCATAACGTCGTGCGGCGTCGGCAAGAACCCCCATCGCTGTCCGTACCCTGCCCGGTGTCGCCTCAGTCATCGCAGTCAGGGTATCGGCATACACTCCGGTCGCAGTGAGTCACCCATTCCCTGCGCCGGTGAAGACGATGGAGGCGCGAACCACCGAGAGCTGGCCCGAGGGGGAGTTCGTCTACGAGCCGAAATGGGACGGGTTCCGCTGCCTGTCATGGTCACGACCGCATCTGAGACTGGACTCGAGGAACGAGCGGCCGCTTCTCCGCTACTTCCCGGAGCTGGTGCCCGCACTGGAGCAGTTGCCCGAGGGGACGGTCGTCGACGGGGAGGTGGTGGTCGTCGTCGACGGGGTCACCGATTTCGACTCGCTCCAGCAGAGGATCCATCCCGCGGAGTCGAGGGTGAACATGCTGGCCGAGACCACGCCCGCAGAGCTCGTCGCCTTCGACCTCCTCGCAGATCGCGGGAAAGACCTTCGCCAGTCTCCCTTCGCCGAGCGCCGGGAGCGTCTCGTCGAGCTCAGCGCTGTGCTCGAGCTGCCCTGGCATCTCACCCCTCAGACCGACGATGAGACCGTGGCCCGGCGTTGGTTCCATGAATTCGAGCCGGCCGGCTGCGACGGGATCATCGCCAAGCGCCCCAGGCTCGAATACCAGCACGGGAAGAGGGCGATGATCAAGATCAAGCATCGGAGGACGATCGACTGCGTCGTCGGAGGCTTCCGGGAGCACAAGGACGGGGGCAAGATCGGCTCGATTCTCCTCGGGTTGTACGACCAGGGCGGGAACCTCCATTTCATCGGTCATTGCTCGGGCTTTCCCGACGTCGACAGGGTGGAGATCTTCGAGCGGTTCCAGGGGCTGGTGGCCGACGAGAGCTTCGACTTCGAGGCGCGCGCACCCGGCGGTCCCAGCCGGTGGTCGGCCGGGAAGGACCACTCGTGGACCCCCGTGATCCCCGGGATCGTCGTCGAGGTCAGTTATGACCAGCTCGAGGGTGATCGATTCCGTCACGCCACCCGTTTCCATCGCTGGCGGCCCGACAAGTACGCCGAGTCGTGCACGATGGAACAGCTGGAGCGACCCGAGGGCGCCGGTTTCCGCGACGTCGTCGACTGAGCCGGTGACGCCGACTTGCGTGTGATCGGGACCAAGTCCACACTGCCCGCGAAGTGCCAGATCCAATAGTCCAGGTATCCGGGCTCACCCACGATTACGGAGAGGTTGTCGCTTTGCGCAACCTCGACCTCGACATTCCCGAGGGGGTCATCGGCCTGGTGGGCGCCAACGGTGCCGGCAAGACCACGCTGCTGCGGCTACTCCTCGGCTTGCTTCATCCCACTTCAGGCTCGTTGACGGTGCTCGGTCACAACCCGCAGACGGATCCGCTCGACGTGCGGGCGCACATCGGGTACATGCCCGAGGGCGAATGTCTCCCGGAGGAGCAAACGGCGGCTGACTTCGTCTCCTACACCGCCCAACTGGCGGGAATCCCGCCGTCGGAGGCCCGCCGCCGCGCCTCTGAGACATTGTTTCTGGTGGGTCTCGAGGAGGAGCGATTCCGCTACATCGGGGATTTCTCCACGGGCATGCAGCAGCGAGTCAAGCTGGCTCAGGCGATCGTTCACGATCCGCGGTTGGTCCTTCTCGACGAGCCGGCATCGGGGCTCGATCCGGACGGCCGGGAGCAGATGCTGGCACTGATCCGGCGGCTCGCAGATTTCGACATCGACGTCATCGTCTCGTCCCACGTCCTCGGAGACATCGAGCGAACCTGCGACTGGGTGGTGATGCTCGACGCGGGCAACCTGCTCCGATCAGGCCCTCTCGGAGGGTTCGACCTCCTGGGGACGGTGTTGGTCGAGGTCCTGGAGAACGCCGACCGCGTGGCCGCTGCCCTCGAGGCCCGCGGGATCGCCTCGGCGGTGGATGGCCGCAAGATCGTTGTGGGCCCTGGCGACGATGCGATCGAGAGAGCGGTGGTCGAGGAGACTGCGCGGGCCGATAGCGGCCTGGTCAGGATGATCCGCGGCTCTGCCTCTCTCGAGGATCTCTTTCTCCGAGGAGGTCAGGAGTGACCGACCAGGTCATCTACGACCGAGGCTACCGGGGCTACGAGGGCGAGCGCCGGGGACCGGCCGGGGCGCGCCGGGCCGTCTACAAGGACGGGCTCCGCCGGATTCTCGGGTTGGGGCGAAAGGCGCGCAGGAAGATCTTCCCCTGGGCCCTGATCTCGGTCGCTGCCGTCGCCGCCTTCATCTTCGTCGGCATCCATTGGGCGATCGGCAACATCGAGGAGAGCCTTCGGGAGGGCGTTCCCACCTATGGCGGCCTGTTCGACTTCTACTCGGCGATCTCACTGCTGTTCATCGCCTTCGCCGGGCCCGCCCTACTCATCCCCGACCGCATCAACGGAGTGCTCTCGGTCTACTTCAGCCGTCCGCTCACGGTCGACGGCTATCTGGGAGCGAAGGTCGGCTCCTTCCTCACCCTGGTGGGTGCGATCTACATAGTCCCCCAGCTGCTCCTCCACCTCGGTCTGGGGCTGATCGCGGACGACGGAGCTCTCGACTACTTCGGAGCCAACCTCGACGTCCTCTGGAAGGTCCCGGTGGTGACCGTGTCCTACATCGCCCTTCATGGCGCAGTGGTCTTCTTCCTCTCCGCGATCATCAACCGGACCGGGATCGCCGCGGTGGCATACATCGGGCTGCTCACAGCCGTCAGCGGCATCGCCGGGGGATTGTCACAGGCTTCGTTCGCCGGAGCTCGCTACATCTCCCTCCTCTCTCTCGACCAGCACCCCCGGATCATCCGCGACAGACTGTTCGGGGACACGGTGGAGTATCCCGCCGAGGTCGCCGGCTTCGAGGTGTGGGCATCGGTCCTGGTGATAGCCGTCCTGACCGTGATCGCGGTCTGGTTCGTCAGGCGCCGTTATCGGAGGCTGGCATGACCGATACCGTCTCGGTATCCGCCGTCTCCAAGTGGTTCGGGCTCAAGGTGGCGGTGAGTGAGCTGACCGTCGGGTTCCGACCCGGGGTCACCGGTTTGCTTGGGCCCAACGGTGCCGGCAAGACGACGCTGATGCGGGTGATGGCGGGCCTCCAAGTTCCCTCTCAGGGGACGGTCAGCATCCTCGGCGTCGACCCCCGCCAGGATCCGGCCATCTACGCCAAGATGGCGCTGGTGCCCGAGGACGAAGCCGTCTACGAGCGGATGACGGCTCGGGCATTCATCGAGCTGGCAGCACGTCTCACCCGGGTCGACGACCCTCCCGGGAGAGCCCAGCGGGTCCTCGAGATCGTCGACTTGGTCGACTCTGCCGAGCGCAAGCTCGGTGGCTTCTCCAAAGGGATGCGGCAGCGGGCCAAGGTGGCCGCGGCCCTGGTCACCGATCCCGAGATCATGTTGTTGGACGAGCCGTTGAACGGCGCCGACCCCGTCCAGCGGGCCAAGCTGATCAAGCTCTTCGTCGAGCTTGGCGCCGAAGGGCGCACCGTGATCGTCTCGTCCCATGTCCTAGCCGAGGTGGAGCGAATGAGCCACCGCGTCGTGGCGATGGTCGACGGGAGGCTGGCGGCGGTAGGAGACCTGGAGACGATTCGGGCGGCCATGACCGACAAGCCGCGGCTGTTCTACGTCGAGTGCGCCCAACCGAGGCGAATGGCGGCAGCTCTGATCGAGACCGAGGGGGTGGTCGGGGTTCATCTCGACGGCGACAGGATTCGAATCGAATCGTCCGATGCGGGGAATCTGGCTCACACGCTGCCCAGGATCGCCGTCGAGGAGAATCTGGTCGTCAACCGCGTGGAGCCGGTCGACGAATCACTGGAGTCAGTCTTCCGTTACCTGGTCAAGGGCGGATGATGACCCTCGTCAGGCATCTCTACACCCGGGTGATGAAGAAGGGGCGGTTCATCGGGCTGGTGGCGCTGACCCTGGTGCCGGCGCTGACGCTCGCGTTCACCCCACTGACCGACGTCGGCAGGAACATGGCCACCCACTATGCATCGATCCTGGCCGGTCCCGGGTTCACTTTCGCCATCGCAACGCTGATCCTGACCGCGGCGACTTTGCGAGAGGAACGGGACGGTGGGACCCTGCCTTATATCTACATGCGGCCGATCTCCCGCCAATCAATCGCCGCCGGATCGATCACAGCTGGAATCCTCGCCGCGATGTCGATAGCCGTCATCGCCTGGATGGCGACAGTTGTCGCGACCCTCTTCATCGATGGAGGGGTGTCGGACACCTTGGGGGGGCTCGTCCTGTTTACATCAGCGACCGTCGGCTACGCCGCGATCTTCGTCCCCTTGGGATATCTGATCTCACGCTCGCTTCTGGTGGGTCTCGGATATCTCTTCGTGGTGGAGACCATCCTGGCCAATGCGGTCTCAGGACTGGCCCAGTTGTCGATTTGGAGGATCAGCCTCTCCGTATACCTCGGTCTCGAGAGCGACGTCGACGAATCGGTCGTCGACGAGTTCCTCGGGACGGTGGAGCCCGGAGCAGGTGGGGGGCTGGCCAAGCTGGCCGTGGTGGTCGCCCTCGGCTATGCCGTACTGGTCTGGGCCCTACGCAAAAGAGACGCCCTCTAGTGACGGGCCACTCCCGCTAATACTCGTCGGCGGCGCGTTTCTGCTTCGACGGCTGGACCCGTGGCGGCTCACCGGGCATCTTGGGGTAATGGGGCGGCCAGGGCGCGTCCCCGATCCCATTCTCCTCGTCTCTGTGGACCCATTCCATCAGGGTGTCGATCCGGCCCGGGCTGTCGTCGATGCCTGACGTGAGGTCACCCACCTGGTCGTAGCGGTCGCCGAATCGGTCGAGGGGAAAGTCCTCGATGGCGACGGCGGCCAGCTCATCCCACTGGAACGGGGCCGACACATACCCGGTCGGCCGAACCCCGTACGCCGAGGAGACTGTCTTGTCGCGCGCATTCTGGTTGTAGTCGACGAAGACCCCTTTTCGCTCCTCTTTCCACCACCTGGTCGTGACCAGGCCCGGCATCCGTCTCTCCAGCTCCCTGGCGAAGGCCAGGACCGCTCTCCTGGTCTGGAAGAAATCCCAGATGGGGATGATCCGGACGTAGACATGAATCCCGCGGCTGCCCGACGTCTTCGGCCACCCGACCAGGCCCACTTCGTCGAGAAGCTCCCTCGCACCGCCCACCGCCGCCCTGACCTCATCGAAACCCACACCCGGTGTCGGATCGAAGTCGAAGCGAAGCTCGTCGGGATGGTCGATGTCGTCGTCACGGACCGGCCAGGGATGGAAATCGAGACATCCCAGCTGGACGAGACGAATCACGTCGGCCCTGGTCCGGGGGACGTTCATCCGCCCCGGGCGCTGGGAGGGGAACCGGATCTGGACGGTGTCGAAGGGAGTGTTCTTGGAAGCTCGCTTGTGATAGATGGGATCGACGTCCACTGATTCCATGTACCGCTTCAACATCGTGGGACGGGAGGCGATGGCCCGAGCCGCCCCCTCGGACACGGTGACGAAGTGTTGGACCACATCGAGCTTGGTCCATCCCCGATCCGGGAAGACCACCCTTCCCGGGCTGGAGATCCGAATCTCCTCGTCATCTACGACGACGATCGTGTGATCCGCCACGCGTTACCTATTCTGAGGCCTGGCCATTGCGCCTGAACCTTAGGAAGTCGAGAAGAGGGCCATATTGGGTCTGGTTGAGACCATCCGCGACTCGGTGATCGGCAAGGACACCGCGGTCGAGACTCCGTACGGGGTCAGACGAGTCACCTACGCCGATTACACGGCCTCGGGCCGCTGTCTCTCGTTCATCGAGGATTACATCCGGGAACAGGTCCTGCCCCTCTACGCCAACACCCACACCGAGACCTCCGGGACCGGTCTGCAGACCACCCATTTCCGTGAGGAGGCGAGGAGGATCATCCGCGAATGCGTCGGTGGGAACCGTGACGAGCATGTCGTCGTCTTCGCCGGGAGCGGGATGACCGGCGCCGTCGATCGCCTCATCAGCGTGCTCGGAATCAGGATTCCCCGGGAGCTCGACGAGCGATACGACCTGACCTCGCTGATACCGCCCGAGGAGCGACCCGTCGTCTTCGTGGGGCCGTACGAGCACCACAGCAACGAGTTGCCCTGGCGGGAGTCGATCGCCGACGTCGTCGAGATCGACGAGGACGCCGACGGTCAGATCGATCTCGACACGCTGGAACGGCGTCTTCTCGAGTACGCGGGGCGGCCGCTCAAGATCGGCTCCTTCTCCGCGGCGTCGAACGTCACCGGGATCATCTCCGACACCGCCGCCATCTCCCGGATGCTCCACCGTCATGGGGCGCTCAGCTTCTGGGATTTCGCCGCCTCGGCCCCCTATGTCGGCGTGGAGATGAGATCCAAGGCCGACTCCGACGGTGACTACAAGGACGCCGTGTTCCTGTCCCCGCACAAGCTCATCGGTGGACCGGGGACGCCGGGTGTCCTGGTGGCCCGCCGCTCCTTGTTCACCAATGCGGTTCCCGCCGTCCCAGGCGGCGGCACCGTCTCCTACGTCTCACCCGATCATCACCGCTACGTCGACGACCCCGAGCACCGGGAGGAGGGCGGCACACCGGCGATCATCGGCTCTATCAAGGCTGGGCTCGTTTTCGCTCTCAAGGAACAGGTTGGAGTCGACCGTATCCGCGATCTCGAGCACCGCTACATCAGACGCGCCATCGAGTCGTGGGCCTCGAACCCCCACATCGACGTCTTGGGCAACCATGACGCCGATCGCTTGTCGATCGTCAGCTTCATCATCCGCCACGGCGACTCGACACTGCACCACAACTTCGTGGTGGCCGTCCTCAACGACCTCTTTGGCATCCAGGCGAGAGGCGGGTGCTCCTGCGCCGGCCCGTACGGCCACCGCCTCCTCGGCATCGATCTCGAGACCAGCGCCCGCTTCGAGGAGGCGATCGCCCGGGGGTGCGAGGTCATCAAGCCCGGCTGGGTTCGGGTCAACTTCAACTACTTCATCGACGAGGAAGAGTTCCAATACATCCTGGAGGCCGTGCACATGGTCGCCAACGACGGATGGCGTCTTCTCTCCGATTACCGATACGACCCGGCCACCGCCCTGTGGCGGCACAAGGACGGGATGCCCCGTCCGCCGGCGTCGCTCAGCGACCTCGATTTCGAGACCCCTGTGCCCTCCCCGGCAACGGCCCCCATCGAGGACCTGACCCGTTATCTGGAGGAGGCCAAGGCGGTACTCGCCGCCGGCTCCACCGCGACCTGGGATCCCCCGGACCTCGGCCCCGATGCCGAGTCTCTCCGCTGGTTCCCCAACCCAAGTGAGGTGATGCCATGACCGAGCCCGTCGAGAACCCGTCGCCCGAGCAGCTGGCGACCTGGCACCGGACCTTCGCCCCACGGGCCTACAACAACACGTGGACCTACCTCGACAAAGCGGAGCTGACCGCCGACGAGGAAGTCGAGATGCTCACCTCCACCTTCGCCCAGAGGTACCACTGGCGGGAGATAGGGACGCCCCGTCATTGGGCGATCGCCGACTGGCAGATCTCGCGAGTGGCCGCCGTCACCGGATACTTCGATCTCGCCCGGCGATTCGGCATGAGCTCCCTGGCCATGTGTGAGGAGCATCAGCTCGACGCCTTCGTCACCGGTTTCGCCCACGAGGCCATCGCCCGGGCGGCGGCCTTCGTCGACGATGTCGAGACCTTCGAGAAGCACCTAGCCTTGGCGCGCGAGAGTCTGGAGCAAATCGAGGATGGCGAAGACCGCTCCACCCTTGCCGGCGATCTCGACGAGATGAGCGAGGACTAGCTCAGTCTGCCGGCGAGGAACTCCAATGTGATCGCCCAGGCCCGGTCGTATGACTCGGGGTCGAACGAGTCACTTTCGACGTCGGCAAACCCGTGGGAGGTCCCCGGGTAACGCTCCACCCGCACCGATAGCCCCTCCAGACCCATGGTCGCCTCCATGAATGCCGCCTCGTCATCGGAGATGAACCTGTCCTCTGCGGCGAGATGGATCAAGTATTCGGCCTGTGATCCGGCGAAGTCGATCTGCTGTGCGCCATAGAAGGAAACCGCGGCAGCGACGATGTCGTGGAGGCGTACCGAGGCCCAGAGGGCGAGCGAGCCACCCATGCCGAATCCGACGATGGCAATGGGCCCGTCCGCGGACTTCTCGTCGAGGAGGCCGGCCGAGGACAGGACCAGCGACGCGAGACGATCGGGGTTGGCCGCCCCCAGCCGGTTGAGGCCCTCCTGCTCTGTGTCGGGGAGGTTGCCGAAGTTGATGTCGGGGGCGAGAACCGTGTACCCGTGGTCGGCGAGTTGATCGGCGAGTGCCTTGAAGTCGGGGGTCAGCCCCCAGAGGGAATGAAGCAGCAGGATCCCTGGTCCGGGCCCGGCTTCGGGCTGGATGAAATAGGCGAGATCGCGAACCACCTCGACCAACCTACCGGTCCTACCCTGCGGTGATGGGCTCGGCAGTCGCCCCGTTGCGAATCGGTGCCTTTCGTGTGATGTGGGTCGTCTCCGTCCTGTCCGCGATCGGCACCTTCTTCCAATCGGTGGCCGCTTCATGGTTGATGCTGGAACTGACTGGCTCCAGCACCTGGGTCGGGCTGATGGTCGCCTCCTCGACCCTCCCGCTTCTCTTCCTGGCTCTATTCACGGGAGCCCTGGCCGACATGTTCGAAAGGGCCCGTCTGATGCTCATCGCCCAGCTGATCATGGGCGGTTCTGCTGCGACGATGGCGATCCTGGCGGCAACCGACCGGATCACGCCCGGGTTGCTCCTTGGTCTCGGCGTGATGCTCGGAATCGGTGTGGCCATCAACCTCCCCACCTGGCAGGCCCTGCTCCCCGACCTGGTCCCTCGAGGCCTGGTCGCCTCTGCCGTGGCCCTGCAGTCGGCGGCCTTCAACACCGCCCGCGCCGTGGGCCCGGCGCTGGCGGGGGCCTTAGTGGCGACTGCCGGGGCGGCGATCGCCTTCGGCATCAACGCCTTCACCTATCTCATCGCGGTGGCCGGCCTCCTCGTGGTGAGACGGGATCTCGAGGCGCCCGAACGCGCCCGCACCTCTTTCAGCAGTGCCATCGCCCTCGGGGTCAGGTTCACCAGGTTCACCCCTGATTTCGGACGGCTGCTCATGTTCACCGCATTGTTCGCCATCACGTCCGCGGTTGTGCAATCCGTCCTCCCCAGCCACACCACCACCCTCGGGGGTGAAGCCGGTCTCTACGGGATCCTCCTCGGCTTCATGGGGGTGGGCGCCCTGGTCGGAGCCTTCACCCGGGCGCCGGTGATGAGGATGCTGGGGACGAGGGCGACCACTGCGACCGTTGCAGCCTTCGGCTTCGCCGGGATCCTCCTCGGGCTGGCTCCCAACCAGGTAGTGGCCGCGGTGGCGATGCTCCTCGCCGGGTACGCGTGGCTGATGACCCTCACCGACCTCCGCGCCATTGCCCAGCTGATCAGCCCGGCGTGGATCAGGGGCCGGACCATGTCGATGTACACCCTCGCCTTTTCCGGGATCCTGCCGGTTGGGGCCATCCTCGCCGGGGTAATGGCCGATTGGGTCGGCACCTCTTCGGCGATAGTCGGCTTCTCGGCGTGCACGATCTTCCTCGGGGTGGCCGCCCCGGTCTTTCGGATACCCCGCCTCCAGGACATCGAGACCCCCGAGTTCTCCGAGTCCGACTTCGGGCCGCATCACGAGGACGACACCATCGGGGGCGGACCGGTGGTGATCCTCAACCATTGGGAGATCGACAAGACCGATTTCGAGGAGTTCACCCGGCTCATGACCCAGATACGCCTGGTGCGCCTGCGGACCGGCGCCTACCGGTGGAGGCTTTTCCGGGACTCCCGAGACCCGCACAAGCTCGTCGAGTTCTTCGTGACCGGATCCTGGGAAGAGCATTTGGCCCAGCATCGCCGGATCGACGACTATTCCCGGGTGCTGCTCGCGTCGGCGCGAGCCTTCGATCATTCCGGCGGGCCCACCACCCGGCATCTGATCGCGATCGATGTGACGGATCCACCAGATTTCGACGACCTGATCCTGACCCACGACGAGATGCACCGCA
>Ga0299913_10003833_pt1 | contig 12457 bp, 13 predicted proteins | sample RVTome_9_FD_201360 | JGI IMG/M metagenome (GOLD analysis project Ga0299913, IMG submission 201360) | Soil microbial communities from uranium-contaminated site in the Upper Colorado River Basin, Wyoming, United States - RVT155D38 (version 2) ... | reverse complement strand
TCGTTTCGCCTCGTCATCTGGCCTGGGACTGGCTGTGGGGGGCAAGCTACCAGAGTCTTCGGGAAGAGTCAATTGCGACACGGAGCCGGTCGTCTAGCACGCCTCTTGGTGTCGTCTAAGCACCGGGGAGCGGCCCGTTCTGGCGGGTCATGGCGACGCTCGCGGCTGTCTCGGATCACAAGCCCAGGGTGTCGGCGGGGCTCTGGACGCCGTAGCCCGCTCGGTTGAGGACGTGGGTGTAGAGCATTGTGGTGCGCATGCTCCGGTGGCCCAGGAGCTCCTGGACGGTGCGGATGTCGTAACCCCCGATCAGGAGGTGGGTTGCGAAGGAATGCCGCAGGGTGTGGCAGCTCGCTGGCTTCGAGATGCCGGCTGCCCGAACGCCTGCTTCACGGCTCTCTGGACGGTCCTGGGGCTAGCCCGAGCGCCGCCGCTCGGCGGCGACGACCTCGCTGCGGGTGAAGGGGAGGCCCTGCCGGCGCAGCGACGCGTGGCGGCGGGTGTACTCCTCGCGGTAGTAGTCGGTGGTGTAGAGGAGGTAGGGGACGACGACGAGGCGGTGGACGAGCCAGGCCGCGGCGACCGCGGCGAGCCAGGCGAGGGCGATCCCCAGCCAGGCGAGGAGCGTCCCGGGGCCGAGCGCGGCGACGAGCGGCGGCCAGCCCTCGCCGAGCCAGCCGCTCTCGAGCTCGTAGAGCGACCGCGAGGGCCGTGTCGCCGTTGCGCCGCCGCTCGCGGATTTCGGCGGCCAGCGCGCCGTGCCACGCCTCGCGCACCCGCTCGAGCCAGTCCGACAGCGAGTCGCCGTAGGGGCCGGCGCGCGGGCGCCAGCTCTCGGCGGCGGCCACGAGCCCGGCGGGGTCGCCGGCGCGGGCGCGGGCGACCCAGCGGTCCGAGAGCTCCCAGGCGATCCCCTTGACCTCCTCGGGCGCGAGGTTCCCGGCGAGGGACAGCTCGTCGGCGGCCCTGGTGCCAGACGGGCCGCTCGCCGCCCGGCGCCGGCCGCTCGACGTAGGACTGGACGAAGTCGAGCTTGAACCGCCTGGCGTGACGGAGGAGGCTCGCGAACAGGCCCGGGAGGTTGCGCGCCACGAACGGCGCCACCGCGAACCCGCCGGCCTGGGGGGTGAGGTACTCGAGGCTCGGGACATGAAGTCCTTGCCCTCGGTGAGCCGGTCGGCCTGGGTGAAGAGCACCGCGACCGGCACGTCGAGCCGCGGCGCGCCGCCGTACTCGCGGAGGGCCGCGTCGAGCGACGGGGCTCTGGCCACCTTCTGCAGGAAGCGCTCGACGTCCGCCCGTTCGTGCCTCAGGGCCCGCACGAAGAGCAGGAACTGGTCGAGGAAACCGAGCTCCTCGTGGACCTTCTGGACCTCCCGTTCGGCCTTCGTCTCGGCCTCGGTCATCTCGCTGCCGAACCCGGTGGGCCCGACGTCGAGGTGACCGCGCTTGAGGTGGATCATCAGGAGAAGTGCGCGGGACCGGCTGAGGGTGTGGAAGAGACGGCCGTCTCCCGCTCGGGGAAGAGGTGGAAACAGTGACGGCAGAGAAGGTTGCCCATTGGATATGTTCCGACGGTGCAGCATCTTAACCAGCGTCGGGGGGAAGCCAAGGCGGCCGCGCGCGGGCGCCGTGGCGCTGGTAGCATCCTCTGCCACGCCGTTGCCGGGACGCTGCCCGATGCCACGCACACCCTCTCCGCGGGAGCTCGCCCGCTCGATCGACCACACCCTGCTCCGGCCCGACGCCCGCGAGGACGAGGTGCGGCGGCTCGTCGAGGAGGCCGCCGAGGCCGGGTTCGCGGCCGCGATGGTGCCGCCGTGCTGGGTCGGCCTGGCGGCGCGGCTCCTCGCGGGCACCCGGGCCGCGCCGGCGACGGTGATCGCCTTCCCGCTCGGCTACGCCCACCCGCGGGCGCGGGTCGCCGAGTCGGAGCAGGCGATCGCCGACGGCGCCGCCGAGCTCGACACGGTCGTCAACCTCTCGCTCGTGGCGAGCGGCGAGGACGGCCGGGCGCGGGACGACCTCGCGGCCTGGGTCGAGGCGAGCCGCCGGGCCGGCCGGGAGGCGGGCCGCGAGCTCGTCCTCAAGGTGATCCTCGAGACGGCGCTCCTCGCCGACGAGCAGAAGGTGCGGGCGGCCGAGGTCGCCGTCGCCGCCGGGGCCGACTTCGTCAAGACCTCGACCGGCTTCGGCCCGGGCGGCGCGACGGTCGAGGACGTGCGGCTCCTCGCACGCACGGTCGGCGGCCGCGCCCGGGTCAAGGCGAGCGGCGGGATCCGCGACCTCGCCACCGCCCTTGCCCTGCTCGAGGCGGGCGCCGAGCGCCTCGGAACGTCGAGCGGCCGGGCGATCCTCGCCGCGGCCGAGGCGGCTGCCGGCGGCTGACTCCTTCGTTGTCACCGCCCCGCCGCCGCGGTACGATCGGAGGGGCCGCCGCCCGTGCGGCCGATCGACCCCGGACGCGAGAGGCACCGCCATGACCGTCGCCGAGAAGACCCCCGCCGCCGCCGCCTCCGAGGGCGCGCTCGACTTCTCGCTGACCGGCGAGCAGCGGGCGATCCAGGAGCTCGCCCGCGACTTCGCGCGCCGCGAGATCGACCCGATCGTCGAGGAGATCGACGAGGCGCAGCGCTTCCCCCGCGAGGTGTTCGCCAAGCTCGGCGAGCTCGGCTTCCTCGGGGTGATCTTCCCCGAGGAGTACGGCGGCGCCGGGCTGGGCTACGTCGAGTACGTGCTGGTGGTCACCGAGATCTCGAAGGTCGACCCCTCGATCGGCCTGTCGGTCGCCGCCCACAACTCGCTGTGCACGAACCACATTTTCAAGTTCGGCAGTGAGGAGCAGAAGCGGCGCTGGGTGGTGCCGCTCGCCCGCGGCGAGAAGATCGGCGCCTGGAGCCTGACCGAGCCGGAGGCGGGGTCGGACGCCGCCGGCACCCGCGCCCGCGCCCGCCGCGTCGACGGCGGCTGGGTGCTCGACGGCTCGAAGACATTCACCACCCACGGGTCGGTCGGCGACGTCTGCGTGGTGATGGCCGTCGACGACTCGGTTCCCGACGAGGAGGGGACCGCGCGCCACCACCGGATCTCGGCCTTCGTCCTCGAAAAGGGGATGGACGGCTTCCGCGCCGGCAAGAAGGAGAACAAGCTCGGCTCGCGCGCGTCGGACACCGCCGAGGTGGTGATGGAGGAGTGCTTCGTCCCCGAGTCGCACCTGCTCGGCGAGCCGGGGACGGGCTTCAAGCAGGCGCTCGGCATCCTCGACGGCGGGCGGATCTCGATCGCGGCGCTGTCGCTCGGCACCGCCGCCGGCGCCTTCGAGACGGCCCGCGACTACGCCAAGGAGCGCAAGCAGTTCGGCGAGCCGATCGCGAGCTTCCAGGCGATCCAGTTCATGCTCGCCGAGATGGCGACCCGGGTCGCCGCCGCCGAGGCGCTGGTGATGCAGGCGGCGCTCGCCATGGACCGCGGCGGCCGGGTCACCCGGCTCTCCTCGCAGGCGAAGCTCTACGCCAGCGAGGCGGCGGTTTTCTGCTCCGAGCGCGGGGTGCAGGTGCACGGCGGCTACGGCTACGTCAAGGACTATCGGGCCGAGAAGTACTACCGCGACGCGAAGATCTGCACGATCGGCGAGGGGACGAGCGAGATCCAGCGGCTGGTCATCGCCCGCGAGCTCCTCCGCGGCCGGTGAGCCGCGGGCCGCAGGGCGAGCCCTCCCAGGAGCGGGCTTCCGGCCGCTCGGTCGACCTCGACGCCCTGGTCGCCGGGGTGCGCGAGCGCCGGCCGCGGGCGGTGGCACGGGCGATCTCGCTGGTCGAGGGCGGCGGCGGCGGCGGCCGCCACCGCCGCGAGCTGATCCGCCGCCTCTACCCGCATACCGGCCGTGCCCGGGTCGTCGGCGTCACCGGCCCGCCGGGCGCCGGCAAGAGCACTCTGGTCGACCGCCTCGCGCGCCGGCTCCGGGAGCGCGGGGAGACGGTCGGCATCCTCGCCGTCGACCCGACGAGCCCGTACTCGGGCGGCGCGCTGCTCGGCGACCGCATCCGGATGCAGCAGCTCTATCTCGACCCGGGCGTCTACATCCGCTCGATGGCCACCCGCGGCGCGATGGGCGGGCTCGCCCGCGCCAGCCACGACGCGGTCGACGTCCTCGACGCGGGCGGCTTCGACTGGGTGCTGGTGGAGACCGTCGGCGTCGGCCAGGACGAGGTCGACGTCGTGCGCTCGGTGGAGACGGTCCTGGTCGTCACCGTGCCCGGCCTCGGCGACGACGTCCAGGCGCTCAAGGCCGGGCTGATGGAGATCGCCGACGTCTTCGTCGTCAACAAGGCCGACCGCGACGGCGTCGACCGCACCGTCCGCGACGTCCAGACCATGCTCGGCCTGGCCGAGACGGAGAGCGGCTGGAAGCCGCCGATCGTCAAGACGGTCGCCGCGCGCGACGAGGGGATCGACGAGGTGCTCGCCGAGGTCGAGCGCCACCGCGCCTGGCTCGAGGAGAGCGGCGGGCTCGCGGCGCGGCGGCGGGCGCTGCTGCGGGTGCGGGTCGAGGCGATCCTCAAGGAGCGGGTGCTCGCCGCGGCCGACCGCTCGGTCGGTGTCGAGGGCGAGGTCGAGCGCGGCCTGGCCGAGCGGCACGACCCCTACCGGGTGGCCGACCGCCTGTTCGAGGGCGCGCTCCGCGCAGAGCGCGGGGACGCAGAGCGCGGGGACGCGGAGCGCGGGGACGCGGAGCTCGAGGAGGCCGAGCGCGCCGAGCGGGCCGCAAGGGCCGGGTCGTGATCGGCAGGATCGACCACGTCGGCATCGCCGTCGCCTCGATCGACGAGGCGCGGCGGATCTACGAGGCGCTCGGCCTCGAGGTCGAGAGGATCGAGGAGGTGCCGGCGGAGGGCGTACGGGTGGCGATGATCCGCTGCGGCGAGAGCCGGATCGAGCTGCTCGAGGCGACCCGCGACGACTCGCCCGTCGCCCGCTTCCTGGCCCGGCGCGGTCCCGGCATCCACCACCTCTGCCTGGCGAGCGACGACGTCCGCGCCGACGACCGCCGCCTGCGCGAGGCCGGCTTCGACGTCCTCCGCCCCGAGCCGACCCGCGGCGCCGGCGGCTGCTGGGTCCAGTTCGTCCACCCGAAGAGCGCCGGCGGCGTGCTGCTCGAGCTGTCCGAGGAGGCCGAGGGGAGCTGACCGGACCCTGCGCCGTTCAGCCGGCCGTGCCGGCCCGCCGGCGTCAGAACTGGACGTAGTCGACGTAGAAGTCGGTCACGTCGACGCGGCCGGAGAGGAGGTCGGCGGCCATCTCCGGGGTGATCACGAACTGGCCGGCGCGGTCGTGGGACGGCGTCGCCATGTAGAGCTCGAGCGCCGGGATGCCGCGGCCGCCGTCGCGCAGGTGGGCGAGCGCGCCGGCGGCCACGGCGAGCGCGCGGAGCGCCGAGGCCTCGGTCGAGGTGGTGACCTCGACGAGAGGCCGGCCGGACTCGGTGCCCTGGTAGATCTCGGCGGTGTCGATCCCCTGGCCGCGGAAGAACTCCTTGAGCGCGGCCGCCGTCTCGATCGCGCCGAACGACTTGCGCGGGACGCTCGCGAGGTCGGAGTAGCCGGCGGCGGTGCGCTCGGCCTCGGCCGGGCGGGAGCGGGCGAGCGGATCGCGCCGGGCGGCCGGCCGCTGCCGGGGGGCCTCGGTCTCCTGGATCAGGTCGCCGAGCGTGCGCTGCGGCGGCGGGGGCGGCGGCGGCGTCTCGGTGACCCCGTCGCCCTCGACGACGACCGCGGTGCCGAGGTTGGCGCGGTTCGCGCGCTCGGTCCGCGGCACGTCGATCTGCGCGGCGTCGATGAAGGACTCGGTGCCGTTGGGCAGGGTGATGTAGGCCTTGCCGTCGCGCACCACGTACTTCTCCTCGGCGACGATCTTCGAGCCGTCCTCGAGGTAGATCGTGTAGGCGGCGGCAGGCGCTGCGGGGAGGAGCGCGGCGAGCAGGGCGAGCGCCGCGGCGGCGCCCGCGGCGGGGGGCGGTAAGCGTCTCACGCTGCTATCATACCGCCCCGCCGTGCCCACCTCCCCTCCCGACGAAGGCCTGCTCCTGCTCGAGGACGGCTCGCTCTTCCGCGGCCAGGCCGTCTCGCCGGGCACCCGCTTCGGCGAGGTCGTCTTCAACACCTCGATGACCGGCTACCAGGAGGTCCTGACCGACCCGTCGTACCGCGGCCAGATCGTGGTGATGACCCAGCCGCACGTCGGCAACTACGGCGTCTCGCCCGAGGCCGAGGAGTCGCGCCGCCCCTGGGTCGAGGCCTTCGTCGTCCGCAGCCTCACCCCGCACCCGTCGAGCCACGGCTCCGCCGAGTCGCTGCCCGCCTACCTGCGCCGCCACCGGGTGCCGGCGATCGACGGGATCGACACCCGGGCGCTCGTCCGGCGGCTGCGGGTGCGCGGCGCGCTGCGCGGGGTGGTGACGACCGAGCGGTCCGACGTCGAGGCGCTCGCCGCCGAGCTCGCCGACCACCCGCCGATGCAAGGGCGGGCGCTGGTCGACGAGGTGACCTGCGCCGGGCGGCACGTCGTCCCCGCCGAAGGGGAGGAGCGGCTCCACCTCGCGGTCTACGACTTCGGGACCAAGCGGAACATCCTCCGCTCGCTCGCCGCCCGCGGCGCCCGGCTCACCGTGCTGCCGGCGCGCACCCCCGCCGCCGAGGCGCTCGCTCTGGGCGTCGACGGGGTGGTCCTCTCCAACGGGCCCGGCGATCCCGAGCCGCTCACCGGCATCGTCGGCGAGGTCGGCGAGCTGCTCGCCGCCGACACGCCGCTCCTCGGCATCTGCCTCGGCCACCAGCTCCTCGGCCTGGCGCTCGGCGGCTCCACCTTCAAGCTCAAGTTCGGGCACCACGGCGGCAATCAGCCGGTGCGCGAGGAGGCGAGCGGACGGGTGGCGATCACCAGCCAGAACCACGGCTTCGCGGTGCGCGCCGACTCGCTGCCCGCCGGCTGCCGGGTCACCGCGACGAACCTCAACGACGGCACGGTCGAAGGGCTCGCCGTCGACGGGCGGCCGGTGCTCTCGGTCCAGTACCACCCCGAGGCGGCGCCCGGCCCGCACGACGCCTCGCCGCTGTTCGATCGCTTCCTCGCCCTGTGCGAGGAGAGGGCGGGGTGAGCCGCCGACGGGAGCCGCCGCTCCTGCGCGGGCCGCTCACCTGGCTCGTCGCCTGGCGGTTCCTCACCGGCCGCCGGAGCCGGCTCCTCGGCGGCACGGCCCGCGCCGCCCTCGGCGCCACCGCCCTGGGCGTCACCGCGATGATCGTCGCCATGGCCCTGATGACCGGCTACATCGAGGACCTCGAGCGCAAGCTCGTCGAGGGGAACGCGCCGATCGTCGCCTCGCCGCTCGGCCGCGACACCGAGCCGCTCACCCCGGGCGCGATCGCCCGCCTCGAGGAGATCGAGGGCGTCGAGAGGGTCGGGCGCATCGCCTACGGCCAGGGGACCGTCTCCCAGCCTGTGGGCGGCGGCGAGCCGGCGCCGAGCGCCGAGGTCACCCTGCGCGGCGTCGACCCCGGCGGCGGCCAGCTCTCCGCCACGGAGGAGCAGCTCGCGCCCGACGCCGACGGGGTGCCCGGCGCCGTCCTCGGCGGCGAGCTCGCCCGCCGGCTCGCCGTGGCCGAGGGCGACCGCGTCCGGCTCGTCGCCCTCGGCTTCGACGGCGGCCGTCCCCGCTTCCGCTACCAGACCCTGCGCGTCGCCGGCACCTTCGAAACCGGCTTCGCCGAGTTCGACGACGCCTGGCTCCTCGCCGACCGTGCGCTCGTCGAGCGGCTCTCCGGCGACGAGGGCGCCGTCGACCTCTACGAGTTCACCCTGTCGAGCCGCGACCTCGCCGACGTCGCCCGCGTCCGCCGCGAGGCCGAGGGTGTCCTCGGCCCGGCCTGGTTCCTCACCGACTGGCGCGAGCTCAACCGCCAGCTCTTCAGCGCCCTGCGGCTGCAGCAGTGGGCGCTCTTCCTCGTCCTCGGCCTGATCGTCCTGGTCTCGACCTTCAACGTCGCCTCGACCCTCGTCGTCCTCGTCCGCGAGCGGATGCGCGACGTCGGCGTCCTCGTCGCCCTCGGCTTCGCGCCCCGGCGGCTGGCGGCCGTCTTCGTCCTCTACGGCGGCCTTCTCGGCGCCCTCGGCACCGCGCTCGGCGTCGCCGTCGGCTGGGCCGCCGCCTGGACGCTGACCACTTTCGAGCTGATCCGCTTCGACGCCGAGGTCGCCGCGATCTACTTCATCTCCTCGGTCCCCTTCCGCGTCGAGCCCGCAGACGTCGCCGCCGTCGTCGCCTTCGCCCTCGCCGTGACCCTGCTCGCCTGCATCGCCCCCGCCCTCCGCGCCACCCGCGTCGACCCGGCGGCGGCCCTGCGCTACGAGTAGAGGCCGTGTTCCTCGCCGCCGCCGTCCAGATGGGCTCGACCTCCGACGCGGAGGGGAACTGGCAGCAGGCGCGGCGGCTGGTGGAGCGGGCGGCGGGGTACGGGGCGGCGTTCGTCGGCACGCCGGAGAACACGAACTACCTCGGGCCGCACGAGGAGAAGGTGCGGCGGGCCGAGCCGATGGACGGGCCGACGGTGACGCGGTTCGGCGAGCTCGCCGGGCGGCTGGGGATCCATTTGCTCCTCGGCTCGTTCAACGAGCGGAGCGGCGACCCCGCGCGCTGCTACAACACGAGCGTCCTCTTCTCGCCGGAGGGTCGGGTGCTGGCGACCTACCGCAAGCTCCACCTGTTCGACGTCGACGTCTCCGACGACGTGCGGTTCACCGAGTCGGCGACGGTGGTGCCGGGGGAGGGCACGACGGTCGTCTCGACGCCGCTCGCGACGCTCGGGCTGTCGATCTGCTACGACCTGCGGTTCCCCGAGCTCTACCGGCGGCTGGCCGACGGTGGTGCGGAGGTCCTGACGGTCCCGTCCGCCTTCACCGCGACGACCGGCAAGGCCCACTGGTACCCGCTGCTGCGCGCGCGGGCGATCGAGAACCAGGCGTGGGTCGTCGCCCCGGCACAGCACGGGCGGCACGACGACGAGGGGCTCCGCGAGAGCTACGGCCACGCGATGATCGTCGACCCGTGGGGCCAGGTCGTCGCCGCCGCACCCGCCGGCCCGGGCCTGGCGCTGGCCGAGATCGACGCCGGCCGGGTCGCGGCGGTGCGCCGGTCGATGCCGGTGGCCAGCCACCGCCGGTTGTAGCGGCGTTCGTCGGCCGGCGGCCGGCGGAGGTCGGCCGGCCTAGCCGCTGCCGGCGGTGGCCGCCTTCTCCCGCTCGCCCTCGGCGGGCTGGGCGGCGCGGCGGCCGAGGCGTCCCTCGGCGGCGAGGGCGGCGCGGCTGGCGAGCAGGTCGCGGGCCTGGGGGAGCTGGGAGAGCCCGGCCTGGATCTGCTCGTCGCCCTGGGCGAGGACGCGGTGGCGGGCCTCCTGGCCGAAGGCGGCGTTGAACAGCTCGGCGTGGATCTGGCGGCGGGCGAAGTCGCGGGCGGCCGGGTCGCCGAGACCGGCGGTGACGTCGGTCGCGTCGGCGATCTCCTGGGCGACGAGCCAGGCGGCGAAGGCGTCGACCAGCTCGGCCGGCGGCTGCCAGACGGGATCGGTGACCGGCTCGCGGTTCTGGCGCTCGACGGAGAAGTCGAAGAAGGCGTTGCGGCCGAGCAGGTACTGGCCGAACTCGGGGACGTCGGACAGCTCGACGTGGACGTCGGGGGTGATGCCGCCGCCGCCGTAGACCTCGCGGCCGACGTCGGTATAGAAGATCTCGCCCTCGGGCTCGGTGCCCTCGACGGCGTCGGCGGGCTCGTCGGCGGTCGGGTCGTAGTTGTAGTAGTCGTAGAACGAGGTGTAGTCGCGCTGGATCAGCCGCCCCGACGGGGTGTAGTACTTCGCCGTGGTCAGCGCCAGGCCGGCCCCGTAGGAGAGGTTGTAGACGGTCTGCACCAGCCCCTTGCCCCAGGTCGGGGTGCCGACGACGACGCCGACGTCGTGGTCCTGGATCGCCCCGGAGAGGATCTCGGCGGCCGACGCGGTGCCGCGGTTGACCAGCACGACGACCGGCAGCTTGAGCTCGGGGTAGCGGTCGGTCGCGCGGTAGACCTGGAACGAGTCGCGGGTGCGGCCGCGGGTCTCGACGATCTTCGAGCCGTCGGGCAGGAACTGGTCGGAGACCAGGATCGCCTGGTCGAGCAGCCCGCCGCCGTTGTTGCGCAGGTCGACGACCAGCCGCTCCATCCCCTCGCCGCGCAGCCGCTCGATCGCCTGGTGGACCTCGTCGCCGGTGCCGCGGTTGAAGTCGGAAATCTGGAGATAGCCGGTGCCCGGCGCGATCATGTAGGCGAGGCGGACGGTGTTCTGCGGGATCTCGGCGCGGGTGACCGCGACCTCGAGCGGCTCGGAGAGGCCGCTGCGGACGATAGTGATGTTGACCTCGGTGCCCTTCGGGCCCTTGAGCTTGTCGACCGCCTCGTCGAGGCTCATCTTCTCAGTCGGCTCGCCCTCGATCATCGAGATGACGTCGCCGGCCCGGAGGCCGACCTGGGCGGCCGGGGTGCCGTCGATCGGGGTGATCACGGTGAGCTGGCTGTTGCGCACGCTGACCAGGATGCCGAGGCCGAAGAAGCTGGTCTGCTGGCGTTCGCGCATGCCGCTGTACGCCTTGGGCGGCAGGAAGGCGGTGTGCGGGTCGAGCGAGCGCAGCATTCCCTGGATGGACGCGTAGACGAGGTCCTTGTAGGACACCTCGGAGCCGTAGCTCTCCTGCGCCGCGGCGACGAGCTCGGTGTACAGGCGCAGGCTCTCCCGGGTGTCGTTCGACAGGGCCTGCAGGCGACCCCCGACGAGGGTGCCGGCGACGACGGCGAGGGCGAACAGGGCGAGTCCGACGCGTCTCCAGGTGGGCTTCATGACGGGCAGGATAACACCGCGGAGGGGGTCGGAGCTTCCCCGGCCGGACGTCGAGCCGGGCGGCGGTCCGCGACGGGCTCGGCCGGCGCGTGGCTTGACTTCGTCCCGGCCGGGCCGGAAGATCGAGGGCTGGAGCCTCCCTGATGCTCGGTCCGATCGGCCTGCCCGAAACGCTGTTCATCCTCGTCATCGCCCTGCTGATCTTCGGGCCCCGGCGGCTGCCCGAGCTCGGCCGCACCGTCGGCAAGGCGCTCGGCGAGTTCCGCCGCGCCTCGACCGAGCTCAAGCGGTCGATCAACACCGAGATCGCGCTCGAGGACGACGAGGACCGCCCTGCCGCCCCGCGCCGCCCCGCGCTCGCCGGGGGCTCGGCCGCCGCGGCCTCCGCCGCCGAGGCGGAGGGCGAGCTGCCGGAGGGCGAGGAAGGCGGGCAGGCGGTGTGGCGGCCGCCGGCCGAGCCGCGGGAGGCGGCCGAGACGCCGCTCCCGGCGCCGCCGTCCGCCGACGCAGCGGCGGCTCCCGCACCCTCGCCGCCAGCGGACCCGTCCTCCTCCGAGCCGGCGCCGGCTTCGGGCCGGGGCGGCGGGGACGGAACGGGCGCCGAGGGGTCGGTGGACGACCGGCCCTAGCCCCTTGCCCGTGTCCCCCTCCCCGACCTCCCGGCTGCCCGAGCCGCGTGGCACGGCCGCGGCCCCGGCGGCGCCGCCCGCGGCCCGGGGTGCCCCGCCGCGCCGGCCCGTCCCGCCGGCCGACGACGAGCTGCCCCAGATGACCCTCCTCGACCACCTCGAGGAGCTGCGCCGGCGGATCCTCTTCTCGCTCGTCATCCTGCTCGTCTCGTTCCTCGTCTGCTGGACCTTCGTCGAGCGGATCTACGGCTTCCTCGAGCGCCCCATCCGGCCGTTCCTGCCCGAGGGGACCAAGCTCTCCTACCTCGGCCCGGCCGACCCGCTGATGCTCTACATCAAGGTCGCGCTGCTCGCCGGCGTGTTCCTCGCCGCGCCGCTGCTGCTCTGGCACGTCTGGCGCTTCGTCGCGCCCGGGCTCTACGCTCGCGAGCGGCGGTGGGCGGCGCCGTTCGTCGTCCTCGGCTCGCTGTTCTTCCTCGGCGGCGGCGCGTTCGCCTACTACGTCGCCTTCCCGTTCGCGGTCGAGTTCCTGCTCGGCATCGGCGAGCAGTTCCAGCCGGTGATCACCATCGAGCGCTACTTCCGGTTCCTGATGACGGTGATCCTCGGGCTCGGGCTGATGTTCGAGCTGCCGATCGTCATCTTCGTCCTCGCGCAGGCGGGCCTGGTCACCCCGCAGTTCCTGATGCGGCATTTCCGCTGGGCGGTGCTGCTGATCTTCGTCGCCGCCGCGGTCGTCACCCCGACGCCCGACATCGTCAACCTGTGCATCTTCGCGGTGCCGACGATCGGCCTCTACCTGCTCGGCGTCGCCGCCGCCTGGGTGACCCAGCGCGGGCGGCCGGAGGAGGGCGCTCAGCGCAGGTAGCCGAGGGCGCGCAGCCGCTCGCGGTCCTCGTCGGTCAG
>Ga0299913_10003832_pt1 | contig 12458 bp, 11 predicted proteins | sample RVTome_9_FD_201360 | JGI IMG/M metagenome (GOLD analysis project Ga0299913, IMG submission 201360) | Soil microbial communities from uranium-contaminated site in the Upper Colorado River Basin, Wyoming, United States - RVT155D38 (version 2) ... | reverse complement strand
CCGGAAGGCTTCGCGCGACAGGTTCGGCCCGGTCATCGTGAGCCACAAGCCGAGTCCACCCGAGATGGCCGCAGGCGCATAGGTGAGGATGTCTTCCGGCTCGCTCGGATAGTCGCGCGCTCGGGCATCCTGCAGCGCTTTGACGGCAGGGTACTTGTCGGGATCGGCGAAGGGCACGCACGGGAGGGCCGCGCAGTCGGTGTACATGCCCTCGCACGCGCTGCCGCACAGGTCGGCAAGGCTCTCGATCCAGCACGACGTCCCGGTGCACGACCACACCACGTTGTTGTCCACGCCGCGCCACCCCTGGCCGCGCGCTTCCATCGCACCGAACACGCCGTTGAGGGCATCCAGGGCGATCACCGCATCGGGACTCGGATTAGGGCCCCGGCCCTGGTAGCACGTCCGGATCGCGGCGATCTCGGAGCGCATCCCGTTCGATGCCTCCTGCGCCTTCTTGTAGACGACGCAATCGTCCGGTATGGGGACGTCGAAGTGCTCGGCGATCGCGCGCACGACGCGCACCGTGTTGGTCTCTGCCGTCGGGTCGGCCAGGATCGCCAAGCGCTCGCGCTTGAGCTTACGGATCAGGTAGCCGGCGTGGATCCCCGCGGCGACCTGAGGATCGGTCCCCGGCGCATAGTTCCACGGCGCCAGCTCCGGATAGGGCATCTCGGAGTAGTTGCACCACACCGCCGGCACACCCTTCTGGTTCTGGTACTGGGTTGCCGGTCCCATCAGGCTCGTCTGCAGGTAGCAGTCGCGCACGAGGAAGACGTTCTCGACGTCGATGAGCCGCCGCATGCCGGCGAGCGCCTCTTCCGGCGTGTTGGCCTGCAGCGAGAAGATCTTGAGCTCCACGCGCCGACCGAAAACGCCCGGCCGGTCCGGACACCCCCAGTTGAGGTCCGCGTACGGTCCCGGGATGTGGGTCGTCTTGTTGAGGTTCTCCACCGCCAGCTTCATGACGCGCGCGGTCTGCTCGCCAAGAGGACGGAGCGCACCCGTGACGGGGATGATCGTCCCGAGCTTGAGCGTGTCCTCCGTGAAACCCTCTTCGGGATTCGAGTTCGTCGCGCAATTACTCTGGCCGGCCGCAGCGGTGCCGACGGCGCCGCCCGAGCTACCGGCCGCGCCCTCCCCTGATCCGAGATCGACACCTTTCGACCCTTTGGAGGAGACGAGCGAATCCGCGCCTTCTTCGGTCGCAGAGACGAGCTCTCCCTCCCCGGTACGCCGCTCTACGAGTACCGCATGACCGTTGCACGCTGCTACGAGGAACGCCATCGCGGTGGCTGCTGCTAGGCCCTTGAAGTTCATCCCGGAACTCCCTTCCTCACGTCTACTTCCCGTAAGACCCCTGCCGTGCAACCAAGGAAAAGAAGGATCGAGCCGGCGACCATGAACCACGCCCCCCACCCGTATCCGGAGTGGAAGGTGACGAAGTCGAGCTCCTCACGCGCGGCCGTGGCAAGGCGGGCGGCCTCCTGATCCATGAGAGGGAGTTGCCACGCGACGAGCCCGATTATCACGACCGTGTATACGAGTGGGAGCAGCTTCACGACGCGCAGAGACATGAGCCAGGTTGCCGCCGAGGCGAGAGCCAGAGCGCCGAGCACTCCGAGCGCGACGCCGGGCCAGTCTTCGTAGCCCCACGTCGCCGCGACCTGTTCGATCGACAGCGCTCCTGCTTCCAGCTTCGTCGCCCGCACCCATTGACCGAGTCCTCCTGCGAGTACGAGCACTCCCCCGAACGCGGTCAGGGAGGGAGCGAGCTTGCGGGAAAAGGTCCGGTATGCCGTCGGAGAGATGGCATCGGTGGAAGTGACGCCAACTTCCTCGCTGGTGGGCTCGGCCTCCCTCTCCGTGCGGACGCGGCGCGTCGGCCTAAGACGCCTTAGTAGGCCGCCCAACGCATGCCGCGTTACGGTGGTACCGCCCATCAGCCCCCCGCTGCCCGGGTCGATTCGTGGCAGTTTGTACCATGCCGGTCTGCTTCATCATCTTTTCGCCCAGCTCACCTGACTTCCTGCCCATGACTACGATCGTCGAAGAGACCGCAACAAGCCTCGATCGCTCGAGGTTCTCCCGGCTGTGCGCGGCAACGCTCGCCCACTTCTTGGTCATGGGCATCTTCCTGAGCGCCCTGCCCCTATTCGTCACCGACGAGTTGGGCGGGTCCCGAGCCGCCGTCGGCGCCTCCGTCGGGTCCTTCTTCGTCGCCGCGCTCCTGTTCCGCCCCTCGATAGGACGGGGCATGGATCGGAGGGGGCGGAAGCCGTTCCTCGTCGGAGCACCCCTGCTGGTCCTCGCTACTTCTCTATGTCTCATCCCCACGACGTCTCTCGGCGTGGTCGTCGCGATCCGCTTCGTGCAGGGGCTGGCCGGCGCCGCCTTCTACACCGCAGCCGCCACGGTCGCGACCGATCTCGCACCCGAGGGCAGACGAGCGGAGATCATCACGCTCTTCTCTCTATTCCTGTACGGCGGGCTCGCTCTCGGCCCGGCCATCGGAGAACGACTCGCCGATGGGAGCTTCACGCGCGTGTGGTTGGTCGCGGCGCTGGCGGCCGCTGTCGCGGCCGGCGCAACCCTTTCGGTCGGCGAGACGAGGCCGGTGGGCTCCGTCACAGGCCATCGCCGTTTCGCGCTGCATCCCTCTGCGATCGCCCCCGGGGTCGTTCTGCTCTGTGCTGCAGCCGGCTACTCCGCGATCACGTCTTTCTCCCCGCTGTACGCGCGCACGATCGATCTCGCATCGTCCGAGGGTCTCTATGGGACGTTCGCGATCACGATCATCGGCGTACGCGTGGCCGCCCGGCGGATGGCCGACAACCTCGGGCGTACCCGCGTCGCATTCCCGGGCCTGGTCGCGGCGGCCGCCGGACTGGCATCGCTTGCGCTGTTCCGCTCCGAGCTCTCGGCATATGCAGGAGTCGCGCTCTACGGCGGTGGCTTCGCCTTGATATTCCCTGCCCTCATGGCACTGACGGTCGATCGCACGATCGAAGCGGAACGGGGCGAGGCCCTGGGGTCGTTCACCGCGTTCTTCGACCTCGGTGCGGGTATCGGGAGCTACGCGGTCGGATGGATCGCCGGTGCGTACGGGTTCGGGTGGGGCTTCGGACTTCCGTGTGCTTTGTGCATCTTCGGAGCCACGGCCGCGCTTCGTCTGGGACGCACTACCCCGACGAGCACTACTGTGTAGAGGACTCATGTATTCGAAGATCGTCGTCGGTACCGATGGATCCGGCTCGGCAACCCGAGCGGTCGCCCGCGCGGTCGAGGTCGCGCGTTCGGCGGGGGCCGAGCTTCTCGTAGTACACGCGCATCCCGACGCGAACGTTGGTTACGGCCTGTCGGCCGAGGAATATCCGGAGATCGCGCGGGGCAAGGAGATCCTTAGCGAGGCCGAGTCCCGGCATGCCGCCGATATTGCCGTGCGCACGCTGCTGCGGAACGGGGACGCTGCTGAATCTCTTCTCGACGTCGCCGAGGAAGAGGGAGCCGACCTCATCATCGTTGGGAACAAGGGGATGGCCGGGGCCCGGCGCTTCCTTGTCGGAAGCGTTCCCAACCGAGTGTCGCACCACGCGACCTGCGACGTCCTGATCGTGCACACGACCTAGGATCGACGAGATGAGCGCATCCCGCGGCCCGGGTCGCCGCTTCGCAGGTATCGACGAGGTCACGCAGCGGCTGGAGAGCGCCGGTTACCTGAGCGACGACGCGATAGCGACCGTCGTGCATCTCGCGGACCGCCTCAACAAGCCTCTTCTGGTCGAGGGCCCGGCCGGCGTCGGCAAGACCGAGCTGGCGAAGGCGGTCGCGGCAACGCTCGACTTCCCTCTCATCCGGCTCCAGTGTTACGAGGGAGTCGACGAGACGAAAGCGTTGTACGAGTGGAACTACAAGAAGCAGCTGCTGAGGATCCAGGCGGGACAGGGCGCCGGATGGGAGGAGCTGTCGGAAGACATCTTCTCAGAGCCGTTCCTGCTGGAGCGGCCGATCCTCAAGGCGATCCGGTCGGCGGAACCGTGCGTGCTGCTGATCGACGAGATCGACAAGCTCGACTTCGAAGCCGAGGCTCTGCTGCTGGAGGTCCTCTCGGACTGGCAGATCACGATCCCGGAGATGGGGACGCTGCACGCCAAAGAGCTTCCGTTCGTGGTGCTGACCTCGAACAACGAACGCGAGCTATCGGAGGCCCTGAAGCGCCGCTGCCTGTATCTGTATCTCGACTACCCGAGTGCCGAACGAGAGAAGCAGATCGTCCTGCAGCGCGTCCCCGCGATCAACGAGACGCTCGCGGAGCAGGTTGTGAGGGTCGTCAAGAGCATCCGCGAGCTCGAGCTCAAGAAGGCGCCGTCGATCGCGGAAACGCTCGACTGGGCCTCGACGCTCCTGCACCTCAGCATCACGACGCTCGACGCCGAGGCCATCCGGCGAACGATGCCGGTGCTTCTTAAGTTCCAGAGCGACATCGCGAAAGCGAAAGAGCACCTCAAGATCACGCCGGAGAAGTAGTTGCTACAGCGCGTCCTGGAGTTCACCGATGCCCTGCGGGACGCCGGCATCCCCGTCGCGGTGAGCGAGTCGATCGATGCGCTCCGGACCCTCGATCACGTCTCTCTGGAGCGGCAAACGGCGGTCAGAGAGGCGTTCGCCGCAACGCTGGTGAAGTCCGGCCCCCAGCGAGCGGCCTTCGACACGCTCTTCGACCTCTATTTCGGCACCGGGCGGAGGCCGGACTTCCTCGATCAACGTGACGCAGGCGACAAGCCGGCGACCGCCGAGCAGCTCCTCGACGAGCTTCGCGATGCACTTGCCGGCACAGATCCATCTGCGATGTCCGACATCGCGCGGCGCGCGGTCGCACAGTTGGGGCGACTCGGTTCGTCGTCACGAGAGTGGTACTCGAACTACGAGGTACTGCGCGCCCTCGATCTCACAGGCCTGTTGGCGCGCATGGACGCCGAGCTGCCCGACGATCTCTCGGATCTCGAGAGACGACTGATCAGGGACGAGCTCGAGCGCCGTGCCCGAGCCTTCAGAGACGCGGTACTGCGCGAGACGCGTCGCAGGGTCGCCGAGCACCGAGGGGCACAAGCGGTCGCCTCGTACGCGGTCAAGCCTCTGCCCGAGAACTTGAATTTCCTGAGCGCCACCGCCGATATGGCCGAGCTGCGCCGTGCCGTACGGCCTCTCGCACGGAAACTGGCGACCCGGGTCGCAATGAAGCGGCGCCGTGCTACCCGCGGCCACGTCGACCTTCGCCGCACAGTGCGTCACTCGCTATCCACGGGCGGTGTACCGATGGATCCGGTGTTGCGCCATCGTGCACCTCACCGGCCGGAGCTGTTCGTCCTCTGCGACGTGTCGGGCTCGGTGTCCCGCTTCGCGCGCTTCGCGCTGATGCTGACGCACGCGCTCGCCGCCCAGTTCTCCCGGGTCCGATCGTTCGCATTCGTAGACACGATCGACGAGGTCACGCGTTTCTTCGAGCACGAGGACTTCGTCGCCGCGATCGACCGGATGAACGACGAAGCGTTGGTCGTCTCCGACGATGGCCACTCGGACTACGGCACGGTGTTCGAGCGCTTCCTAGAGAACTACGGGAGCGACGTAGGGCCCAAGACGACCCTCCTCGTACTGGGCGACGCACGAACGAACTACCGCTCACGCAAGGCGTGGGCCCTCAAGGAGCTTGCGGACAAGGTCCGCCACGCCTACTGGCTGAATCCCGAGCCCACCTACGACTGGGACACGGGCGACTCGGCGGCTTCGGAGTACGCCGCCCTGGTCGACGACATGGTCGAGGTCCGGAACCTCCGCCAGCTCGAGGATTTCATAGCTACCCGGCTCTGAGTTCTACGCTGGCGTATATGGCCACCGATCCGAGCACCGTCCCGACGCCGCCCGAGCTCGAGGAGCTCCTCCAGGGCCTCGTCGACGACCTGCCCGAACCCGACGCCGAGCTCGCCCGGGAGATCGTCATGACCGCGCTGAAGCTCGCGCGCGAACAGGTGAGCCGGCTCGACCGAAAGATCGTGAACACCGCCCTGAAGGAGATGCGCCACGCGTTCCGCGTGTTCGCGCCCTACAAGGGAGTACGGAAGGTGACGATCTTCGGCTCCGCTCGGACCGAGAAGGGTGACCCCGCGTACGTCGTAACGCGGGATTTCTCTCGCGAGATCTCGCAACGAGGCTGGATGGTGATCACGGGGGCCGGGCCGGGGATCATGGAAGCGGGACACGAAGGCGCCGGCGACAAACTGTCCTTCGGAGTGAACATCCGGCTGCCCTTCGAAGCGAAGCCGAACCCGGTGATCGCCAACGACTCCAAGCTGATCAATTTCAAGTACTTCTTCACTCGCAAGCTGACCTTCATGAAGGAGGCCGATGCCTTCGTGCTCGTCCCCGGTGGGTTCGGCACGATGGACGAGACCTTCGAGCTCCTAACGCTGGTCCAGACGGGTAAAGCGGACCTACACCCCATCGTGCTTCTGGATCCACCGGGGGGGAGCTACTGGAAGCAGTTCGACCGCTTCCTCCGTTCCGATCTCCTCGCGCCGGGATTCATCAACGATGACGATGTCGCGCTCTACCGGCGCGTCGATTCGGTTGACGAGGCCGTCCGCGAGATCGAGAGTTTCTACCGTGTCTTCCATTCGCAACGGATGGTCGGCAATAAGTTGATCTTGAGGCTCAACCTGATGCCCGACGAGGCGACCCTCGAGGAGCTCTCCAAAGAGTTCGCGGACATCCTGCGCGGCCCTATCCGGCCTGCCGGAGCATCGAAAGCCGAGATCCGGGACGAAGACGTGCCGGGATTGCCCCGCATCGCGCTGAACTTCGATCGCCAGCACATCGGCCGCCTGCGGCGACTGGTGGACCGGTTGAACGAGCTGGGGCCTGAGCCGACCCACCCCATCGCAGAGAAAGGCAGTCCGAGGGAGCTGTAGTGCCGTGACCGGGAACTTCCCGGCGGGCCGGCACGTTCCCTAGGGTGAACACCAAGACCGCCGGAGAAGGAGGACAAGTGGCGATCGCAACGTTCGGAGCGGGTTGTTTCTGGGGCGTGGAGGCCGATTTCCGGAAGCTGGAAGGAGTCACCAACACGACCGTTGGATACCTCGGCGGCATGCTCGAGAACCCCACGTACGAGCAGGTCTGTACCGACAAGACCGGCCACGCGGAGGTCGTCCAGGTCGAATATGACCCCGACAGGATCTCCTACGAGGACCTCGTGAAGGTGTTCTGGGAGATCCACGACCCGACCCAGCTCAACCGCCAAGGGCCAGATTTCGGCACGCAGTACCGGTCCGCGATCTTCTTCCACACCCCCGAGCAGGAGATCGCGGCGCAGCGCTCGAAGGCCGAGGCCCAGACGCGCATCCCCGGGACGATAGTGACGGAGATAACCCCGGCATCGGCCTTCTATGAGGCCGAGGACTACCACCAGCGCTACTTGGAGAAGAGAGGCCTCGCCAGCTGCACCGTGACCTTGCGCGAAGCGGTCAAATAATCAGGCCGCACCGATAGCCGGCGCGAACCGGGACAAGAAGCCGGTCAGCTCGGTGTAGATCCCGAGCACCATCAACAGACCCAAAGCGATCATCGCGACACCTGCGAGCCTGGATATGAGCCGGGCTCGCCTGGCGATGGGCGCCAACGCGCCGGGGAAGTTCACGAACACCAGCGATAGGGCGAGGAACGGGATCCCGACTCCGAGCGCGTAGACACCGAGGAGGCCGGCCCCCTCGGCCGCATTGCTGCTCTGAGCGGCGATCACGAGGACGGCGCCGAGTATCGGCCCGACGCATGGCGTCCATGCGAGTCCGAAGACCATGCCCAAGATCAGTGGTCGAAGCGCGCCTCCGCCCTCGGGAACCTTGGTGATCCGCGGGACGATCGCTCGTGGCCCGATGCCCGCCCGCGCACCGATCGCGCGCGCCACGCCGAGCTGTTGAAGACCGAAGAGGATCACGAGAACACCTCCAACGCGCGCGATCGTCTCCTGGTTGTCGCGGAGCGCGCTGCCGAGGGTCGACGCGGCCAGACCGAGTGGCACGAAGATCAGAGCGAACCCGATCACGTACATGAACGACCCTCGGAGGAGGGTTCGCTGGAAGCCTTCTCTGTCGTCGGCGAGCGCGCTGAGAGGAGCCCCACAGACATACGACACATACGCCGGCATCAAGGGGATCACGCACGGAGCGAGGAAACTGGAGACCCCCGCACCGAACGAGACCACATAGGCGGCCGTCCCGAGCGCCCCGACGACCCCGATCATGATCCGAACGTGAACGCGTAGACCGAGGTGCCGCGTTCGAATTCGAGCGACAGCACGTGGTACTCGACATCGCCGAGAGCCAGAAGGTCGTAGAGGTCGTAGCCGTCGACGACCACCGTCGACGCGGCCATCTCCTCCCCCGCCACGCCCACGTCGATCGGATCCCCATCCAGGCGCGCGTCGATCCTGTTGCGATCGCCCTCGGGCACACCGGCAACGATGTGCACGTTGCGTGCCAAGAACGGCAGCACTATCCCGGCCCCCTCATCCGCGATGAGCCGCTCCCCGGCGGCTCGCCATCGTCCGGTGAGGAAGAAGGTGCCGACGGGCACTGCTTCCTCGATCTCTCCGGGGGTCACGTCTCCGTAGTCGACCGTGCCACTCCCGTAGCCCTCTTCGTTCGCAAGGAACCCTTGCGTGGACCCGCGCTCCGGCCCCAGGTAGATCTCCGGGGTGATCGGTTCCGATCCACCTCCTTCCGAGCCGCCTTGCAGAGGAGCAGGCAGGTCGGTTCCGCCCCGGGCCAGCAGTGCGCGAACGTCCTCTTCGATCGCTTCGTCGTGACCTTCGCCGATGTAGTCGAAACGCACGTGGCCGTTGCGATCGATCAGGTAGACGTGCGGCCAGTAGTTGTTGCGATAGGCACTCCACGTCTCCATGTCGTTGTCCATCGCGACAGGCCATGTCACCGCGTACTCGTCGATGGCCTGGGAGACGTTGTCCTCGTCCTTCTCGAAGTCGAATTCCGGCGAATGGACGCCCACGATCTCGAGCCCCGCCGAGTGGTAGCGCGCGTAGAGTTCTCTGAGGTGTGGCAAGGTCCTGATGCAGTTGATGCAGGAGTACGTCCAGAAATCGACCAGTACAACGTCCCCGCGAAGCTCGCGCACCGACAAGGGCTCGCTGTTGAACCACGCGTCGATCCCAACGAAATCGGGGGCCGGATAGTCCTGCGCAGACGTGTTCAACGCATCGGAAGCCGCGTCGAGGAATCCTTCGCGGAGACTCGTCACCTGGGTGGCTACGACTCCGAACACCCCTACGAAGACCACGACGATCGCGGCAAGTCGGTAACGGTTCATCCCTAGTGGGACTCACGCCGCGTGGGGCTGATTCCACTCTGCAGCTCGGGCGGTGGCATGAGCCGGGCGCCCGCGGGCCGATCCGGGTGTGCTTCTACCTGCAGCGTCCCACGGGCAACTTCGCGCAGGATCAACGGCCCCGGAGTCTGATCGAGATCTTCCACATCCGAAGGCAGAGGAACGGTCAGCTCGAGCACACCCCCTTCCCACCGGCCGGGTCGTGCGCCGAGGTCCTGCAGCAACCCCATCATCGGATGGTTGTCGCCGAGGGTCCACGCGCGGAACGCGCGCACCCCATTCTCGATCGCGGAACGAGCCAACAACCGCAACAGCGTTCGTCCCAGACCCTGATTGTGATGGGAATCGATCACGGTCACCGCCGCCTCGGCCACTTCAGGCTCGCCCTTCAGGCGGATATAGCGTCCGACGCCGATCCCGGGAGAGCCTGGGGCGTCGGGCAATACCGCGATCCACGCGACATGATCGTGACCGTCCACTTCGGTCAGGTACTGAAGTTGCCCTTCGGAGAGATGGTCGATGTGACGGAAGAACCGGCGATAGCGCGATTCCGGCGACAACTGCTGGAGGCCTATCTGCAACATGTCTTTGTCCGAGGCCCGGATGGGGCGGAACAAGACGCGCGTCCCGTCCGCGAGGGTCGATTCCATCTCCATCACACCGACAGCGCGTAAGCCACGGCATCCTCGAGACCCATCGCCCGCCCCTCCTCCCACAGATCGAGCCGGTCGCGACCGGCAAGATCCACCTTGACCTTGCCGACGTACTCGGCCATGAGCTCCTTCTCCGACCGGCCCAAACCTAGTGGAGCGGCGCCGGTAGTGGATAGCCGTCACGGACGGCCCGAGAGAGCTAAACGGCGACCGGCTGGTTGGCGACGATCACTTCGGTACCCTGGTCGATCGTCAAGGCACGGCCTTCCTTGTTCGCCATCTCGTACTCCTCGGCCCCCATGCTCTGGGCCAGGGTTGCGGCGACGCGGGCCCGCCGCGTCTCCATCAGGGTCAACGGCAAGACCTGGAGCTCCTCGAGGATGGCCTCGCTCAGACCAACCAATCGAGCCGCGTCATCCAAACGTCGCAGTTCGATCAACGTCTCGGCGGTATTCAGGAACGTGTAGCTGATCGCGGCCTCGTGACCTGCCTCGATAAGAGGACGGATCGCGGCGAGCTGCAAGGACATCGATTCGTCGAGTCGTCCTTGCCGGCGGCGATGCTGACCGAGATTGCCGAGCGACATCCCATAGGTGAGCTCCGCGCCCAGCGATCGAGCAACCTCTACCGCCCGCTCGAACACCACCGTCATGCCCTCGTGCTCGTCCATGAGCATCAGGATCCAGCAGTAAGCGGTAAGCGCGAGGGCGAGCCACCCTTCGTTGTGCATGTCCTCGAAGATGGAGATGGCTTCGACGAGCTTCTCTTTGGCCGCCTCGAGACCCTCCAGCTCCGGTGACACCATGCCCAGCACCAACAAGGTCTGGGCGTAGCCAAGGCGGTCACCGAGGGCCTCGAAGAGCGTCTTGGCCTCGACGAAAGCCGGGACGGCCTCCCCGAAATCACCTTGCCAGAAGGCCGCGCTCCCTCCGGCCGACAACGCCCGCGCCCTGGTGAGATCGTCGATCCCGGGCACCTCGAGGATCGCCGCGCAAGCCGCTCGTGCATCGGTCATGTGACCGGAGACCCAAGTGAACAGGATGAGGTTCCACGCCATCGTGGCCACCGTTGCTGCCTCGCCACGCTCCAACAGATGGTTGGCTGCCAGACGGATGTTCGGATAATCGAGCTCGACCTTCGTGATCCACAACTGCTGCTCTGGCCCGGTGGACCCTCCGTGTGCCTCTACGCACATGTTCTCGAAGAACGCCGCGTGGCGGCGCTTGACGGCCTCTCTATCCGGAGAGGTCTCGAAGATCTCGGCCGCGAACTCACGAACGGTCTCCAACATCCAGAAGCGCGCTTCACCGGTCTCGACCACCTCTTGTCGCAGCAAACTCTTCTCGATCAAGGACGCGACTCCCTCCAGCACGTCGATATCGCAATCGGTGGAGCAGATGTCTTCGATCGCGTCGAGGGTTGCCCCCTTGCGAAAGGCAGCGAACCGCTCGAACAGAGTCTTCTCTCCCGCGGTCAAGAGCTGGTAGCTCCAGTCGATCGTCGCCCGAAGCGTTTGCTGGCGCGCGGGCAGGTCGCGCGCTCCTCCTACAAGGACATCGAGTCGGTGGGTCAATCGCTTCAGCAACTGGTCGGGAGACATCACCTTCACGCGCGCTGCGGCCAGCTCGATCGCGAGGGGAAGACCATCCAGTTTTCGGCAGATCTTGCTTACGGTCTCGATCTCACGACTACCGAGCTCGAGACCCGGACGCGCTTCCTGCGCCCGCTCGCAGAAGAGCTTGACGGCATCCGAGTCGGACATCCGTCCGTGTACGTCCTCGGGAAGCGTCATCGGCGGGACGAAGTACTCGTGCTCCCCTCGCACGCGCAGCACGGCCCGCGATGTAACGAGAACCGTGCATCGAGGCGCCGCCTCCAAGAACCCGGCGACGACGTCGCTGGCATCGATCAGCTGCTCGAAGTTGTCGAGTATCAGCAGGAGCGACTTCTCGTGGAGCCACTTCTCCAGCGACACGATCGCGTCTGGCGTGTTCTCCTTTATCCCGAGAGTGGTCACGAGATGATCCGGCAACCGGGCCGGATCGCGGACGGGGGCCAAGGGCACGAAGCGAACGCCGTCGTTGAACCGGTCCTGTATCCGGCGCGCCACTTCCATCGCCAGGCGCGTCTTGCCGATCCCGCCGGGCCCGGCGAGGGTCAGGAGGCGAACGGTGTCATCGGCTAGCAGCTCCTGCACCTCGTCGACCTCCCGCCGGCGTCCTATGAAGCGGGTCGGCTGAGCAGGGATCTCGTTCGTCGGTGCGGTCCCATGCACGCCGGGCCCGGATGAACCTTCTTGGAAGCGTTCCGTCAACAGCAACGCAAGATCGTCCTGCACGAGCGCCCGGAGCTCGTCGGTGGTCGAGAAGGAGCGGAACGAGGCCAGGGAGTCGTCTCGGACACGACCGA
>Ga0299913_10003831_pt1 | contig 12458 bp, 11 predicted proteins | sample RVTome_9_FD_201360 | JGI IMG/M metagenome (GOLD analysis project Ga0299913, IMG submission 201360) | Soil microbial communities from uranium-contaminated site in the Upper Colorado River Basin, Wyoming, United States - RVT155D38 (version 2) ... | reverse complement strand
GGCCGGGATTCATCGTCAGCGCCGTGGTCGCGCCGCGGCGGACGCCGTAGGCCCCGAGCCGCCGCGCGACCCAGGTCGCCTCCGCCTCGAGCTCCGCGAAGGTCACCGAGGAGCCGTCCGCGACAAGCGCCGCCCGGTCGGGGCAGGTCTGCGCTCTCTGGGCCAGCCAGTTGTCGAGTTTCACGGTGCGGGGACTATCGTTGCCCCCGCATCATGCCCATCCGCCACAACGACGCGCCGCCAGAGGAGCGGCTCTACGCGCCGATCGAGTGGGCGAGCGCCGCCGAGTACGGCGACATCCGCTACGAGAAGGGCGACGGAATCGCCAAGATCACGATCGACCGGCCGGAGGTCCGCAACGCCTTCCGGCCGCAGACGCTGGCCGAGCTGCGCGACGCCTTTGCGCGCGCGCGCGACGATCTCGACGTCGGCGCGATCATCTTCACGGGCGCCGGCGAGGAGGCCTTCTGCTCCGGGGGCGACCAGCGGATTCGCGGCGACGACGGCTACATCGGCGACGACGAGGTCGCCCAGCAGGGCGTCGGCCGCCTCGACGTCGGCGACCTGCACGTTCAGATCCGCCGCATTCCCAAGCCGGTGGTGGCGATGGTCGCCGGCTATGCGGTCGGCGGCGGCCACATCCTGCACCTCGTCTGCGACCTGACGATCGCCGCCGACAACGCCCGCTTCGGGCAGACCGGCCCCCGCGTCGGCAGCTTCGACGGCGGCTTCGGCGCCAGCCTGCTGGCCCGCAACGTAGGCGTCAAGCGGGCCAAGGAGGTCTGGTTCCTCTGCCGCCTCTACGACGCCGGCGAAGCGCTCGAGATGGGCCTCGTCAACGCCGTCGTCCCGCTTGCCGAGCTGGAGCGCGAGACGGTCGCCTGGTGCCGTGAGATGACCCACCTCTCGCCGCTCTCGCTGCGGCTCCTGAAGGCCAGTTTCAACGCCGAGGAGGACGGTCTCACAGGCCTCCAGCAGCTCTCCCATGACGCGACCCTGCTCTTCTACATGACCGAGGAGGGCCAGGAGGGGCGCAACGCCTACCAGCAGGGCCGCGCGCCCGACTTCAGCAAGTACCCCCGCCGGCCTTGAGCGGCCTTCGAATCTGGGTCATGGCGGCCAGGGTGCGGACCCTGCCCGCGGCGATCGCGCCGGTGCTGGTCGGGACTGCGGCGGCGGTCGAGCAGGCCGGCGAGCTGCCCCGCCTCGGCGGCTTCCTGGTCGCGCTGCTCGGCAGCGTCCTGATCCAGATCGGGACCAACCTCGCCAACGACTACTCCGACGCGCGCCGCGGCGCTGACAGCGCCGACCGGCTCGGCCCGGTGCGGGTCACCTCGGCGGGCCTCGTCACCCCGAGCCGGGTGCTCGTCGCGACCTGGCTTGCGTTTGCGGCGGCGGTCGCCTGCGGCATCTACCTGGCGGTGTTGGCCGGGCCGGTGATCCTCCTGATCGGCGCCCTCTCGATCGCCGCCGGCGTCCTCTACACCGGCGGCCCGCGACCCTACGGCTACGCCGGGCTCGGCGAGCTCTTCGTCTTCCTCTTCTTCGGGCTCGTCGCGGTCAACGGCTCCTACTACGTCCAGCTCGAGGAGCTCTCCTTCCTCTCCGCCGGCCTCTCGGTCGCGGTCGGGCTGCTCTCGACGGCGATCCTCGTCGTCAACAACGTCCGCGACATCGAGACCGATCGCCGCGCCGGCAAGCGCACCCTCGCGGTTCGGCTGGGGCGCGAGCGCACGCGGCGCCTCTACGCCTGGCTCCTCGCCGGCTCCTACATCGCGCTGGTGGCGACGATCGCGATCGAGGGCGGCCCCTGGTGGGCGATGCTCGGCCTGATCTCGACCGCGCTGGTCGGCCGGCCGCTGCGCGGGGTGCTGACCCGTACCGACGGGCCGGCGCTGAACGCCGCCCTCGCCGGCACCGGGGCGCTCCTCGCCCTGTTCAGCCTGCTGGTGTCGGCCGGCCTGCTGATCGCGAGCTGAGCGGTGGCGATCGCATCGGTCGAGGTGATTCCCTACGCGCTCCCCTTCAAGGAGCCCTACGTGACCGCTCGCGGGACTTTGGCCCAACGGGAGACAGTGCTGCTGCGCGTTCGTGACGGAGACGGGGTCGTCGGCCTCGGCGAGGCGGTGCCGCTCTCGATGCGGGGCGACGTCACCTTCGAGCAGGTGGTCGCAGAGCTGCGCGAGTGGGCGGACACTCCGGAGATGAAGTCCGGGCGACTCTCGGCGCCGTCCCGGTGTGCCGTCGAGACCGCGATGCTCGATCTCCGCTCGCGGCGCAACGGCGTTCCAGCCTGGTCGGAGCTGGGCGCGAGCGCGGCGCAGCCGGTCCCCTGCAACGCGACCCTGCCGGCCGGCGAGCCCGAGGCGGTGGCGGGCCGGGCGAATGAGTGGGCTGAGGACGGCTTCACCTCGTTCAAGCTGAAGGTGGGAGTGCCGAAGGACTTCGATCAGGTCGCCGCCGTACACCGTGCCCTGGGGCCCTCGGCACAGCTACGGGTCGACGCGAACGGCGTCTGGGGCCCGGCCGAGGCGCTGGAGAAGATCGGCGCGATGGAGGACGAGGGGGTGATGCTCGTGGAGCAGCCCTGCGCAACCCTCGAGGAGCTGGCGGAGGTGCGGCGCCTGGTGGAGGTGAGGATCGCAGCCGATGAGAGCGTCGCCGGCACCGAGGACATCGAGCGGGCGAAGCAGCTCGAGTCCTGCGATCTGATCACCGTCAAGCTCAGCAAGATGGGCGGGCCGGAGAGTGGGCTCACCGGGCTCCTCCATCCCACCTACCTCTCCAGCGCCCTCGACGGTCCGGTCGGGCTCGCCGCCGCCGCGCACGCGGCGCAGGCGCTGCGGGAATCGGGGCACGACGCCGGGATTCCCCACGGCCTCGCCACGCAGCGCCTGTTCGCCTCGACGATCGCCTCGGTCGAGTGCGAGCTGCGCGGCGACATGCTCCACCTCCCCCCCGGCCCGGGTCTCGGAGTCGAGACCGACGAGGCCGCGCTGGACCGACACCGCCTCTAATCCTCGGACGTGGGTCGACTTGAATGCCTATGCGGGCCTCAACTCGACCCAGGTCGGATGGCCGAGGACAATTAGAGTCGGGAAAGGCAGGGACCTGCTCGATGGACCCGACGAACCGCAACACCGCCCTCGCCTCGGCATTCGTCGAGGAGCTGGCTCGCTGCGGGGTTCGCCACGCCGTCCTCTCCCCCGGCTCGCGCTCGACGCCGCTGGCGGTGGGGCTGCGCCGCCAGCCGGCGATCAACCTGACCGTGATCGTCGACGAGCGCTCGGCGGGGTTCTTCGCCCTCGGCGCCGCGCAGGCGACACGGGCGCCCGTCGCGGTCCTCTGCACCTCGGGCACCGCGGCCGCCAACCTTCATCCGGCGGTCTGCGAGGCCGACGAGTCGGCTGTGCCGCTGATCGTGCTCACCGCCGACCGCCCGCCCGAGCTGCGCGGGATCGGCGCCGGCCAGACGATCGACCAGCTGAAGCTCTACGGCGACGCAGTGCGCTGGTTCTGCGAGGTCGGCACCCACGCGGCCGACGACAGCGGGCTTCTGCACTACCGCTCGGTCGCCTGCCGTGCCTATGCCGCGGCTCGCGGCGAGCCGCGGCCCGGCCCGGTGCACCTCAACCTCGCCTGGCGCGACCCGCTCGCTCCGGAGCCGGTGGAGGGCGACGTCACCGCGAGCTCGCCGCTCGCCCTCGAGGGGCGCGGTGAGCGACCGCTCACCGCGGTGCCCCACGCCGCGGCCGCTCCGGAGGCGGCGCTGCTCGATGAGCTTGCCGCGCGAATCGCCGCCGCGCCCCGCGGCCTGCTGCTGGCGGGGCGGCAAGTCGACCGGCGGCTGCGAGAGCCGGCGATGCGCCTGGCGGCGGCGGCCGGCTATCCGGTGCTTGCCGAGCCGACCTCGCAGCTGCGCCTCGGCCCCCACGACCGCGGGCTGGTCGTCTCGCGCTATGACGCGATCGTCCGGCTGCGAGCCGAGGCGCTTCGGCCCGAGCTGGTGATCAGGGTCGGCGAGACGCCGACCTCGAAGCCGCTGCGCCAGTGGATCGCGGCGATCGAGGACTGTCGCCAGCTCGTCGTCGACGGCGGCTTTGCCTGGAACGAGCCGTCGAAGAGCGCAGAGATGATCGTGCGTGCCGATCCCTGCGCGCTCGCCAACGGGCTTGCCGAGCGGCTCGGCGGGCGCGGCGCCGGTGATTGGGCCGGAGCGTGGCAGCGTGCTGAGCAGGCAGCCGAGGAGGCGATCTCCGCCGTGCTCGGCGGCCTAGCCGAGCCGAGCGAGCCGGGTCTGCAGGCGGCATTGGGCGCCAAGCTCCGCGACGGAGAGCTCGTCTACACCGCCTCGAGCATGCCGATCCGCGACCAGGAGGCGTTCATGCCGGCGGGCGACGCCGACGTGCTGTTCCTCTGCAACCGCGGCGCCAACGGCATCGACGGCCTCATCTCGTCGGGGATCGGCGCCGCGCATGCCTCCGGCATGCCGACGGTGATTGTCACCGGCGACCTCGGGCTGCTCCACGACGTCGGCGGGCTGGCAGCGCTTCGCGATGTCTCGACCCCCGTGCGGATCGTGGTCATCAACAACGACGGCGGCGGCATCTTCCACTTCCTGCCCCAGGACGAGGTGATGGCGCCGGAGGAGTTCGAGGCTCTGCTCGGGACGCCGCGCGGCGTCGACGCGAAGCGGGCCGCCGATCTCTTCGGCCTTCGCCACCGCCGCCTCGACGACGTCCGGCGCCTCGGCGATGCCCTGGCGGACGGCACAGGCCTGATCGAGATCGCGGTCGATCGCCGCGCCAACCTCGAGCTTCACCGGCGGCTCGGCGAGGCCGCCGAATCGGCGCTCGCCGCGGTCTTCTAGGCTCCGACCCCTCCCGACACAGAGGTTGAAGATGCCCGAGAAGCCGACGCTGTACGTCTGCCATGGCGATGACGGTGGCCCGAGGATCCACCCCTGCCGGCGCGTCCAGGAAGCAATGCGCGACGCCGGCATCGAGTACGAGAAGGTCATCGCCGGGCACGGCAACCCGATCCCCTTCCTGCGCAAGGGCAGCCGCGACGAGCTGCGCGCCGCGGCCGGCACCGAGAAGCTGCCGACCCTGAAGCTGCCCGACGGCACCGTGATCAGCCATTCGCGCGGGATCCTCCGCTGGGTCAGGGATCAGAGCGCGACCTCAGCCGGGGCTAGCTGAGCAGCGGCAAAAGCGCCTCCAGCTTCACTTCGGTCTCGGCGAGCTCGGCGGCGGGGTCGGACCCGGCGACGATCCCGCCGCCGGCGAAGAGGTGGGCGGTGCGGTCACGGAGCAGGGCGCTGCGAACGGCAACGCAGAACTCGCCGTCCTCGCTCGCGTCCATCCAGCCGACGGGGCCCGCATACCAACCGCGATCGAGGTGCTCGAGCTCCGCGATCTCCTCCGCCGCGCGCGGCCAGGGGTCGCCGCCGACGGCCGGCGTCGGGTGTAGGGCTCCCGCCAGCTCGACCGTCGAGCGCGGCTCGGCGAGCTGGGCGACGATCGGAGTCGCCAGGTGCTGGATGTTGGCGACCTTGACGATGCTCGGCTCGGCGGCGGCCTCGACCCAGACCGCATGGCGGCGCAGAGCCCGGACGATCCGGCGGGCGACGATCTCGTGCTCGTGCCGGTCCTTCTCGCTGCGCAGGAGCTGCTCGCCGAGGTGGTCGTCGACCGAGGGGTCGGAGCTGCGCCGGGTCGAGCCGGCGAGGGCAACGGTGGAGAGGCTCGCCCCGGCGCGTCGCAGCAGCAACTCCGGGCTGGCCCCGAGAAACGCCCCCTCGGCGGTCCCGCAGCAGAAGCAGAAGCAGGCAGGGAAGAGCTCGCGGAGGGCGCCGAACACCGGCGCCGGGTCGTAGGCGGAGGCGGCCGTGACGACGACCTCGCGGGCCAGCACGACCTTCTCGATTCCACCGGCCTCGATCCGCGCCACCGCTGCGGCGACCGCCCGCTCGAAGTCTCCCGGCGAGCGGGTGCTGCGAATCTCCGGCGCGCCGCCGCGCTGGGGCCCGAGCATCGGCAGCGGCTCCTCGCGCAGAGCCGCCAAACGGCGCTCGACCCGCGCGAGCGCCCCCGCCGGATCCTCTCCGGCGGCGAGCACCGCGTTGAGCGTCAGGTAGAGGTCCTCACCCCGCCGGCACAGTGAAAGCTCGGGCAGGGTCATCGAGGCCGGCGCGAACGAGGACCAGGCCGGCGCCCGGCCTCCGTCGCCGGCGAAGGCGAAGCCGCCGCACCACAGCGGACCGGCGCCGGCGGGGACCCGGTCGGCGCCGGCGACGATCGCCTCGCCGGCGATCCGCAGGCACTCGCGATCGACGTCGCGGAATCGCTCCGGCCCCCGCGAGACCGCCTCGTGGGCATTGCCGATCGCGCCCAGCGCGAACCCACGGTCGGGCTGCTCCCAGCAGAACCAGCGGTCCGAGGCGAGCCGCGAGGCGAATGCCACGGCACTCGGGTCGAGTCCCTCGGCGGGCGCCGTCGTCGAGACCAGCGTGCGGCGGCCTCGCCCGGCGGCCCGCTCGAGGCCATTCTCGAGGCCGCTGAGGAGCGCATCGCTGTCGAGCGTGAGCGCCACGCCCGTCTAACCTTAGGCGGGGCCCGGTCTAGTCGCCGCCGCGGGCGATCGCGATCTCGCCGGTGCGGACCATCTCGACCAGGCCGTGGGGACGGATCATCCGCTCGAACGCCTCGACCTTCTCGGCCGAGCCGGTCACCTCGATCGTCATCGTGCGGCGCGAGACGTCGACGATCTTGGACCGGAAGATCTCCGCGAACTGCATGATCTCGGCCCGGTTCTCGACCGCCGCGGTGACCTTGAACAGGGCCATCTCACGGGCGATCGTCTCCTCGGGCTCCATGTCCCGGATCTTCAGGACGTTGACCAGCTTGTGGAGCTGCTTGGTCACCTGGTCGATCGGGTGGACCGCACCGTCGAGGGTGAGGGTGATCCGCGAGATGTTCGGATCGTCGGTGGGGCCGACGGCGAGGGTGTCGATGTTGAAGCCACGCCGAGCGAACAGGCCGGCGATTCGGGCGAGCACGCCCGGCTTGTTCTCGACGAGGATCGAGAGCACGTGCTTGCGCCCGGTCAGCGCGCCGGGGACGCTCAGGTCCTCGAGCTTGACCAGCTCAGGCGTGCCCGGCTCGCCCACCGCTCAGCCCACCATGTCCCGGGCAGCGGCCCCGGCCGGGATCATCGGGAAGCAGTTCTCCTCGGCGCTGACCCGCACGTCGACGAGGACCGGGCCCTCGGCCTCGAGCGCCTTGCGCATCGTCTCCTCGAGGTCGGCGGGGTCCTCGGCTCGCATGCCGGTCGCCCCGAACGCCTCCGCCAGCTTCACCCAGTCGGGGCTCGGCCCCATCTCGACCGCGCTGTAGCGGCGATCCCAGAACAGTTCCTGCCACTGGCGGACCATCCCCATGTAGCCGTTGTTCATCAGGAAGATCTTCACCGGGATGCCATGGTGGACGCAGGTGGCGAGCTCCTGGCAGGTCATGATCAGGCTGCCGTCGCCGGCGAGGCAGACCACCTGCTCGTCAGGGCAGGCGACCTTGGCGCCGATCGCCGAGGGAAGGCCGAACCCCATCGTCCCGAGGCCGCCGGAGTTGATCCAGCGGCGCGGCTTGTCGAAGCCGTAGTACTGGGCGGCCCACATCTGGTGCTGGCCGACGTCGGAGGTGATGATCGCGTCGCCCTCGGTCGCGCGGTGCATCGCCTCGATCATGAACTGCGGCTTGATCTCCGAATCGCTCGCCTCATAGCCCAGCGGGTACTCCTGCTGCCAGCCGCGCAGCTGCTTCCACCACGCCTCGAGGCGGCCCGAGTCGGTCTGCAGGGCCCGGTACTCGCGGGTCAGCTTCGGCAGCACCTGCTTGGCGTCGCCGACGATCGGGATGTGGGCGGGGACGTTCTTCGAGATCTCCGCTGGGTCGATGTCGATGTGGATGAACTTCGCCCGCGGCGCGAACTCGGAGAGCTTGCCGGTGATGCGGTCGTCGAAGCGGGCGCCGATCGCGACGATCAGGTCGGCGTTGTCCATCGCGTAGTTGGCGGCGCGGGTCCCGTGCATGCCGAGCATGCCGAGCCAGCGCTCGTGCGAGGCCGGAAAGCTGCCCAGCCCCATCACCGTCGAGGTGACCGGGAACTGATCGGAGTTGGCGAGCTCCCGCAGCTCCTCGGAGGCGTTGGCATTGACCACTCCGCCGCCGGTGTAGAAGACCGGGCGGCTGGCGTTCGCCAGCGCCTTCGCGGCGATCCGGATCTGCTTGATGTTGCCCTCGGTGGAGGGCTTGTAGCCGGCGAGGTCGACCGGGTCGGTGCGCGGCTCGTACTCGATGTCCGCCCGCGAGAGGTCCTGGGGAACGTCGACCAGGACCGGTCCCGGGCGGCCGGTCGAGGCGACGTGGAAGGCCTCGTGGATGTACTCGGGAATGTGACGCGGATCGGTGACCTGGAAGGAGTGCTTCACGAACGGCAGCGTGGAGCCGAGGATGTCGGCCTCCTGGAAGCCGTCGGTGCCGATCAGCTCGGTGCGGACCTGGCCGGTGACGAAGACCGTCGGCACCGAGTCCATCACCGCGTCGGCGATCGCCGTGACGAGGTTGGTGGCGCCGGGGCCCGATGTCGCGAACGCGACTCCGACGCGGCCGGAGGCCTTCGCGTAGCCCTCCGCGGCATGCCCGCCGCACTGCTCGTGGCGGACCTGGATGTGGTCGAGGTCGGCGTCGACGAGGGCGTCGTAGGTGGGCAGGTTCGCCCCGCCGGGAATGCCGAAGATGTGCTCGACCCCTTCGGCCTTGAGGCTCTCCATCAGTGCATCGGCGGCGCGCATGGGCGAGCGATGGTAGCAGCGGGCTTTCGGCCGTCAGCAGGGGTTTCTTCAGCGCCCACCGGTGAACCGCGAGAGCCCGGCGCGCGTGGCGCCGACCACTCCCTCGGCGGGCCCCTCGGGCCGCCAGCGGGTGCGTGGATCGATCGCGTCCTCGATCACGCGGCCCTTGTGTCGCTCGATCGTGTGGACCATCGACTCGACCAGCTCCTCACCGAGGTAGGTCGGCTCGAGGCCGAGGTCGAGCAGCTTCGTGTGGACCGCGTTGTAATAGTGCTCCTCGAGCTCGACGCGCGGGTTGTCGAGGTGGCGGACCTCGACCGCGTAGCCGAGGTGCTCGGCGCATCGCTTCACCAGCTCGGCGAGCTGGGCGACCGAGAACTGCTCGGTGAACTGGTTGAAGACGCGGTAATCGCCCGCCTCCGCGGGGTACTCGACCGCCAGCTCGACGCACTGGAGCGTGTCGCGGATGTTGAGGAAGCCGCGGGTCTGTCCCCCCGCGCCATAGACGGTAAGCGGGTGCCCGATCACCGCCTGGACGCAGAATCGGTTCAGTACCGTGCCGAAGATCTCGTCGTAGTCGAAGCGGGTTATCAGCCGCTCGTCGCTGGCCGTCTCCTCGGTCTCGATCCCATAGACGACCCCCTGGTTGAGGTCCGTCGCGCGTAGGCCCCAGATTCGGCAGGCGAAATGCAGGTTGGTCGAGTCGTGGACCTTCGACGCGTGGTAGAGCGAGCCGGGCAGCTTCGGAAACGGCAGGACGTCGGAGCGGCCCTTGTGGTTGATCTCGATGAAGCCCTCTTCGATGTCGATGTTGGGGGTGCCGTACTCCCCCATCGTGCCCAGCTTGACGAGGTGACAGTCGGGGGCGTGGTCGCGCATCGCCCAGAGCAGGTTCAGGGTGCCGATCACGTTCGTGTGCTGGGTCTCGACGGCCCGCTCGCGTGACATCATCGAGAACGGCGCGGAGGGCTGCTCGCCGTAGTGAACGATCGCCTCGGGCTGCATCTCGGAGACGATGCCTTCGAGGAACTCGCCGTCCTCGACCCCCCCGACGAAGCGGCGGATATGGCCGCCTCCGAGGTCGCTCCAGGCGCCGATCCGCTCCTCCAACGACCGGATCGGGGTGAGCGAGTCGGTTCCGTGCTCCTGGTGCCAGCGGCGGCGAGCGAAGTTGTCGAGCACCGCCACCTCGTGGCCGCGGGCCGAGAACCTCAGAGCCGTCGGCCAACCCAGGTAGCCGTCGCCCCCGAGAATGAGAACGCGCATGACGGCGGCAGGGTACCTTGCCGCGCGTGGCGGCGCGAAACGTCGGCTGGGCGACGCGGGCGATCCTGGTCGCGACCGTCGCCCTCGGTCTCGGCCTCCGCCTCGCCTACGCGATCGAGGGGCGCGACTACCAGCCCCCCGACGCCGTCGTCTACGCCCAGATCGCCGAGAACCTCTACGAGGAGGGGGATTTCAGCGCCCGCGGCCCGGACACCGCCAGGATCCACCAGCCGACCAGCGCCTACTCCCCCGGCCTGCCGCTCTTCATCACCGGCGTCTACGGCACAAGCGGCGGTGAACACCAGCAGCTGGCGCGGATCCTCCTGGCGCTGATCGGCGCCGGCGCGGTCCCGCTCACCTATCTGCTCGGCCGTCGCCTCGCCGGCCCGTTGGCCGGGCTGGTCGGCGCCGCCGCGGTGGCCGTCTATCCGGCGCTGCTCGAGTACCACGGGCTGCTCCTCACCGAGCCGCTGGCGGCGACCTTGCTGGCCGGCGGCCTGCTGGCCTTCCTTCGCGCCGAGGAGGACGGTGGGCGGCGCTGGTGGGTCGCCGCCGGCGCCGCGCTCGGGGCGCTCTCGCTCGTGCGCGCCGAGTACCTGCTGGTCGCGCTGGCCCTGCCGGCGCTGGCGCTGGCACGGCGCTGGCGCGCCTCCGGCCTGCGGGCGGCGCTGGGGCCGGTGCTGGTGATGCTGGCGGCCGCTGTGCTCGTGCTTGCCCCCTGGGCGATCCGCAACGCCCTCGCTCTCGAGCGCTTCGTGCCGGTCTCGACCGGCGGCGGCAAGGCGCTCTACATCGGCACCTACGTCGACGCCGACGGTGACGGCGCGAAGCTGCGCGCGCTGCTGCTCGAGCGCCAGCCGCGCCTGCGGGCTGCCCTGGCGCGGTCGGGGCCACCCGGTGACCCAGATCGCTACGTGCTGGAGCTGCTGCTCGCCCGCCAGGCGCAGCGTGCCCATCCCGACCTCGAGACCGACAGCGCCCTCGCCAGGCTCGGCCGCGAGAACCTCGGCGACGCGATCAGCGAGCAGCCCGGCGATCTGCTCGCGATGATGGCGGGCAAGGCCTACGACACCTGGACCGAGCCGGCACGCGGAGTGATGGACCTCGCTCCCTGGCGGGCGCTCCAGCTGGGCCTCCTGATCGCCGCGCTGGGAGGCCTGGCGCTGCTCGCCCGGGCCCGTCGCCATGAGGCGCTCGTGCTCGGCGGGGTCCTGCTCTACGTCACCGCGGTGGCGGCGCTCTTGATCTCCTCGCCGCGGCGGGCGCTGGTGCCGCTACCCCTCGTTGCGGCACTGGCGGGGGTCGGCGTCGCCTGGCTCGGAGCTCGGATCCGCGAGCGGCTAGGGGTCTAGCCCGATCCTTCGATCGAATCCCGCCGGGGCGTGGATGTTGAGCATCCGCACCGGATCGGCGCCGTTGTTGCGGAAGCCGTGCTCGACCCCGGGTGGCACCAGCACGAATGTCCCCGGCGGCGCCGCCACCTCCTCCTCGCCGAGCGTGAAGGTCATCTCGCCCTCGAGGATGTAGAAGGCGTCGTCCTCCTCGGCATGGACGTGCTCCTCGAGCTCGCGGCCGGGCGCGATCTCGATGATGCCGAAGTTGAATCGCGGCGTGTCGGCGGTGCGAGCAAGGAACTCGACGTTGCCGACCCGACGCCCCTCGCCGGGCAGCACGACGATCGCGCTGGCGGTCACGGGCGCATGCTCGCATCTCGGCCGGTGGGGCGGGCCTATCCTTCCCGCCCATGCCCCGCCCCCTCCCGCTGCTCGCGGAGCGGGCCCGCACGCTTCCCGAACGCCATGGGCGGGTCACGCTGGTGCTCCTCGCCGTGATCCTCGCCGTCGGGCTCGGGCTTCGCCTCGAGCGGGTCGTCAACCCCAACGCCGACCCTGGCGACGATGCGCTCGCCTACACGGCGATCGCCAAGTCGCTCTATGAGGACGGCAGCTATGGCGGCCCCGACTTCGACAACGCCAGCGACTGGTCACCGGGGGCGCCGCTGCTCTACGCCGGCCTCTACTACGCGACCGGCGGCGCCCGCGACGGCGCCGCGCGCCTGCTCCAGGCGCTGCTGGGGACGCTGGCGATCGCCGTCGTGTACCTGCTCGGGAGGCGGATCAACTGCCGGCCGGCGGGGCTGCTGGCGGCCGGCGCGGTTGCCGTCTATCCGCCGTTCATCCACTCCACCGGCGCCGTGCTCAGCGAGCCGCCGGCGATCCTCACTCTGCCGGCGGCGATCCTGGCCTTCCTCTGGGCCGCCGAGAGGCGTGGCACCTGGGAGTGGGCCTTGCCGGGGCTGCTGCTCGGGGTCACCGCGCTGGTCCGGCCCGAGTACCTGGCG
>Ga0299913_10003830_pt1 | contig 12459 bp, 13 predicted proteins | sample RVTome_9_FD_201360 | JGI IMG/M metagenome (GOLD analysis project Ga0299913, IMG submission 201360) | Soil microbial communities from uranium-contaminated site in the Upper Colorado River Basin, Wyoming, United States - RVT155D38 (version 2) ... | reverse complement strand
CTCCTGGCGTCGGCGCTCGAACGGGAGGGGCTTGTTCTGCTCAAATCATCTGCCAGTCCAAATACGTCAACCTTCCCGATCGCGACTATCGCTTCGCGGGCTCAGTGACCTAGACCAGGCTCATCGCCTCATACTCCACCGAGCAACTGTGTGACGTTACCCGGGCCCACATCCACCCGCCCAGGCTCGACGAGTAGCCATGCCCGACTGACATGCGCTTCCGGCGAACGCTCACGCCATAAACCGGAAATTTTGATTCCTCCCGTCAGGCCTTCGACTCCTCGTCGCGACGATGGTTGGGCAGGAGGTTGGCTAGCTACTACCGTTCGATAGCGCAAGCCGGATCTGTCCGCGAATGGAGAACATAAAGACCTCCTCGCCAATTAGACCGCAGCCACGTTGGCCGCGCGTGATTTGTGATCCCCCATGGACTTGGTCCAGAAGGACGAACGTCCTCATTTGCCGCCACGCGCGCATCGCGCGCTCGTGCCGCACCTGGTGCGCGGTCGTGCCCGCCGATGTGTCGTGGTGCGGGTCTGGTTGCTGGTGTCGTAATGCGGGTGACGGTGTGGAGATGGTTGTCGTACCGTGTCCTGGTCGCGGCGCCTGAGCTGGGCTCGGCGGTCTGCGACGTCATTCAGATCGATCATCCTGGCTACCTGCCCGCTGGGTGAGCCCCATCGTCTCGCCCTCGGCACGGCGTGGTCGGCCGCAATCATGCGCGAGGTGAGGAGTTGTGGCATGTCTGGATATGTTCTGACCGGGACGCCGGGAGCCGGGAAGACGGCCATCCTGCGGCTGCTGGAACTCGACGGGTACACCGTGGTGGAGGAAGCGGCCACCGATGTCATCGCCGTGGACCAGGCACTCGGCCAGGATGAGTTGGCGGACGTGCCGGCGTTCATCGACAGGATCGTGCTGCTGCAGCGGCGCCGGCAGACCGGCACGCCGGTCGGCAACGGTGCGACGGTCGTGTTCGACCGGTCACCGATCTGCACCCTGGCGCTGAGCCGATACGCCCAGGTTGCGCCATCGCGCCTGCTACGGGCAGAGCTTGACCGGATCCTGGCACAGCGGATGTACGAGCCGACCGTCTTCTTCGTCCGCAACCAGGGCTTCATCCAGCCCACGGCGACCAGGCGCATCAGCTTCGCCGACGCCCTGCGCTTCGAACGCATCCACGAGGACACCTACACCGAACTCGGATTCCGCCTGATCGAGATCCCAGCCGCCCCACTGACCACCCGGGTCGCACTCGTCAAGCGGACCATCACGGAACTACAAACCCAAACCCAACGCCCACAGCTGCGCCGTTAGCGTCATCCGGTCATGGCTGTGGGCAGGTCGACCGCACCGACCTGCTCGACGCCTACGCCTCGCTTACCTCAGCCATCCGCTGCGCCCGCGGCCAGCACCGCGAACTCGGCAATGGCACACGCGACGCCGAGGGCGTGCTCATGCGCATCGCGCTCTAACGGTCACCGGCGCGTGTCCGGACGCCCCCCACATGTAGGACTTACTCATTTGGTTCTAGTCGCTCGCTGAGCAGGCGTAGCACGGTCGCGTGGTAGACGGCTTGGACCAGTGGGATGGTGTCGATGCGGATGCGTTCGTCGGTGGCGTGCAGGCCGGTGTAGGCCACGCCGAACCCGGCTGTGGCCGGGACGCCGAGTCCGGCGAGGTAGTTGCCGATGTTGGCCGGGCCGGCGATCTTGGGTTCGATGTCCACGCCGAACGCGGTGGCGGTGCTGAGCAGGGTGGCGCGTAGTGGTGAGTTGGCCGGTAGGGCGTAGGCGGGCCAGCGGGTGACGACTCGTGTGTCGGTGGCGCGGGTTTGTGGCCAGCGGTGATCGATCCGCGCAGTGGCGGTGTGGATCAAGGTTTGGGCTGCGGTCTCGTCGAAGTGGGGTGTGGTGCGCACGTCGAGGTTCACTGTGCATAGGTCGGGCACGGTGGTGTAGCCCTGGCCACCGGTGATTGCCGTGACGGTGAGTTTTCCGGGGAGCGGGAACAGCGGGTCAGTCACCTTGGGCAGCTCGCGGGTGCGCAGCTCGTGGATGAGGTCGGCGGCTTTCTCGATGGCGTTGGGGCTGGGTTTGCTGGCGCCGGAGTGTGCCGCCGTGCCGTGTACGCGCAGCTCGATGCGGTAGACGCCGCGGCCGCCGGTGACGAGTTTGTCCAGGCCCGGGTAGCCGATCATCACTCCCGCGACGTCGGTGTTGCGATCTTGGAAGTATCGCTTGGCTCCGGCGAAACCGCCGGTGTGTTCGTCGAGGTCGAACAGCAGTACGAGGCTGCCGTGCAGCTGTTCGGCGACCGCGGCCAGCCGGACGGCCAGGTGGCAGAAGATCGCGACTGCGGCCTTGGAGTCGGCGCTGCCGCGGCCCCACAGCCAGCCGTCGTGGATCAGCCCGCTGGTGGGTGGGTGTGTCCAGGCCAGCTCGTCACCAAAGGGTGCGGTGTCGAGGCAGGCGTCGAGTACCCATCGCGGGCCGGGCCGGGCGCCGCGGATCTCGCTGGTGAGGCCGACGGTGGCGCCGCTGTCGTCGCGCAACTCGGTGATCGGCAAGCCGTGCTCGGTCATCCAGCCGGACAGCGCGCGGATGCTCGGCTGGTAGGGGTCCACGCCGGCCCGGCTCGGGATGCGGACCAGCGCGCGGGTCAGCTCCAGGACGGTGTCGTGGTCCTCCTTCGCCGCGGCCAGGAGCTGAGCCTGGTCGGCGGTCGGCTCGCTCGTCACGGCTGCCCTTCCGATGCTGGTGGGCGCTGTGCTGGTGGGGCACTGGGCGCCGGCATGGATTCGATGGCCTGCCTAGTCTCCATCCGGCACGCGGCGGCGTAGCACTGACGGGCATGGTCGATCAGCCGTTGCGCGGTCCTGGCGCCGAGCAGGACCCCAGAGTCGAAGGCGTCCACCGAGGTCAGCGACGGGATCGGGACGACAGCGGCGGACTCGGACGCGCAGAAGAACCGCTCCGGGTCGTGGTCGTCGCGGATGAGGCCGATATGCAAGGTCTTCAGGCCCAGGCTGCGGTCGCGTGGGTCGCGCAGCTCCAGCAGCCGCAGCAGATGTTCGGTGAGGACCGGATGGCGTGGTGGACCGAACAGGATGCGATAGTGCACGAGCTCGGGGCGCTCGGCGACGGCCGCCTCAATGGCACTGAGGTACACCGGATCGCGCGACCGTGACCCGGCGATCGCCAGATACCGGTGCGCGCCGCTGACGATGTCGGTCATGGCGTGGCGCAGGTCGCGGTGGCCGAGGAGCAAACTGGGTTTCTCGTCGTCGGTGTCCTGGTACGCGTCCTGATGGGCGAACAGCACCTCCGGGGGCTGGCCGTAGTAGTCGGCCAGCAACCTGCGGTACCGGACGCTGGTCGTATGCCGGCCCAACTCCCAGCCCGACAACATGCTCGGGGTGACACCGGCCGAGCCGCCCGCGGTGTGCCGGTCGAGGTCGGCGCACACGGCCTCCAAGGTCGCCGGAATGGCCAACCTCGCCTGGCGCAGCGGGGTGATCGGGCCGCCCGCGGCCTTGCCTGATCTCACCAAGGGAGCACCGCCGTCATCCAACGCCGTGGTCACCAACTGTAGCGATCGGATCGCTTTTCGTCGTAGCCGCGAGCTGTCCGCGGATTTGTCATGGGGCCGGGGCATAGACGGTGAACAAGGGATGGCGATGACGGTGATGAGCCGGTGAGCTGGCCGCGTCGATGACGGTTGGTGAGCATTGCCGTACGAGCTGCGACGACCGCGGGGAGGACTGGTGAGTATGGACGTGATCGAGGTGGCTGGGCTGCGGCTGCGCTGCGTGCTCGGGGTAAGCGTCGAAGAACGGCGGGATCGCCAGGACGTGGTGATCGATCTGACGGTGGGTACTGACGCCGCGGCCGGGGCGCGGGTGGACAGCCTGTCCGGCGTGTGGGACTACCGGGCCGCGACCAAGGCCGTGATCGCGCATGTGGAGTCCTCGGCCTACGCCACGGTGGAACGGCTGGCCGAGGAGGTCGCCCGTGTCCTGGTGGTGACGCATGGGGCGCCGTTCGCCAGGGTTCGGGTGCACAAGCCGGGTGCCCTGCGGTTCGCCGACACCGTCGGTGTGTGCATCGAGCGCCACCCGTCGGACTACATACCAACGGAGGTGGGCGTCGGTGGCTGTTGACGCGCTCGCCGTGGCGCCGGCCACGGTTCGCGACCTGGTCGCGGCCCAGCAAGCCGCGGCAGACTTCCTCCGCGCGCTCGGCTTGCCCTCGGGTGGGCAGGCCATGGCCGACACCCCGCGCCGGATGGCCCGCGCCTACGCGGAGCTGCTGACGCCGCGCGAATTCGACCTGACCACGTTCGCCAACGACGAGGACTACAACCAGCTCGTCGTCCTGCGCGGGGTGCCGTTCGCGAGCGTCTGCGAGCACCACGCGCTGCCCTTCGTCGGCACCGCCGACGTGGGCTACCTGCCCGGCGGGCGGATCATCGGGCTGTCGAAGCTGGCCCGCGTCGTCGAGCTGTTCGCGAGACGGCTGCAGGTGCAGGAGCGGATGACCAAGCAGATCGCCGGCTGGTTGGCCGAGCGGTTGCAACCCAAGGGCGTGGGCGTCGTGCTGCGCGCCGAGCACCTGTGCATGCGGCTGCGCGGGGCGCACGTTGCGGGCACCTGCACGATCACCTCGGCGCTGCACGGGCTGGTGCTGACCGACGGGCGTTGTCGCGAGGAGTTCATGGCGTTGACCCGCAGCGGCCGTGAACGGGGTTGGCCGTGAACGCCCTGGTCGAGATCGGCGGCGGCGAATTCAGTTTCTGCGCGGCCCACACCGGGCTGCACGAGGACGGGTTCGAGCCGCTGCACGGCCACACGTTCACGGTCACGCTCCGACTGGCAGGGCCCGTGGACGCGAGGGGAATGGTTGCCGACTTCGGCCCGCTGAAGGCCGCCTTGCGACGCGCGATCGCGCCGCTGCGGCGGCGGACGCTGATCGCCACGGCGGTGTCCGAGGCGCCGGTGACCGTGGACGGACAGCGGGTGCGCTTCGGCGACGTGGACAAACACTACGACCTGCCGGCCGGCGATGTGGCGCTGCTGCCGCTGGCCAACACCACGACCGAAGCCATCGCCGAGCACCTGCTGAGCCAGGTCTGTGTCGGCGTTGCGGGGCTGGATTGGATCGAGCTGACGCTGGCCGAGGCGCCCGACGTCGCCGTCACGATCCGCCGGACCTTGTCGTGAACGCCGGCTTGGTCACCCGACCCGGCCTGGCCCAACGCGACCGGGCGAAGGTGCGGCTGGCCTTGACGATGGAGTACCAGCTGGCCGAAGTCGCGGCCGATTCAGGCCGTCCGTCGTGCCCATGGGACGCCTGGTGGGTGTGCTATCGCAGCGGCGTTCCGGCTGCCGAACTCGGTTGGGCAACGGAGCCGCCGCTGGATGAATGCTGCTGCCAGCGATGCCGGCACGACGCGTGGCAACTGGCTTGTCGCCGGCCCGAGCATCCCGACTCGCTAGGGCCGCGGTCCTGCGACTGCCTGCACGAGTGGGCCGTGCGGATGCGCCGGCCAGCGCCCGAGCCGGCCTGGCCGGCACTGCGGACCACGCTGGCGTTGATCAAGCCGCGGGCCGATCGCGATGCGGTGCTGACGCAACTGGCGACCAGGTTCGTCGTCATCGACTGCTGGGATCGGCAGCTGACGGCCGGTGACGTGCGACGGCTCTACCCGGATGCGTACGGCGCCGATCATGTGGCGCGGCTGACCGACTACCTGACCTCGGCACCGGTCCACACCCTTGTGTTACTGGCTCCGGTCCCGGGCCTGGTGAGCGCCAAACGGGTCAAATCCGGGATCCGCCAGCGCCTTGGCGGGGCCGATCCGCTGCGCAATCACCTGCACCTGCCGGATGACCCCGGCGAGGCGTTGTGCGACCTTCGCCACCTCGTCGGCCACGATCTGCTCCTCGACCTGTATCGGAGGTATGACCGTGACGGTGCCGGCGACCGGATCGCTCGTTACCGGGCTCTACTGGCACGCGGGTAGCCCGGCGCTCACCCTGACCGACCATTCCGGCGCGGCGCGCGACCTCGCCGCGCGCCCTGGGACGTCGATCGGGTGGCGGCTGTCCGGGCCACGCCGGTGCATCGGCCTCTGGCTGGCGCACGCCGGCCGCCGAGTGAGCTGTCCCCACCACGCCACGCTGTCCGCCGGTGGCCCGGACGCGCAATGCACCGCGTGCGCCACAGCCGACCGCGGCCGTGCACTCGCCCGCGACGCCACCCCGGAGGACCCTCGCGCATTCCTTCTGTACCTGGCCTGGTTCGCCGACGGCGTGCTCAAGGTCGGACTGACCGCGACCGAGCGGGGTGAGGACCGGCTCGCCGAGCAGGGCGCGCTCGCCTTCACCCACCTGGCCACAGGCTCCCTGGCCGCGATCCGGCGTGCCGAGCGCACGGCGGCCGCGACCGGCAGCGCCCGGGACCGCGTGCAGCCACACACCAAGGTCGCCGGATGGTGGCAGCTTGATGATCCCGAGCTGCGGCACCACCAGCTCACGACGGCGCACCGCGCCCTGTCCGACCCTCAGGCGACGCGGCAGGGCGTGCAACCCACGCCCTGCCGCGTCCGGGACCTCACCACGACGTTCGGGCTCGACCGGGTTCCGCCGCGGCCAACGCACGAGGTGATCCGCGTGGATGCCAACAACATCCTGCGCGGCGAACTGGTGTGCCTGGCCGGGCGGACCGCGCTGCTGAGCACCGAACGCGGACCGCTGCTGTTCGATCTGCGGCTGCTCTCCGGCTGGACGGTGGAACCCTCCGCCGAGGCCACCCGCGGTGTCAGCGTGGCACCCGCGGACTGGCTGCAACCGCGGGTGGCCGAGCACGATGTGCTGTTCTGAGCGCCACCAACGAATGCTGGTGCTGGAAGGCATGCCCGGGGCCGGCAAGACCACGGTCGCCGACGCGCTCACCGCCCGGGGCGTCCAGGTCATCGGCGAATACGTCACCAGCACAGGCACGACGCTGCCGATGAGCGACCATCCCGCCGTCCACAACGATGACGCCCACCAGGCCAACTGGCTAGCCAAGCACCGCCTGGTCACGGTCACCGGTTCCGGCCGGCCCGTGGTGTGCGACCGCGACTGGATCTCAGCCCTGGCCTACGCGGCCAGCCTCGATGACGGCGGCCAGCTGCTCCGCCACCGGACCAGCTGGGCCCGGGAGCAACTGACCCACGGTCGGCTCGCCGTCGCGACCGACTACCTGGTGTTCCGGCTCGCACCACCGCTCAGCCTGGCCCGGCGGTCCGGCCGGCTCACCCCCGGCCACCCCTGGAGCACACCGCCGGGCCTGCATCGGCTCGCGCGCTTCTACGCCGATCCGATCGGAGCCATTGGCGCTACCAGCCCCGCCCTGCGCGCCGCACTGGGGACCGCGACCTGGCACCAGCTCGACGCCGGCAGCGTCGACGACGCGGTGCGCTTCGCCCTGACGCTGCTCGCCGCACCATGACCGTCCAAGCCCGATCAGCGCTCGCCATCGCGCTGCACGACGGGTTCTACTGCGCCGGCACCGGGGCCGGCCGCAGCAACCGCGCGTTCATCCAGATCGTCACCGAGAACCTGGCCCCGCACGTGCTGCTGACCGTCCTGCCGATCCGACTCACCAGCCGCAGCACCGAGTACGACCCCGCCTGGCACCAGCAGACCCTGCGCATCCTCGGCCAGCACGCCGCGCACATCCGACCCGTCGACAACGGCACCAACGGGCGCGTCCGTTTCGGCGGCCTGCCCGCCTTCCGCCACCTCGCCGCGGACACCGCAGCCCAACTCAGGCAGATGCTTCCATCAACCCCACGGCTGGCCATCATCCTGCTCGATGTCCCGTTCCTCGGCGTGCCGCCCATGCTGCCAACCGCGCTGCTGCCGGCAGTGACCGTCCTACCGCGCTCCACCGCCCTGCTACACCAGCCCGACGACCTCGACCGCATACGCTTCGAACGCACCGGACTACTCACCGTCGCGCACAACGGCGGGCACATCGCGGCCATCTCCACCCACATGCGCACCCACCTGCACCACGCCTACCGGATCCCCACCACCGCCCTGATCGACCTACCCAACGGGCTCACTCCCGCCGACCGCTGCTTCGGCCAACCCGACCGCGAACTCCTCCCAGCCGCCGCCCACGCCGGGTTCATCCTCGCCATCGGCCGCGCACAGCCCTACAAAGGCTGGGACGACCTACTCGACGCTCTCGCCCACCTCAGGGCGACCGGCATTCAGACCCCACACGCCGTACTCGCCGCCGTCACCGAACAGGACACACCATCGGCCTACCAGCGCCACCTGGCCGACCGCATCACCCACCTCAACATCAACGCCACGCTCCTCACCCGGCACAACCCCGCGCTCCGCGATCTCCTCACCCACCCGCAACTGCGCGCCCTCGTCATCCCATCCCGAACCGAACCCTTCGGCCGCCTCCCCCTCGAGTCCTACGCCGCCGGCGCCGCACCCGTCATCGCCACCACCGCAGGCGGCCTGGCCGAGCAAGTCATCAACGGCATCACCGGAATCACCGCCCACCCGAACAACCCCCACAGCCTCGCCGACGCCATCCGCCGCGCCCTCGACCTCACCGAACCCGACCGCCGCGCCATGCGCACCGCCGGCCGCGCCATGCTCTCCACCCACTTCGACTACCCGAAGACCGTCACCACATTCCTCACCCGCATCGCACCCTGGACGCTCAATCCCAGCTGACCAAACTCGCTCAGCCGACGCGTCAAAGTCTCAAACAACCGCCGGAGAGCTACGGCCCCACCTGCTCAGCGGGTGCACAAATCTGCTTCCCGAATTCGCGCACTACAGTGGCGGCGACGTCACCTACTCGGCCCCGCCATTGGGGCGTGACCGTGGGCTCTTCATGACCACTCGACGACTATGGCGCAAGGTCGTGGAACCAAATGGCTATCGCCGTCGACATCGCTGGCTGAATTTCAACTACGACACCTTTACCAGTCTCGACCTGTCTCGAACGCCGTGACCCTGACGTTCATGCAGGACGAGCCGCTGCGCCTGTCCGGCGACTGGGCGCCGTGGTGCGCGGCGGTCATCGCTCGCTACTGCTACGGGCCGTCCGCCGGGGCCGTCCTGCCGGCGCTACACGCGTGGCGTAGCAAACAGGCACGCCGCGTGGCAGCGGCGGACGCGCTTGCTGGATCATTGCCCGATGCTTTGCGTCCCGGGCGACCGGAAACCGCCCGCCGACCCCTGGTCCATTTACCTCAGCTACAGCCACCGCCGACCGTGGTGGTTCGACGCCGACGACGACGTACAGACCTGGTACATATCAGCTGACGTCCATGACGAACGCGGCGCCGCGGTCTCCCACGTCGGCGACATCACGATCGTGCTCGTCGACCTCGACGACACCGAGGACCCAGCGGGTCTGCTCGACGGCGAGGACGCCGACCTCGGCCTCATCGCCGGCACGATCTTCGACCCCACCGGTGGCCTGACCGACGAGCTCGACGAGCTCATCGAACCGTTCGGCAGCAAAGTCCTCATCCTCCACTCCGTCACCCTGACCCCCGAGTGGCGCGGTTTCGGCCTCGGAGCCCTCCTGGCCGGCACCGCCATCAAGACCCTGTCCGGCGGCGCGTGCGCCGCGATCTGCTACCCGGCGCCACTGGGCAACCGCTCCGACGACCCGGCCACCCGCGAACGCCAAATCGACAAGCTCGCCCAGCTCTGGGCACACCTGGGATTCGAGCACTACCGCAACGGCGTGCACGTCCTGCACCTCAACCTGACCACCCTCGACGAGAACCTCACCCGGTTGCGCCACCACGCCGAGCAGCACCAACACGACGACGCCGACATACCAGACTGACCGACCGAACAGCGCCCCCCGGCGCGTCATCCGCGGCACCGGCCACCGAATTGAGCCGCGCAGCCACCACCGCTCCGCAGCGGGTCGCCAGTCCGTGGACGCCGCGGCCGCCCGGCGCGGCACGACCGCACCCGGGCCGGCATGAGCGGTGGCTCCTGGGCCGCCTGGTGCTCAAGATCGGGATCCGAGGATGCAACACTGCCGTGCCGCCCGCGGCGGTGCATCTCAGCGCGGAGCTTGCGCATCTCGGCTCCCCCGGCGTCGACCGGCAGGCGCTTGGGCTCGCCGTAGACGGCCTCGACCTCCTCGGTGACGGCGAAAGTACTCATCGGCGACACCCGCCAGGTTTCTATACGCCCTTCGGCGTGATGTGGGTTGGGGACCCCTACGCGGTCGGCGTGGCCTGCTGAGCAGCCACGATGGTAGAGGTTTGCATGGTGGAGTCTTGCCGTCACCTTTCTTGATCGTCAACGGGTGCCTTGCTGGCGGGTTTGTGCAGCTCGGTTGGGGTGCACAGGCGGAGGTTTGTGGATCTTCGTGGGAAGCCTCCCCCTGAATGGCGTAACGGCACGGTTTTGGGGCATGGTCAGAGTACGGCCCAGTACGGGGTGTCGGGTTGGATGTCGGCTTGGCCGTGGGCGAGGAGTTTGGACCAGCAGGTGCCGCAGACCGGAAGGAGGTGGATGGCGTCGGTGTTGGGGTCGATCATCGCGGCGAGCGTGGTGTTGACGCCGTCCAGGTCCTCGGGTGCGATGGCGCAGACGAACACGCTGCGTTGCAGCCGCTCGGCCCCATTGTTGCAGGTAGGCGGCGACGCGGGCGCGGGTCCCGTGGGCGGAGATGTCGTAGGTGACCAGGACGGTCAGCGCCATGACACACCAATCAGAACCGGGCCGACGCCTTCCACCCAGGCGGCGATCGCCTGTGCTTGTCGGTGCAGGTGGCGCCGCAGGCTGCCGGCGAAGTCCGGCAACGCGAGGCCGGTCCAACCGACGGCCGATACATTCCCCGGCACCTCGACAAGCACATCAGCGGGCTCGGTAAGGCACTGGCCGACGAACTCGTCGACATCAAGAATCGTAGCTATTCAGCTGGCGCTGTTGTTGCTGGTGGGGTGGTTGCGATGGTGGTCGGCGTGTCGAGTTGATCTTGTGTTGGGATCAGGCAGAGTGTCGTCGTGCCCGATCTCCCGGCTGACGCGCAGCTCGCTGTGGACAATGCCGCGTTGCGGGTGGAGAACGCTGCGCTGCGGGCTGAGGTGGATGAGTTCCGGGCGAAGGAAGCCGCACTGTGTGTGGAGCATGACGAGTTGAAGAGCATGTTCGCGGTGTTGACGCAGCGGGTGGTGGATCTGGAGCGGCGACTGGCCGCGGACTCGTCGAACTCCTCGCGCCCGCCGTCGTCGGATGCACCGTGGAAGAAACCGGCGAGGAAGCGGTCGGCGCGGACCCGGTCGGGCCGCAAGCCCGGCAAGCAGCAGGGCGCGGTGTCCACATCGCGGCAGCTGGTCGATGATCCCGCTGAGGTGCGCGACATCGTGCCGGATCGCTGCCGCCGTTGCGAGTCCTCGCTGGCGGGCGCGCAGGAACATCACCGGGAGCGGCGGCAGGTCGTCGATGTTCGCCCGGCACCAGAACCGGAGATCATCGAGTACCGGCGGATCTCCAAGCGCTGCGCGTGTTGCGGCGCGGTGACCACGCCGGACTGGGATACCGGTGATGCGTGCGCCGACACGATCTCGGCTCCGGGGTCGCCGGTGCGGATCGGGCCGCAGGCCGTGGCCCGGGCCGCTCTGCTGTCCTGCGCGCACTACCTGCCGATCGGTCGCTCCCGCGACCTGCTGCAAGCACTGACCGGGATTGACGTTTCCGCCGGATTCCTCGCCGGGATCCGGGGCCGAGCGGCCCGCAAGCTGGAGAAACAGTTCCTGCCGCACCTGCGCGACCTGGTGGCCAGCGCGCCGGTGCTGCACGCCGATGAGACCACCGGCCGCGCCGCCGGTGCCCTGTCCTACGTGCACGTCGCCTGCACCGAATACCTCACCCTGCTGCACGTCGGCGGCCGCAGCTCCCAGGACATCGACGCCGGTGGCGTGCTGCCCAACTTCACCGGGGTCCTGGTCCGCGACGGCTACGCCGGCTACGCACACCTACCCGCGATCCACGCCTGGTGCGCGGCTCACCTGCTACGGGACCTGCGGTCGATCTCCGACGCCGACCCCGACGGCCAGCTGTGGGCCACCGCCATGGCCACCACCTTGCTGCAGGCCAACCAGGCCGCGATCGCCGCCCGGGAACGCGGCGCCGACCGGCTCGACGAGGCGACCCTACGGACAATCCGCAGCCACTACCTGGGCGCGCTCGCTCGCGCAGACACCGACAACACCGGCCAGCGCACCGCACTGGCCGACCAGGCCCGAACACTCATCAACCGGTTCCGACGATTCGAGGACATGATCCTGCGGTTCACCTCCGACCTGTCCGTGCCGTTCACCAACAACGAAGCCGAACGCTCCATCCGCCCCGTCAAGATCCAACAACGCACCTCCGGCGGCGCCTGGCGCACCCTGCAAGGCCTC
>Ga0299913_10003829_pt1 | contig 12459 bp, 13 predicted proteins | sample RVTome_9_FD_201360 | JGI IMG/M metagenome (GOLD analysis project Ga0299913, IMG submission 201360) | Soil microbial communities from uranium-contaminated site in the Upper Colorado River Basin, Wyoming, United States - RVT155D38 (version 2) ... | reverse complement strand
TCCGGTGATGACGGCGCCGGTCCGCGGCGGCTCGACCCGACGGCCCGAGCCCCTACCGGCGAATCCGGAACGCCACGAGCTGCGACCCGGCCGTGCCGACCGCGACGATCCGATCCCTCGCGTCGACGAACATCGCACGCGGGTCGCCCTCGGTCGTCGTCGTCGCCACCCCGTCGACCCCGTAGGTCCCGAGCGGTCGGCCGCCCGCACGGAGCACGAAGGACGACACATCGCCGGCGACGTACCCCACGCCCGCGATCGTGCCGTCGCTCCTGAGCTCCAGATCCCGGAACTGGAAACCCTGCCCGAAGCCGGATGCGATGCCGTCGCCGCCGCCGAAAGTCTGATCGAGGCGCCCGCGCGACGTCAGCCGCACGACCCGCGTATCGACCGTTCCGGGGGAGGTTTCGACCCCCAGGACGATGTGGTCGTCGTCGGTGATGTCGAGTGCGTGGGCGTAGTCATCACCGTCCGGAAGAACGTTGACGACGCGGATCCCGTCACCGCTGAACCTGTCGTCAAGCTCGCCGCTCGGGTCGAACCGGACGACGACCGAATTCCAGTCGTCGTTCACCGTGTCGTGCGTCCAGCCCGAAACGACGATCGCGCCACGAGACGTCAGGCCGACGTCAAGACCGGCGTCCTCGCCACCGAGATCAACGAATGCTCGCCCGTCGCCGTCGAAGGTCTTGTCGAGTCGCCCATTCTCGGTGAACCGGTACACGACGAGGTTCGCCTCGATCGGGGTGACCATCCCGTCGTAGGACTCGGCGGCCACGACGAGCTTGCCATCGGGCTGCAGGACGGCGGCATAACCGTACACCCAGTCGATGCCGTCGGGCGACGTCACGGTCACCCATCCGTCGTCGCTGAACGATCGGTCGAGACGGCCGCCGGGTCGGTACCTCACCACAGCTACCCTGCTCGACGAATCGCCGGACGCGTGCCCGACCACCGTGATCCGACCGTCGGGGTCGACCACCGTGTCGTACGCGCCGATCTGGGGGAAAGGCAGGGCGCCCGTGAGCCAACCGTCCCCGCCTCCGAACGTCTCGTCAGGGCTGCCGTTGGCCAGGAGCCGCGCGACGCGCCATCCGGAGCCGACCACGACGATCTTCGCGCCATCGCGTGCGACGCCGCTGAGCCCCCCTCCCCCGTCGGCGAACGGGACCGGCGCGATGCCGTCGTCGGAGAACGAAGCGTCGAGGTCGCCGGGCGCCGCGGCTGCGGCCGGGGCCGATAGGACGACGAACGACACACTCACCGCCAAGATTACCGTCAGCGCGATCGATCGGCGGTGCGGAGCGTGTCGCATGCGTTCCCCTTCGTGTCGAGCCACCTCTGCCTCGGCGCGCGGGCGGCCGGGCGGGACGGCACCCGGATGCCGCTCGTTGCCGCGGGACGCTACGCCGCGACGGCCGAGGCCGCAACCCCTTCTCAACCGGTGTTGCCACTCGTGAGCTCTACGACCGCCTGACCCGGCGGGCGGACGCCGCTCGTCGCCCTCTCGCGGGTCACCGACGGTCTCGACGGTCGCCGCGGTCACCGACGAGCCGACCACCCGCCTGCCCACCATCTCGTCCATAGGCTCCCCTCATGAGGAGGGGGAGCCTACCCCTAGGGTGTGTGAACGTGATCGACCGTGAGCCCGCGGTTCCGAACGACACCTGACGGCCAGGGAAGTACGTGCAGCGACCGACAGCTCTCGCACCTGCGGATCAGGTCGCTGCCCGGTCCACCTTTGCAGCGATGGGGGCCGGGGCCGCCGCGCAGGAGGTCGTCGCCGCGCTGCCCGAACAGGCGACGTGGCAACCCCCGGAGGGTTCTCAAGACTGGAGGCGAATCACGTGGGGCTCACCAAGTTGCAGGCCCGTGATCACCGGACGGTCCTGGGCGTCGACGTACATCGCGGCGGCGATCATCGGCGTCGAGGTGAACGCGAGGCCGGACATCCCGTACCCCTCGGCCGGAACGCCCCTTCGGCTCAGCAGGAACGAGGCGATCTGGTCACCTCTGACGACGCCGAGGATCCGGCCGTCGCTCCGGATGTCGATGTCGACCATCTGATACCCGTCGGCGACGTTGGATGCCCAACCATCGCGGCCCCCGAAACTCGTGTCGAAGGCACCCGACGGCGTCAGCTTCACGACGTGCGGATCGAAATCGCCCGAGAACAGATTGACGCCGAGGACGATCCCGCCGTCGTCCACGATGTCGAGCCCGTACACGTAGTCGTCGCCGGCCGGCGAGAGGCTCCACCCCGCGAGATCGTCCGGGCCACCGCCGCGAGTGAGCGTTGCGACCGCGAGGCGAGCCTCCCCCTGCGCATCCTCGGCGCTTCCGACGACGGAGATGCGCCCGTAGGGGTGCACGGCGACATCGTAGGCGACGTCCTCGTAGCCGAAGTCGACCACCCTTTGTCCGTCGCCACCTGCGAAGCCGTCGTCGTAGCCCCCACCGGAGCGGAGCGCGGGATCGCGAAGTCCCCGTCGACCTTGCCCACGGCGACGATCTTGGCTCCGTCGGGCGCACCGTGCCGGAACTCCTGCGAGACCCCTCCGAAGTCCACCTCGGTGATCCCATCGGTGGAGAATGAGAGGTCGAGGCCCCCGGACGCCGCAAGCACCGCGGATGCGGTGAGGAGCACGAGCGCGACAGCGCCCACGGCTTTCGTCACCTCATTCAAACCCCGAGCCCGATCGCTCTCGCAGGCGCGGGTTGCTAGGGCACGACGATGAGCATGTCGTCACCGAACCAGTCGGAGGTCCCGCCTCGCCCCACTTCCGTGGCCTCGCCGGTGGCGACGTTGACCACGTAGATTGAGCCCTCGTCCGTGTAGGCGATCCTCGTCCCGTCCGGCGACCACCGTGCGAACGCGATCCGTTCGCCCTCGACGAGGAGTCGAACCTTCCCGTCGGGGTCTCGGACCATCAACCGGGACGACGCCCAGTCTCCTGTCGGCGAGTCGACGTAGGCGAGGGTTTCGCCGGCTGGCTGCCACACGCCCATGCTCGCGTCGCGGACCTCGAGCGTGGGCTCGCCTCCATTGACGGGAACCGACCAGAGGTCCCAGCGTGTGCGCACGTCGTCGTTCGGCCCCCTCGGCATGTGGAACAGGACGTGCTCCCCATCCGGGCTGAAGCTCGGGGATAACATCCACAAGCCGTACCTCGCAGGATCGAGGTCCGTGATCTGCGTCTCCTCCCCCGTCGCCACTTCGACGATGATGAGGTTCCCGATCTCTTGGGTCGCGCCGTCCCGTTGCTGATACACGAGCATCGAACCGTCTGGAGACCACCGGGCGGCGAATCCATCGATACCGTCCCGCGTGATCTGGCGGACCTCCGTCCCGTCGACGTTCGCGATGAAAACGTGGTTCGGTGAGCTGCAGCATTCGCTGAACACGAGCATCGTGCCGTCCGGTGACGTGAAGTAGAGTCGACCGCGACGGATGCTCTCGGGCACCGGCGTCCGGTCTCCGCCCTGAAGGTCCACGAAGAACGGGACGAACGACGGCACCGAAGGCGTCCCCTGTGGCGACGCAGGTTGGTTGTCGACGACCTGGGGGTCGCTCGATCCGATCCGGTTCATGAAGATGAGCACCAGAGCCGTCACTCCGATCGCGGCGGCCATGGTGTACGCACCGACCTTCTTGTTCCTTGACGATCGACGCTGGCGCGTTTCCTGCTCCTTCCAGGCATCGACGTCCGGTTCGATCTGCTTCGTGGTCAACTCGAATACCTCCCTCAGCTCAGGCATGCGGGCCTCCTGAGGCTCTGAGCACGGCTCGCCCCTGGGTCGCGAGCGCTCGGACGGTGGAGGGTCGGATCCCCATGATCAGGGCGGCGTCCTCCGAGCCGTAGCCGTACAGGTCGAGCAGAACGAGGGCGGCGCGTTGGCGCGGTGTGAGGTCGAGCAGCATCTGTCGGACGTCCTCCCTGAGGTTCACCTCGTCGAACGGGTCCCGCGACGTGGTGAGCGGTACCAACCTCCGTGTGGCCCGGCGTGCGGCGCGCGCTCGCATCCGGAACCCGTTGAGCGCCACGCGGAACAGGTACCCCCTGAGATCGGCGATCCCCTCGATCTGGTCCCACCGCTCCCAGAGCTTCAGGAAGGCGTCCTGCGCCAACTCGGCCGCATCGGCCCGGTTCCCGGTGACGAAGTACAGCGCCTTGAGCAGTCCGCGGTGCTCCTCGGCGAAGAAGACCGAGAAGTCCACCGGCGCCTCCGGCGTCGGGAGCCTGATGACGTCGCCCTCTGCCTGCATCACCATCTCGATGCCGCCGATGCCCTCAGCGCTTAGGGATGGGTCAAGGATCTGCCTCTTTGAGAGGTCCTCCTACACGCCCGGGATCCAGACCACGAGTGACCCGTCGTCCGGCACACGGTCGGTTCCGTTCGTGGTGCCATCGGTGATGGAGGCCCACACATGCATCCTCCGCGTCGCATGGAGGTCGTCGATATCCAGGAGGAACCCGATGGTGTCGTCGCGACCGGCATGACTTCCCCAGGTCCGTCGGGCACCCGTTCTCAGGTCGGTGAGCTTCATGGGAGACAGCTCCCCTTCACGAGCTCGTGCCGAGACCACGATGTCGGCGTGGCGGTTGCCGCTGACGTCGATGAAGAACCGCAGCCGGAAGTCCGCCGCGTCGACGACACGACGAGCCGCGTCCCGGAACGAGACGCTGTAGGCGAACCCTCGGAGGTGTTCGGCGACGTGAGGCCAGCGATCGTACAGCCGCGTGACCGAGAGTCGCGCGACGTCGTAGGGGGCGTGCACGTCGACCGGATCGCCGACCGCGACAGCCGATGCCGTTCCGGGCGCCGCGACGAGGGATGCGCCGATGATCACGCTTGCCATTACGCCTCGAAAGCGTCGGGCGGCGCGCTGGCGGTGTGACGGCCTCTCGACGTGTGCGGGTCGGATCATCTCGCTACTCCTCGACGCTGGCGTGCTTCGGTCGTTGAACTGGCTATCGGCACGAGCCGGCGACTGGAGCATGACTCATCGGGACGGTTCGACGGAGCCCCCGCCCTCGACAATGCCTCGGCCGCAGGATGGTGGTCAACGTCGAGCAGGGAGCCGCGAACCCCAGCGTTGGCACACTGCTCAGGATCAGCGACGCGCTCGGCGTCGGACTGCCGGCCTTGGTCGAGCCACCTCAACCCGCGCCGGTGAAGGTCACCCGCCAGGGCGACGGCGCCACCCTTTGGAGCATTGAGGCGGGTGGCCGCGGGGTGTTGGTGGCCGGTACCGAACCACCGGATGTGGTCGAACTGTGGGACTGGACCCTGGGTTCTGGAGACCGTCATGCGAACGAGGCGCACGCGCCGGGAACCAGGGAGCTCGTGCACGTCCAGCAGGGCACGATCACGGTCGGGGTCGCAGGCCGATCGGTCACCCTCGAGGCGGGCGACGCTGCCGCGTTTCCCGGCGACGTGGGCACTCCTACGCCAACCCGCGTGCGCAGCCGGCGAGGTTCTCTCTCGCCGTCTTTGAGCCGGGGTGGGGTCCAGTTCGCGGTCGGAGGTCGTCGATGTATGACCTCAGCGAGCTCCAGGGCTTCCTCGCGCGCGGCCATGTCGAGGCCCAGGTGTTCGCCCTGCGGCCCGACTACCGGGCCATGCTGCTCGCTGTTGACGGGCTGGTCGCGGGCCCGAGCGAGCGGGCGAGCGACGCGCTGCTCCAGGCGGCCGAGGCGGCGGCGGGCGAGGTGCTCCGCGAGCGACACGTCGAGGAGCTCCCGCACGTAGCGGCGTGGCGGGAGGCGTATCGGGCGTTCGGAGCCAAGCCGCAACGCACCCGCAACAGCCTCGAGGGGCTCCTGCGTCGTGCCGGGTCGGGGTTGCCGCGCGTGAACCGCCTCACCGATCTCTACAACGCGGTCTCGGTGCTGCACCTGCTCCCGCTCGGCGGGGAGGACCTCACCCGCTACTCCGGTTCGCCGCGGTTGGTCCGCGCCACGGGCATGGAGGCCTTCGACACCGTGGCCGACGGCGTCGCGGTGATCGAGCACCCCGACCCCGGCGAGGTCGTGTGGTGCGACGACGCCAGCGTGACCTGCCGGCGCTGGAACTGGCGTCAGGCACGGCGTACGCAGCTCGGGGACGACACGACGGCGGCGCTGTTCATCCTCGATGCACTCGGCGCGATGACGGACGAGGCACTCCGTGCGGCGGCCGACGACCTCGTCGGTCATCTGACTCGGCTAGGACCCGACGTCCGGGTCGCCCGCCGTTGGATCGCCGACGGCACCACACCGGAAGAAGGAGCCTGACATGTTGATCCATCCGTGGGACGCCGCGCTCGACGCCGCCGAGTGGCAGGACTGGCTGGCATCCACCGACCGGTTCGGGATGCTGGTGGTCAACAACCTCGACGCGGCCCAGGCGCCGCTGGCGCTCCCGACTCACTTCACCGTCGCCGGCCACGAGCTGCTGATGCACCTGGCCCGGCCGAACCCGGTGTGGCGGCATCTGGAGGCGGCTGCGGAGGTGCGGTTGTCGGTGATCGGCGACTACGCCTACATCCCGACGTACTGGCGAGCCAAGGCCGGCGGGCCCGACGAGGACGGCGTGCCGACCAGCTATTACGCGGCCGTGCAGTTCGTGTGCCGACCCACGGTGGTCGACGACCCCCAGGGCAAGGCGGAGATCCTGGCCGCCCAGCTCGCCGACTTCCAGCACGAAGGCGGTCACGCAGAGGTGGGTGTCGACAGCGAGCCGTACGGGCGGATGCTGCCGGGCATCCGCGGGGTCCGCCTCGCGGTGCTCCGCGTGGATGCCAAGTTCAAGTACGACGACTCGAACCCCGTCGACCACCGCGAACGCGTGATCGGCTACCTCCAGGAGCGCGGCCGGGGGCCGGATGCCGGGGCGGCCAGGCAGCAACGGCGGCGCCTGGACGCGATCGGTGACTGGCAGTCCCATCGCGGCCGGCCGTAGCGAACGGCGACCACGATGGGTCCGCGTACAGCCAACGCCGAAGTCCCTGCGCTGAGCTACGTCGGTGTGCGGCGGAGCGCGCGGAACAAAGGGACGTCATCCGCGAGCCCCTTCAGCGCGAACGCGCCGAGCGGCTCGAATCGGACGGCCTCCGGATCGTCGGATGCCGAGGTCGTCTCGGCCGTCTCGGCGCTCACGAGGACCTGGCCGCCCTCCGCCGCCGAGGCGATCCGAGAGGCGATGTTCACGGTCCGTCCGTACACGTCACCGTCCTGCGAGATGACCGGCCCGGTGTGGATGCCGATGTGGGCCGGCGGCAGTCCGACCGCCGGAGCCGCCTCGACCATGTCGAGCCCTGCCAGGACCGCGGCGACCGGATCGCGGAAGTAGTACATCCCGCCGTCACCCAGCCACCGGATCGGCCGGCCGCCGTGGCGTCGGGAGATGTCCTTCACGAGCGTCGAGAGTCGACCCGCGGTCTCGGCCGCGAACTCGTCGCCCCGCTCTTCGGTGAGACGGGTGTAGCCGGTCAGGTCGACGAAGCAGATCGCCGGCGGTCGCGGCACCCGCGCCTCGACGTCGGAATCGTCCAGCGCCGACTCGACGTGCCCGATCGCGTGCTCGAACCACACGTGCTCCCGGTGTCGCCGGTAGACCATCGAGATCGACCGCTCGCGGAGCTCATTGACCCGAGCGCCGAACTCACTGCCGAACCGCATCAACTGCTCTTCATCGAGTCCCGAATCACGCAAGCGGCCCTCGATGTGGGCTTCGTAGAACTCTGCCTCAGCCTTCGCGAGCCGGCGCAGGCTGTCGGCGTAGACGGCGTAGAGACGAAGAACGGCCTGCTGGGGAGCGCCCACGCCTTCGAACGCCGCGAGCAGGTCGATCAGCACCGCGTCGTCTTCACCGACCCGATCGCTCGACCGCGGCGGCTCGAGGCCCAACGCGACGTACAGGTCGGCGATCACGCCGAACGGAAGATCTCGCTCTCGCGACCACTGCTCGAACGTGCGGTCGAGTCGCTCCGCCGTGGCCATGGCGGGTGTGTCGAGGAACGCGAGCGAGAGCTTCCGCTGATCGACGAGCTCGAGGACGGCCTCGAGGGGCAGGCCCGCCTGGACCCACGAGTGCAGCAGCCGCAGTCTGCCGATCGCCCGCTCGTCCTCACCGGTGACAACACCCCGCTCGGCCAGTTCTTCGACGAGGGCCACCGGCACGTTGGCGCGCGCGGCGAGCTCATGGATCGAGCCGGAGAAGGGTCCGTCGACCGTGGTCACGACGAGATGCCGACGCCTCCGAGCGTCTCGGCGCCGTAGCGCTGCTTCTCCTTGTCCAGGTCCAGCCGACGCAGGGTCGTGCGGCCGGCTCGTGCATCGTCGTCCAGCTGATCGGCCGGGATGATCCAGGCGATCTCGAACTCGAGCCCGTCGGGGTCGCGACCGTACAGCGACTTGGTCGTACCGTGATCCGTCGCACCGGTCAGCGCGTCGCTGGAGGCGAGGACATCGGCAAGGCGTTCGAGCTCGAGGAGGGTGTCCACCTCCCACGCGAGGTGGTACAGCCCCACCGTGGCGCTTCCGGCCTGTGAGGGCGACGCCTCGGCGCCGATCTCGAACAGCCCGAGATCGTGATCGTTGGTGGAGCCGGGCGCCTGCAGGAACGCAGCGCCCGGGATCGCCCCGACCTCCATGGGGATCCGGGCGAAACCGAGCACCCCTTCGTAGAACGCGAGGCTGCGCTGCAGGTCGCCGACGAACAGCACCGCGTGGTTCAGCCGTGTGATCCCCATCGTGCCCTCCCTGGTCCGAGCGGCTCTGGATCTGCCTGGTCCGTCGTACCGTACCCGGTCCGGTCCGCAGAGCCGGCCCCCGTTCGGTCAGTCGGGCAACAACGGCACCGTCATGCCTGTATCGCGGTCGAGCAGCACGGCACGCCTGATCGCCGCAGACCCGAACCGGTCCCGGACCTGGTCCAGGGCGCCGTCGAGGACCCCGGCCGCCAGGTGGTCGAAGGGCAGGGCCAGCTGGACCGCGTCGTCGGGCACCAGATCGCTACACGTCACTCCGATCAACGTGATGCCCTGCTTCCTGATCAGCGGCGTCGCCGCCTGCAGCAGCATCCTGGCCGCGGCGAGGATGTCGGTCGTGTCCGCCGTAGCCTGCGGCAGCGTGCGGGAGCGGGTGGCACGCGAGAGATCACCGAAGCGCAGCCGGAGCGTGACGGTGCGGCAGACGCGGCCGGCGGTCCTCATCCTGCGGGTGAGGCGATCGACGAGGGCGACGAGGTCGGCATCGAGCATCTCGGGTGACCTCGGCCGCCGGCCGAGCGCTCGCTGGGCCCCCATCGAGCGGCGGCGGCGCCCGACCTGCACCGGCCTCGGGTCGCGGTTGTGGGCGAGCGCGTGCAGGTGCCGGCCGGCCGCACGCCCGAGCATGTGCACCAGCGCCGCCTCACCGAGCCTTGCCACCTCGCCGACGCTCGAGATCGCGTAGTCGTGCAGCTTCGCCGCCGTGACCGGCCCGACACCCCACAGCCGTTCGACCGGGAGCGGGTGCAGGAACCCGAGCTCGCCGTCGGGCGGCACCAGCAGCAGGCCGTCGGGCTTGGCGACACCGCTCGCGACCTTCGCGAGGAACTTCGTCCTGGCGATGCCGACGGTCACGGCGATGCCGACGCGATCGCGGACCTCGCGGCGAAGCGTGGTCGCGATCTCGAGCGGCGTGCCCGCAACGCGGCGGAGGCCCCCGACGTCGAGGAACGCCTCATCGATCGAGAGGCCCTCGACGAACGGCGTGGTGTCGCGGAACACCTCGAACAGGACCCTGCTCGCGTCGGAGTAGGCCTGCATCCTCGGACGCACGACGACCGCGTCGGGACACAGCCGCCGCGCATCGACCGCACCCATCGGTGTGTGGACACCGAAGGCCTTGGCCTCGTAGCTGGCCGCGAGCACCACGCCCGCCCCCACGATCACGGGCCGCCCGCGGAGCGACGGATCGTCCCGCTGCTCCACCGAGGCATAGAAGGAGTCGGCGTCGGCATGCAGGATCGTCGCGTCGCCGGCCATGGCCCATCTTGCCCGCCGCCACCGACGCGGCGGCGTCGGCTACGCTCGGCCCCGGAGGTGGCGTGATGGCGTTCCGTGGGTGGGCGGCCGAGGCGCTCGAGTTCTTCGAGGGTCTCGAGATCGAGAACTCCAAGGCGTACTGGGAGCGCAACAAACAGGTCTATCTGCAGGTGGTCCGTGCCCCGATGGAGGCCCTGCTCGCGGAGCTCGAGCCGGACTGGGGCGAGGGGCATATCTTCCGGCCGTACCGAGACGTGCGCTTCAGCAGGGACAAGACGCCCTACAAGACGGCGATCGGGGCACGGGTCGGTGACGGCTACGTCCAGCTGAGCGCCGCAGGCCTGGCGGCCGGCGCCGGCATGTGGGAGATGGCCGCCGATCAGCTGGATCGTTACCGGCGAGCCGTCGACGACGACACCGCTGGGCCCGAGCTCGAGCGGCTCGTCGCCGACGCTCGCAAGGCCGGGCTGGACGTGATGGGGCACGACGAGTTGAAGACCGCGCCCCGGGGCTACCCGAAGGACCACCCCCGGATCGAGCTGCTGCGCTTCAAGGGCCTCGTGACCTGGAGCGAGTGGCCGCCGGGCGCGTGGCTGGGCACGAAGAAGGCGAACGATCGCGTGGTCACGTTCCTCGAGCGGTCACGACCGATCGTCACGTGGCTGCGGCGGCACGTGGGCGACTCGGACCTGCCGCGCCGATAGACGAAGACGGGGTCGCACGCCAGCCCTCGGGCGTCAGCCCCGTGCCGAAAGGCCCACCAGCTCGTCGCTCCGTTGCCACAGCCGCGCCGCCGTCGTTCCATCGTTGCTGGCATCCGACGACTTCTTGGGCTTGCTGTTGACGAAGTAACGCCCCGTCACCCGCTCGAGCTCGGGCGCGGACGCCAGGTGGATCGACGTGGCCGCGCCCCGAGCGGGCGACTTCATGAACGGACGCATCAGCGGGAGCAGCACCCGCTGGACACCCCGAGGGTCTTCTGCGCCGAACGAGGTATTCACGACGCCGGGGTGCAGCGCGAGGGCGGTGACCGACGTGCCCTCGAGCCTCCTGGCCAGCTCGTAGGTGAACAGGACGTTCGCCAGCTTGGATTGGTTGTACGCCCGTGCGCCGGAGTAGGACCCCTCGCCCTGCAGGTCGTCGAAGTCGATCCGCCCCATGGCTTCCGCGTGGGAGGCGACGTTGATCACCCGGGCCGGCGCGCTGGCCTTCAGCCGGTCGAGCAGCAGGTTCGTGAGCAGGAACGACGCCAGGTAGTTGAGGGCGAAGGTGTGCTCGAGCCCGTCGACCGTGACGTGTCGCGTGTCCCAGTACCCCCCCGCGTTGTTGATCAATACGTCGATGCGCGGGAGGCGATCGAGCACGTCGCCGGCGAGCCGCCGCACCTGGGACTGGGACGACAGGTCCGCGACGAAGCCGTCCACCTGCCCGCCGCCGGTCGCCCGGATCTCGGCGACGGCGACCTCGGTGCGCCCGGAGTCACGCCCGATGATCGCGACGTGCGCGCCCATCGCGGCCAGTCCCAGGCCGGTCGCCTTGCCGATGCCCGACGTGCCGCCGGTCACCAGCACGGTCTTGCCGCGCATCGGTGCGCCGGGGTGTGGGTTCGTGGCTCGGTCCGTCATCGCGATGGTGCTCCTTCCGCGCTCCGTCAGATGATCAGCGTGATCCCCATGGTGAGGAGCCAGACCGACCACGCGATGTAGAGGATCGGGATCGCCGCCCCCACGAGGGTCCATCCATGCTCCTCGTTCGGTCCGAGGAACTCGGCGGCGCCCACGATCAACCCGGCGCCGATCGCCATGCCGACCCAGCCCATCCACGCCGGCAGCACGTGGGTGTCGACGATGCCGATGCCGGTCAGGACGGACCAGATGCCCGTGAAGAGATAGCCGAGATGCTCACCGACCCCGACACCGAGGTAGCGGTGCATGACGCCGAAGAGCGCGAGCGTGGCGTCTTTCTCCGATCGCTCGAGCGACGGGTCCGCGATCGTGCGAGCGAGGGAGGGCACGAGGTAGACCCACCGCAGCAGCCCGAGCATCTGCACCAGGCCCGCCAGCACGCCGATGGTCACCGCGAGCGGCACGACCCCAGTGAAGCCCAGCGCCTGGCCGAGCAGGACCACGGCCGGGATGAACAGTAGCCCGGAGAGCATGAACATCCACCACAGGAGGATCAGCGCCGATCCCCCGGCATGGAACCGGTCGAGGATCTCCTCGCCCGGACGGCGAAGGATATCCGGGTAGTCGAACCGCTTCGCGAGCATCGCGAAGGTCGTGTTGAACCACACCGGCGCGACGATCAGCACGGCCCCAGCGGCAACCTCGACCGTCACCCCTCTGCCCTCGAGGGATGTCCACCGAGAGGGGTTGCAGGGTTCCCTGTGCTCACGGGGCGAGACTGAACGGCGGGTACCGGTCGGTCACGAGCAGGAAGGCGTA
>Ga0299913_10003828_pt1 | contig 12460 bp, 8 predicted proteins | sample RVTome_9_FD_201360 | JGI IMG/M metagenome (GOLD analysis project Ga0299913, IMG submission 201360) | Soil microbial communities from uranium-contaminated site in the Upper Colorado River Basin, Wyoming, United States - RVT155D38 (version 2) ... | reverse complement strand
GTAGCCGGCCGGAACGTTCACTCGCCGACGGCCTTCTTCCGGGCCGTGGTCTTCTTCGTGCTCTTCGCCGACGTCTTCTTCTTCGCGGTGGTCTTCTTCGACCCCGTCTCCTTCGCGGCGCCGTCGCCGGAGGATCGCGAGCTGCCCCCGCCCGTCGCGGCCTTGGGCTCGTCGCCCTTCTTCGCCGCGGCGACGCTCGCCTTCAGAGCCTCCATCAGGTCGACGACCTTCGCCGTCGGCTCGGGCTCGACGACCTCGATCTCTTCGCCGTTGACCTTGGCCTCGACGATCTGCATCAACGCTTCGCGGTACTCGTCGGTGTAGGCATCGGGCTTCCAGTCGGCCGTGAGCGACTCGATCAGCTGGCGCGCCATCGCGAGCTCTTGGTCGCGCACCTTCACGTCGACGTCGGCGTCGCCGAACTCGGCCTCGCGGATCTCGTCGGGCCAGTACATCGTCTCGAGGACGAAAGCCTCGTCCTTGAATCGCAGCGCCGCCAGGTGCTCCTTGTCGCGGAAGCTCACCTTCGCGATGCCGACGCGGCCGTCCTGACTCATCGCCTCGCGGAGCAGCGCGTAGGCCTTGGCGCCCGTCGCCTCGGGGATCAGGTAGTAGGACTTCTTGAACATGATCGGATCGATCTCGTCGAGGTCGACGAACCGCTCGATGTCGATCGCCCTGCTGGACTCGACGGGGACCTTGTCGAAGTCCTCGTCATCGAGGATCACGTACCGGTCCTTCTCGATCTCGTACCCCTTCACGATGTGGTCGAACGAGACCTCCTCGCCGTCCTTCTCACAGACGCGCTTGTAGCGGATCCGTCCGCCGTCCTCGTCGTGGAGCTGGTTGAACTTCAGGCTCTTCTCCTCGGTCGCCGGGTACACGGAAACCGGGATCGTGACGAGGCCGAACGAGATGGCCCCCTTCCACATCGATCTGGGCATGACGTCCCTCCGGGGTCCGGCGACCGCCACGGCCTGCGGCGGAACCACAGAGTCTATCCCCACCGGCCGACGTGCGAACCCCCAGCCGATGTGTGCGAGGGCGCCGGACCTGGCTACGCTCCGTCGATGGCCGCCACCGCCGAGGGACACGCGCGCGCCGCCGCACCGACGTCGCGCGGCGCCGAGCTCGTCGGCGACCGTACGGGGCTCGTGCTCGCGAGCGCCGCGATGCTCTTCGCCGAGCTGGCGCTGATCCGCTGGGTGGCCGGGTTCCAGATCCACGTCGCCCTGTTCACGAACTTCGTGCTGCTCGCGAGCTTCCTCGGGATCGGCGTCGGCTTCCTGCGGGCGCGGCACGAACGCGACCTCCGGCGGTGGGCCCCGCTCGCGCTCGCGGCGGTCGCCGCCGTCGTGACGGTGTTCCGTGTCGTCCGCGGGGTCACCGACACGCAGACGAGCGAGACGATCCTCGGCCTGCCCGCACCGCCGATGTGGATCACCCTTCCGGTGGTGTTCCTCGGGGTGGCGGCGGCGATGGCGCTCGTCACCGAGGAGGTCGCGCGTCGCTTCGACCGGTTCACGCCGCTCGAGGCGTACCGACTCGACATCCTCGGAAGCCTGCTCGGCATCGTGGCGTTCTCGGCGGTGTCGTTCGTCGGCGCCGGCCCGGTCTGGTGGGGGCTGGCGCTGAGCGTCGCCTTCGTCGCCCTCGGCTCACGTCCGATCGCGCGCGAGCGCGTCCGGACGATCGGCGCCGCGCTGCTCCTCGCCACGTTCGCGCTCGGCGGGCTGATCGGCGGCGACACCTGGTCGCCGTACTACCGCGTCAGCATCCTCGCGTCGGAGGCGGGCCGGACGCCGATCCGGGTCAACTCGCTCCCCCACCAGTCGACGCTGCCGCTCGAGCGCCTGAACGAGGAGTTCTACGTCCAGCCGTACGAGCACCTCACCCGCGAGCCCGGGCGCGTGCTGATCATCGGCGCCGGCAACGGCAACGACGTCGCGGTCGCCCTCGACCGCGGCGCCACGTCCGTCGACGCGGTGGAGATCGACCCGGTCCTGCAGGGCATCGGCAGGGATCGCCACCCGGAACGGCCCTACGCCGACCCGCGCGTGACCGCGCACGTCGACGACGGTCGCGCGTTCCTCGAGCGCACGTCGCAGCGGTACGACCTGATCCTGTTCGCGCTGCCCGACTCGCTCACGCTCGTCACGGGCCAGGGCGCGCTGCGTCTCGAGTCGTACCTGTTCACGCTCGAAGCGATGGGCTCGGTACGCGACCGTCTCGCGCCCGGCGGCGTCTTCTCGATGTACAACTACTACCGGCCCGACGTGTTCGAGCGTTACGCGAACACGATGCACGAGGTGTTCGGGCACGAACCGTGCTTCGACCCCGGCCGACCCGGAGCGGGACCCCGCGCGCAGGCCGTTCTCACGGTCGGGCTCGCCCCCGACGACGTGTCGTGCGCGACGCGCTGGACGCCCGCGGTCTCGGTGCCCGAGCCTGCGACCGACGACCACCCGTTCCCCTACGCGCGTGGCCGTTCGATCCCCGCGTTCTACCTCGTCGCGCTCGCGCTGATCGTCGTCGCCTCGATCGTGATCGTGCGACGCGCGAGCGGCGCGCCGCTCCGCCAGATGCGCCCGTACGTCGACCTGTTCTGGATGGGGGCGGCGTTCCTGCTGCTCGAGACCACGAACGTCGTCCGGTTCGCCCTGCTGTTCGGCACGACGTGGTTCGTGAACGCGCTCGTGTTCGCGGGCATCCTGCTGTCGGTGCTCGCCGCGGTCGAGGTTGCCCGGCGGCTGCGGCTGCCGTCGCCCCGGGTGATGTACCTCGCGCTCGTCGCGTCGCTGGCGGTCGCCTGGCTGATCGAGCCCGCGTCGCTGCTCCAGCTCGACGTGGTTCCGCGGTTCATCGCGGCGGTGCTGGTCGCGTTCACGCCGGTCTTCATCGCGAACCTGATCTTCGCGCAGCGGTTCCGCGACGTCGGCGCGTCCACCGTCGCGTTCGGCGCGAACCTGCTCGGCGCGATGCTCGGGGGCGTGATGGAGTACCTGGCGCTCGCGACCGGCTACCGGAACCTCCTGTTCGCCGTCGCGCTCCTCTACGGCTTCGCGTTCGTCCTGCGGCCTCGGGACGACGTGCTCGACCTCACCGAGCGCGAGCGGCGGCTGCCGGGCGCGATCGAGGTCGGACGCTCCTAGCCGCCGGCGGATCGGCGTGGGATCACGAACGCGCGCACGCCGAGCGTGATCAGCAGCGCGACGAAGCTCGCGACGCCGATCAGGATGCCCCACTCGATCGCGGTCGGCACGTAGATCGGATCCGGCCGGAACCCTTGCCCGGGCCGGCCTCCGGGGATCCCGGGCGCCAAACCGACGAGCGGGAGGAACATCGACGTCATCACGATGTTGATCCGCTTGAAGAAGACGCCGAGCAGCGCGAGCGCGGCGGCGATCACCACCCAACGACGCTGCTGCCGGAGCCGGGAGGCGTAGATCGCGAACGGCACCACCACGCCGAGGATCACCTCGACCCAGAACACCGGTGCCAGGCGACCGAGCAGCAGCACGTTCAGCTGCTTCACGTGGTCGGGAACGCGGCTCGCGTACGTGGTGAGGATCTCCGCGAACAGCAGGAACGCGTCGACGCCGAGGAACCAGATCATCAGCTTCCCGAGGTCCGGGAAGACCCGGTCGGGCGGATCCCAGTCGCTCGTGCGATCGACGACCTCCGCGACGAGGATCAGCAGCGCCGTGCCCGAGACGAGCGCCGAGGACACGAACATCGGCGCGAGTAGCGCGGTGTTCCAGAACGGGCGGGCGACGAGCAGCCCGAAGATCCACGCGGTCACGGAGTGGACGAGCACGGCCGCCGGCAGCGCGATGAACGCCAGCGTGCGCATCGCCCCCGGCCTCGGCTCGGGCCGCGTCAGGATCCACAGGTCGATCACGGCGATCGACAGGTACAGGGTGATCACGAGGACGTCCCAGATCAGCGGCGACGTCCAGTGCGGCTGCCAGAGCATCTTCCAGGCGAGCTGCGGGCGGCCGAGGTCCGGCAGGATCGAGAGCGCCGCCGCGGCGATCGCGGTCCCCGAGACGATCACGGCGAGCTTCGTGAGCGGCTCGAACCGGCGGGAACCGACGAGCTCCGACCCCGCGACGACGATCAGTCCGCCGGCCGACACGCCGACCAGGAACATGAACGTGATGATGTACATCCCCCAGCTGATCGTGTTCGACAGGCCCGTCACGCCGAGGCCGTTCCACCACTGGTAGCCGAAGGCGACGACCCCGATGCCGAGGCCGGCGCCGAGCACCAGGTACCAGAGCCGTCCGCGCCTCCCGACGTCGGTGATCGCGTGCCGGACGTCGAGCGGTCGCACACCCGGCGTCACGCTCACAGCGGCCGCCTCCTCCGGGGTTCGAGGTAGTGGACCTTCGGTTCCGTCCCCTTGTCCTCGAGCAGGCGGTGGCCACCGCGCGCCTCGATCGTGCGGACGAGCTCGCCCTCGGGGTCGTTCAGGTCCCCGAAGATCCGGGCCTGCGCCGGGCACGACCACACGCAGCTCGGGACCTGGCCCTCCCGGAGCCGGTGCACGCACATCGTGCACTTCTCGACGCTGCCGATCGGGCGCGGCTCGACCATGCCGTGGTCGAACGGGAGGGCGTGGTCGGGCTCGCCCCAGTTGAAGACGCGCACGCCGTACGGGCACGCCGCCATGCAGTACCGACACCCGATGCAGTCCTCCTGGTGCACCTCGACGAGGCCGCCCTCGCCGACGTAGGTCGCCGACGTCGGGCACACCTTCATGCACGGGGGGTCGTCGCAGTGCTGGCACGCGAGCGGCACCCAGTCCAACTCGAGGCCGCCGAACTCCCCCACACGCGGCGTGTCGAGCTCGTCGCCGTCGGTGAGGATCCGGTTCCACCACATGCCGAGCGGGATGTCGTTCTCGGACTTGCAGATCACGGCGCACGACCAGCAGCCGATGCACCGTTCGGTGTCGACGGCCATGCCCCAGCGGGGCTCGGAGCTCGTCTCGCCGATCTCGCCGTAGGCGCGGGACGCGTCGGAGAGCGCCTGGACGGGCGAGACCTTCTCGGACGTCACCGCCGGCGGCTCGTCGACCGCGCTCGCGGTCGGCGTGTCGGTCTCCGCGAGCACGACGCCGACGTGGGCGAGGTCGAGGTCACGCACCTCAAGCACGGCGCACCTCGCAGCGGCAGTCCTTCCAGCCGGTCGAGGGCGCCCACATGTTTGGCACGTAGTGCACCTCGTGGATCGGGTTGATCGCCGACGACGTCAGCTCGTTCACGCCTTTGCCCTCGAGGAAGTAGCGGTGCCACCACCCCTCCGGGAGGGTCGCGGTGCCGACGCCGGCGCTCTCGCTCACGTGCGCCCACGCCTTCAACGCGCCGCGCTCGTTGACCACCTCGATCTCGTCGTCTTCCTCGATCCCGCGCGCCGCCGCGTCGTCGGGGTGGAGCAGGACCTTCGGCCGACCGCCGTGGATCTCCTCGAGCCACGCGTTGTTCGAATACGTCGAGTGGATCCGCCACTTGGAATGCGGCGACAGCAGCCGCAGCGGGTACGTCGCCGGGTCGTGCACCCCGTCGTCGTACGGATCCCTGTAAGTGGCGACGGTCTCGCCGAGCTCCCGGAACCGCTCCTCCTCCTTGTAGAGCTCGATCCGACGCGTCGGCAGGAACACGGCGGTCTGCTCGAGGTCGGCCGGCGGCGACGGCGGCGGGAACGGCTCCAGGTCGCGGATCTGCGCCAGGAACGGCACGTCGGGATCCGGGACCCGGAGCCGCACGGGGCCTTCCCGGAGGGCCGAGAGCGTGATGCCCTCGGTGATGCCTCCGGGGACGTCGCCGGCGGCGAGCATCATCTCGATCGCGTCGTCGGCGCGCAGGCCCTCGAAGTACCGCCGCCAGGCCGCGGGGTCGATCCGCCGCACGAGCTCGGACCAGATGTCGAGCTCGTCGCGGGCTTCGCCGACCGGTTCGATCGCCGCCTGTTGCAGCTGCAGGAACGGGTGGAGGGGGGTCGCGGTGAGGTCGGTCTTCTCGTACCACGTCGTCGCGGGCAGGACGACGTCGGCCATCTTCGCGGTCTCGGTCATCTGGGGTTCGACGACCACCACGAGCTCCATCTCGCCGAGCCGCTCGTAGACCTGGTTCAGGTTCGGCGACTGTACGAGGAAGTTGCTGAACGTCAGGAACAGCGCTTTGAACCCGTTCTCGGGGTACGGGACGCTCTCGTGCATCGTCTCGGTCGGTCCGGTGACCCAGTAGATCGTCGAGACGATCGGCCCGTGCAGGTCGTCGGGGAAGTTCCACGGCGCCGCCGGCACGCGCACCTTGTACTGGCCGACGTAGACCGAGAACCCACCCCCGCTGTTGCCGATGTTGCCGGTCATCACGGCGAGCAACGCGTAGGCGCGGCCGGTCAGGTCGCCGTGGTACCAGTGGTTCGAGCCGCCGCCCATCAGGATCGCCGCCGGTGACTCGGTGGCGTAGGCGTGTGCGATCTTCTCGATCATGTCGGCCTCGGCGCCGCAGACCGCCGCCGCGGCGTCGGGAGCCCAGCGCGCGAGCTCGTCGCGGACGTGGTCCCAAGCCGGTCGGACCTCGACCGTGCCGTCGGCGGCGAGCGCGACCTCGTACGTGCCGGCGAGCGCCGGTGTCACTCCCGCCGGCATCCCGAGCGTCTCGGTGCCGACGAACGCGACGGCCTCGGTTGCCTCGTCCCAGACGGCGAACCGCTCGGCGGAGCCACCCGCGATGACGTCGGCCTCCCGGAGACGCAGGCCGGTATCGGCCCGCACCAGCAGCGGCGCGTCGGTATAGGTGCGCAGGAACCGTTCGTCCGTGAGCCCGTCGCGGTCGATCACGTGGGCGATCCCCAGCGCGAACGCGGCGTCGGTGCCAGGCTCGATCCGCACGAACGTGTCGGCCTTCGATGCCGTCGCGCTGAAGACCGGGTCGACCACGACGACGCGCGCGCCCTTGGCCGCCGCGTCGAAGATGAAGTGCGCGTCGGGGATCCGGGTCTCGAGGGGATTCGCGCCGACGATCAGGATGAACCGGCTGTTCGCCCAGTCCTTCGCCTCGTGTTCCGCGTTCTGGACGCCGAACGTGATCGGCATCCCCATCGGCAGGTCGCCGTTGTAGTCGAACGAGGTTCCGTGGCTCATGCCGAGGACCGCGGCCGCACGGTAGTTCGCGCCCTTGTGCACGTAGCCCGAGCCGGGCACCTGCCCGAAGACGTGGATCGAGTCGTAGCCGTAGCTGTCGCCGATCCGCGTGAGCTCCGAGGCGACGTGGTCGAGCGCCTCCTCCCACGTCGCCTCGCGGAACTCGCCGCTGCCCCGCTCGCCGGTGCGGATCAGCGGGTGCATCACCCGATCGGGCCCGTAGATCTGCAGGTGGAAGCTCAGGCCCTTCATGCAGCCGCGCGGGTTGTACACGTCGTCGGGGTAATCCGCGGCTTGCTGGATCTTCACGATCTTGCCGTCGCGGACGAATGCGAGCTGCCCGCACGAGCCGGTGCAGTTCGGCGAGCACGTCGTTCGCACGACATCGTCGACGAGCAGCGACGGCTTCGGCTCGGCCCCCACCTCGGGCGGGAACGCGATCTTCGCGCCGGCCGCCGCGGCACCGGCCGCGCCCGCGCCGGTCAAGAACGCCCGTCGTGAGATCGGCACGGCCTCACACCACCTTCGGGGTCGCGGGACACGCCGGGTCGAGCATCGCGTGGGTGGTGGAGCCGCAGGCGCCGCACAGGGCCGCCGACCGCCCGATCGGCGCGGGACGCGACGCCGCGATCGAGCGCCGCGCGGCCCGCACGAGCGTCGCGCCGGCGGCGAACAGCGGCACCGCCGCGATCGCGCCGAGCACCGTCCGTCGCGTCGCCACCGAGCTGCGCCTCCTCTCGCGAACGCCTGCGGACCGTTCCGGTCCACCTCGACACCATCTGTACGGGGCGCCGGCGGGCGCGCGACGGGACGGAGGGCCCTCCGGTCGCGGGACCCTGAGGGACCGCCCGCGGCTAGCATCGCTGCGTATGTCACCGCGCGAGCGCCGCCGCCGCGGCGAGGCTTTCACCGTGGACCTGCCGACACCGCTCGAGGCGCGTCGCGACGGCGATGCCTGGTGGGTCGATGTCGACGGCCGCGAGCTGCGGTTGTCGAACCTCGACAAGCCGTTCTGGCCCGACGAGGGCTACACGAAGGGCGACCTGGTCGCCTACTACTTCAACGTGGCGCCGTTGATCCTCCCCCACCTCGCGGGCAGGCCGCTGACGATGAAGCGGATGCCCGACGGCATGGCCGGCGGGTTCTTCTACGAGAAGACGGCGCCGTCGCACACGCCCGACTGGATCCACCGCTGCAAGGTGGCGAGCGAGGACGCGAAGACCGGGGTGATCGACTACCTCGTCGTCGACGACCTCGCGACGCTGCTGTTCGTCGCGAACCTCGGCTGCATCGAGATGCACCCGCTGCACTCGCGATGCACCGACGTCGAGCACCCCGACTACCTCTTCTTCGACCTCGACCCGTTCGAGCCGTACACCTACGAGGACGTCCTGCGGATCGCGCGCCACGTCAAGGTGTTGCTCGACGGCGTCGGGATGACGGCGGCGTTCCCGAAGACGAGCGGCGCGACGGGGCTGCAGATCTACGTGCCGCTCGAGCCGGGGCGCTACACGTACGAGCAGACCCGGGCGTTCGTCGGGGTGTGCGGCCGGCTGATCCGCGAGGCCGACCCGGACCACGTGACGATGGCCTGGCGGGTCGCGGACCGCACCGGAAGGATCTTCATCGACCACAACATGAACCGCAGCGGCGCGAACATCGCGAGCGCGTATTCGCTCCGCCCCGAGCCCGGCGCGACGGTGTCGACACCCCTCACATGGGACGAGGTCGAGGCCGGCGGCTTCGAGCCGCGGGACTTCCGGATCGACAACGTGTGGGAGCGCTTCGCGCAGGTCGGCGACCTGTTCGCGGGCGTGCGGGACGGTCCCGGCGCCGATCTCGCCGCTGCGCTCGACGCCCTCGGCGTCGACGTCGCGGAGGAGGAGCGGACGCATCCGCTCCCGATCCCACGGACCGCGTCGCCGAAGGTGAAGGAGAAGACCTCCGACGAGATCGCGCTCGCGTCGAAGGACCCCGCGCTGTTCGAATACGTCCGCCGCCGAGAGTTCGGGCCCGAGGGCACGACCGAGCCGGCGCCGGGCGACGACGTCGGCGAGGGGAACTCGTTCGTGATCCACAAGCACCGGGCGACGCGCCTGCACTACGACGTGCGGCTCGAGAAGGACGGCGGCCTGCCGTCGTGGGCGGTCCCGAAGGGGCTGCCGACCGCGAAGGGCGATCGTCGCCTCGCCGTGCAGACGGAGGTCCACCCCCTCGAGTACGGGTCGTTCCAGGGCACGATCCCCGAGGGCCACTACGGCGCGGGCGAGGTCCGGATCTTCGACGACGGCTGGTACGAGCCGATCGAGTGGACCGACGAGAAGGTGTCGTTCCGGCTGCACGGGCGCCGGTACTCGGGGCTCGAGTTCCACTTCGTGAAGACGCGGACCGACTGGCTCGCGTTCCTCGCGTCGCAGCAGGAGGCTCCGCTGATCCCGGCGCCACCGCGCTACGAGCCGATGCTCGCGGAACCCGGCCACGAGGCGTTCGACGACCCTGGGTGGTGGTTCGAGCCGAAGTTCGACGGGATCCGGTGCCTCGCGGAGCTGTCGACGGGCGAGACGCGGTTGCGGAGCCGCACGGGCCGCGACGTGACCGACACGTATCCGGAGCTCCGGATGATCCACGAGCTCGTCGACCAGGTGAACGCCGTGCTCGACGGCGAGATCGTCGCCCTCGACGAGTCGGGCAAGGACTCGTTCGAGCAGCTGCAGCAACGCATGAACCTGCGGAACGCCCGCGAGATCGAGCGGATCAAGGCGCGGATCCCGGTGTCGCTTGTCGTGTTCGACGTGCTGTGGCTCGACGGCCGCGAGACGATCGGGCTGCCGCTCGAGCAGCGCCGCGAGCTGCTGGAACTCGTCACCGAGACCGACGAGCGGCTGCAGGTGATCACCCACGTCGAGGGCGACGGCCTGGCGTTCACCGAGGGAGCGCGCGGGCTCGGCCTCGAAGGCGTGGTCGCGAAGCGGATCGGAACGCCGTACGTGCCGGGCCGACGGACCGACGCATGGCGCAAGATCAAGCTGATCACGTCGCAGGACTGCGTGATCCTCGGCTACACGCAGGGCCAGGGCGGCCGCTCCGGCTCGTTCGGCGCCCTGCTCGTCGGCGCGATCGTCGACGGTGAGCTCCGCTGGGTCGGCCAGGTCGGCACGGGCTTCAAGGACCGCGTGCTCGAGGACGTCCTCGGGCAGCTGCAGCCGCTCGTCCGGGACGAGCCGGCGGTGCCGGAGCTTCGGGGGGTCAAAGGCGCGGTGTTCGTCGAGCCGTCGCTCGTCTGCGAGGTCGAGTACCTCCAGATGACGAAGAGCACCGGCAAGATGCGGGCTCCCTCGTTCAAGGGGATGCGGCCCGACGTGGCGCCGGAGGACGTGCTGCTGGAACCGCCGGCGACGGCGCCCACGCGCACGCGTCGCTGACGCCTGACGCGTCCCCGGCGTTCCCGGCGTTCACCGGTGTTCGTCGCGCGCCGCCCGGCGTTCGTCGGCGTTCGTCGGCGTTCTTCGGCGTTCCAGCCCGTGGTGTGCGCGGCCGTCCCGGTGCCCCGGTCCGCCGGGGCCGGTCCTCCGTCTTCGCGCACCGATGTGCTCAGGAGTGTGACGCGCTTCACAGACGTGGAAGATCTCGCTCGGTAGCGTCGAACCCATGTTCGGGACCGCAGAAGACGTGCACCTGGACCCGTCGGTCGATCTCGCGCCGGCGGTCGCTGACGACGACCTCGTGGCGCAGGCCGACCGGCTCCACGAGCTGATCGGTCGGTCGATGCGCGAGCTGTTCGCCGTGATCGTCGAGATCGACCGTGCCCAGACCTGGCACGGCGACGGTGCCCGTGACCTCGCCCACTGGGTCCATATGCGGTACGGCATCTCGGCCTGGAAGGCGCATGGCTGGGTCGAGGCTGCTTCCGCGCTCGAGACGTTGCCGCAGATCGCACGAGCCCTCGAGTCAGGCCGGCTCGGCGCCGACAAGATCGTCGAGCTCACCCGGTTCGCCACGCCGACGACCGAGCGCTCGCTCCTCGCGTGGGCCGAGACGGTGTCGGCGGGCGCGATCCGCCGACGCGCCGAGCTCGAGACGCGACGCCCTCCCGAGGCCTCCTCGGACGTCGATCGTGAGCGTCGATGCCGATGGTGGCTGACCGACGAAGGCCGCCGCCTCGAGCTGATGGCGGAGCTCCCGGCCGCCGACGGCGCGCTCGTCGTCGGTGCGATCGAACGGGCCGCCGCGGAGCTCCCCGAGATGCCGGGCGAGGACCGTGCCGCGACCGTCGAGGCCCGTCGCGCCGACGCGCTGGTGGCGCTGTGCGCGGGGTCGCCGACGGCCCGCGGCCCCGCGCGTCGATCGGCGCCGAGCCGCCCGAGGATCGTCGTGCACGCCCCGCTGGAGGCGCTCCGCCGCGTCGATGGTCCCACTCCGAACGGGGAGCTCGTCGACCAGGGCACACGAGGGCTCACCGGCGGCGTGATCGACGGTCCTACGCTGGACCGCCTGACGTGCGACGCCGAGATCCAGGTGATGGTCCGGGACGAGAGCGGGGAGCCCCTGCGGCTGGGCCGGGCCGTCCGTGAGCCGTCCGCCGCGCTCGCCAAGGTCGTCCGAGCCAGGGACCGCGAGTGCCGGTTCCCGGGATGCGGCGCACGGCACCACACCGACGTACATCACGTCGTGTGGTGGTTCAGAGGGGGGACGACCGACGTCGGGAACTCGTCCTGCTGTGTTCGTTCCACCACCGGCTCGTGCACGAACACGGCTGGGGCTGCGCCGCACGTCGTCCGGGGCCGTGCGCTGGATCCGTCCCGACGGAACCCGCTATCGAGCCGGGCCATCACCGCCCTCCGACCGATGACGGATGGACGTGTCCTCACGGGTGCTTGACGGAACCCGGTAGCCTCGGCTTCCGTGACGTACGGACGGATCCTCTTCGGCACCGACGGGTCGCCTGCGGCGCAGCGGGCGGGCGACGTCGCCGCCGCCCTGGCCGCCGCGCAAGGCGCGAAGCTCACGATCATGAGCGCCTACCTCGATCCGCGCGGCGTCGACGAGATGCTCGCCGACGCCGCCGCGTCGGCGCAGGGCTTCGGCCTGCGCGCGACCCGGATCGACACGGTGAAGGCCCAGGGCCCACCCGCCCAGACGATCGCCGAGGTGGCCGAGCAGCGTGACGTCGGGCTGATCGTAATCTCCCGAGGGGTCGGGCAGAAGGTCTCGCTCTCGGAGGTCGCGCGCCGCCTGGCCCACCGCACGCCGTGCGACCTGCTGCTGATCAGCGACCACGACGGTGAGCGCTACGATCGGATCGCGATC
>Ga0299913_10003827_pt1 | contig 12460 bp, 15 predicted proteins | sample RVTome_9_FD_201360 | JGI IMG/M metagenome (GOLD analysis project Ga0299913, IMG submission 201360) | Soil microbial communities from uranium-contaminated site in the Upper Colorado River Basin, Wyoming, United States - RVT155D38 (version 2) ... | reverse complement strand
GACGCCGTGAACCCATCCCTGGGGGCTCCGCGCAAAACATCCCTGTTTTGCGACGGCCCTGGACCGGCCTCCCCCTCCCCGAACCTCCGCAAGAGAGGTTGGCGCGGTTCATGAATAATGCCGCCGGTCGTCCCGCACCGCGTCTGCGCAAACCTCGATTGTTGCGTGCTGTTTAAAGGTTGGCTCGTCGCATCGCAGCAGGTCCGACGGCTGGGAGCGCGCATTACGCATGAACTGACCACCTTAATTGCGGAGTCTTGGGCGGGTGAGGGGGGCTTTTCAGGACCGTCGCAAAACAGGGATGTTTTGCGCGGAGCCCCCAGGGATGGGTTCACGGCGTTCCTGACGACTGCAGGGATGCAGGAGTTAGGGCGAAGCAGGAGCCCGAGCCGAAAAGGCCCCCTCACCCGGCCGAGGCTCCGCACGCGACCAACGCCGATCGTTCATGTGTAATGCGTGCCGGCGCAACTCGCTCAACAAACGTTGGCGATAACGTTCCTACGCGTCTGCGGGGTATTGGAGTGGGTCGCGGAGGGGTCGGCTGTCGAGCCATGCTTCGCCGTTCCTGTATTCGATTCGGCCGGCGGCGAAGAGGGCGGCGGTGGCGGGGTAGATCTTGTGTTCGATGGCCTGTACGCGTTTTGCCAGGGTGTGGGCCGTGTCGCCCGGCAGGACGGGGACGCGGCCCTGCATGATCGGAGGACCGGCGTCGAGTTCCTCGGTGACGAAGTGGACGGTACTGCCGTGAATGCGATCGGCTTCGTCGATAACGCGCTGGTGCGTGTTGAGTCCCGGGAACCTTGGCAGCAGTGAGGGATGTATATTAAGAATGCGACCCTCGTAGCGTTTGACGAACGCCTTCGTCAGGATGCGCATGAAGCCCGCGAGGATAAGCAGGTCCGGCTGGTAGCGATCGACGGTCGATGCGAGTGCCTCGTCGAAGTCCGCGCGCTCCGCATACTCCGAATTGAGTACGCATTCCTCGGCGATACCGGCCTGGCGGGCACGCTCGAGCGCTCCGGCGTCCGGATTGTTGCTGATCACGACCGTCAGATCGAGGGCCAGCCGTCCGGCGCGCACTTCGTCGATAAACGCCTGGAGATTGGTACCGCCGCCGGATACGAAGACCGCGGCGGATTTGTTGCCGGTCAAATGTAGCGCACCCCGTTGCCGCCCGTGGCGATGCGTCCCAGGCGCCAGGCTTTCTCGCCTGAATCGGCGAGCGTGGACAGCGCGGTTTCGACATGCTCCGGAGCCACGACGACGGCCATCCCGACCCCGCAGTTGAATGTCCGGCGCATTTCCTCGACCGTGATTTGCCCGGCGTCGGCGATCCAGTCGAATACGGGACCCTGCCGCCAGCTGCCTGTGTCTATTTCGGCGTGCAGGCCGGCCGGCAGAATGCGCGGCAGGTTCTCGGTGATGCCACCGCCCGTAATGTGGGCGAGCCCCCGGATCCTGATCTCATGCATTAATGCGAGAACCGGTTTTACGTAGATTCTTGTCGGCGTAAGCAGACAGTCTGCCGCGGGCTTGCCGTCGATATCGCGCGTATCGGCGATGTCCAGCACGCGTCGAATGAGCGAATATCCGTTTGAGTGAGGCCCGCTCGAAGCGATGCCGATGACGATGTCGTTCTCCGTGATCGACCGGCCATCTATGAGATCGCGACGCTCGACCGCGCCCACGCAGAAGCCTGCCAGGTCGTATTCGCCCTCGGGGTACATGTCCGGCATTTCCGCGGTCTCGCCGCCGATAAGTGCCGCGCCCGCCTGCTCGCAGCCTTCGGCTATACCTGCTATGACGTTCGCGGCGATGTCTACATCCAGACGGCCGCAGGCGAAATAATCCAGGAAAAACAAGGGCTCGGCGCCCTGAACGACCACATCGTTCACGCACATTGCGACGAGATCGATGCCGATCGACTCGTGACGCCCAAGCTTCAGTGCAAGCTTTATTTTGGTGCCGACGCCGTCGGTCCCCGAGACCAGCACGGGTTCCTGATACTTTCCGGGGGCCAGCGCAAACAGCCCGCCGAAACCGCCGAGACCGGTCAGCACTTCCGGCCTTGCAGTTCGGGCGACGAGCGGTTTTATCCGCTCGACCAGCGCGTTACCCGCGTCGATATCGACGCCGGCATCCTTGTAGGTGAGCGGCTTGCTGATCATGAATTATCGGCACTTTGTGTTTGATATGAGGGCTCGCCATTCCCGCGAAAGCGGGAATAGGCAATATAATAGTGCCTGGCGAAGCGCTTGGACACGCCGGCGTCCCGCCACGCCGGGCACCTCCTTGTAGGTGCGTCTTTAGATTCCCCGCGTTCCGCACGCGTCATGCAGGCAAAATGGATGAAAAGTGGTTCGATGAAATGGCTTTCGACGAGCCTGGCGGGGCTGGCGGCGCCTCTCGCAATGTTCGCGCTTTCCCTGCTTGCCGCCGCAAACGTGACTGCGGCGGATCCATCAAGCCTTTACACCGCGCGCGTAGCGGTCGACGCTGCCAATCCGCAATCGAGAGAGCGCGCTTACGAAGCGGCCCTGTTGCAGGTATTGCTGCGCATTACCGGCCCGCAGAATGCGTTGCCGCCGGACCGGATCAAGGAATGGTTTCCGAATCCGTCGCGCTACGTCATGCAGTATCGTCCGGGCGAAGGCAATACGTTGTGGGTTACGCTGGACGGCGGGACCCTGGAGCAGGTCCTGCGGCAGGCGGGATACACGGTGTGGGGTGCGGACCGCCCGCTCACCGTGGTGTGGCTGGCCGTCGACTGGGGCGAGGGTGAGCGCGAGATCGTGGCATCCGACGACCCGGAGCGTGACGTTGCCCAATCCCGCTCCATCGATCGGAACCGGCTGCTTCGCGAGCGAGTGCAGGAGGTTGCCCTGGAGCGCGGTGTGCCGGTCGTATTCCCCTTGCTCGATGCACAGGAACTTGAAGCGGTCAGCTTCAGCGACATCTGGGGCGGGTTCAATGACCGCTTGCTCGAGGCATCGCGAAGATACGGCGCGAATTCCGTACTCGTGGGACGGGTACGTCCGGATACCGCGCAACGCAATCGCTGGACCTATTTTTTTGGCGGCGAACGGCGCGAATGGACCGGCGAACCGGAAGAAGCAATCAACCTTCTGGCTAACACGCTTGCCGAGCAGTTTGCGATCTCCTCAAACGCGCCGCTCGAATCGATCAGCCTGACGGTGTCGGGCATCAATTCGATCGCAGCCTACGGGGAGGTGCACAGCTTCATGCAGAATCTGCAGGGGATCGAGCGACTGGCGGTCGAGACGGTCAGCGGCGATCGTATTCGCTATCAGGTTGAGGCGCACGGCGGGCGGGAACGGCTGCAGCGATCCCTCGATTTCAGCAGGATTCTCGAAGTGGACGATTCTTTCAACAGAGCGTTGGTGGCCGATACGGAGCCCGAGCCTTCCATGCTCGAATACCGATATCGACCCCGCGACTGAATTGCCGCATGTCGTTACGCTGGTTGCCAAACGCTATTTCGCTGTTCCGCATCGCGCTGGTTGCGCCCATTCTGCTGCTGATCGTCAACGAGCGCTTCGAACAGGCGCTGGTCCTTTTTGTCGTAGCCGGTTTCTCCGACGGCGTCGACGGCTATCTCGCCAAGCGTTTCAACTGGCACACTCGGCTTGGCGCGCTCCTCGATCCCATCGCGGACAAGCTGCTCGTCGCCGGCACGTTCCTGATACTCGTCTATACGAATCACGTTCCGGTCTGGCTCGCGGCGATCGTAATCCTGCGGGACGTCATCATTGTCGGCGGCGCCGCGGCCTACACGTACTTCGTCGGCCCGGTCGAAGGGGAGCCGACGCGTATCAGCAAACTGAACACGGCGCTCGAACTGTTGTTCATTCTCCTGGTATTGAGCCGCGCGGCCTTCGGCTGGCCCGCAGAAATCACAATCACGGTGGTAGGTGCCGCCGTACTGGTGACGGTCGTAATCAGCGGCGTGGACTACGTGTGGTCGTGGACGCGCCGTGCGCGTCCGCACCTGTCAAGGCACTGAATTGAGCCAGCTTGCGCTGCCGCTGTCGCTTCAGGACAGGGGAGTCTTCGAAAGCTTCTGGCCCGCGGACAACGAGGCACTGGTGGCCTTTCTGGCCAACCTCGCGGATGCGGCGCCAGGGGGCTCTGCGTCAGCAGGCTGCTGGCTATGGGGCGGGCCGGCAACCGGCAAGACGCATTTACTGCATGCCGTGTGCGAGCGACTGGGCGACGACGCGGTGTTCCTGCCGCTCGAGCGCTTCGCGACCAGGGGCCCGGGCATTCTGGAAGGCCTCGCAAGTCGCCGTTCCATCTGTCTCGACAATATCGAGGCAGTGGCAGGTATCGACGATTTCGAGCTTGCCCTGTTCGCGCTGTTGAACCAGATCGCCGACACGCAGGTGTCGCTGGTCGTCTCGTCAAACGCGGCGCCGAGGGATTGCGGCTTTCAGCTTGCCGACCTGCAAAGCCGCCTGTCGAGGCTGCCGGTTTTTCGTGTCGAGCCGCTGGACGAGGAAGGGCGCACCCAGGCGCTCCGATTGCGCGCGAGGCAACGCGGCCTGGAGTTGCCCGACGACACGGCCAGGTTTCTGCTGCATCGGAGCCGACGCGACATGGCCAGCCTCTACCTGTTGCTCGACAAACTCGACGCGGAAGCCTTGATCGCCCAGCGCCGCCTGACGATACCGTTCGTGCGCGAGGTACTGCAGCGCCTGGACCAGGCGACGCTCTGAGCTTCCGTCATGGAAAAGGCCCCGCCGTTGGAGAGCGCAGGGGCAGCAGCCGTTCGCATTCGAAGCGTCCTTCCAGCTAACGTTGCAGCTTGAGGGCGATTGACGCCACTCTGACTCCGAGCGCACGGGCAACGGTCTTCTCGTCTTCGGAAAGCCGGTCGTCTTTCCGGTTCCAGGTGACGTGGCTGGCGCCGTAGGGAGACCCGCCGGTGGTGGTGGTTGACAGAGCGGGCTCCGTGTACGGAACACCGACAATCAGCATGCCCTGGTGCAGCAGCGGGAGGGCCATGGACAGGAGGGTGGTTTCCTGGCCGCCGTGCAGCGTGGACGTGGATGTGAACACGCCCGCAGGTTTCCCGGCCAGCCCGCCGTTGAGCCACAGACTGCTGGTGCCGTCGAAGTAGTATTTCAGCGGTGCCGCCATGTTGCCGAAACGCGTCGGACTTCCGACGATCACGCCTGCGCATTCTTCGAGGTCGGCAAGGGTCGCGTACGGGGGACCCTCTGCAGGCACCGGCGGTTCCGTCGCTTCGCAGACGGTTGAAACGGCGGGAACAGTCCGCAACCGGGCTGCGGCACCCGCGATCGAATCGACTCCCTGGCAAACCTCCCGCGCGAGCGCCGCCGTGGCGCCCTTGCGGGAGTAGTACACCACCAGGATATCGGCCACTTACGAACCTGCGGACGATTCCGCTGCCGGCTCGGATAAAAGGCCCAGAACAGCCTCGGGAGGGCGACCGATCACCGCCACTTTGCGTTCGTCGTCGACCACGATCGGCCGTTGCAGTGCGTTCGGATGGCGGCTGACCCACTCGGCGAGGGCAGCGTCGTCAGTTGCCTGCCAGCCGTTACCCCGGATCGCCGCTTTGTAATCGGGCTCGTCCTTGCGCAGGATCTCCTCGACACGGACCTGCAGCAGATCCGCAAGCTTCAGGATCGTTTTGGCGTCCGGCGGGTTCCTCAGGTATTCGACGATCCGCGGCTCGATCCCGTGACCCCTGATTATCTCCAGTGTTTTCCGGGACTTGGAACATCCCGGGTAGTGATAAATTGTAATGGTCATGGGCGTGCAGCTCCTCCAGGCTTGAGTGCCGATCGTCAAGTGTCACGAGCGACGCAGAAAATCTCAAGCGATGCCTCGGTCGTTCATCAAACGGGGCGACGCGCAGGCCGCAGGCCCGAAGCGCCCCGCGGCCGGCTTGCTTGACTGTCATGGCATGCCCTTGCTAGCGTTCCGCCGTGCGCGCACCGATCCTATCTGAAAAACCCCGTTGCATGACTGGTCTGGTCAGGCGCAGTGTCCCGGTGGTGCTCCTGCTTTGCCTTACCGCCTGCGGCAGCGGTCCGCCGGTGCAGGAAATGAGCGATGCGAGGCAAGCCATCGCGGTCGCGCGACAGGCGGGAGCCGAGGAGCGTGCCGCCGAACAGCTGAGAGACGCCGAAGAATTGCTGAGCCGCGCGCAACAGAAACTTTCGGACCGCGAATACGACGAGGCGCGTGACGATGCCTTGCAGGCGAAGTTGAAGGCCCTCGACGCCCTGGCCAGAACCGAGAACCCGCGGAACGACAACTGACCTGCGCTACCCCCGTGTGCAGCAGGCTGCAATCGAACCGTCCCGTGACGAACAACTCCGAATCCACAGGCGATGGCCGCATCCATACCGGTGGCGCAACGACCTGTCGGCGTTTTCGGGTTACCGGCCGCGTGCAGGGCGTATTCTTTCGCGACAGCACGCGCCAGCGGGCGCTGAAGCTCGGGCTGACCGGAAGTGCTCGCAACCTGCCGGACGGCAGCGTGGAGGTGACTGCCTGCGGCAGGCAGGACTCGTTGGAACAACTCGGACTCTGGCTGCAATCCGGACCGCCGATGGCATCGGTCGCGAGCGTCGAATGGGCAGACGTCGAGCACCGGAAGTTCAGGAACTTCACGATCGGCTAGCGAGGTCGGCCAGGTCCGCTGTAGGAGCCCGCCATTGCGGGCGACACTGTCTTCGCCAACCGTGATTGCCGGCAATGGTCTGCACCGTCGCCGCAGGACCGTTGTTGCCTGCGCCCTCGCCGAAGGTGGTCGCCCGCAATGGCGGGCTCCTACAGGAGCGTTCCCTCGTGAACCGCCAGCTTCAGATGCGAAACCACTTTTTGCGAAGCCGGTCGATGACGAGGTTCGGATAGTCACGTTTGCCGAGACTGCCGTTATACCGTCCAAGCGCGCGCTGCAGGTCGCCTTTCTCCATGTCCAGGTAGTACTTGAGGATCGTACAGCCGAAGCGAAGATTCGTTTCGATATAAAAGAGATTGTCGTCCGGGCGTCCGATCTCATCCAGCCAGAAGGGCATGATCTGCATCAGCCCGCGGGCGCCGACATGGGACAAGGCAAACCGGTCGAAATTGCTTTCCACGTCGATGACGGCGAGCACGAGTTCCGGCGGCAGATCTGCTCGCTTGGCTTCGTAATGCACGCGCTTCAGGATGGTGACCCGTTCCTCGGGGTCTTTTACCTGGCGGGCCAGGCGCAGCGACATGTCGCTGAGCCATACCTGTGCGTCGAATCGATCGGTGAAGCTGTCCGCCTCGCTGGCGGCCTGCCGCAGTAGTTCGAGCAGGGCCGGGTCTCTGTAATCCTGCTGCGCCGCCGCGGTGCCGGCCACCAGCAGCAGGGAACATGCCAGCAGTCGCAACATAGTCATTCGCACATTCGTTGCAGGTATTTTCTACCGGGTTCCTATCTTAGCGCCGCGCTCAACACCAGTTCGAGCGCCGCTTCACGTTTCAGCACGCGGGACTCCGGGTCCCGCCGGTGCCGGTATTCCAGCTCGCCTGCGTCCAACCCTCGCTCGCTGATGACCATGCGGTGAGGTATGCCGATCAGTTCCGCATCCGCAAATTTGACGCCGGGACGGACATCTCGGTCGTCAAACAGCACCTCGATGCCCTGCTCGACCAGTTGCGCGTAGAGCCGGTCGGCAGCCTCCCGGAGCCGCGTCGATTTGTGCATGTTGATCGCGATCAGTACGACATGGAAAGGCGCGAGCGGATCCGGCCAGATGATGCCGAGCTCGTCATGGTTCTGTTCAATAGCTGCTCCGACGATGCGAGTAACGCCGATACCGTAACAACCCATTGCCATTGCCCGGTCTCTGCCCTCCCGATCCTGCACGGTGGCGCCCAGCGCGTCGCTGTATTTCGTGCCCAGCTGGAAGATGTGTCCGACTTCGATGCCGCGCGCAATCTGCAAGCGGCCCCTGCCTCCGGGCGCGGGATCGCCTGCGACGACATTGCGAATGTCCACAGTGTCGGGAGCGGGCAAGTCACGTCCGAAGTTGACGCCCGTCAGGTGCATGTCGGTTTCGTTTGCTCCGGCCACGAAGTCGGACATCAGCCGGGTTGCATGATCGAAATAGACGGGGATCTCGAGGCCAATCGGCCCGGCGAACCCCGGTTCGCAGCCGGTGACGCTGCGGACTACGCCTGCGTCTGCCATGGTTAGCGGCGCCGCGACCTCCGGAAGTTTTGCCGCCTTCACGGCGTTCAACTCATGATCGCCGCGCAAAACCAGTGCGACGGGCGCATCGACGCCGTTTACGATCAATGTCTTGACCGCCTGTTCCGGGGCGACTCCCAGCAGCGTGCACAGCGCCTCGATGGTCCTGGTGGACGGCGTGCGTACTTTTTCGAGTTCTGCAAGCGGCGCGGGCGCCTGACCTTTCGGTTGCAAGGTTGCGGCCGACTCGACGTTCGACGCGTACCGGTCTTCGTCGCTGTAGGCAATCGCGTCTTCTCCGGAGTCGGCCAGGACGTGAAACTCCTGTGAACGGCTGCCGCCGATCTCTCCGCTGTCGGCGTCGACGACGCGGTATCTCAGCCCCAGTCGCGTGAAGATTGCCGTGTAGGCATCGTGCATGCGTGCATAGCCCCGCTCGAGCGACGATTGGTCGACGTGAAACGAATACGCGTCCTTCATGATGAATTCGCGTGCGCGCATGACGCCGAAACGGGGTCGTATTTCGTCACGGAACTTCGTCTGGATCTGATAGTAGTTGATCGGAAGCTGCTTGTAGCTTCTGAGCTCACGGCGGCAGATGTCCGTGATCACTTCCTCATGAGTCGGTCCGAAGCAGAATTCACGGTCGTGGCGATCCTTCATTCGCAGCAACAGGGATCCATACTGGTCCCAGCGTCCTGACTCCTTCCAGAGTTCCGCCGGCTGTACGGCCGGCATCAGCACTTCGAGCGCGCCCGCGCGATCCATTTCCTCGCGAATGATGCGTTCGACTTTTTTCAGCACGCGCACCCCGAGCGGCATCCAGGTGAAGAGCCCTGCGGCCAGCCGACGTATCATGCCGGCGCGCAGCATGAGCTGATGGCTGACGATCTCGGCTTCGGCCGGAATCTCTTTCAGGGTGACTAATCCGAAATCGGTAAATCTCATCTGCTCTGGCGGCCTTGAAGCTCTGGTGGAACGCACGGCCCGATATTGTGGCCCGAGACGTATGGCGGGCGTATTCTACACGACACTTCGCGAGACCGGCCGGCGGCGGCGCCGCATGCTGAAGTAGCTGTGAGGGGCGAACTCGATTGAACGGCAAACGTGGACTTTTCGTTGCTCCTGAGGGCATTCCATTCTTGCTCGCGATGGCTGCGGCGACAGCCGTTACGTGGTATTTCCGGGGTCCTGCGCGCGCGTGGCTACCGTTCGTGCTGCTCGTCTGCCTGTACATGATTTTCCACGATCCGCGGCGAGCCGTGTCCTCCGCACCGCTTGGCGTCGTAAGTCCCGTCGACGGCACGGTCGTGGAAACGTTCAGGACCGACGACGGCCTGCTCGACGATGACGTTAACAGGATCTCCATTCGTGTGAGGAGTTTTGGGACCTACACTGCCCGCTCCCCGGTCGAGGGCAAGATCATGGACCTGAACGCGTTGCCGCGACCGCCGACTGGCGCAGTCGATGCGGCTGGCCTCTGGGTGGTAACCGACGAAGGCGAGAATGTCATATTGCAGTTCCGCGGCCACCGGTTACGTTTAGCACCACGCGCGTTTCTGCGTTACGGCGAGCGGGTAGGTCAGGGCCAGCGATGCGCATACCTGCGCCTGACCAGGTTTGCCGATGTGGAATTGCCGGGAGATGCAAGAATTCTCGTAGACAAGGGGCAACGTGTGTCCGCAGGAACCGATTTGCTGGCCAGGCTGCCGCAACCCTGACTTCCGCCAATTGTCGCATGCCGGCGTCGATTGTTAACCCGTCTTGCGGCATGGCAGTATTACCGCCCCCATGCCGTTTGCGATGAGACAGCAATGGAATGAGTTCCGAGCCTGAAAGCGCCAGACGACGCGGCATCTATCTGTTGCCGAACCTGCTTACGACAGCAGCGTTGTTCGCGGGCTTTTATTCCATCGTGGCCGCCGTCGACGGCAGTTTTCAGAGAGCAGGCGCCGCAATATTCGTCGCGATGGTTCTGGATTCGCTCGACGGCAGGGTTGCCCGCCTCACGAAAACGTCGTCGCAGTTCGGCAAGGAATACGACAGCCTGTCGGATATGGTGTCGTTCGGCCTCGCTCCTGCGATCGTCGTTTATCAATGGGGTGTCGCCAGGCTGACGGAGTGGAACGTCACCTGGGGCAGGATAGGCTGGCTCGTTGCGTTTCTGTTCGCCGTCACAGCGGCTCTGAGGCTGGCCCGCTTCAACTCGCAGATCGCCACTTACGACAAGCGCTGGTTCGTGGGATTGCCGAGCCCGTCCGCCGCCGGAGTGGTCGCCGCGTTCGTCTGGTTGAGCAGCAAACTCGGAATAGACGGCCTCGGCGGACTGGCAGGCGCCTTCATCGTGACCGCGGTCGCGGGTGCGCTGATGGTGTCGGACTTCCGTTACTACAGCTTCAAGGAGATCAACTTCGGCCGTCGCATACCGTTTACCTGGATGTTGGCGATTCCACTGGTCTTCATGGTTATTTCGATTGATCCTCCCCTGGTATTCCTGCTGATGTTCGGTGCTTATGCGCTGTCGGGCCCGGTGTACTGGTACTGGCGGCGGCGCCGTGGCCTCCCTGACAGCGTTTCTGACGCCGCTGACGATGGCGATTGACCCGTCACACTTAGCCTACCTGGATGCCCTCGGCATCGACGTTTTTGCGCTCCGCGAGACGCGAATATCGGCGCCGGGGGCCTTCGACGAAAGTCCTGCGGATGCGCATCCGCCCGGACCACCCGACTGGTCGTCCCTGCGGCAGGCGGTTGCATCCTGCGTGCGCTGTCCGCTGCATGCTGGACGTACGCAAACGGTGTTCGGCGTCGGGAGCGAGACGGCAGACTGGATGATCATAGGCGAAGCGCCGGGCGCCGAAGAAGACCGGCGCGGCGAGCCGTTTGTCGGCCGAGCGGGCAAGTTGCTGGATGAAATGCTGCGTGCCGTGGGCTTGAGCCGCGACAGCGTGTTCATTGCGAACATTCTGAAGTGCCGACCGCCGAATAACCGCGACCCCTCTGTCGCAGAAGCGGAGGCGTGCCGCAGCCACCTCGATCGACAGATCGAACTTGTCAGTCCAAAGCTCATCCTGGCCGTCGGCCGCATCGCCGCTCAGCAGTTGCTGAAAAGCGATGAACCCGTGGGCAGGCTTCGCGGCCGCGTGCATATACTGAACAAACCGAAGGTGCCCGTCGTCGTTACGTACCACCCCGCGTACCTGTTACGCACCCCGACGCAGAAGCGCGAGGCATGGAAAGATCTGTGCCTCGCGCGGAGAGTGATCGGAGCTGATGCCGCATGATTTTGCCGGTTCCCGAAATTCCGGCGCACGCACGGACTATGGTGCACGAGGACCTGTCGCAGGTCTCGGACATCGAGCGCCGCAGTTACGATTTTCCGTGGAGCCACGGTGTATTTCGCGATTGCCTTCTCGCGGGATACACCTGCATCGTCCTCGAACGGGGAGACACGATCGCAGGTTACGGGATACTCTCTGTCGCTGCCGGTGAGGCACACGTACTGAATCTCTGCGTTGACCCGGAGTACCGGCGGCTCGGTTATGGCGACCGGTTGCTCGATGAAATGCTGCGGCGGGCGAAGGCGGCTTCCGTCAAGGAGATTTTTCTCGAGGTCAGGCCGTCGAACGTCAATGCCCTTTCTCTCTATCGCAAGAAGGGGTTTCGGCAGATTGCACATCGGCGTGCGTATTATCAGGCGCGGTATGGGCGAGAGGATGCTGCTGTCTTGTCGCTCATCGTGAGGTGACCTCTTTCGTTCTGCGTTTGGTCGCGGAGATCTGACGGACCCGGACCGCGCCCGGTCGGCGCCGGGGCACCGCTCGGGGGGTATTCCAGTCGCTCAGACACCGCTTCGCGAACTCGCTTTGTGGAACACTCCCCGAGCGATGCCCCGGCTCATCGCAAGACAGGTGATCCCCGGAATTTCGGTGGTTGTCGCATCCTTCCCCCACCCGCAGTGGCCGATTGCGGCGACAGCGCTGCCTGACGGACTGGTGAGGTTGCCGGCGTTACATCGGGGACGATTAGGGGTACACTGCGGCGCTTTTTGGGCTGCCGCGGCGAGCGGCCGGCCCGCTTCGGCCATCAGGCACCGACATGAATTCCCTGGAAAAACACGTGAGTCAGCGTCGCACCTTTGCGATCATCTCTCACCCGGATGCGGGCAAGACGACGCTGACCGAAAAGTTGCTGCTTTATGGCGGCGCTATTCAGCTTGCCGGCACCGTGAAGGGCCGCAAG